>Ga0116229_10002071_pt1 | contig 32185 bp, 37 predicted proteins | sample S1TSphgellanicum_3_FD_87313 | JGI IMG/M metagenome (GOLD analysis project Ga0116229, IMG submission 87313) | Host-associated microbial communities from peat moss isolated from Minnesota, USA - S1T2_Fc - Sphagnum magellanicum MG | ecosystem: Host-associated > Plants > Peat moss > Unclassified...
ATGATAGCGCAAGACTTGCGAGAATTTGAAGCAGCACAGCGCAATTATCAACTAGCTTTAGAAATCTACATCGAATTTGGCGATCGCTATTCCAGTGCGAGTACATACCACCAGTTGGGAATGGTAGCGCAAAATTTGCGAGAATTTGAAGCAGCAAGGCGCAATTATCAACAAGCTTTGGACATCAAAATCGAATTTGGCGATCGCCATTCCAGTGCGAGTACATACCACGCTTTAGGACTGCTTGCAGAAGAACAGAAAAACTACACCGAAGCGAGGTCTAATTTCCAGAAGGCATTGGAAATATATGTTGAGTATAACGAGGAATATTGGGCGGCGATTGTACGAAAGGTTTTAGAGAGGTTGCCAAAGTGATAAGATTTTTGATTTTGAACCACAGATGGACGCAGATAATTATTTGTTTTATCAGCGTGCATCGGCGTTCATCTGCGGTTGCAATTTTGGATTGATTTCTTGCTTCAGCTATTTATCCCTTCTCTGATTTCCTGCACAGGGAAACCTAAAGCCTCTGCTATTTGTTCCACACTTAATCCTAGCCCTAATAACCGGGGAATAGCATCTCGTCGCGCTTGCGCCTCCTGCTGTAGCGCTTGTTCTGCAAGTTCAGCCCGTTCTCGTTCTAGTTCGGCTCTTTCGTTACCAATAAGTAACAAATTACCTTGCCAATCCCACCAGCGTAACCAGAGTTGGGTTTGGTTTTGATAAGTTCCTTCCCATAAACCTAATTCTACTCCCAACGGTTCAATTGGATAATGACCTCGTTCGTTAGGGTTCATTTTTCGATAAAAACCGTTAACCAAGTTATAAACTTCTAGCTTGCCCGTTTTAATTTCATAGATGCCATAGTAAGCAATCCGCATGATGCGCTCATAAACCCAAAACTTACCTGGTCTAGTTACTGCGCTTTCCTGATAACGAGATAAAGGAGTTTGATCTCTTTCTTCTTCGCCATCACCACTAGCAAATTCTAAAGCAATTAAAGGGGCAATAAATTCCCGCCAAAGCACGTAGGAACGGCGAATCTCACCATCCAAGTAGGGGGGTACATTGGGGACATAAAACCAGTCGGGAGCCTCAGCGCCTTTTTCTGGAGGGTCAGTCTCTCGCCAGTAGATACCACAATCTTGTCCAATGGCATATTGTCCATCAGGATGAATTTGCTCTAAGACTTGTCCAATTGAGTCTGTTAATATCAAGCTTTGAGGATGTTCCTGAAAGTTTTTGCCTCCGGCACGCTTCGCGAACACAAATGTTCCATCTGACTCTGGGAGCTGAGTATGATCTGGAAAAGGAGGAGGTAAAACTGTGGGTTTAAGGCTTTGAGTCATAAGTTCCCCGTAGCAGTTTTTCTGAATTTATCTATAGCAATCCTAGAAGATTCCTTGAAGGAAGTTGGAGGAATGAGAGGAAACTTCAGCACCCTCTCTTGCCTCGTGAAGCTCAAACTAAGTCAAAATTTAATTAAAGTGAGCCAATATATAGAGCGATGCAGATTACCCAGTGTCTTCACACAGCCATTCTCGTCACTGACTTAGAACAAGCCGAGCATTTTTATGGCAAAGTTTTAGGATGGTCTAAAATTGACCGCTCCCTGAAATACCCTGGTGCATGGTATCAAGTCGGTGCATATCAAATTCACTTGATAGTCGCGCCAACAACACCGAAACCCCAACATGAAAAATGGGGACGCAACCCCCACATCGCCTTCTCGGTTGCTGACTTAGACGCTGCCAAACAGCAACTCCTAAATTATAATTGCCTCATCCAAACCAGTGCCTCCGGTCGCGCCGCCCTCTTCACCCAAGACCCGGATGGTAACATTATTGAACTGAGTCAGCAATGAGGGGAGGCAGGGGGGAAGAAAATGCTTCGGTAATCTTACAGGGGGAAGGGAGTTTTGACTGTAACTCCTGACTGCTGACTCTTTTCTCTGGGTTCTTGGCGTCTACAGCGGTTCGTTTATGAAAATCTTCGCTTACACCTACACTGACCCTCTCCTAGAACCAACTCCTGACCCTACTGATTGGGGATGGGAGGTAGATCAAATTTATCAAGATTTGGGAAAGAGATCGCAACTACAACAACTATTTAACGACTGTAAAACTGAACCACCACATTATCTTCTCATCCGTCGCTTGGAAGAATTGGGAGATAGTGTAGAGTCCGTCAGCGACGCGATCGCAGAACTTCAGGCAATGGAGGTAACACTGATTGCTGTCGAGCAAGCTTATAACTCCTCCCAAGAGAGTACCAGTCTCCGCGTTGACTTGCTGAAATTGCTACACGAAATTCAACACCAGCACCGCAGTCGCCGCATCCGTTCTGGACACGCCCGTAACCGTCTTAACGCTGCGCCTCCACCTGGTAAAGCACCGTACGGCTACCGTCGGGGCAAAGGCAAATACACTATAGATCGTAGTACTTCCCCAGTTGTCAAAGATTTTTTTGAACACTTTCTCCTCTATGGTTCCTTACGAGGTGCAGTGCGTATGATGGCGAAAAAATATGCCAAAAAAATCTCAGTTACCACCGGTCGCCGTTGGCTGACTAATCCAGTGTATCGCGGTGATACAGCTTATCAGAATGGTGAAATTATCTCGAATACCCATACTGCCATAATTTCTAGGGAAGAAGGTGCGCAGGTTGATCGGTTGTTGCGGCGTAACAGTCGCTTACCGCCACGCACTGCAAGTGCGCCGCGTTCTCTAGCTGGATTAGTTGTCTGTAGTCAGTGTCAGTCACACATGACAGTCACCCGTGTCACTATCCGCAACCAGGACAAAGAGTATCTTTATTTGCGTCCTATTAGCTGCCCAGAACACCCCAAGTGTCGTGCCATTCCCTATCGGGAGGTATTAGAATATACCATTAAAGCAGTTTGCCGCGACTTACTTCTTGCAGTGGCGGAGATGAATTTTCCTCAGTTAGACGCAGTAAAAAATAGTTTCAGTGAAGCGATCGCCCGTCAGCAACAAATACTCGATCAATTACCCGCGCTACAGGAAACTGGGATTTTAGATGCAGAAACAGCAAAGTTTAGGGCTTACAAACTCCGCACAGAAATATCTGCTCTCCAGGCAAAGCTTGCGACTCTCCCACCAGTGAATTTGCGTTCTGTTGCCCAATCAGTATCTATTCCACAATTTTGGTTAGACTTATCTGAATCAGAACGACGATTTTACTTTCGAGAATTCATTCGGCAAATTGAGATTATTCGTCAAGATAAAGAATGGGAATTACAAGTAATTTTTATTTTTTAGTAGGGACACCGCACTGTTACTTACGAATTTCTGATCTGGAAAATTATACACATCTCTTAAGTAGGTGGGTACAATAAACTATTACTGGTTCGTAGTTGCGCTTCAGCGCCCCTTTCTGCGCTGAAGCGCAACTACAAGCCTTCATCGAGATGCACCCACTAATTAGCTTTATTTTGTCCAATTACTTATATTTGGGAAGCACACCTTTAATTAAAAAAATCTTTTCTTTGTATTAATCGGCTCAATTTTATTTTTTTTTCATTTTTTTAAACCCAAGAAAAATTCGATCAATATTTTTTCTAAAGAATCATCAATAATTGTTGAAATTAGGTTAGTTTATTAAGAACAGTGGTTGCTACTGGATGGCAACATTCGCAACTCCAGAGCGTCTCTGTGTAATCTAAAGAGCAAGCAAAATGATTATCCCAGAATATGCAAGAAGAAAGCTTTATTTGGGGTCGCCAAAAAAAACAGTATCGTGTGGTTGAAAACCGAATTGATTGGGTATGGGTTGTCGTGCTGCTATTAGCAGCAGCGTTGCTTTTCACTATAGATCTCGGCGGATTGCCACTACGAGACTGGGATGAAGGTACTGTGGCACAGGTCGCTCGTGAAACTTGGCGTGCTCCTGCTGGTTCAATGCATTGGCTTTACCCAACACTCTTAGGTGAACCATATCACAACAAGCCGCCGCTGATGCACTTGCTGATTGCTTGGGCTTACTCTTTAGGAGGTGTGAATGAGTGGACAGCACGCTTGCCAGGGGCAATGTTAGCAGCTACTTCAGTACCTTTGCTGTATTGCGTTGCACGAGAAATATTTCGCCAACGTTTAGCAGCAATTTACAGTGCCTTAATTTATCTAACAATGCTGCCAGTGGTGCGTCATGGACGGTTGGCAATGTTAGATGGGGCGGTGGTATGTTTTTCTATGGTGATGATGCTGTGTGTATTGCGATCGCGGCGGAACTTACGTTACTGCCTCGGTGTAGGCATCGGTTTTGGGTTAATTTGCCTAACGAAAAGTATCTTAGGCGTGTTGCTGGGCGCGATCGCGCTGATATTTCTCTTGTGGGATACACCACGACTGCTCACAAGTCGCTATCTGTGGTTAGCAATCTTCATTGGCAGTACGCCTGTGGCTGTTTGGTATTATACCCAGTGGTTGCACTACGGTCAAACTTTCACCTCAGTAGGCGTGGTGGATCAATCCCTCAGCCGTGTTTGGAATCCAGTTGAAGGTCATTCCGGACCACCCTGGTACTATCTACTAGAAATTCTCAAATACACGTGGCCTTGGCTAATTTTTTTGCCACCAAGTTTACGCCTAACCTGGGAGAATCGTAATCTAAGCTGGGCAAAACTCGTGCTGGTTTGGAGTGTTGTTTATCTCGTGGCTATTTCTGTCATGGGAACCAAACTTCCCTGGTATGTATATCCAATTTACCCTAGCTTAGCTTTAGCTTTTGGTATTCAGCTAGCACAAATCGAGCATTTACCTTTAATGTCATCTTATCCCCGCCCTTGGGTGGCAGCTTTAGCTGTCATGGCTGTGATGGGAACTTCTGGAACGATATATTTTGGTTGGGGTACACAGCCAAAAACAGACTTACAGCTCATTTCTGCTGCAGTCGCTGTGACAATGATTCTAGCAGCTATTTTGGTAGGGCGAGGTGACAGACAATTCCTAAAGATTCTGTTGTGGGGAAGTTATATTTCGCTGCTGCTGTTGATGAAATCCAACTACTGGGTATGGGAGTTAGGGGAAGCCTATCCGGTTAAGCCTGTTGCCACCATGATCCAGCAGGTAACCCCATCTGTAAAGATTTACACATCTTTTCCCTATCGGCGTCCGTCTTTGGATTTTTATAGCGATCGTATTGTTATTCCTGCTTCTATTGATGAGCTGCAAAATCATTGGGAGTCCAAAGAGCAACTATACTTCCTGCTTGATGCTGCTGCTCTTAAAAATCTCCAACTCAAGTCAGCAAAGCGAGTTGACCAAACTTCTGGTTGGACACTGATTACAAAAGATACCAAAAAGAGTGGTTAGTCGTGATCTTTGACAACTAACCACTAACTACTAAACAACCACTACAATTTTTCTCCTGGTTCTCTAACTTTCTGTGTTGTTGGAAGTGTTCGGAGATCGTGGTTTGTACCACGCCCAGTCACAGCTATCAAGCTTAAGAGAATTGCACTTCCCAAAACTAGGGCGACTACAGGACGCTTGAAGAGTACAAAATCCCGTATAATCCTAGCTAGAGGTCGGCTTTGACGACGTAGCGCCGATGAGATCATGATCTGTTTAAAGATAAACGGATCGCGGACGTAATGACCGCTTTGACAAACTACTAACCTTTCCTGGCAATATGGACAGGTAAACAATCCAATGCACGTCTTCACTGGCTTTGGTTTGGTATTTTTTTGGCAAATTGGGCAAGTAACATAATGATTATCAAAGGTGTGCGTATTCATCTACCTCGTCCGCCTAGTCCATTTACTCGCTCGATCACAATATTGAATGTCCACTCAACACACGCGTAGATTACCCAATATGGTCTAACATCAACCATGAATCATCTTCCCAAGTCAGCTAATCAACTAAAGCTTTAAAAAAGGAACTTCCAAGCACTACTCGGAACCCCGTCCGGTAAGCGAGCGGGGTTATTGACGAGTATAGCTAGATTTTAGGTAAAGATGACACCCTAGCTACTCTCAAAGACTATCCTAAAGACTATCCTATGGTAAAAAAACCTCCAATTATGCCCATTGTTCATCAATTCTCTACCATTTAAGCATTGTCCCTACAAAAATTTTGCTTCATAGGGACTTTTTTATCAAAGCTTTGTAAATCTGATAGATCCAGTGGGGGATAGGATTTAACTTCCCCACTCGTCTGGTTGATAAATGATCGCTCACAATGAAATATAAGACATAAACATTTAAATTTTTTATTAGATTTACTGCTCTCAATGACTCTCCTGCCTCTTAATGAATTGCGGAAGGCAATGGAACAACCTGCCAATCCTGATCTTTCCGCTCGTCTAACTCACCTAATTAATTATCTACAGCCATCCCCAGAAACTATTGTGCTGCTTTTATCCATACTTATAGGCGGTGGTAGTGGTATGGGTATTGTCACGTTTCACTATTTAATCGAGCTGATTCACCACTTGATGCTGGAAAATCTTATGGGCGCAATTGGCGTCTGGGGCGCTTGGACTTTAGCCTGTGTCCCCACCCTAGGCGGCTTAATCGTTGGATTAATGCGCTGGCGCACCCAAGACTTTGGTCCTGGACTTTCGTCTTTGCTCGCCGCCTCTCAAGAAGGAGAGATACACCGACAAGTACGACCAGTCACAAAGATGCTAGCAGCATCGGTTTCCTTAGGGAGTGGTGCTTCTTTAGGCCCTGAGGGACCGAGTGTAGAAATTGGCGCAAGTTTTGGACTGTTGCTGTCTCAGGTGCTACAAGTCTCTCAAGAGAGACAGCGTTTGCTCTTGGGTGCTGGGGCTGCGGCTGGTTTAGCTGCTGGATTTAATGCCCCAATAGCAGGTGTATTTTTTGCCTTAGAGGTCGTACTGGGAGGCACATCCTTTGCCACCTCCGCTGTTAGTGTGGTGCTGTTAGCAGCAGTGGTGGCGGCGTTGGTTGCTCAGATTGGTTTGGGGGCACAGCCTGCTTTTGACTTACCTGTTTACCAAGTACGCAGTCCCCTAGAATTACCGTTGTATCTCGGCTTGGGTTTGGGGGCTAGTTTGGTTTCCCTTGCTTATACCGAGTTGGTCTGTCTGGCAAAAGCCTGTTTTGAAGGGAAGGTGTCCTATTTGCAATGGCTGGGACGTATACCTAGGCCGATTCATCCGATCATTGGCGGAGTCATCATTGGCGTGGTTGCCTTAAAATTCCCGCAAATTATGGGCATTGGTTATGAAACGGTGGAAGCGATGCTTCAGGATGTGGAGTTCTCACTACGTCTATTGGTTGAACTGCTGCTGGTCAAACTGGTGATGACGGCAATTAGTTCTGGCAGTGGTTTTGTTGGCGGTTTATTTGCACCAGCAATGTTTTTGGGTGCTTCTTTTGGAAGCGCATACGCTCACATTTTAGCGCATGCAGCTCCGACAATTAGTGATTACATGGCATCTCCTCCAGCTTATGCAATGGTGGGAATGGCTGCGGTGCTAGCGGCAAGTGTCAGAGCACCGTTAACGGCAATTTTGCTACTGTTTGAATTAACGCGAGACTATCGCATTGTTTTACCATTGATGGCAGCAGTAGGTTTGAGTGTTTGGCTCGTGGATCTGATTAAGCCGACGTCCAACCCTAACTCAACTCTCCAGCAAATCGGTCTTTCTGGGTTGAAAGACGACCAAGCTGATATATTGCAGCAAATTTTAGTCGAAGATGCTATGAACTCTTGTCCAAAAAAGCTGCCAGCAATGACGAAAATTTTGGAGGCAGCTTTGGAAATGACAAGCGATCGCTGCCATCGTGCTTTAGTAATTGATGAAGCCGGAAAATTAGTTGGGATCATATCTCTGGAGGATATCAACCGCATTTTTTCCCTTGGGCAAGATTTCCCCAATTCCCCAATCGAAATCCAGGAAAATTTATGCAATCAGATACTGATGGACATATGTACGACTGAAATTCTCTATGCCTACAGGGATGAACCTTTATCTGATGCTTTAGATCGTATGGCTGCTAGAGATTTGCATCAATTACCAGTGGTAGCACGAGACAACCATGAGCAGATTTTGGGTTTACTAGAACGGGAGCAAATTGCTTTGACCTGTGATGTCGCAGTAACCCGCAAGGCGATTCGCCATTATTTACCAATCTCACTAAAAACAGATGTAGCCATCAGTTAGTCAAGAGTGGGGAGTTAGGAGTTATGAGTGCGCCAAGAGTCCATAGTCCATAGTAGATGAGTCTAGAGTCTAAAGACTATAGGATCGTGAGTTTCTGACTATTGACTCCTAACTCCTAAATATCTAGGCGCTAGCTTCTAGGGCTTCTTGCTCTTCTCTATCCTCTGAGTCTACTTGCCTCAGACGGATGTGCTTTTTGCCTAAAGTGATGACGAACTCATCTCCTGGTTTGAGATTCATCTGTTTCGTATAAGCCGACCCTATCAGCAAGTTACCGTTTGACTGCACACTAATTCTATAACTAGCACTGCGTCCGCCACGACCATTTGCACTAGGAGCACTATCTAACTGAATGCCCTCCGCATCAATCAGGGCATTCAAGAATTTCATCATGTTAACGCGCTCTATACCATTTTTTGTCACGGTATAGTAGCCGCACTGTTTAGCCTTTTCTTCTTTGCTTAGGTTCTCTAGCTCTTTAACTTTTCTGAGCAGTTCTTCGCCGACTAGGGGTTCAATTTTTTTCTGTTTAGCCATCAACTTAGATCGAAAATGAATGATTGAAGTGGTTGAATTGATTTTATTTTAACTGACGTTGAGCTAACACGAGCAGAATCCTTTAATTTTTATTTGGGCTGACGCCAAGTATATTACACCCACAAGCAGAATTTTTGCGTTATTCTCAATATTGCCAACACAATATATATAAAAGACTAGTGGCAATGGTGATAACTATAGTTTGTGAATGACCTAAGAAAGGATGAAGTAAGATGAAGCGGGATAAAAGTCCAAGGGATGTATCCTGGGGGAAAATATCCCAGCCCAGTATTTTTGTCTCCACCTCCAGATTCTTCCTTGCTAGGTACTTCATCTTTCACACCTCAGCTTTCAGGTGACAGCTACACTGTATTTGTTTAAGTTTCCTAAAGCATAGCTAAAAAGGTTGTACGCCTTCTGGGTTTGATAATTGGTACATAACATGGTATGTAAAAGTTGTAGAGTAAGAATACATCCGTCAGAATTGTTAAAGAGTCAGGAGATCACAGGAGCCGTCGCGAGCTATGAAGACGGATACTAAACCCTGATAAATTCTGACTCCTGACTCCTGACTCCTGACTAATGACAAAAATGAAATTAACAACCAAGGGTCACTACAGTGTTAAGGCCTTGCTAGATTTAAGCTTACAGCCGGGTTATGGTCCTGTATCTACTAGAGCGATCGCCTCCCGCCAAGAAATTCCTGCTCCCTATCTAGAAAAACTGCTGATAAAAATGCGTCGTGCTGGGTTGGTGAGATCAATTCGCGGTAGCATTGGCGGTTATCAATTAGCGCGAGAGCCTGTCAAGATATCTTTAGGAGAAATTTTAGATGCCGTTGGTGAAACTATTCAACCCTTGCCTCATCACCAAGCAACGCCTACACAAGCTGAAGATTGGGTAACATTTAGCCTTTGGCAGAGGCTGCATCAAAAGCTCAAAGAAGCTTTGTACAGTATTACTCTGGCAGATCTTTATTACGATGCTCGTAGTTGGCAAGCTTCTCTTGGGGAAGAGGCTAGTTTTATTGTTTAGTTTTTAGTTGTTAGTAAAAAATACCTATGCCCCATGCCCCATGCCCCATAGCATCTATGTTTTCATCCTTGCTGCTACTTTAGATTATTTCATCGGCGATCCATTGGGTTGGCTTCATCCAGTACAAGTTATGGGGTGGGTCATTTCTCGCTTTACCAAATTTGCGCTTGTTTACTGTCAGAATTCTCTAACACAACGAATAGCTGGAATTGCACTTTGCCTGATCCTAATATTTGCTAGCGGACTTTTTGGCTGGTCAGTCATTCAAAGTGCCAGATGGTTACATCCACTCTTGGGAATAACTTTAGAAAGTATTCTCTTAGCGAGCTGTTTTGCTCTGAAAAGTTTGAGAGTAGCAGCCGAAACAGTTTTACAACCTTTAACAGAAGGACAGCTAGGAGATGCTCGTTCTGTGTTAAGAAATTACGTCGGTCGGGATACAGACAACCTCACAGAACCAGAAATTTTGCGAGCCGTTCTCGAAACTGTCACGGAAAATGCCACTGATGGAGTCATGGCTCCACTTTTTTATGCAATTGTTGGTGCATTTATTCCAATTGTAGGTCCGGCTCCCTTAGCTTTAGCATACAAAGCTAGCAGTACCCTTGATTCAATGGTGGGCTACCGGGATGCACCTTACACTTATTTGGGATGGCTGAGTGCGCGGTTAGAAGATTGCTTGACTTGGGTTCCGTGTCGGTTAACGGTGTTGACTTTAGCACTTCTATCAGGTAAACCAAAGCATATTTGGCAAATTTGTCGAAAATACGCAGTTGCTGACCCTAGTCCTAACTCTGGTTGGAGTGAGTGCGCCTATGCTGCTATTTTGGGTGTGCAGATGGGAGGGACGAATTGGTATCGCGGGGTAGCTAAACACAAACCACTATTAGGAGAGCCTAAGCGTCCGATCACCCCAACTTGCATTGATCAAGCCCTGCGACTAACTCGATATTGCTTTTTGTTGTGGTTGGGGGTAGCGATCGCCTTACAAACTGGGGTGTGGGGTGTGGGGTGTGGGGTGTAGTGAGTCAGAAATTGATTCACGCCCACACTAGTTTTTAGTTTTCACACCTTTTCCCCTACACCCCACACCCTCTTAATGTTAAGAGTCAATACCCACAGTCCCAGACTCAGCGCCTTCTTTTTGAATGCCGTTTTTCTCCCGTTTGAGGCTTTCTTCTAGAGCTTGAATTTGTTCCCGTCGCGCTTCCAATTCCAAGGAACGACGCCCCAAGTCTTGATTTTGCAACGTCAGGCTTTGTCGCCACTGTTCTGCTCTCTCCGCTTCCTGTTGCAAAAATTCTGGAGTAATACCAGTGGTCAGGTAGGCTTGCACCAAATCAAGCACCCAGTTCGTGGCGTCTTCGATTTTTTCGATGTCACCAGTGGAAGAAAGCTCCACTAAAACCAGCAATTTCTCCGTCAGAGAGTTGCTTTTTCCCAGCAGAATGAAGGCTTCTTCTGGAATCATCGCCCATACATTTTCAGCTTCATTACGTGCCAACAGCCTCAGATGGGGCTGGTCTAAAAATTCGTTTTTATGTACTTGGGCTAGATAGAGCATGACAGTTGTTTAAGAAATTGCAAGCATAAAAATGCACACCGATACTATGTTAACCTACGCAGGCGATCGCGCAAGATTTCTGCTTGTTTTTCTGCCTCTGCTAGGGCATCCCGCGCTCCCTGTACCACCTCTGGTGGAGCTTGTTCCACAAAATTAGGTTTGCTTAACCGAACACTTAGGGAGTTTATTTCCGCTTCTATTTTACTGAGGCGCTTAGCGAGCTTAGCACTGAACGCTTTGATATCAACCACTCCGGCAAGGGGAAGTAGCACTTGTATTGTACCTATAACACCTGCAACCGCTTCTTCAGGTGTCTCTTGCATTTGCTCGCATGCGATAGTTAAACTCTCAACCTTTGCCAAATCTTTAATATAAGATTGCCCAAGGGTAAGAATTTGGCGTTCTTTTTCACTTTCGCTTTGCAAATGTACTGTCACTTTCACCCCAGGCTTAACATCCGCTTCCTGCCTAAGATTGCGAATAGTGCGAATTGTTTCAAATAGCAGACCAAACTGTTCTTCCAGATCCGGATCAATTAGGTTAGTTTCGCTTGCTGGATATACTTGTAAGGATAAACTCTGTTTGGAATCTGCTGGTTGCTGGGTGAGGGTATGCCAAATTTCCTCAGTAATGTGAGGCATAAAGGGATGAAGTAGTTTCAAAATTCCTTCTAGCACATAGGCAAGGGTTTGTTGTGCTACCCGCCGGGATTCAGGGTCGGCATCTCGTTGCAACCGAGATTTAACAAGTTCAATATACCAGTCACAGAAGTCACCCCAGATGAATTCGTATATTCCCTTAGCTGCTTCTCCTAATCCGTAGTTGCCGATATAGGCATGAGTTTGTTTGATAACTTGATGGTAACGGGAGAGAATCCAGCGATCGCTTAATTCCGTAGCGAGTGATTTACCGAGTTGTTCTGGAGTTTGACCATGTAGATTCATCATCACAAATCGGGCAGCATTCCACAACTTGTTAGCAAAATTGCGAGACGCCTCTACCGATGATGATTCATCCGTCTTGCGATTGTACTCTAGGCGGATATCTTGACCTGCTCCAGCCACTTCCTTCACCAAAGTGTAGCGCAGAGCATCTGTACCATATTTATCGATTAAAATCAGCGGGTCAATCCCATTACCAGCGGACTTAGACTGCTTCTTGCCATTTTCATCCAGTACCAACCCATGAATATAAACCGTTTCAAAAGGCATTTGACCTGTAAAATGCCCAGCCATCATAGTCATTCTGGCAACCCAGAAAAAGATGATGTCAAAACCAGTCACCAAAGTACTAGTCGGGTAGTACTTTGCCAAATCTTGAGTTTGCTCAGGCCATCCCAAAGTTGAGAAGGGCCAAAGTCCAGAAGAAAACCAAGTATCCAGTACATCTGGATCTCGTTCTATCTTGACATTTTCACCAAACTGTGAAATTGCTTTTTCTCGTGCCTCTACTTCCGACTTTGCCACCACAAATGGCGTATGGTCGGTAATTTCTCCCTCAGTTTCACTCGTCACGTACCAAGCGGGAATTTGGTGTCCCCACCACAGCTGACGGGAGATACACCAATCCTTAATTTTCACCAACCAGTCACGATAGACCTTAGTCCAGCGTTGGGGGACAAAATCTGGGAAATTTTTCTGGTCAAGGAATAAAAGCGCCTGTTCTGCCAAAGGACGAATTTTGACAAACCACTGAGTAGACAGGAGCGGTTCAATGGGGACTTTGCCGCGATCGCTATAGGGAACAGTATGCTGATAATCCTCCACCTTCACCAGAAAACCATCTGCCTCCAAGCGAGAAACCACATTCTTGCGAGCAACAAAACGGTCTTGTCTTTGAAATACACCAGCATTTTCATTAAGAGTGCCGTTCTTATTCATAATGTTAATGAACGGCAAATTGTGACGCTTACCCATTTCAAAATCATTAGGATCATGGGCAGGAGTCACCTTGACACAACCCGTTCCGAAAGTAGGATCAACCAACTCATCAGCAATGATCGGGATTTCTCGATTCATAATTGGCAGAGTCACAGTCTTGCCAATCAAGTGCTTATAGCGCTCATCATTGGGATTCACCGCCACCGCAGTATCACCCAGCATGGTTTCTGGGCGCGTCGTTGCCACCTCCACATCACCAGAACCATCCGTGAGAGGATAACGGAAGTGCCAAAGATGACCATTAACCGTCTGATTTTCCACCTCCACATCAGACACGGCAGACTGAGTCGCTGGACACCAGTTCACCAGGTACTCACCCCGGTAAATTAACCCTTCCTCGTAGAGGCGAACAAAGGCTTCTAAAACTGCTTTGGATAAACCTTCATCTAGAGTAAACCGTTCCCGTGACCAGTCTAACGAGACGCCCATACGTCGTAGCTGATTAACAATAGTTCCCCCAGATTCTGCTTTCCACTGCCAAGTACGTTCCAGAAACTTCTCGCGTCCTAATTCGTAGCGAGTTTTCCCCTCAGCCTTAAGTTGCTTTTCCAGCATTGTATGCACACCGATGCTGGCGTGGTCAGTTCCGGGTAGCCAGAGGGTATTGCGTCCTTTCATTCGATGGTAGCGTACAAGGACATCGATGAGCGCACTTTCAAAAGCATGTCCCATATGCAAGCTTCCAGTCACATTCGGTGGTGGAATCACAATGCAGTAGGGTTCGCCGCTGCTGTTGGGGTCAGCTTTATAGATTTGGTTTTCTTCCCAAAATTTTTGCCACTTGGCTTCGGTTGAGAAGGGGTCGTAAAGACTGGGGAGGTTAGTTATTGTTTCGGCCATGGGGGGAAAAATTAAGTGTGGAAAGACTTTTATAAATTTTGCCACACGGTTGGGTTGGAGGGGGGTAGTTAGGACTTACGCATTGATAAGAGAGCAAAACTTGCCCTTTTTTTTGTCGAACCATTGGTTCGTCGTTGCGCTTTAGCGCACTAAAGCGCAACTACAAGCCTTTTAAGTCGTTTTACATAATTGGTATTATTCTCGCCGACTGACTTATTACTTATTGTCAAACCAAACTTCTAAGTCTCTCACTGAAGTAAAATCAAGTAACGCCTCGCCTAAATTCTCCAACTCAGTAGTTGACAAATTTTGAATGCACTTTTGCAACTGGGGAGTTAGCATCCCGACACGATAGTTAAGTTGGCGCAAAATTAGTACCATAGCTTCCTGTTTCTTTCCTTGTTCAATTCCTTGTTCAATTCCTTGTTCAATTCCTTGTTCAATTCCTTGTTCAATTCCTTGTTCGATTCCTTGTTCAATTCCTTGTTCGATTCCTTGTTTAATTCCTTGTTCGATTCCTTGTTCCATCCAACTGGTAATAATCTGCATCACTCCCTCCTGTTGTCTTGGTTCAATGTTAGCAAGTTGCTCATCAAACAGTGCTGTTTCTTGAGCGTTTAGTTTGAGGTAGGTGTCAATAAACCCGGAAATCAACTCTACCTGTGCAGGGTTTAATCCCAAACTAGCAAGTAGTTGTAGTGATAATAGCTTAACTTGATGACGTTCAGCTTTATCCATCCGCATCTTTGCCATCAAGGCACTGGCTACGGGATTTCTCTTGTTGACAAATTCCTGCCAATGTAATTGATTTAGTTGGATGACTTCGTAATTGAACTCTAGTACAGTTTTGCCAAACAACTCTAGACGATAGGAATTTGGTTCGATTTTGGTGGGTGTATCATAAGAATAAATGACAATCGGATAAATGGGGAGAGCATATTTTTCGCGCAGGCGAGCAAAGTAGGTGAACATCCGCTCATTGAAATTAGTTTGAGAGTAAGATTGATGTTCGGTATGGATGATAAACAAAGTATCCTGGTTTTTGAAGGATACTTGGACAATTAAATCAATAATTTTCTTCTCTCCCTCAGTCAAATCAGTAAAAACTTCTTGGGGCAAGAAGTGGATCGAGTCTGGTTGCCACTCTGCACTAATTTGAGGAAAGAACAATTCGATAAACTCAGGAAAGAAGTTACCTAAGAGTTGTTTAAATAGGCGATCGTGATCAATCATTTCGGAACTTTACTGCATTTGTGTACAGAATATACGAAGCTCAAGATACGTAATTTTACACTATGAAGGGAGTAATATGGTACTGAGTACTATTCTTTGTGGGGGTTGATGTTTGTAGTATGATGTTGGTAGCTAGACAAAGCTCAAGAGTGACCCATTTTTAGCAGTTTGGCAAAATGTTCCTGTACCCATTCGTAAGGGCGATGAATGTTACAGCAATTTTTAGGTAATTAGACCACATTCGTAGGGGCGCAATGCCTTGCGCCCTTACAAACGGTGTGGTTCATTTAGGTGAAAATTGCTGTAAAATATCGCATAAAACTTAATGCATTCATGAAGTCGCTATATGGCTATTTTTGTTACGCTTAGTCCAGAATTAGAAGCGCTACTGCGAGACAAAGCTGCAAGGCTTAATCAAAACGTTGATCTTGTTGCATCCCAATTGTTAGCCAATGCCCTAGAGTGGGAAGTACAAGACTCACAAGAGGCGATAAAAGGTATTCAGCAGGGGTTAGATGATTTTGAGGCAGGTCGATTTCGTTCTTTTGATGAATTTGCTGAAGAACAGCGTCGCAAATATAACCTCTCATAAGTCCCGTCACTAGAGTATGACGACTGTAATTGCTAGACCTTCATCCTTACTTGGCAGCATCAGAGTTGAAAAGGTAGATAATTCTCATCTTTTCAAATTTAATGATAAACTGCAAGTGCGGATGGAAGAACTTTTGGAACGCAAAAAGGCTGATTTACTCACTCTAGAAGAAGTTATAGAACTAGAGGAAATTGGAGAACTAGACAGGATTTTTACCCATATAAATGCAATGTTGGTAGCTCAAAAATGAGCCTTGATGATGCTACCAGAGAATTTGTGCGAGGACGAGCAAATCCTCTGGGTGAGTATTGCCACTCTCTAGAAAGCATTTGAACAACTTTTCCTTGTGTTCAATTATATTTGAGGGTCTATCGAAGAAGCTTTTCTTGATTAAAGAGATCATGTTCGACAAAATTCTACAACGAATACAGGAGAAGGTTACATCACTTCAATATGTAATGACTCTCCACGCAGAAGAAGAAATGAACGATGATAATTTGACAATCTATGATATCGAACAAAGCATCCTTACAGGTGAAATAATGGAACGTCAAAAAGATCAAGTAACTGCTGAATTAAAATATCGTATTCGAGGAACAAGCGAAGACGGCATAGAAGTAGAGGTCATTGCTAAACTGAGTTTGATGGAAAAGTTAGTTATTATTACCGTATATCGGGTCTAAGATGGGGAAAGGCAATGCAAAAGTGTAATATTTGCGGAAGTGAAGAAGTAAATATCCGCAGGGTCTCTCGGACGTATGGGAAAGGAGAAGACTTGCTGGTTATTGAGAATATTCCTGTCATCAGTTGTTCTCATTGTGGTGAAAGTTACCTCACAGCAGGAACTTTGCATGAAATTGAAAGAATTAAGCGCAACCGGAAAAACTTGGCTATTGCACGTTTTGTAGAAGTGGCTAAATTTGATGAGGGAAACTCGCCTGTTGCTGTATAGGTAATAAGATTTCCACACCGGGAAACTACGCCAGACCTGTTAAATATGATTGTGAATCAAGGGTTTGTATTTGTCTCGGTCAATTCCGTTGTTTTGATGAATTTGCTGAGGAAAAGTGTCGCAAATATAACCTACCGACAGATTCATGAAATATCGCATGGCAAACTCAGGCTACATCATTAAACGGAAGTGTAGGTATTTGATTGTAAACTTCTGCGTTTTCTTCAAGAGCTTGACGTATATCGTATTGGGTTTGTAAATTCAACCAAAACTGAGCGCATTAAAAGGGAACTAAAGAGTGCTTTAATACCCTGACGATGCCTGAATCGGTTGTACACTCAGGCGATAGCCGAGATTGTGCAGGATAAGGCTGATGGTTCGCAGTTCCGGGTTGCCTTCAGGGGATAACACTCGGTAAAGATTCTGGCGGTTCAACCCCGTTTTTTCCGCAAGGCGCGTCATTCCCTCCCCTGCTTCCACCACATTGCGCAGCGCTTCCAGAAAAAACGCCAAATCGCCGTCCTGTTCGTACTCTTCAAGAGCAACGTCCAGGTAAGTCTTTGCCATTTTCGGGTTCTGCAGCTGCTCAAGTACAACCTCGTCATGGGTTCTCAGTTTCTTGCTCATCCTGTTCCTCCTGATAAGCCTGCCAATATCCTTTAGCCTTTTCTATGTCGGTGTCCTGACTGTCCTTGTCGCCGCCACACAGGAGAATTACCAGATCGAGATCGTTTGCAGATTCTCCAAAGTAAACGCGGTAGCCACTGCCAAAGAAAAACCTCAGTTCTTTAACACCTGAGCCTACCGACTTGCAATCCCCGTAAGCGACAACATGTCAAGAGTGTACCCCAATATAGCGTTTCCTAGGCAACTGAGGTACACCCAAATCCTTTGTAACAAGCTTAGTCGCTTTGAAAATGCGAAGACCTGAGCATCATTGACCAACTTTGGGTAAAATACGGTGACGGGCACTTTGGTTTCTCTGTGCAAAAGCGAATTTATCAAAGTCTAGGTGGAACCAGAAATTACGACAGAAAAATTTGGCAAGCATTTAGCGATCGCGTTGGCTGGCGTCGTGGTGTCGGGGCGTTGTACTACACTGACCTTTTTGACCTATCAGCACCTTGTGGACACCTCCCTTTTTATGGAGTTATGGGTGGTTGCAGTAGTACTCTTCTCTCGCGTCGAGACTTGTAGGAGGCAGAAACTTGGTTAACAGAACAAGGAGAATGAGATGAAGGAAGTAGCCCTAGCGGAAATTCAGCGTGATTTATCTAGATATTTAGAGTTGGCTGAAAATGAAGAAATTATTATTATCAATAATGGTAAACCAATTGAAATTTTAATTGGTTTACAGTCAGATGATGATTTGTTTGATTACCAATTAGAAAATGATTCTCGGTTTTTCAAGTGTATTCAAAAATCGCGGCAAGGTTTACGCGAAGGTAAAGGTGTAAAACTGGATGATTTAGATATTTAATATTTACAAATAAAAAATTTGGGCGGCATTTGGCGATAGCGAAGCGTCTCGTTGGCGCAGCCTCTCCGATAGGAGAAGAGAAGCGCAGATCGCGTTGGCTGGTGTACCAATCGCCGCTAAAACTCCTCCCATAGCTGTTTAAACTTAACTATTATTTAATTAACACGACGATTAAGTATTAATTTTTCCTCAACTCTTGACTGAAAGTGGTTGATTGCAGCCTGAAGTACATTTACATTTATGGGGTCATCAATAGGTACACAAGCATATTTTAAATAAATTTTTACTGCTGCGAAAGAGATTCGATTTATCACATCAACAAATAGCATTCTGTCATAATCTTCTCTATTAATCAAAATGTCATAATCTTGCTGATTAAAGACGCTTGCTAATGTTTGAAAGCAGGACAAGTATTGTATTTCTTCCTGGTCAAGATTCTGTATATTTTGCGGGTTATAAATCTTTCCATTCGTAAAATAGGTCACAACAACTCCTTATCTGCTAGTTTTTACGAACCTGCATTATATAGTAGTTATTCTAACTCGTACATTAGAAATACTATTTATTCTGTCCTGAATATTGACAGGATACCATTTACCGCCTTTACTAGTACAACACGGCGGAAATAAGCAGACCATTAAAAGCTACGAAAAATTGATTGCTGGCTATTACGCCACACGGTACTAGTGGTGTATCCATTAAGTAAATTAGGTCACCGATTAATAAACCAAAGGCTATCAGTTGGTTGACATTGGCGAGTCGAGAAAATTATTTTAAGACTCTTTTCAAAGTATCTATTACTGCAAAGCTGACCATAAAAGCCTGTTCTTTACTTGGAATAGGTGCTTTTGATTTAGCATGGACACCGACAATTCGTTGCTGGTTAATGATTTGCCACACACTTTTCAAACTTGCATCAAGATACTGTTCTGATTGTGTAATCTTATCAATCAATTGACCGACCATCCAATTGTCAGAAAAATCGATCTGATTAGCAAGACAGAACAGTTTAAGAGATATTTCAAGCAATCTACCTCCTATCGCTAAAGCTGCTCTGTAAGCACCCACACTTAAACAAATTTAATGATCGACTGCAAGTGCGGATGGAAGAACTGCTGGAACGCAAAAAGGCTGATTTACTCACTCTAGAAGAAGTTATAGAACTTGAGGAAATTGGAGAACTAGACAGGATCTTCACCCATATAAATGCAATGCTAGTAGCTCAAAGATGACCATTGATGATGCTACAAGAGAATTTGTGCGAGGACGAGCGAATTTTCTGTGTGAGTATTGCCACTCTCCAGAACGCATTTGCACAACAAGGTTTACTGTAGATCATGTAATACCAAAGTCTTTCGGCGTTTCCGATGACCTTGATAATTTAGCATTGGCTTGTCGTCGTTGCAATGAGCGTCGCTACAACTTTATAGCAGGATTTGACCCAGAAACTCAAGCAATAGTACCTCTGTTTAATCCTCGTCAGCAAGTTTGGTCAAAGCATTTCATTTGGTCAGCAGACGGTAGAACAATTTTAGGAATTACATCTGTCGGTCGTTCAACATGCAAACGACTCGACCTCAACGATGAACGCTACCCAGAAGATGATTCGATTCAGAGTGCGCGGAGTTTTTGGATCAAAGCTGGTTTACATCCTCCTGATGAAGACCCTCGTCAAGCAAGTGAGGAAAACCGATGAAATATTCTTTCAACTGGAATTAGTTCAAATCTTATCCGAAAAACCCAGACCCTCGACTTCATGTTCGACAAAATTCTACAACGAATGCAGGAGAAGGTTACGTCACTTCAATACGTAATGCTAGCAGTTGCAGGGAGAGAAAATGTTGGTTGGTTGGATGTAGAAAGTATTGACAAACTTCCCTGCGAAGACCTGAGCATCATTGACCTACTTTGGGGAAAATACAGTGATGGGCGCTTTGGTTTCTCTGTGCCAAAGCGAATTTATCAAAGTCTGGGTGGAACCAGAAGTTACGACGAAAAAATTTGGCAAGCATTTGGCGATAGCGTTGGCTGGCGTTCTGGGAGGGAGTGGTACCAGAAGGCAGTCCGAATGAAACAAGGTTCACCGTCAAGCATGAAAATGTTTTTCTCCTCCTACTCCCTATTCCATCTTTCAAGAACGCTCTTTCAGTACCGATGAATAATCACAATGGTAGAATTAACTATTCAAATACCTGATGAATTGGCTCAACGTTTAGAACCTCTGCAAAATCGCTTACCCGAATTGCTTTGGCGACTGTTAGACATTGATCATCTACAAACAAACTCTCAGCCAGCAGTCCTAGCTGAGACTACAGATATCGTCGCAGTTTATCAAGAAGTTCTTGATTTTTTAATCAAGCGTCCAACACCAGAAGAAATTATTACTTTTAAAGTCTCACTACCAGTTCAAACACGCCTGCAAGCATTATTAGAAAAAAATCGGTCTGTAACACTCAGTCCAATGGAAATGGCAGCATTAGATGTTTACGAGCAATTAGAACACATGATGATTTTACTAAAAGCACGAGCTTATTCAGAATTCAATAAATGACTTCTAATTCAATTCCTACGGAACTACGTAACCTAGTAAGAGAAAGAGCATCTGGACGCTGTGAATATTGCTTAATTCATCAAGATTTTTCAATCTATACTCATGAAGTAGATCATATTATTGCTGTAAAGCATGGGGGTGAAACTACAGGGTCAGCGCACCTTAACAATCATTGACAAAACGATGAATTTGTGGGTTATTTGCACCGTAAGACTTTGCCGCTAAATCAACCAGAGTTTACCGCTTGGATTGTTAAGATGCGACAGGATAATTGTTACGCTAACTTTACAATTATCCTGTCTTGCAATAGCCTGAAAGAACGGAAATACGTACAATACACAAAACATTGGTTATGTCAATAGCATTTGAGATGCGCTTGCCCTGGGTGAAACTACCACTGAAAACCTAGCACTTTCATGTTTGTCCTGCAACCGTCATAAAGGTTCTGATTTCGCCACTTAGCTTTTCTAAACGATTACCAGATGGAACACGCAAATTTTTTCAGCGTCAAATGCTAGTCTATACTTAGAGAGTGCATGATAAAAGTACGCCAACTGAGTATCCCAAAAGTGGTAGCAGTCACAAAAATTGTTGACTCCTCCAATCAACAGGTGGTTCATTTTTTCGACCTGGTCCCGCATACTCGTTCGTGTGACAAACGTATCGGAGATTTGAGATGAAACTGTGGACACCAAACCAATCGCTGAAAAACGGCAGGTTCATGATTCAAAAGGTCCTTGGTGGTGGTGGTTTTGGTGTCACCTATAGCGCAGTAGAACAGCGCACCGGTAAAGTATTTGCCATCAAAACCCTCAACCCGATGCACCAAAGTCAAGGTGACTTCCAAGAAAAACAAGAGAAGTTTGTTAATGAAGCGGTACGTTTAGCCAGTTGTCAGCATCCTCATATTGTCAAAGTCCATGAAGTGATTCAAGAAGATGGGATGTGGGGGATGGTGATGGAATATATTGATGGGGAAGATTTAGGGGTTTATGTTGATAAACATGGGCAATTGTCAGAGTCTGAAGCATTATGCTACATTGACCAAGTGGGGCAAGCTTTAGAATATGTCCACAAACAGGGTTTTTTACATCGGGATATCAAACCGAATAATATTATTTTGCGTGGTGGTAAACTTGAAGCGGTATTAATTGACTTTGGTCTTGCCCGTGAGTTTACTATTGGTAAAACCTTAAGTATGAGCAATTCTAAAACAGAAGGCTATGCACCAGTAGAGCAGTATGAAAGGCTTGGGCGGTTTGGCACTTATACTGATGTTTATGCTTTAGCTGCAACGTTGTATAGTTTACTGACTACGAGAACTCCCATACCTGCTCATTTTCGCAAAGATGGCGATATTCCTTTAAAAGCCCCAAGGCAGTTTAATCCCGATATTAGTGAGAGGGTGAATAATGCGATTCTCAAAGGGATGGAGTTGGAGGCGCAAGATAGACCGCAGACGGTGTTAGAGTTTAGGAAATTGCTAGGTCTGGGTGGTGCTGAATCTTCACCGATCAAATTAGTCACTGCCAAAATGGACTACACCAAACTGCGCGATTTACTTTCTGGGGGTAAGTGGCAAGAAGCTGATGAGGAAACAGGGCGAGTAATGCTAGCAGTTGTGGGGAGAGAAAAGGAACTGTTGGCTGGATGTAGAAAGTATTGACAAATTTCCCTGCGAAGACCTGAGCATCATTGACCAACTTTGGGTAAAATACAGTGGTGGTCGCTTTGGTTTCTCTGTGCAAAAGCGAATTTATCAAAGTCTGGGTGGAACCAGAAGTTGGGCAGCATTTTGCGATCGCGTTGGCTGGCGTTCTGGGGGGAAGTGGTTGTACTACAAGGACTTGACTTTCGACACATCAGCACCTGTAGCCCACCTCCCCCGTCCGCGCTATGGGGGGTACCGCGTTACGCTTTATGGGGGGTACTGCGTTACGCTGGTAAGTTGTTTCTCTTCTCTCGCGTCGAGACTTGTAAAATGTAACATATAAAGCTTACAGAGTTTTGTGAAGATTTATAACTACTCCATTTTCCACGAAGTCTTGCGGGTTCTGGGTTTTCGATACCTGGCACTAGGTTTTCCTGGGTTTTCGACCATGGCACTGGGTTTTTTCTGCTTCATTTGACCGGATTTATGTGGTACTTGTAGTACGTTGCTAGCAAACTGTTGGTGATAACAGTTTGCCAAGATGAACATGGAGGCAACTTTTTCGATTTCTTCATTTTTCACGAACCATTAATCGCAAGGAAGCTTCATTTGTCCGGGAAAAGATTTTTTGCCTTTTGCTTTGAATAAAGCCCTTGCTATAGCAATCCTATTTGAGATCCGAACAGGGTTCATACTGATGCAGCTTAGGAAAATCAAATTCCTGATGATTGGTAAAGAACTTTAGTTTAGTGCAAATGTACTATTAGTTTCTATTTCATTTAGGATTGCTATATATAGATTAAAATGAACTCAATATGCCCTATGAAATCATCCTAGCACCAGAAGCTGTAGAAGACTTACGCCGTCTCAGGGCAGATGTACGTTCAAAAGTCAGAGAAGCGATAGAAACTTTTTTAAAATACGAACCAACAAAAGTTAATAAAAGTAGAATTAAAAGCTTACGAGGGATATCTAGACCTCAATACCGCCTTCGAGTTGATGAAATACGAGTTTTCTACGATGTAACTGACGAGATTGTAGAGATTTTGGCAATTGTGCCAAAAGCAGAGGCAAAAATTTGGTTAGCAGAACAAGGAGAATGAGATGAAGGAAGTAGCCCTGGCGGAAATTCAGCGTGATTTATCTAGATATTTAGAGTTGGCTGAAAATGAAGAAATTATTATTATCAATAATGGTAAACCAATTGGAATTTTAATCGGTTTGCAGTCAGATGATGATTTGTTTGATTACCAATTAGAAAATGATTCGCGGTTTTTAAAACGTATTCAGAAATCGCGGCAAAGTTTACGCGAAGGTAAAGGTGTAAAACTGGATGATTTAGATATTTAATGCGCAAGACCGATTGGTAGCTCAATGGATGTTAAAATATCGCATAAAGCTTAATGCATTTATGAAGTCGCTATATGGCTATTTTTGTTACGCTTAGTCCAGAATTAGAAGCACTACTGCGAGACAAAGCTGCAAGGCTTGGTCAAAACGTTGATATTGTTGCATCCCAATTGCTAGCCAATGCCCTAGAGTGGGAAGTACAAGACTCAGAAGAGGCGATAAAAGGTATTCAGCAGGGGTTAGATGATTTTGAGGCAGGTCGATTTCGTTCTTTTGATGAATTTGCTGAAGAACAGCGTCGGAAATATAATCTAGCAGCAGATTCATGAAGTATCGCCTTGAGATTTCTAGTGTGGCGGAGGCTGAGGTAGATAGTATTTTTTTGCGGTTGTCACAAGTGACATCTGCGATGAAAGCAAGTAAGTGGTATGCAGGATTATTAGAAGCAATTGAGTCTTTATTGCAAATGCCGAAGCGTTGCCCTTTGGCAAGGGAAAATGAGTATTTCAGTCAAGAAATTCGACAATTAATCTACGGTCGAGGACGCAACTCATACCGCATTCTGTTTACAATTTTAGACCAGCAAGAAGTATATACAGTTCGTATTCTTCACGTCCGACATTCTGCACAGCAAACCCTTGGTGAAGAATCACAGAACCCCAATGGAAACGAATAATACCCGGTAAGTAGTCAGAGGTTCTAGCTTGGTAGGTGTATCGTATGCGTACAGTTGATAATTTCCCCAATGGCGGTGCATGATAAGAGTACGCCAACTGAGTATCCCCAAAGTGGTAGCAGTCACAAACATTGTTGACTCCTCCAATCAACAGGTGGTTCGTTTTTCCGACCTGGTCGCGCATACTCGTTCATGTGACAAACGTATCGGAGATTTGAGATGAAACTGTGGACACCAAACCAATCGCTGAAAAACGGCAGGTTCATGATTCAAAAGATCCTTGGTGGTGGTGGTTTTGGTGTCACCTATAGCGCAGTAGAACAGCGCACGGGTAAAGTATTTGCCATCAAAACCCTCAACCCGATACACCAAAGTCAAGGTGACTTCCAAGAAAAACAAGAAAAGTTTCTTAACGAAGCGTTGCGGTTACGAGGTTGTAATCATTCCCATATTGTCAAAGTCCATGAATTGATTCAAGAAGATGGAATGTGCGGGATGGTGATGGAATTTATTGATGGGGAAGACTTAGGGGTTTATGTTGATAAACACAGACAACTGCCAGAGTCTGAAGCCTTACGCTACATTGACCAAGTAGGGCAAGCTTTAGAATATGTCCACAAACAGGGTTTTTTACATCGGGACATCAAACCGAATAATATTATTCTGCGTGGTGGTACACAAGAAGCAGTATTAATTGACTTTGGTCTTGCTCGTGAGTTTACCAATGGTAAAACTCTCAGCATGACCAATTCTAAAACAGAAGGCTATGCACCAGTAGAACAGTATGAAAGGCTTGGGCGGTTTGGGACTTATACTGATGTTTATGCTTTAGCGGCAACGTTGTATAGTTTACTAACTACGAGAACTCCTATACCTGCTCATTTTCGCAAAGATGGCGATATTCCCTTAAAAGCCCCAAAGCAGTTTAATCCCGAGATTAGTGAGAGGGTGAATAATGCGATTCTCAAAGGGATGGAGTTAGAACCGCAAGATAGACCGCAAACAGTGTTAGAGTTTAGGAAATTGCTAGGTCTGGGCAGTACGGAATCTTCACCAATCAAATTAATCACTGCCAAAATGGACTACACCCAACTGCAGGATTTACTTTCTGGGGGTAAGTGGCGAGAGGCTGATGAGGAAACAGGGCGAGTGATGCTAGCGGTTGCGGGGAGAGAAAATGTTGGTTGGCTTAATGATGAAGCTATTGACAAATTTCCCTGCGAAGACCTGAGCATCATTGACCAACTTTGGGTAAAGTACAGTGATGGGCGTTTTGGTTTCTCTGTGCAAAAGCGTATTTATCAAGGTCTGGGTGGAACCAGAAGTTACGACGGAAAAATTTGGGCAGTATTTGGCGATCGCGTTGGCTGGCTTTCTGGGGGGAAGTGGTTGTACTACAAGGACTTGACTTTCGACATATCAGCACCTATAGCCCACTTCCCCACCGCCGGTTTGGGTGGTTTGGGTAGGGGGAGATCCGCGTCGGTCAATCATTGGGTAATCCTATCCCAAAGGAAATCTCGCGTCGGTCACGTGGTCACGTTAAAATCTCGCGTGGAATCCCTTCCAATCGGTATGCTAATGTTCTCTCGCGTCGAGACTTGTAAAATGTAACATATAACGCTTACAGAGTTTTGTGAAGATTTATTACTGCTCCATTTTCCACGAAGTCTTGCGGGTTATGGGTTTTCGATACCCTGGGTTTTCCTAGGTTTTTTCCGCTTCATTTGACCGGATTTATGTGATACTTGTAGTACGCTGCTGGCAAACTGTGGGTGATAACAGTTTGCCAAGATGAACATGGACGCAACTTTTTCGATTTCTTCATTTTTCACGAACCATTGATCCCAAGGAAGCTTCATTTGTCTAGGAAAAGATTGTTTGCCTTTTGCTTTCCGTTTCAGGACTTACGCAAAACACCTCTCATTCCTCGGTGTCCTCTGCGTTCTCTGCGGTTTATTATTCAGTGACTCGTGCGTAAGTCCTGGGTTTAATTCCAGCCAGTACAATGCAGCGTAAATAAAGCCAAAAATTACTAAAATAAGAAATTAACACCATAAAAATACATATAAATCTAAAATGCCTGCCAAAGTTACCCTCACGATTACCCAAGGCAAATCACCAGGACGACAATATACTTTTGACTCCCGCACTACCTGTATCATCGGCAGGTCAAAAGACTGCAACCTTCAATTACCAGATGACGAAGACCATAATACCATCTCCCGCTATCACTGCTTATTAGACATCAACCCACCAGCAATTCGAGTCCGTGATTTTGGGAGTAGAAATGGTACATATGTTAACGGTGAAAAAATTGGACAACGCCAAGAACATCAAACACCAGAAGAAGGAGCAAAACTTCAATTTCGAGAGTATGATTTGCAAGATGGGGATGAGATTAAACTAAGCAATACAGTATTTGTAGTTAGTATTGATCTAGAGTTAAAATCACTTAATATTCCTGATTTAATTTCAAAAACGATTAATATTACTCATCAAACTCAAAACCAAAATACGCAAGAACCTAATTTTTTAGAACACATCAAACGCTTGCTAGGTTTAGCAGAACGTGGAAATAAAAATCTGATAGCAATTCGTGGTTATAATATTAACAAAATATTAGGAAAAGGTGGTTTTGGCGAAGTTTATTTGGCACAACATAATCAAACAGGAAACTTTGTTGCTCTCAAGGTCATGTTACCTGCGGTTGCAGCTAACGATTGGGCTGTACAACTATTTATGCGGGAGACAGAAAATACTAAAGCATTGCGACATGAAAATCTAGTAAAACTGCTCGATTATGGTTACTCCGAAAATATTTTCTTTTTTACAATGGAGTATTGCGAGAGGGGATCTGTTGCTGATTTGATAGTTCAACAAGGAGGACGGTTATCAGTAGATATTGCTGTACCAATTATTCTCCAAGTTTTAAACGGTTTGGAATATGCCCACAATGCAGAAATCCCTAACGTCAAACTGGGTAGTGGTGGATTTGGTAAAGGTAGGGGTTTAGTTCACCGTGACTTAAAACCAAGTAATATTTTCTTATCCAATGTGAATGATAAACTAACAGTTAAAATCGGAGATTACGGTTTAGCAAAAGCGTTTGATTTAGCAGGTTTAAGCGGTCAAACTTTAACTGGTGCTCAAGCTGGGACTCCCGTTTTAATGTGTCGCCAGCAATTGCTTGATTACAAGTATGTCAAACCAGAGGTTGATGTGTGGGCTGCTGCTGCGTGTCTGTATTTTATGCTTACCGGAAGATACCCACGTAATTTTACTGGTAGCGACTCATTTTTAGCAGTTTTACAAAATGACCCCGTACCCATTTGCCAGCGCGATGTAAGTATACCCAAACGACTTGCAGAAGTGATTGATTTAGCCTTGGTGGAAAAGCCAGAAATTTATTTTCAGAGTGCAAATGAATTTAAACAGGCTTTGTTGAAGCTGTTTTAGGGTTGTATTTGAACCGCAAATGGACGCAGATAAATCTGTACGTCATTCAGATGAAAGGCGCTATAAGGTGATTTCTGATTAAAAAAAACCTATGTTGACGAGTTTCGACTTCGTTCAACTCTCGACCACTCGTTGGTTGAGCGAAGTCGAAACCAACGCTTAGATTAATTGTAGGTTGAGATCTGTATCTCGCTACTAATTCGCTTCAACACTTGCAACACTTCATAAAGTTCATTACGACGGCGATAAACGGAGAATTCGTCTGACAAAGCGTATTGGGGTGAGTCACTTTTCACTAGCTTAATAAACATAAAATTTTCCCCATTAGTCACCAAGCCAAAACAAGGCTTGTCTGTATGGGGATTAGCCATCATGTAAGTAAGTGCTTGGGGGATTGCCAATGAAAACGAGAAAGTTGTTCGCTTTGATTCCACAACCAAAACCCAAAATTCGTCTTGCACAATCAAGGCGTCAATGCGCCCTCGCAAAATTTCATCTCTGTCTTCAACAACGATTTTTACCGCCTCTTCAGTCCGGATATGAAAGGGTGAGTCGTAAAAACCTGCTAACTCTAGCAACGGGGATACAACAACCATCTTGACTGCATCTTCGGCCAATGAACCTGCTGATCTATGGTAGAGATATCTATTTTTAACTTTATCTAGGGATTCCTTTTCGACATTGCTAATTTCTGGTAAGCCCTCTAACCATTCGGGAAAAAACTGCTCATTGTCAGCAATTCTCAAAGAAAATCTGGCATATACCTCGTTCAGGCTTGTAATATTCTCACTGATCGCAATTGATTGTACCATGGGAAAACTAAGTTTGTAAGAACTTTAATAAATTTTGCTACAGGCTTAGAGAGAGTTTTATGGAAACGAACCGCAGAGGCGCAGAGAGAACAGAGTTAGGAAAGGAGATGAGTGAGTTGACTGGAGAAGTTATTGGGGCAGCGATTGAGGTGCATCGGGTCCTGGGACAGGGGTTTTTGGAGTCAGTTTATCATCAGGCTTTAATGTTAGAATTTCAGATGCGAGCAATACCTCATAAGTCTAAACATTCAGTAGCAGTAAACTATAAAGGTTATCAAGTCGGTGAAGGCGAATTAGATTTTCTTGTTGGTGATATTTTAATTGTGGAATTGAAGGCCGTCGAAAAACTTGCTCCCATCCACGAAGCCCAAGTCATCTCCTACCTGAATATGACCGAACATCCCCTTGCCCTCCTCATCAACTTCAACGTCCCTCTCCTTAAAGAAGGTATCAGACGTATTATCCTCTCCTCTTAACTCCCTCTGTGTCCTCTGCGCCTCTGCGGTTCATTACCCCAACTCCCCAAACAATCTCGCCAACACTACATTAGAAAACAAAAACCCTTGGGGATCAGTCAACCGTAACCTTCCTTCCACAACTTCTACCCAACCTTTCTCATAGTACGGACTGCAACACTTGTGAATTTCCTCGACTTTCTCTTCCCCAAAATCCTCCGCCAACGCTGCCAAACTCACACCCTCTGCCAAACGCAACCCCAACATCAAGGTGTCTAACAAAATTTCATCAGGTGGTGTCACTTCACAATCAATCACACCCCCGTCTTGCACCCACTGATAATACTCCTTAGTCTTACGCGGACGAGTGAAGCGTTTCCCTTCGATATAACTCGCTGCACCCATGCCAAAGCCATAATAAGGGCGATTTTGCCAATAAACTCGATTATGCCGACACTGATGCCCTGGCTGAGCGTAGTTAGAAATTTCATAATGTTCGTAAAGCGCATCTGTTAACATTTGCTGCGCCAAAAGATACATTTTTACCGTGGTTTCATCGGTGGGCAACGGTTGATCCCCTGGTTTATAATAACGACCAAAGGCAGTTTTTGGCTCGATTGTCAGATCGTATATGGATATATGAGTAGGGGCGATCGCAATTGCTTTTTCCAAAGACTCCTGCCACCTATCTAAAGTTTGATGCGGTAATCCTGAAATTAAGTCTAAGCTGAGTTCGGGGACCTGCATCTGATGAATCAAGTCCACGGATGCGAGAATATCAGAGACTGAGTGCGATCGCCCGCAAACCTGCAATAAATCTTCTTGAAACGCTTGTACACCCAAACTCACACGATTCACACCTGAATGGCAATAGCCTTGGATATGTGTTAAATCAAATGTACCAGGGTCCATTTCCAGTGAAATTTCTGCTCCAGGAGATATGCCAAATCGGCTGTCAAGTGCCTCCAATATCCGTTGCAACTGTTCTGAAGATAGAAGTGAGGGAGTACCACCGCCGAAGAAGATTGTGACTAAGGATTGACCAATATCTGGCGTCATGTCAATTTCTTGACATAGAACTTCAACATATTGGGAAATAGTACCAGAGGTTTCACCCCGCAGGCGATCCCCCACAACAGACACAGGAAAATCACAGTAAAAGCACCGCCGTCGGCAAAAGGGGATGTGTACATAAGCAGAATTTGGTATGTCAGCAGCAAACGTTAAATCGTGATTCATTTTGAGCAAAGATAAATTATTTTATGTAAAAAAATGAGTATTTTATTTACATTTTTTATGCTTTCTCATTAAATAAATGAAAAACTTAAAGCATAAAACTCTTTAGTTATAATGATTGCAGATGTTGTCATACTATTCATTTAGAATGACCGTAATTATTCCTAAATCCATCTTACCGATGAGGTAAAAAATACTTCACTCTCTCGGTTAACACAGTTGCAGGAAAACAACAAAACCATGCTTGATGCCGTTATCATTTTTTCATTCGTCCTGGCAGCAGCGGGAATAGGTTTCTATAGCACCGAACTGCTACCATCTGGGACGCTAGATCGCGTAACAAACGTAGATGCTTTGCGCTTTATTGTCGCGGCTTTTGCCGCTATATTTGGCGGTGCAGCTGGACTACGTTTTCAGACAGCATATCGTCGCCTTGAAGCTCAAGTCCAGGAATTGCCACTTGAAGTTATCTTAACGCGTGCTATTGGCTTAGTGATTGGGCTATTAATCGCCAACTTGATGCTTGCTCCTTTATTTTTGCTGCCAATTCCAGCAGATTTTGGCTTTATTAAGCCATTAGTGGCAGTTGTAGGCAGCATCATTCTGTCATACACTGGCATGAATTTAGCAGATGCTCACGGACGCGGGCTATTACGGCTGCTTAATCCCAACACCGTGGAAACGTTGGTAGTAGAAGGAACTCTAAAACCTGCTAACAGTAAGGTTTTAGACACAAGCTGTATTATCGATGGCCGGATCGAAACACTCTTAGAAACAGGGTTTTTGGAAGGACAAATCATCGTACCACAGTTTGTCTTGCAAGAACTGCAACAAGTAGCTGATGCAAGCAAAGATCAAAAGCGCGTGCGGGGAAGACGAGGACTAGAGATTCTCAACCGGATCAAAGCAGCCTACCCAGATCGGATCTTGATTAACCCAGTTGATTACGACGATATTGCGACAGTAGATGCTAAATTAGTAAGGTTTGCTCAAGAAATTAACGCCACACTCCTCACAAATGACTACAACTTATCTAAAGTTGCCAGTGTCCAGAAAGTACCAGTTTTGAACGTTAACGATTTGGTGAACGCAGTTCGTCCTAACTATTTACCAGGCGACAACATTGACTTGAAGATTCTTAAAGAAGGCAAAGAACCTAGTCAGGGGATCGGCTACTTAGACGATGGCACAATGGTTGTCGTTGAAGAAGGGAGTAGTTATGTCGGAGGCGAAATCCGGGTGGTAGTTACCAGTGCTTTACAGACTACTGCAGGACGGATGATTTTTGCTAAACCGCAAGCTTCGGCAATTGCGTGAAGGAGTGGGGAACTCGGCGCACCCTCTGGGGATTAGGGGTAATGGGGAGTGGGGAGTGGGGAGTTAGGAGAATATTTCAACCAACAACCAACAACCAACAACTAACCACTAACCACTAACCACTAACCACTAACCACTAACCACTAACTCTTAAGATGCACATTTTATAACCCTTATACAGCAAGGCTTTCAGAAAGTGAAAAAAATGTGCATCTTTCATATGTTGCTAGTGGCTTGAGAAGGCAGAAGGCAGAGGGCAGAAGGCAGAAGGAACCCACGCTTAAAAACGTGGGATTCAAATAAGGACGAGAAGAGTTTCTCGCGCTACGCGTCTCGCAACAGATTTTA
>Ga0116229_10002073_pt1 | contig 32170 bp, 37 predicted proteins | sample S1TSphgellanicum_3_FD_87313 | JGI IMG/M metagenome (GOLD analysis project Ga0116229, IMG submission 87313) | Host-associated microbial communities from peat moss isolated from Minnesota, USA - S1T2_Fc - Sphagnum magellanicum MG | ecosystem: Host-associated > Plants > Peat moss > Unclassified...
AAGGGCGACTTCAATGACCGCGCTCGTTCCAGAATTCTTTAAAATGGTGACTTCCTGATTCGCCTTGAGTTGGACGTCGTGGGAAGCCCCTACGGTGAGATCACGCGTCAGCTTTCCCCTATCTGCAAGCGCGACCGTGCTGAATAAAATACAAGCGGCAACTGGAATAAAACTGGCACATAATCTCATAAAAAAGTTTTTGATTCTAATAAAGTTGTTGCGTAAGATGAATTTCTCATTTCTGCCGCTCGTAGGTAGTTTTAATTGTAGGACATCGCGGGCGTCGTCTGACGGTCTCCCTCTTATATTTGCTCTCAGAGCTAAATAATGAATAGCGCCTACGCGAATATAATTTTTTCGGTAGCGAGGGCAATATGGATGGAAGATTACGTTACTCTAACCGTAGAGAGCACAGATCGTCTCACCGAGACTCTAACGGCTCTTAAGCTGCTAATCGCATCTAGCGTGGTTTTGTGGCGTTAAATGGTCTTGTTCCGAGGAGATACTACGGGAGCCGAAACTTCGAACCCCGCTCTTGCAGACAAATGCAGACAAAAAAACCGTGACTCGGTACTTCTCCGGACTAGACGGTGTTTCCCATTCAGAGGTAAATTGCCTTTCCAGTGGGCTGGAGTAGTCTGGAACCTGCGGATGTCCAGGTTCAAGTCCCTCCACCGGCACGCCTTTTTACCGGCCTCTATGATGGGGTGAACACCCCATCGCGTCCTTGCGATTTGGATGGTTTGTTTGCGGATATGACAATTCGCAAGCAAACCCGTTCCCCTGGGGGCACCATGGACGAAACTGAATCCCTCAAAGTACAACTCGCCGCCGCGCGCAGGGAAAGTGAAGATTTGAGACTTCGTCTTCAAAATCTCCTCTTGCTGTATCGGCATGAGGTTGAGTTTAAAGTGGGAATCGTCCACCATGCCTACCACAAGCCTTTGGCGAAAGGCTCATCCGTTGCACTCATCTCAAAGGCTCAAGCGGTGTAAGTTTCATTCATTTCCATGAGAGCCGGCAACACACATGGAAAGCGATGAATCGACTTTATTTTGGACTGCCGATTAACGGTGTCTGCGGGGGAGCCGAAGCACTGAACTGCCAGGACAAGTTGCCTGAAAAAATAAATCCAAGAAGGGCGATCAGAAGAAAAACGCCTGAGACATAAAAGAACCAGTTGTGATGAAGATGGCCTCGTATCGAGCGAGGTGGATTTCCTTCGCGGTGGCCTTCGTTCGGATGATGGTGGTGTTTACCCATGACAAGGCCTATTCTTTGGTGCTGACGACGGAGCCGCCAGCTTCCTCGGCTTCGGACTCCGTGTGGGCACCGTGCGGCTCTTCACGAGCAGTCTTCTTCCCCGGCTGGGGAACATGGGCCGCCCCTTTGGCCAAATTCTCGCCTTGTTTCTGCTTCTGGTGAATGATTTTCTTGTCGTGGGCTACATTTCTTGGATCGGACATGACTCACGCTAACCCATACTTAAGCGGTTCGATATAGGGTGAAGACCCCATACCCTCATGGCAATTTTTCCCTGCTTGCTTCAAGCCATGGACTTCCTCCAGGCCCCTCAAATCATGGGAAGGGCCGGTTAAAGCCTGTCTTTCTCCCGGGGTTGCTCCCCTGAGCGATGGGTGACTCCTGTCAGGATTGTAAAGGTGTGGAGACCACCGCTACCGAAGTTATGGGGTGAACACCTTATGGCACGACTTGCAGTTATGCCTTATATTAAAAATCGTTGGGGAACATAGCCATTTAACTGTGTTCCAACGCACAAAAGAAAGAACGTCCATGAAAACCACTAAAAAGAAGTTACGCGGCGCCATCGTATCGGTCTGTTTGTCCTTGGCCCTGACGGGCTATTTCCTTTCCACGTATGGGAATCCGGCGAGGGGATCGGATAATCAACCTGGATCGGGAAATCAATCGGCCAACAACACCACGCCTCCAGGAACTCCACCAAGCACGAGTAATCAACCTGGCTCGGGAAATCAATCGGCCAACAACACACCGGGCGCAGCAAATCAACCTAGTTCGGGAAACACGACGAACGCGCCCTAAGGATCCTCGGGGAGGAAGCTACTTCCGGGTTGGTGGTTGTATTGGATAGCGAGGAACCGCGACAACCGGATTGTCCGACAAGAGCTGGCGAACGATCATGTCGGCTTGTGCCAAAGGGCTGCGCTGGCTCGTGAAAGGTAGAGGCGCAAACATGAAGATTGGAGAAGTAGTCATAATGATGTGTGGTTTCGAGTTGCCAGGGCTTGTCGTTCGTCGGGGTGATGATGTTAGTTACTGATGCCGAACCTTTGCTTAATCCATATCGGGCACCATTTCCGCCGCGCTGATTGAATCGCGGCGAAAGTGAAACGAGTCGGCGACCGCCTTCACAAAAGCAGAAAACGAGACAGGCTTGCTGACGTAGGCCGAGACGCCAAGAGCCCGGCATTTGTCTAATTCCTCCCGCGCATTGGAGGAAGTCATAACGATCACCGGAAGATGTTTTAAACGATCCGCACCCCTGATGGCCTCAAGGAGCTTGATGCCTCCTCCGCCCGTCGGGAGATTCAATTTGAGAAACACGGCTACCAAGTCCTCGCATCGATACTTGGCATCGGTCAAATAATTGAGGGCCGGATTTCCATCCGCAATAACTCTTACCTGTCCGTCAAGCTGAGCTTTCCTGATCTGGCGTAAAAGCAACGCCTCATCTTCAGGATTATCCTCGATAATCAGGATACGAATGGGCTTGGAGGATTTCATAAGTCATGTCGAAAGACTGAGGGACTCTACTTGTCGCCGCTCTGTTCGCCATGGGGTGTTTACCCCACGAATTCCGCGCGGTTATCGCGGTTTAGTAAAAGATCAGCGGCCCTGTTCTCGGCATAGAGACGTCCCGTCTTGCCCATGAAAACGGGTGGACAGTGAAGCTTGCGCCAGATGGCTATGGGCTATTTGATCGGAAACGGCCAATCCATGTCAGGAGTCAAGCGCCTTTCTTATTGCCTTTTCGATTGATTCACGGGTTTGACCTGTAGCCTTTTGAATTCGACCGAACAATTCCTCGTGCTTGCCCTCAACGTATTGGAGATCGTCATCGGTGAGCGCGGCCCACTTTTGTTTCAACTTTCCTTTGGCGATGTTCCAATCGCCTTTGATTTTAAGCGTGTTCATAGTGCCTTTTGTTGTTCGTTTCCATCCATCCGCAGGAAATTAAATGATCCCCAGAAGACGAAGCACCAGTAGCAGCACCAAGATCGAAACGATGCCGCCTCCGCCGAAGCCAACACCACCGTAATAATAACCGCCGCCGCCAAATAGAAGTACCAACACGATAATAAGCACGAGAAGATTCATCTAGAAAACATACTCCTTATGGATCAACTACCAATGGGGTGAAGACCCCATGGTGTCAGGACGATTGTTCGTGTTTGCTATAGGACATGAAAATCTTCTCAAAAAATTTCCTGGCCAAGTACTTTTTTGTTGCGGCCCTGGCTTTAGGTTCGTCGCCGGCATTTTCCCAAGTATCGCTGTCCATTGATATCGCTCCCCCGCCGCTTCAGGTTTACGCACAGCCGGCCTGTCCAGATGATGGGTATATTTGGACTCCGGGATACTGGGCTTATGGCGATAGTGGTTATTACTGGGTTCCGGGAGCATGGGTCCAACCTCCTGAAATCGGCGTGTATTGGACTCCTCCTTACTGGGGATGGAACGGAAACGCTTTTGCTTTTTACTCAGGTTACTGGGGACAGAACGTGGGTTATTACGGTGGCATCAATTATGGCTATGGCTATGGGGGCCGTGGCTATGGCGGCGGCCGCTGGCAGGGCAATCACTTCTCCTATAATACAGCGGTGAGCAACGTCAGCTCGGCACACGTTCATTACACCTACGCGGATAGGACGGCCCTTAATAGTAACGTCAGCAAGGTGAGCTACAATGGCGGCAAAGGAGGGGTGCAGGCCAAGCCCACGGCACATCAGCGGCAGGTTGCCAGCGCGCGGCTCGCTCATCCGACGTCGGTGCGCCAATCTGCGGTCAAGACGCAGCAAGTTGCGGCGGCCAAGAGCAGCACGGAATCCTCGTCCAACCGGCAGATCGAAGTGGTTAAGCATACCTCGGTGGCGAGTCAGAATACGCAGGCGAAGGCAAGCCACATGCCGGCAGCGAAACCCCAGCCTCACACGGTGGCTTATGCCAAACCTCAATCTCACCCGCAAACTCACGCTCAACCCCAGTTTCATCCCGTGGCACATGCCCAGGCGCAGTCTCATCCGCAGACCCATGCGCAGCCTCAATCTCACGCTGCGGTTCATGCCAAGCCGTAAGCGCATTCCGCAGCGCAGTAAGCACCTCGGAGACTAACGCATTTCCAAATTAAAAATCATGAATATCAACTCTCTCTTGGCCACGGGCCATATTGCTCTGTGGCTCCTGGTCGCAGGACTATTTTTTCCACGATTGGCTCTCCTTGTCGCGTGGTTGGGAACAGGAACCTATCCTCCCAATACGCTTCCCGAACTGCTCAATTGTGTCTCGTGGCTATTCTTTCCTCGTTTTCTGATGGCGTATTATATCTACACCGACATCGGCACGAACAACCTCTGGTTCTGGGCTTATATCATCATTGGAATTGCGGGGTTCTTTGGAGAGACAGGTTATGCTCATAGGCGGGTTATCCGCCGGACCACCGTGAGCCGTGATGGTGCCACCACAACGACGGTCGAGGATGTAACCTAACATTTATGATCTTATGTAAAGTGGACGAATCGGGAAGAATACTAACCATGAGTTACAGTCAGCACATCGGAGCTGACGAAATGAAACGCTGCTTGGGGACAGTCCGCGACCTGATGGACAATCTTAAACCCGGCTTTCTTCTCTTGACCGACCTGAGCAATTTGGAGTCGATGGACGCTTCCTGCGCTCCAGAGCTTGGCGCCATTATGGATCTGTGCAGCGCGAAAGGTATGGCAACCGTGGTGCAGGTGATTCCCGATCCCAGCAAGGACATCGGTTTCGATCTCATTTCGCAGTTTCACCACAACCCGCCGGTTCATACTCAGACACACCAGAGCCTGGCGGAGGCGATAAAAAATTTACATCCTGTGACCAGTGCTCCGGAAGAAACTAAGGAGATTTTATCCGGCGACGAGATGACTCGAAAGACGGAAGATGATCTGGCGGAAGCCCGGTTCACGATCGCGGCAGGCAAAGCAGCCGAAGTTAACGAAGGCGGACTGGTCGATTCTCCCGCTTCTTCTTTGTAGCCGGCTCAGCTCTCAAGGCTTGGGCGGGTCCGTGGCCGTAAGCCGATAATTCGACATTTTTCGCGTGTCCCGTTCATGCAGCGAAGTGAATGGGATGCTGACGAGATACCGATATTGGACTTGCTTGGGGCCAAAGTCTCCGTTGGGGAGTTGCATCGAGTCGAATTGAAATTCCATCTCGCGCAAGGAGGCGAAAATCCACGCCACCGAGACCGGGTGCATGATTGAACCCTGATTTTTGATCAGGGAATAATCCTTCGTCGAAGCCCAGATATGACCGGAAACGGCGTTGAGAACTTTTTCCTCACGATTTTCATAAGGCATGTCGGGCTTCGGCGTAAAAGCGATTTTGTAGCATAAGACGCCATCGGCCATTTCCTCTCCCTCCAGGCTGTAAGTGTAATGATCGATGATCTTGAGAAGCTCGAAAGGTTCTTCCCTGGAAGCCTTCCTGGCTTCGTCATCGGGGCTGCCGGAGGTCGAACGCGTTCCATAGTCCGGCCGATGATCTCCGATCACAACCTGATGTTCCTCGATTGTCTGCGTGACCGCCCGATTCGCGTCGAGCTTTTCGCGTATGATATCCAGGTCATAGTCAAACGCCTTGCGGCGCTCGACAAGTTCTTTATCCCGGGCGACCACGCGGGCAATGATTTCGTCGGCAGAAGGCGCAGCCATGACGGGCAGGGCAAAGGCCAGAAAAAACAAGCAACCGACCGGCTTGGCAAGCCTTTCGAGCCGGTTCCAGCCGTTAACCGCCGCCACCGGGAAAACTCGATTCATGGCGGTGGCTGATCCCGTTTACAACGAGATGGTCTTCGCCTGATTTAGCTCGCAACCTCTCTGCCGTACCGTCTCCGCAATGCTGACTTCGCTGATGGAACACCCGGCTTTTGCAATCGCCGTTTTTACCCGCTGCTCGTGCATGATAAAGCGGCCCCGTCGGTAAAGGAGGTAGTCTTCGCGGCTGGCGGAGGGAGTCAGGTTGATCGTGGCCAGATTCGCGCCGGCTCGCAACGCCCGCACGTATCCATTTTCATTAATCAGATTCAAGGCGCTGATCGCGGGTATGATGTAACCGGGATTGCGCAGCCGCAGTTGCGCGATGCATTCGATCGTTCTTTCAAAGTCGCAGGAGGGATGATGACTAAATGGCGTCTGTTCCCCCGCAATGAAGGGACTCACGCTGGCGCCGGCCAGCGGCAAGCTGCCGAGCAAATCGAGCGCTTCCTCGATATGCGCCTCCGTTTGCCCGGGAAGGCCAACGATGAAACCCGAGGAAACAGCCCACCCCGTCTCGGCCAAATGGCGAATGGCGGCCAGGCGCTGGTCAAACGTACCCGGGGCGTGTATCTCGCGATAATGGTCGCGATTACCGGTTTCCATCTTGATGATATAGTAACTTGCTCCCGCCTGCTTGAGCTCATCATAGAGCTTGGAATCGAGCGTCCCAAGGCAGACGCTAATGCCCAGGTTCGTTTCCTCGCGAATGGTTTCAATAAGGGGCAGGATAATTTCGCGAACGGCCACCGGGTCTTCTCCGGCCTGGAGGTTAAGATCGGTGATAATATCCGGAAGAGCGTGCCGGACGATTTCGCGGAGAGATTCCAGTTTAAGGCGAAAGCGCTTCAAACCCCGATTGTCGCGACGCATGCCGCAATAGTTGCAGTTCTGGCGGCAATAATTCGAGACCTCAATGACACCTCGCACAAAAACTTCGGGGCCGAAGTTCTCATCTCGAAGGGCGCCGGCCCTTTGTTCAAGCTCGGCCAGATCTTCTGGCTCGGCGGATGCCTTTGATGTCATAAATTCCCAGGTAAGTCCTTCCCCCAACTCTCGCCGACAACTTCCGGCATATTCAAAGTAGTTTCCTTTTCACGTTCAGTCCACCGCGGACCCCACCAAATTTGACCACGCCAATTGACGGGCCATGGAAACCAGCAGCTTATCCATACCCCAACGCGCCATAGGCTCCACATCTCCACCATAAGCAAGTTCCGCACCCCGATTCGGCATCCGACCTTTCGACAAATGTTAACCGCAAAAAAGACTTCCATTTGGATCAAGCCGAGAAAGCCGCCCCAGGCAAAAAGCTGAGTCGGATGCAGGATGAGATAGATGAGCCATCCGAGCATGGGAAGAACAAAAATACGTGCGGCAAAACCCAGCGGACGATTCCAACGGACCGTCTTATTCCAGCGCAGATGATGGAGGACGGCGTCTTTACCACTGACGGCAGAGCTGGTCGTCGTCAAGGTTACGCTTCCGATTTGGACAGGACTTAATTTTTGACCCAGGACAAAATCATCTGCCAAGGACGCGCCGATTTCCATGCAATCGACCCGATTTTCAAAATCAGACCTTGCAAAAAGCATGGCCGCTCCGAGTCCAAAATCGATCTGTCCGAGCTTACGCAACAAGAGCACCCCGGGATAAAATTCGGCATTAACGAAAAGGGCATCCAGCAAGGCCAGAGACGATGGAAAGGTGCGAACGACATAAGGAAAAGTCACCATAAGCGCTCCACTGCGCTCATAGTCCCGGCACGCGGCTAGCAAAAAACCGGGCGGAGCGACGATGTCGGCATCACTCCAAAGCCAAAGATCGCCTCGGGCCTCCGGCGCCAGAACTTTTTGCCAGGCGATTTTTGGATTTGCCACGTCGTCGGGACGGGACCGGTGGATAACGCGAACGCATGCCTTGGGATATTTCTGGCGCATCCTCTCTACAAAGGGACTGACGACCCCACGATCCGCTTCATGAATGCCGAGCAGCAGTTCCGCGTTGTCGTCCAGTTGCGAAATAAAGGATTCCAGCCCGACCGCCTCAACCTGAAGCCCTTCATCGCCAAGGAGAGGGAGCGGCTTGAAAATCGAAAGCGACCTTGGCAAATGAGGGTCCTGCGTCGCCGAACCGTTTCGGTCGGTCATGAGGACCAAGCGCCAGGCGATGATCCACCACACAATTCCAGCGGCAGACCAAGTGATTAAAAGAAACTCGAAGAGCATGCGAATCAATTAGGACGTGCTGAGCTATTTCAAAGGGTTTCTTCCGGAAGCAAATACCGTGGCACTGTTTAGAAAAACTTGCGATAGCATAACCGACATACAAGCTAAATGGGAACATTCGTATGGCCAAGGAGGTTTATTTTATTGCAGATGACTTGGGTATGACGCACGAGATTAATGAGGCCATCGTTCATGCCCATCTTGCAGGAGCTTTATCCGGCGCCGCCCTGATGATGGCCCAGCCGGGCACGGACGATGCGGTGCAAAGGGCGCGAAATCATCCCACCCTGCAAATTGGCTGGCATCTTCACTTGAATGACTCCCGGCCGGCCACGACGGAGGCCTGGCCTTGGGGCGCATCGCCGGCGCTGGCCGGGTTTCAGATCGGCATTTCACAAAAAGCTCAAGCCCTGATGCGTCTTGAGGTCGAGCGGCAATGGGAACTGTTTCAGGCCACGGGTCTCGAATGCCGATTCATCAACTCCCATCATCATTTGCACGCGCATCCGATGGTTTATCACGCGTTGCTTGAAACCGTGGGACCGCGGTTCAAAGGCTGGATTCGCCTGGGGCAGCCTCGTTCGTTCAAACCGGCGCCCGCATTTATCCTGTGGCGGATCCTTGGCCTGATCTACCTGGAGCGGCGGCGGAAGTTGTCAGCCTGGCGGGCATCGGATACTTTATGGGGAATCGACCGGATTTTTAAGATGGAGTCAGGTGAAGTACGCGATGCCATGGCACAACTACCTGATGGCCTTCATGAGTTTCTTTTTCATCCGCGCACGCTTTCCAGTCCGGATACGCTATGTCTTGTAGAACTAAAGTCCTCTTCTCTTTCCTGATCGCCTTTCTGCTCTGGCCGTCGGCCAGGGCATATGAGCCTCCGCAGACGCCTGTTGCGAGGCCCTTCAATTTCGATACCGATACCTTCGCTTTTTCCAATGAGACTGTCTGGAATTACGTCGATGGCCGTGTGCAAGCCGATTCATCGCATGATCGGGAGCATAAGCGCAACTACACGCGCCGGTGTTTTGTCGTCACCCGCGCCGCCGTGCAGTTTTGGAAATTTGCCCGCTTCGATCCCGAGGCCAAGCCGTTGGATTCAGAAAAGCTGGCGGAGCGCATCCGCCAGGTGACGGAACGCTCCGTCTGGCTTCCGGCCTTGTCGTACAAGGAGAGAATTGTTTTCCCCGGCTACGATAGCCTCCGTGAAATCAGTTCCGCCTCGGCCGGCGTTTTCCAGGCGAATATCGGCCTGGGCTGGCCGATCTATTTTCGCGCGGGCATGATGCCTATTATCGCTCCGGTGTATCGTGAAATCGAAGCACAACTCAATGAAGAGATTTTTAACGATCTCCAAAAAAAATATCCGACGATTGTTTGGCTCTACAATTTTCCCAGCCTTGATATGAACCACGCGGTTGTCGTCTTTGCCGGCTGGCGTGAAGGCGAAAGGTACATCTATCGGGTCTACGATCCGAACTACGCGAATGCGCCCAAAACCCTGAAATATGATGTCGACAGCAGGACTTTTTTCTATCAACCGACGTTTTATTTCAAAGGCGGCTCGGTCGCCGCAAGAGCCGTCTATCGAGGCGTGCTTCAATAGCTGGAATTCATACAGACTGTCCGAATGAATCGACGTATTGTTGTGACCGGTTTGGGTGCCGTTACCCCGCTTGGCGTGGATCTCCCTATGTCGTGGAAGGCACTCCTTGCCGGGCGGGACGCCGATGCGCCGCTGGAATTATTCGATACAGCCGGATACCGATGCCACCGGGCTGCCAGCGCGATGCTTCCCCCGCTCCCGAATGTTTCGGGCAAAAAAATGAGCCGATTATCAAGAGCCTCCCGGTTGGCCATCCCGGCCGCGCGCGCGGCGCTCGCCCAGGCTGGTCTCCTCGATACGACGGGCAAATCTACGTGCCCGCTCATACCACTTTCCGTTTCCACCACGGCTGGCGGAATGGCTTTCGGTGAGACCTTTCTTAGAAACGTGCTGGCCCGCAACCGCGCCCATCTCTTGAGCCAGGTTTCGCGCTATCTTCCGCACGAACAAGTGCTCAACCTGCAACAAACCATCGGGTTTGAAGGTCCCTCCGTTATCCTGGCCAATGCCTGCGCCAGTGGCGCAAACGCCATCGGCCATGCCGCCGATCTGATTTCCGTGGGCGATGCTGATTATGTCCTGACGGGAGGTTTCGAAGCGCTGACCGAATTGGTCTTCGGAGGCTTCGATTGTCTGCAAGCAACGTCCGTTGATCGCTGTCGCCCCTTCGATCTCCATCGTTCGGGACTTCTCCTGGGAGAAGCCGCCGCCTTCCTCGTGCTTGAATCCGAAGAACACGCCTTGGGCCGAGGCGCCAAGCCGATTTGCGAGTTGACCGGGTATGGTCATACCACCGATTTTTTTCACCTCACGCAGCCCCAACCGGAAGGCAAAGCCCTGCTCGAGGCGATGCAGCGTGCAACGACGCAGGCCCGCATCAACCCGGCACAAGTCGGCTATATCAACGCGCATGGCACCGCCACCCCGGTGAATGATGGCACTGAGGCCCAAGCCTACCTTAGCTTTCTAGGCGAATCTCTTGGGCAAACCCGCATCAGCTCCACCAAGGCAGCCATCGGTCACACTCTTGGCGCCGCCGGGGCCATCGAGGCGCTCTTCGCCATCCAGGCATTGATGACCCGTCGCCTGCCTCCACAAATCAATCTCCAAACGCCGATTCCCGAGATTGCCCACGCGCTGGTCGGGGCGGAAGAGACCTGCTCGCATTTGCGGCATGTCATGAGTGTTAATCTCGGTTTCGGCGGATCAAATGCGGCCCTTGTTTTCTCCACTTATGAAAATTGATCTGGCTGTCGTTGGTCAAGGCGCCGTCAGCCCGGCTGGGGTGGGAGTGGTGGCACTACGTGGCGTCGACCCTGTTCCGACAGAAATCGCCTATGTCGGTCAGCCCGACAAAACCTGGCCTGTTCTGCGAGTAAACCTGAAAAATCCGGCCTTCGTGCGCTGGCAGAAAGAGCCTCGTCTGCGGCGCGCGAGTCCGATCTCTTTTTTCATGGTCGAGGCAGCGGAACAGGCACTGGCTAACGTATCGGCCCGCGACCGGGCAGACACCGGCCTTATTGTTTCCTTTTGTGCGGGATGTCTCGCCTATAGCCGGCGCTTTTTCGAGGGCATTGTCAGCGAAGGCCAGCGAAGTGCGAGCCCGGCGCTCTTCCCGGAAACCGTTTTCAATTCACCCGTCAGCCATGTCGCCGGTGTCTTGGGCCTGAACGGCGCTGCCTATGCCCTGGTCGGTGACGAGACGGCGTGGATAGCGGGACTCAAGACTGCATCGGTGTGGTTGCGGCAGGGCCGTGTGAAGCAAGTGCTCGTGCTCGGAGCGGAGGAATTTGACCCGGTCGCGCTCGATGCGTATCGGAGCGCCCATTGGCTTTCCCGCCAAAATCCCGCGCACAATTTTCTCCCCTCGGAAGGCGCCGCCGGGCTTCTGGTCAGACAGTCGCAAGCGGGGGATTCTTTAATAATCGCGAAGGCACAGGATGGACTTGTATATCACTCAAAAAAAGAAGCCTCCGTAGTCGCCGAGCGTCTCTTGCGCGATAGCGACCCCAAAATACCCTTTTACCCCAACGCCCAGCGCAACTGGTTTCGATCATTGGAAAGAAAATTTGGCGAGGGCCTCATCGCGATTCCTGGCTCCGATCAGCGCTATCTCGGGGAAGCTTTTACCGCTTCCTCAGCCTGGCGCACCTTACGCGCACTGCAGAGGTTGACCACGATGACGCCACGTATTTTTGTTCCAGTTTGGGGCCTTAATCATCAAGTAGGTTCACTGGAATTAGAAATGCGGACGTAAGTTTGCGACCTGCGGGTTTGCACAAACAGAGTTAGGAGATACTATTAAATTTTCAGATGGACTCCATTGCCCTCGACGATATCAGAAGGCTCTTGGTCGATAACTGCATGCTGCGGGTTTCTCCGGAAGAAATTCAACCCGCCACGCAGCTTTTTGGCCCGGACAGCCTCGGCCTCGACTCCATCGATGCCCTTCAACTCACGGTCGGAATCGAAAAGAGATACGGCATAGCCATCACAGACCCAGCCACGGCGCGGGAGGCCTTCCACAGCGTCGAAACCTTACAACAATGGCTGATCCGGCAAAGGGGTTGAATCTCCATCATTGGAGCAGTCTTTATCGTGCATCGATGTTTGATGCGGGCGCTTGGCTGGCTCGCTGGATCCCGCTCGGGATACTCCGCGCGATTGCCGGTTGGATCGGCCTGCTCTATGCCGTTACCCATCCGGAACGCTTGGTCGTGGTTCGGCAGAACCTTAACCTGCTCGATACCTCGCTGAGGGAAAGAACCGCCCGGCATGTCTATCGCGAATTTGGCAAAACCCTGGCGGATTATTTTTACATCGGCACACGTCCGCCTGCCGAAGCGCGGCTCATCATCGCGCAGGTCGAAGGCGAGGAACATCTGCGGGAAATCCACCGGTTGGGCAAGGGGGCGCTGGTTATCACCGGCCATTTTGGTTTGTTTGAATTGGGAGGACTCTTGCTGGCGCAGAGTGGTTTTTGCGCGGCAGCCCTGACCCTTCCGGAACCGAGCAGCTCGCTGACCGAGTGGCGGGCCAGGTTTCGTCAACGGTGGAATGTCGGCACCATTGAGATCGGCACCGATAGTTTTTCATTCCTGAAAATAGCACAATGGTTGCGCCAGGGCGCCTTTGTGGCGACGCTGGTGGATCGTCCCCACCCCACCGAGAATACTCCCGTGTCCTGGCCAAACGGGACTGCGCTTTTTTCCGCCGGAATCCTTCTTCTCGCCGCGCATTGCGAGGTCCCCGTCATTCCCGCCACGATGGTGAGGCGCAGCGATGGCTTTTACCACGCACAGGTTTTTGCTCCGATATTCATCAAGGAACGCGAGTCACGCGCGGAAACGCTCCGGTTTTACAGCCAGCAAATCGCGGATATTTTTCTTCCTGTCCTTCGCGCCTATCCCGAGCAATGGTATCAATTCGTCCCGCTTTCCACCCCACCCCGCCCCTGACATGAGCCTGACTCCTCACGGCCCCGGCTTTTCTTTTTTAGATTCGTTTGAAGTGACCCTACAAGGCAAGCAGGGACGAGGCCGCAAGTGGCTCGATCCAAGCCTTTCCTTTTTTGCGGATCACTTTCCCGGCAGCCCGCTGATGCCCGGTGTATTGCTGATCGAGTGCGCCGCGCAAGCGGCAGGCGCCTTGTGGGCTTCGATTCTATCGAGTGAGGCTCCCGAACACTATATTCTGGCGCAGATCGTCCAGTTTAAAATTCAACAGCCGGTCTTGCCCGGCGAAACCATCGACACCGGGGTCGTTCTTGAAAATCTGTTCGGATCCCTTGGCCATTTTTCGGTAAGCCTCAATGTCCGTGGTACGGAAGTAGCGAGAGGTCGCATCGTTTTAAGCCGCACTGAAGTCGGCGCCGCCTAAGTCAAACCATTCCGCGCATTGATGCGCTCGCGCAGCGCCGAGAGATCGATTTTTCCGCGACCGGTACGAGGCAGTTTTTTTGCGATGAAATAGCTTTTGGGCAATTTCCAGGTTGGAAGTTGGGCCGCCAAATCACTCTCCACTTGTGCGAGGAGAAGCGTGGTTTCCACGCCGGCGGCCAAGTAATCCCGCCCTTCGCTTTGTTGTATCCAAACGATGGCATCGGCCACATCCGGCCAGGAACGCAGAACACGCTCGACCTCCAAAGGATGAACTTTCTTTCCCCCGATGTTGGCCGTTTGTCCGAGACGGCCCAGGAGCACCAGTTCATTGAACCGATTCCATTCGCCGACATCGTTCAAAAGCCATTGACCACTGCGGCTGGCCACGGCGGCGCTTTTGACTTTAACGCGCCCTTTTTGCAGGGAAATGGAAACACCGTCCAATGGCTTTCCCACGGAACGTCCGCTCATAGAGGCCGAACCCGTCCGGTCGTAGCAAATCCCCCCTGTTTCCGATGACCCATAAAAATTGTGGATTTTAAGATCAAACCGCTTGAAGAAAGCCCGGGCGTCGGAAGCATTGAGAACAGCTCCGGCAGATATGACGGTTCGCAGCGGCGCAAGCTTGGTCCCGGGAGGTAGTGCCGCCAGGACGCGGAAAAGCGCTGGCACACCGGGAAACACCGTCACGCGGTACCGCTTGATCCATTCAACGAGTTGGCGCGGCAAAAATTCCGCTCCACAGACCAGCGACGTTCCCTGCAAAAGAAGCGGCATGACGAGATTGCCCAGGCCATAGGAATGCCCCAGGGGAATGACCGCCAGATTTCGATCCGAAGCGCGGATTTTCATGGTCTTGATGATTTGCCCGCCATCTGCAATGAGATTTTCGGCGCTACATTCCACGGCTTCAGGGATGCCGTTGCTTCCCGAGGTAACTTTGACGCAACAAGATTTACGGCCTCGAACCAGCTTTTTCTCAAAAGGATGGAATTGCCCGTCGAAATAAAGAGCGCGCACCCTTAATCGTTGCGCAGTCTCGAAACATCCCTCTTTCGGGAGACCTGCGTCAAGCGGCACCGCGACAAGTCCCGCCCGCTGTATCGCCAGGAACAAGGCAAGCCAATCGCAGCCGTTGGGAAGGCGAAAGGCGATTCTTTCCCCGGGCCGATACGAGGCGAGACGCTCGCCAAACTGCGTCGATTTGTCGGATAAACTCCTTACCGTCCAAGTCCTATCCTCCACGGCATCGATCAAAACCACCCGATCACTGGGTAATTTCTCCCAGCATCTCCAAAGAAGGGTCCCATTTCTCACTGCCCTATCCTTTATTTCAATCGAGACGTTATTGAAAGGAAACTCGCGGGCCGGCTTGGCGGGGGGGCCTGGAGGGGCTTTTCACCACACCGGCGCTGCCTCAAATCCGGGACGACAAAACATTCTTGATGGCGTTTTCGATCGCCTCACGGCTTGCGCCAAGACGCCTCTCAATCCGGCCCAACCATTCCTCGTGCTCGCCTTTGACGTAGAGGAGATCGTCTGACGTCAGCAAGCTCCAGTTCTTGATCAGCTTGCCCTTGGTGATGTTCCAGTTGCCTTTAATTTCGAGTGTGTTCATGGGTTGACATTACGACATGTGCCGGCCGTTGACGATAGGGTCAAACCCTACCCTCATTTGTCAAGCCCTCCACCCCGTATAGAAGAGTTTTGCAATCTTATGGGGTGAAGGCCCCATTACTATGGTTCGTGAAATCCATTATCCTGCGGCCTATGAAAAATATAATGTCGCGGCAAAACCGCGGAATATTGTTGGCAATGGCCGCTCTCTTTTCTGCGTTTCTTTTGGGAACAACCAGTCAATTGCGAGCAGATGATTGGGGCGGACACCAAAGGTATTACAATCAGGATGGGTTTTGGGACGGTCAGCACCAGTACCACCAGTTCGACAATTACCACCATCATCGCGGCTACTGGGATCAACACAATGGCGCGCGGGTCTTCATCAGCGTTGGCTAAATCATCCATCCAAGTGTTACGCATCGCATCGTTGTGTCCGACACTTGGGGCGTGATGGCTTTTTCACTCCCCCCAATACTGACGCCTTAAGCCTGCTGATAAGAATACTGTAGCTCTCACGATGAAACCGCGACTTTTCCCCGATCCCTCTTTCTGGTTTGCCCTTCATCGATGGCTGCGATTGGGAAATGCGCGCACTCGCATAACCGTTGAATCCATTCTGCTGGGTTTGGCGCTTTTTCTCGCCGTAGTCTGGTTCTCGGCTCCCTATGCGGCCCGCGATTACATCAACCGGAATCTTTCCGGTCTACCTGAATATAAAGGCCGCGTGGAATGGGTTCGGATTCATCCCTGGACGGCCAGCGTTGATCTCTATGATATCCATCTCGACAAGAGATCGGGAAAAATTCCGGTCCATTTCTTTTATTCGCCCCGCTGGAATATTTCCCTGCAATGGTCGCAAATTTTCCACGGCGTCAAGCGGGCCTCCGTTACCATATTCGATCCACAAATCAATCTTGTGGCGGGCACCGACTCGGTGCAGAGCGAGATTTTCACCGGCCAGGTTTGGCTCATGGCCATCAAGCAGATGATTCCCCTCCGCGTCAATCAAGTCATCATCCACCGGGGCGACATTCATTATCTGGATTTTGATTCCCGCCCGACATCCGATCTGGAATTGAGCCAGCTCGAAGTTACGGCCGACAATATGAGCAACAGCAAGGGACTTAAAATTCCCTTGCCGGCGACGGTTACAATCAGTGGCCGCCCCCTGTTGACGGGCACTTTTGAAATGAATCTCGCCGTGAATTTTGACGAACAATTCGCGACCTTCACTCAAAACTTCCGCATGGAACATGTACCCGCGGTTGGAGCCAATTCTGTCCTTCAAAAATACCTAAAAGTCCGGGTCAAGAGCGGCGAAATCGGGATCTACAGTGAACTTGCCAGCGACAAGGGAATTTACCACGGCTACGTGAAGTCTTTCTTTTACCGTCTCGAGTTTGAACCCAAATCCTCCGACGAGGGAAATCCCGGGGCCATTTGGTCGGGTGTTCTCAACACGGTGAAGGGACTGTTCGAAAATGATCAGAAGGTGATCGCCACGCAGAGCGAACTGTCGGGACGGGCGGATCAGCCCCAATTCGATTCCGTGAGCCTTATCCTGGGCGTTCTATCGAACGCTTACATCCAGGCGCTTCGTACCGGTTTCGATCCTAATCACGCGCCGGCGCAACCAACCGATACCGTCACCACCCCTTTATCCGCCTCAACCGAAAAAGAAGCAGCCTCACCGTCTCCCGCAGCTAAAAATCCCTAACCCTCCACCCCATATTATTATGTCCCTCATCCTCATTATTGTTGTCCTTGTTCTCCTCTTCGGAGGCGGTGGCTATGCTTACCGCGGGCATGTCGGAGGCGGTAGCGGCCTTGGCCTGGTACTCGTCATTTTGCTCGTACTTTATCTGCTGGGTTACCTCTGACGGCGCAGGACACCCATGGGGTGTACACCCCATAGGCACAACCGTCGTTCGGGCTTAATCTGGACTTATGTCGCAGCCTTTTAAAAAGCTCCTGGCCTCGGGATTGATCCTGTTCGTGCTCACAACACCCGATCTTTTACGCGCAGCCGGCATGCACGAGCGGATCCAAACCGCGACGCAGATTTTGCGTGATAAGCAACTTTCGAATGAGCCCATTCCCGCCGATTTATTGAGTCATGCAAAGGGTGTCGCCATTTTTACTGCAACCAAAGTGGGATTGGGCCTGGGCGGAGAAGGTGGTGAGGGAATCGTCCTTTTGCGCCTCCGTGATTTGCTTTCGCATTCCTGGACAGCCCCTTCCGCTTTCAATCTCGCGGGCGGAAGCGTTGGAGCTCAAATCGGGTTTACCGAAGTCCGTTATATTGTTGTTTTAAATACGGATGATGCCGTTCGGCATTTTACCAGCTCAGGGAAATTGGATTGGAACGCGACGGCCACGGGGACGGCTGGCTCTGACTCGGGCACGGACCGGGTGTCAACGACCGACCTCGAACACCGCGATATCGTCGTTTACAAAGACACGGGTGGCATTTTTGGCGGCGCGACACTGGGTGGAACCTCGGTCGAGCGCAAGGACATGATTAACCAAGAGGCTTATGGCGAAGATGTCAGCATCAAGAACATTTTGAATGGCACCGTGCCACGACCCAGTTCCGCCAATCACTTGTACTCCCTTCTCGAGGGCAAGACCTGATGTGAGCGCCCCTTTCCCAAGGCCACTTTATGTTACAATATCCCGCCACTTTCCTTCTCATTGCCGCGATGGCCGGGTTCCTGGGCTTTGGATCAATCGGCGGACTGGTGGCGGGGATTGCTCAAATCCTGTTTTTCATCTTTCTGGGGCTCTTCCTCATTTCATTCATTCTTAACGGACGAACTCCACGGGACTAGTCGCATGCGCAATCAGAAAGGAACTAATGAAAATCTACTTATGTCTGGCGGCGTCTTTACTGGTTTCCGGCTGCGACTTCTCTACCTCAACCGCGCTTACACAGTCCAATCTCAATGAAATTCATAACGACATGTCCCCGGCGGAAGTTCGATTGATTCTGGGCGATCCGTCGGATTCCCAATCCGAAGCCATACCCATCGTTGGAGGAATTGAGACCATCTATACCTATCGTAGCGGCTCTTCCGAAGTAACGATCATTTTCAAGAATGACTTCGTAAGAGAAAAGCGCGGAACATTCAGTCAGTAAACAGTAACAAAAAGGACTCTTATGATCAAAATGGCAGGTATTATATTAATTGTTTTGGGCGTATTGGCGCTCGTCTACCAGGGATTCACCTACACGGAAACGAAGCAGGACGCCCAGATAGGATCCCTGAAAATCCAGCATAATGAAACGGAATCGGTTCCGGTTTCTCCGATTGTCGGGGGAATTTGCATAGCGGCCGGGGTCGCTGCTTTGTTTATTGGCGGCCGACGTAACAGCTAAGGATAGAAATCGGAAGGACGCTGAGTCTTGCGGCGCGGCTCTCTCGAAGAAAACTTGATGCCCCCGGGATCGAAAGCTATCCTTAAGCATGAAGCGAATCTCCGTTCTATTGGCTGAGGATCATACGATCGTTCGCCAGGGCTTGAGACTGTTGATCGAAGCCGGCGGTGATATTGAGATTGTGGGAGAAGCTAAAACCGGACGCGAAGCGGTACAGATGACCAGCAATCTGCGCCCGGAAATTGTCGTCATGGATATCGCCATGCCGCTCCTGAACGGACTGGAGGCAACCAAGCAGATTCTCAAGGCCTTTCCCACGACGAAAGTGCTTATTCTATCGGCCCACAGCGATCCCGAGTACATCGAGCAGGTCGTCAGGGTTGGAGCGTTGGGATATTTGCTTAAACAGTCTTCGGGCGAAGTTGTGGCCAAGGCCATTCGTGAATTGCAGAAAGGCAAAACTTATTTCACGCCCTCGATTGCGAAACGCATCAATGACGAGTACCAGAAATCAGCCGATGGAATTGGTCTGCAAAAAAAAGGCGACACGGAGTTAACGTCGCGTGAGGCCGAATTGCTGCAATTGATTGCGGAGGGGCATCCGAATAAACAGATCGCCTCGGAACTCAGCATCAGCATCAAAACGGTTGAAAAGCATCGTCAGCATCTGATGGAGAAGTTGAAGATCCACGACATTGCCGGCCTCACTCGCTTCGCCATTGCCGCAGGAATCATTGAGAGCAGCGTCCAGTCGACGATAGTCCGGGAAGCCTCCTCAAAATAGGGAATTTTTGCGGCAAGGCCAGGGAAGGGATTCAGATGGTCTAGCGGATCGGCTCCATGGCTTTTAATAAATCGGCCAGGGGCACCGTGGCGAAGGAACTGGCCGTGTCGGACATGGCATAGGGGAGAATCAATAGCCCCGCATGGACCAGGGAGCCGCAGCTATAAACCACGTTGGGCACATAACCTTCGCGTTCCGTTTCGTCCGGGCTTAGCAGCGGCCGCGCTAAACGGCCGATGACGCGCGTGGGATCTTCCAAGTCGAGGAGAAAGGCGCCGATGGAATATTTGCGCATCGGGCCGACGCCGTGGCTGATGACCAGCCAGCCCGCTTCGGTTTCAATCGGCGAACCGCAATTGCCGATCTGAACAAATTCCCAGCTATAGGTCGGCTTCAGGAGAGGCACCTTGGTATGCCAGAAATGAAGTTCGTCCGAGTGCATCAAGTAAAGATTTTCGGCGTCCTGCCGTGAGAGCATGACGTACTTGCCGCGTATTCGTCGCGGGAAGAGAGCCATGCCTTTGTTCTGAACTTCGGGACCGTTGAGGGTGCTGATGCGAAAGCGGATAAAATCGCTGGTCTCCAGGAGCTGCGGAATAGTCACCCGGCCATCATACGCCGTATAGGTGGCGACATAGGTTGCGACGCCGTCATCCTCCACGAACCGGACAAAGCGCGCATCCTCGATGCCGTTGGATTCGCTTGGCGAAGTTGGAAAAAGAACCCGTTCCGTCAGGGGTTGATCGGGCGAATAGATAATTTCATAATTAGACTGCGCCAATGCGAGCACGCGACTGGCGGTCCGGTCAAATTCGATGTTGCGATGGTGTGCGTAACGACGCAGATAGGTGATTTCCTGGCTGAGTTCATCCGTGGTGAAGTTCTCGCGCAGATTTTTCAGGATCGTTTCGGAAATCGAATCGATCACCCCCAACTCCTCGAGCTTTCGCCAGAAAAGATCCTTCTTGTAAGAGGTCGGCGGAATGTGATCCGGGGTGGTCACATAACGGGTGGGCGTATCCACCACGATATTACCCTGGCCATCAATCGTGCCCGTGCGAAACGTGATGGAAGAAATATGACCCTCGCCCGTGGCGCGCAGGCTGAGAATGAAGCGCAGGCTTCCCCCCGGAAGCTGGGTTTGATCCGGGTGTGGAACGATGGAGGGATTGAAGAGCGCCGCGGCCTCCAGGGAGTATTCATGGGTGAAATAGGCGCCGATCAGCAGCTTGCGTTCATCGGAAAGCGGCAGGTTGGTTGGCACCAGGTACCGGACGTATTCGTAACGCGCCGTAAAGTAATCGAGCAGTCTTTGGTGGCGTGTCTTAAAATCCGTGAGGACTTCAGCGAGCATTTCGGACACCTCCGGTTCCGGCAGCGCCAAGACACGGGCCAGGATGCGCAGCGGGCGTTGGTCCCCAATAAAATTCAAGGGGCGGAAGAGCACACGCGCGGCGTTGGGTTTAAGTACAATTCCGGTTCGGGTGACATTCATGGAAGGTGCGTGATTCTCAAGCCTTGACCAGGCTATGGACTTTCAAGGCTTCGCTCTCGTGATCCGTCGGTTTCTGGAATGCTTTCAAATCGTGTTCAAGCAACTCCATTTCACTTAATGCAATCAGGTAGGCCAGGGTTGATTCAGCGCCCTGGTTTTGATTCACACGATCCACATGCAGGCCGTCACAACAGCCGCCGGTGGTCGAATCGTAAAGCGAGAGCCCCAGGTCATTGCGTCCCAGAAACCACTCGAAGGCGACGCGCGCCTCCTCATGCCAGGTTGCGTCATTGGTCGAGCGGTAGGCTTCGAGACAGGCCGAAATGGTGCTGTGGGCCTCGATCGGCTGTTGATCGAAATCGGCACGTTTCCCGCCCCGGACATGAAATCCCTCCGAACCAATCGGACGGAAATGGCCCTGCGGCGCCTTCTGCACGGAAACCAGCCAGCGAAGAGAGCGAAGCCCAATCTCGAAAGCCTTGGAATTATCGGCCCAGCGTCCGCTTAAAATCAGCACGTGGGATAACAGGGCATTGGCATAGGAAAGACTTTCTTCAAACCAGGGCCAGTCATCCGTCGCCGTCCGATCGTAAATATCGATCAGCCGTTCCGTGAGCGTATCCCTCGCTTGTGCTGCAATGCGGTCACCGCTCAAGCGGCGAAAATATTCGTAGATACCCAGGAGCGAGTAGGCCCAGGTGCGCGGCGATTTTGCCTCGAGAACAGACGGGAGCGCACGCTCGAACATCTGGGCCGCCCATTCCTGCAAATGCCGGTGCTTGGAACGTCCCACGCAGGTGCCGAGTGCCCAGATGGCGCGCCCTTGGCTGTCCTCCGACCCCTCGCTCTCCAGCCAGCGCCGGTCAAACCCCATGAAATTCCGGAAGCGCTTTGAGTCGGGGTTAAAAGCGTACTGCATAAAGCTCGCATAAGTTTCCGCCAGCCGGTGCAGTTCGGTGCCTTCCAATTCCAGTTCCTCCAACATGACGGTGATAATCAGCGCCCGGGCATTATCGTCGATGCAATAGCCATGTCGAAAATCGGGAAGAGAGTAGATCGCATGCTGATAGATGCCGGTGGAATCCGACATGCGCGTGAGGTGGTCCAGGCGCAGATCAGGAAGTTCCAGCCGCTCTTCTTCCAAGGTTCTCACGCCAAGCCGGCGGATCGTCTGGCTCGTCGGGTTGCGGCGGGCGCTTTCGAAGGAGGCCATGTAGCGCTGCGCAGTCTTGCTCCAAACCATTTCACGTCCCATCAGGTAGGCCCGTTTGCGCATGGCATGGCGCCGGTTGTCGTCGGCGAGCAAACCGATGATCGCCCGCGCCATGGCGTTGGAATCACCGAAAGGCACCAGAACACCCCGGTCGTCGCCCAGGAGTTCTTCCGCGTGCCAGTACGGCGTTGAAATCACCGCCTTGCCGCAGCCAAAGGCATAGGCCAGCGTGCCGGAGGTCGTTTGCGCGACATTTTGATAAGGCGTGATATAGAGATCGGTCACACCGAGAAACACCTTCAATTCCTCCTGATCCACAAAGCGATTGTAGAAGCTCACATGACGCTTGAGCCCCAGGTCTTTGGCCAGCCGCTCCAAAGTCAGGCGATAAGCCTCGCCGTGCTCGCGTATCAGGTTGGGATGTGTCGAGCCGAGGATGATATAAACCAGATTGGGAAATTTTTTCACGACTTCCGGTAAGGCGCGCAGGACATTCTCAATCCCCTTGTTGGGCGACAGGAGACCGAAGGTCAGCAGGACATGCTTTCCCTCCACGCCAAACTGGTCCTTGTAGAAATTTGAATCAACGAATGGCATGTCGAGAATGCCGTGGGGAATGAGATCGATCTTCTCCGCGGGCACACCATAAATCTCCCGCAACATTTTGGAACCGCGTTCGCTCATCACCACCAGGCGGGCGGAAAGCAGGCCCAATTCCTGAAGCACCCGGCGCTGGTCCGCGCTGGGATTCTGCAAGATCGTGTGCAGCGTGGTGACGACCGGTATCCGCAGATCACGCAAAAGGGCCAGGATAAAACTGCCGGATGGTCCGCCATAAATTCCGTATTCATGCTGAAGGCAGACCACGTCGGCGTTACTAAAATTCAGGTAATCAGCCGTGCGACGATAGGAGTCGAGGTCATTTTCGCCAAACTCAAATCGCACTTCGCCCGGGTACTCGTAGCCCTCCGATAAATCATTCACCGGTGCAACAAAGCTTTCCGTCTCCGGATATTGCTCCGCCATGGCCTTGCGCAAGTCATGCGTAAAGGTCGCGATTCCGCATTTGCGCGGAAGATAATCGCCTAAAAACGCGATCTTTCGAATTCCGGTTATATCACTCAAGCGTGTTCATTTCCGGCAAGTTCCAGAGCTTGCCGCGTCGAACATAAACCTGAACAACACAAAAGTAATATGGGGTGTTCACCCCATTGGCGCGAACGAATCGCGGTCGTAAAATTATGGGTTCAAGATATGATTACCTATCCCGAGCGAGGCTGGAGCGCCGCTTCGGGCTCTTAGTGAATTTATACCAGCGAGTGAGGCCGGCACAGGCTCGGGGATGGTCAGGAGAACCGGGGCGATGTAGGCTTCGTCGCCGCCATGTTTTTTCCCGCTCAGGTAGAGTTTGACGAAGAAGAAGAAACTCGGGATGCCGAAAAACAATAACCTTGTCACCGGGTGAGGGGTTTGTCAGGAGATCGAGCGAAATTTTCCTGATCGCGCCGTTCACGCGGATTTTCCCCAGCACCGGTTCCGGCCCGGGGAATACATCCACGATTTCCCCGCAAACCAGGTTCATGCAAAAATCTCCTGTCGAGCCTGAACCTTGACCGGCTTTGCTTCCTTTGACCGGGACTGGCTGCGGGCCGCATCGATGATTTGACCGAGAGCGATGCCGCCGTCATTGGGCGGAATACGCTGATGCCAGTAGGGACGGAAGCCGGCTTCCAGCAGCCGCTGCACGCTCCGTTCGGTCAGGTATCGGTTTTGAAAACAGCCGCCGGTGAGAACGACCCGCGTCTGGCCGACGTGCCGCGCCACGGCGACGATAATTTCGACCAGCGCATTGTGGAACTTCGCGGAAATGACGCCGGGATCCGTGCCGCGCCCGACATCCTCCAGGATCTCCTCAATCATCGGCCGCCAGTCCACCACGCTCGGCGCGGTGCTCTTGATCTCAAAGGAATAGGCCTCGCAGACGCACGATTGAACCGCGAATTCCAGCTCCATCGCGGCCTGGCCCTCAAAAGTCGCCCTTTGCCGCAGGCCGGCGATAGACGCCACGGCATCGAACAACCGGCCCACGCTGGACGTGACCGGCGAATGCAAGCCCTTGACCAGGATTTGCCGCATCAGCCCGAGATCGCCTTCGGAAAAATCGCGTACGGGCGCAAGGTCGCGCTGGTCGAGCGCCTTGATTCCCCCCGTCTCGAAAAGAACGCCCAGCGCCGCGCGGCGCGGCTGCTTCATCGCTGCCTCACCCCCCGGCAGCCGGAACTGGCGGAAATGCGCCACGCGCTCGAAAGAATTCTCCTTCGCCAGCAGAAACTCGCCGCCCCAGATCGTGCCGTCGGTTCCATATCCTGTGCCATCCCATGCCACGCCGAGTGCGGGAAATTCCACCTCGTTCTCCGTCATGCAGGAGAGCACATGCGCCCAGTGATGCTGCACGGGATGCAACGGCACGTTGAACTGCGCGGCTAATTGCAGGGCATGTTTGGTCGAAAGATAGTCGGGATGCAAATCGCAGGCGATGGCTTCCGGCGTCACCTCATAGAGCCGGGGAAGATCGGCCGCCGCCGCACGGAACGCCGCATGGGCCACGCTTGTTTCGAGATCGCCGATGTGCTGGCTGATGAAGACTTCTTTTCCCTTGCTCAACGCAACCGCGTTTTTCAAATGCGCGCCCACGCCGAGCACGCACGGCACGGGCGTTTTCAGGTGAACGGGCAACGGCGCATAGCCGCGCGCCCGGCGCAGCACCATCTCACGTCCGCGCACCACGCGCGCGACCGAATCATCCATCGGCCGCACGATGGGCCGGTCATGCACCAGAAAATAATCGGCGATGCCTTCGAGGCGCTTCAGCGCTTCGTGCTCATCCGTGCAAATCGGTTCATCGCTCAAATTGCCGCTCGTCGCGACGACGGGGAAACCGAGGTAGCGCATGAAAAGATGATGCATCGGCGTGTAGGCCAGCATCACGCCAAGGTAGGGGTTGCCCGGCGCAATCGAGGGCGCCAGCGGCGGAGACCAGCGTTGCAAGAGGACTATCGGCGCTTCCGCCGAGAGCAGCAGCCGCTCTTCCAGCTCCGAGATTCGGCAGTGCTCGCGGGCCATTTCCAACGACGGGTACATCAGCGCGAATGGCTTTTCCGAACGCCGTTTCCGCGCGCGCAGCTCCTTCACCACCGGCTCGCTCCGCGCATCGGCGATCAGTTGGAAGCCGCCGAGACCCTTGATCGCCACAATTTTTCCGGCCCGGACATCGTCCGCCGCCAGGCGCAAGGCATCGTCGTGGCTGGCCAGGACATTTCCGTGCGCATCCCACAATTCGAGCTGCGGACCGCACGCCGGGCAGGCATTCGGCTGCGCATGAAAACGCCGGTCGCCGGGCTCGCGATATTCCCGCTCGCATTCCCGGCACATCGCGAATTTCTTCATCGAGGTGTTTGGGCGGTCATAGGGCAATTCCTCGATGATCGTGAACCGGGGGCCGCAGTTGGTGCAGTTCGTAAAAGGATAACGGTAACGGCGGTTATGCGCCTGGAACAACTCCATCACGCAGTGCGGGCAGGTGGCGATATCGGGCGGAATGAGCGCGGTTTTCGCGCCACTGGCATCACTCTCGCGAATCGTGAATTCCTTGTAGCCGACCGCGTCGACGAAGGAAAATTCCAGGCTTTGAATGATGGCGCGCGGCGGCTTTTCCCGCTCCAGGCGCACCAGAAATTCCCGCAACGAAGTCCCCCCTCCCTCGATCTCGATAAACACGCCGTGCCCGGAATTGGAAACCCACCCGGCGAGATCGAGCTCCTTCGCCAGCCGATACACGAACGGACGGAACCCGACACCTTGCACGGCTCCGCGTACAGTGGCTTTGGCGCGTTCGTGTTGATTGCTCATATGCAAAAGGCCTCCGTGTTGCCCAAAGCGGCAACCGGTGCTATCGCGACTTTAACGCTTCCATCGTCCTGTGTCAGTAATGGAAATAGGTCGAGGTTTATGAACGATGGAATAATCGGGTTGAATGTGAGGGCCTGAAGCATTTCGTTTTTTTCTAGGGCTGATCTTTTCTTATTTGGGCGCGATCTTTTGGGGTATGCCTGAGCGTCATCCAGATAACGTGAACCTCTTTGACTTTGAGTGGGCGGTTCGCCACGACTTCGGTAGTTTTCATAGATTGATTCCTCTGCTGAGGGTTGAAAAACGACCTGACCCCACAATTTACTTGCGTTGAACTCTGCCGCAAATTGTTTTCGCGATTTTTTGCCTCCAGATCGAGTTCAGTTAGATAGTGCGGCCGGGAGGCTTTCCTCGTGGACACGCATCGATGAGGATCGCGTCGCAACCCTCCATCAACGCGTAGGCGAGGTCGTAACTTCGAATCCCGAAATCGTCCGCTGCCGCCGCGCCTGCTCGTCCACGCCGCGCCTCTCGCGCTTTTCCTCATCGGTCATGGTCATGATCCGCAGCGTGAGGATTTCGTCGATCTCGCCCGCGCTCTCCGGCGCGATCTTCGGGTAATCGTACAAAATAATCGGCGATGAAACCATGGTGTCCCGCTCCTGCTTCGCCTCGTCACCCACGAGAACCGGCCACGTACCGAGATTGCGGCAACCCGCCGCCGCCCGGGCGTAGGTCTCAGCAGGATCGATCTGCGAAAGAAAGTCGCCGCCCTTCGCATGAAGGATGGTGTGCGTCGACGCAAACGTCCGCATGCCAATCTCGTTCGAGTCGTCGAGATAATCCGACGGCACGGGCGACAGATTCAGAATCCGCACCGTTATCTTGACGACCGATTGATCCACGGGCTCAGCGCTCACCTCCACCTTCCCGTCGATCACCTCCTGGCGCCGCACGATCACGCCGGCGATGTGGTCTTTTTTATCGAAGATCGGTTCGATGCTCCGCGTCCTGATGAAGGAGAAAGGAATCGTGTAGGCTTGGGCGCAAAGCTCGCCCAGGGTTTGCGCGGGCATGTGGATCGTGCGTTCCACCGCCTCCTGCCAGCTCTGGTAAAGCGTTCCCCCGATTTTCAATTCGGCAACGACGTGAAAGAAATCGGGATTGTCGGGCGGGGGCAGTTTCCGCAGCGGCGCGGCCAGCTCGCCGATATCGCGCTCCATCGGTTGCAGGAAGCGCACGGTCACCTCCACTCTCGACGACGACGGCCCCTCGATGAGGCATTGCGTCTGCATCGTGCACGGTTCCGCGCCATGCAGCGCCACGCTATACGGCTCCGGATAAACGCGCCCGAACGTGAACCGCTGCCGGTTTTTGTTCGCCGACGACGCGCGGTACGGATAAAGGATGCAGCCCTCGTAGAGCACGGCATGCACAACGCTATCGACCAATTTCTGATTCATAGGGCGACCTCCGCGTCTTCCATCGCGGGAAGAAGTTGTTCGATGGCCGGCTCCCACGTCGCGATGCCGTGGCTCCTGCGATAGGCATGGAGACGCTCAAAGACCTCACGATTCAACGAAAGCCCCGCCGGAATGGGCTGGTTCCTGCATACGGCGAAGTATCGCGGCGGCGCGAACGCGCTGCGGCTCCGTGAAGCGGTTGGCGTGGGTGTTTCCATATTGCGGTATAACCTCAATCTGACGGACCCAAACTGACCACTGACGAATCAAACGGCCGGATCGGTGTCGACCTCGATCTCGTCATACCGGTTCAGCCGATAGATGAGAAGCGAAGCCATCCAACTGACCGCGAAAACGCCGATGATAACAAAACCAATTGTCCCAAAATTGTCGTTCAGGGAATCCATCATTTCCCAGAAGGCTCCCTTCAACGCAAACTGATCGCCGATCAGCCCCAGCGCCTCGATTCCGCCGATCAGCAGCGCCACGACGATCGAGACAAACGTGATCGTCATGTTGTAGTAAAGCTTGCGGATCGGCTTCACGAAGGCCCAGCCATACGCGCCCAGCATCAGGATGCCGTCGGTCGAATCGATCAGCGCCATGCCGGCGGTGAACAGGGTCGGAAAAACGAGAATGGCCCCGATCGGAAGTCCCTTGGCGGCGGCGGTGGCCGAGATGCCGAGCAGCCCCACTTCCGTTGCGGTATCGAAGCCGAGACCGAAAAGAAAGCCGACCGGATACATCTGCCGGCTATGGTTGACCAGCCGAAACAAATTCCGAAAGATGCGGCCGAAGAATCCCCGCTTGGCCAGGATCAGGCTGAGGTCCTCCTCAACATAGTCGCCGCCATTTTTGACGTGTTTAAAAGTGCGGTAGACCGCAATGAGGATAAAGATGTTGGCGATGGCAATGGCAAAAAGAAAGATGGCGGAAACACCGGTGCCCATGATACCGCCAATCGACTCCAGGGAATCGAATTTGTCTTTGAGTGCCACGGAAGTCAGGGCAATCGCAATCGATAGTCCGAACACAATGGTGGAATGCCCGAGCGAAAAGTAGAGGCCGATCCCCACCGGCCTTTGCCCCTGCTGCATCAGTTTCCGCGTCACGTTGTCGATGGCGGCGATGTGGTCCGCGTCCACCGCATGACGAAGGCCGAACGTGTAGGCCAGCAGTGCCGTGCCCAGCAGAACCGGATAGCTGTGAAAGGCGATCAAAGCCCAAACCCACGCGGCCACATTCGCGGCAATGAGAAAACTATAAATGCCAACGATCTTCCCGCTCAAACTCGCAGGCCTCGCCGCCAGCCGTGAAAACGCCGTCTTCACAAAGAAACCTTCCTTACAACTTTGTTAAGTCAAGGGAATGGTAACCGAATTTATTTCTGCACGCCAGCTTTGAGAAGTAGACTCAACCATGGCCCGTTTACCCGACCGCTTCGATCTCCAGGTGCGCAAGGCGAGGCAATGCCAGGACCCGGTCCGGCAGGCCGACTTCGTCCTCGGCGCGTTGGCGGGATTGCATGAGTGGCATTTCTTCAATCTCGGCACGGTCGAAAAACCCCAGGCCGCCCGCACCCAGATCGATTCCGATCCCTACATCCTCGTTTATTCAAATGTCCAACGCATCGAGGAATTCATCGAGGAAAACGGGATCGCGCCAAAGAATGCCCCATTGCCGCTCATTACCATCGCAACCGCTGCCGCCATGACTTGGTGCGTCGGGTGCCGGGTCGGCCTCTTCGTCAATCCACCCCACGATTCCGTGATGATTCCCTTCGCCCAACTGGAGGCGTTTCACTCCGAATGGGCCCGGCGCGGCGGGCATCAGGCCTCAGGCTTCTGGATTCCCAATATGACCACGGAAGAGGAAGATTTTTGGCAGGAACACGAGCTATAAGAATTTCTTCTGCCACGCTCCCTGTCCTTTTACCTGCATAAATTGCTGTCGGCTTGGTTTGACCGAGATGAATTGATATGCGTAACTTCCTATACATGAGCGATTCCGAGGCCTCTTTTCTGCCCGGTCAGATTTCGATGGGATCGATTCATCGAGCCTTTCCTTCACTCTCGAAGAAGCTCGATCTCCGCAAACACCTCGCCACGATCAAGCCCGATCTCGACCAGATCGAGGAGCGTCTTCGCTTCCAGGTGCAGGAATTCGACCCCGGCATCTCCGGCTACGTCGGTTACGCGCTCGACGGCAACGGCAAGCGCATCCGCCCCGCGCTTGTGCTGCTCTCCGCCCACGCCAGCGGCAAATCGACCCCACAGCACATTGACCTCGCCATCGTCGTTGAGTTGATCCACCTCGCCACGCTCGTGCACGACGACATCATGGACGGCGCCTCCAAGCGTCGCGGCAAGCCGACCGCCTTCGCCAAATGGGGCGCGGAGCTCTCCGTCCTGCTCGGCGATTGCCTTTTCTGCCACGCGCTGAAACTCAGCTCCAATTTTTCCGACCAGTCGATCAGCCGCATGATCGCCGACGCCGCCAACGAAGTCTGCAGCGGCGAAATTCTCCAGACCCAGCGCCGGTTCGATCTCAAGCTCAGCATCCCCGAATACATCAAGATCATCTCGATGAAAACCGGCGCGCTCTTCCGCATCAGCACGGAATTGGCCGCCGTGCTTAACAAATGCCGCCCCGAACAAATCCTCGCCATGCGCAACTATGGCGATTATCTCGGCATCGCCTACCAGATCTACGACGATTGCCTCGACCTCGTCGGCACCGAGGGCGCAACCGGCAAAACCGTTGGCACCGACCTCGCCAAGGGCAAGCTCACGCTGCCGCTGCTCCACGTCCTCGCGCAGGCCAACGACGCCGAGCGCGAGCGCCTGCACACGATCATTCTCCACGGCACCGAGGAAAATCGCGTCGAGCTCCTCGCGCAGGTCGTCGAGCGCGGCGGGCTGAAAAATGCCGTTCGCCGCATCCAGACCTATCTCGAACAAGCCATCGCCTCGCTCCAGGTGCTGCCCAAGACCAGCTTCCGCGACACGCTCGAAGGCATTCCCCGCGCCGTTGCCGAGCAGGTCGGCACGCTGGCGTAGTTTGTGTAGCCGTGCTCGTGAGGGCGCGGAGCGAAAAGAACGCGCTCCGCCAGACTGTCCGCCGTCTCACGACGGTCGGCTACGTTCATCCCACAAAACTCAGCTTCCCATCCTTCAGCGAACGGTAATAGCACGTCTTGCGCGTCTTCCCTTGCGCATCCTTCGTGTGGCAGACGCCGCCGCCCACCATCCGCACAATATAGAGCAACGAGTTCTGCTCGCAATTCACGCGGATATCGACGATCTCCAGCGTGTCGCCCGAGGTTGCGCCCTTGATCCACAGTTCGTTCCGCGACGTACTCCAGAACGTCGCGGTGCCCGTCTTCAAGGTGTGTTCGAGCGCCTCCCGGTTCGCATAGGCCACCACCAGCACCTCGTGCGAATCGGCGTCCTGCACCACCACCGGCAAAACCGGCAGGCCGGACTTCGCCACCTTCTGCAGCTTCGTAAAATCGAGCTGCAATTCCCGTCCTTCTTCGAGCTCCTTCATCCATTTAAAATGCCCCGCATCGCAGACTTGTCGAGCCTACCGCGCAAATTTGAAAAACTCCCGCGCCGTCGCCGTCGTCCGCTCCGCGATTTCTTCCACCGTCAACCCGCGCAAATGGGCAATCTGAATCGCCACGCGCCGCGTATGCGACGGTTCGCAACGCTTGCCCCGATCCGGCGTCGGCGCGAGATACGGACAATCGGTCTCGACCATGAATTGATCGAACGCGACCTCGCGCGCCGTGTCCTGCACCTGCCGCGCATTCTTGAAGGTGACGATGCCCGTGAACGAAACGAGATGGCCGAGCGAAATCACCTCCCGCGCCTGCTCGATCGTTCCGCCGAAGCAGTGGAAAACGCCGCGCACGCGCCCGGTGAATTCACGCAGGATCGCAAGCGTGTCGTGCCACGAATCGCGCTGATGGATGACCGCGTTGAGTCCGAGTTCCGCCGTCAATTCAAGCTGCTGGCGAAATAAAGCGGCCTGCCGCTTCTTGTTCGCGATGGCCTCGAAGGGATTCTCCGGCAGGTGATGATAATCGAGCCCGATCTCGCCAATCGCAACGACGCGTCGGCTTTGCGCCAGCGCGCGGAGCTGTTCCACCGCGTCCTCCGGTGCTTCATCCACCTCGCACGGATGAATCCCCACCGTCGCCCAGATATTCGGGAAATTCTCGGCCAGCTCCACCGCGCGCGCGCTCGAATCGATCCGCGTCCCGATCGAAATGATCTCCGTCACGCCCATCGCCGTCGCCCGCGCAATCACCTCCGCGCGATCCGGATCGTAGTCGGTGTAATCGAGGTGGGCGTGGGTGTCGATGAGCATGGAGACGCTAAATTAGCCACAAAAGAAGGCAGAGAAAACAAAGAAGGTAGATAAAGCGGCGGTCGCGTAAGCGACTCTTTAAAAAATCGTCATCCTGAGCAAGCCGAGCTTGTCTCGGCGCCGTCGAGGGATCTCTAACTATTTGCCCAGTCAGGC
>Ga0116229_10002074_pt1 | contig 32151 bp, 22 predicted proteins | sample S1TSphgellanicum_3_FD_87313 | JGI IMG/M metagenome (GOLD analysis project Ga0116229, IMG submission 87313) | Host-associated microbial communities from peat moss isolated from Minnesota, USA - S1T2_Fc - Sphagnum magellanicum MG | ecosystem: Host-associated > Plants > Peat moss > Unclassified...
AAAAAATTACAAGTTTGAGACAATTTCTTGTCTTCTTTCTCTTTCTTACAAAATCAAAACAAAAATAACTTGTGTCACATTGTAGAAAATATTGAGAAATTGAAAAAATAACTTCTGAAAATGGTCAAATAGAAAGTGAATAAAATTTCTTAAAAAAACTCACCTTGTTTGCTAGTTGTAGCTCCAAAGACTACTTGCAAAAGAAAAAGAGGGGGAAGGAGTACCATTTGGGGAAACATAAGCAAGGAACAACAACAAGCAAATAGGGAGCAACCATGGGGAGTAGGGACGCAAGGGGGGCCAACAGTAAGGGGGGGGGCCAAAGGTACATTTTTAAAAAAAGCAGGAACAACAAGTGGGGAATAGGGATGTGGAACAACAAGCAAGGAGTAGGGACCAATGATGTGGAATAGCAACACGGGGTAGTAACAAGTAGGGAGCAGCAATGTGGAGTAGCAAAGCAAGTGGGGAGTCTCATGAGGGAGCAACAAGCGGGGAGCAACGACTTGGAGCAATAAGTGAAAAATAGCCATGTTGAGGAGTAGCAACACACATGGGAACAAACCAAAAGCAACAAAGGCAAAAAACAACTTCCAAATTATAAATTGAAATTACAAAACCTACAAAACAAAACAAAACAAAAAAACTAAGACTAGAAAAAAAACATAAAAAAACAAAAAAAAAATTAAAAATATTTAAATAAAAGAAAAAACAAAAGTGTTTAAGGTATAAGAAAACAAATGTGTAGGTGTAAAACTATGTAAGAACAAAGTGGGTTCAAGAGGGAGCTTGGAGCCTTTTTATAAACAAATTAAAACCTTAATCCCAAAGGGAGACGATTACCACATTAGGGTTAGGAGTTAGGGCACTAACCCTTAACCTTAATGTGGTGGTTGTCGCTATAAAAAATAAGTTTAGTTTTTTAATTTTTTACTTTCATAAATAGTAAGTTTAATTTTTATTATTTCTTACTTACTGTTTTATTAAATTTTTAAAATATGATTTTTACTTTTTACTTATTATTTACTATTTTTCTTTTTTCTTTTTTATCATGAAAACCAAACCCTTTTCAAAATGTGAAAATTGATTTGGTTATCAAATTTCATGCTTAGTGAAAACCTAGGCGATTCTCATTTCCAATGAGAATTAGCAAATAAGTTCTCATGGTAATTTTCATGGCTGGTTTTCATTGCAAATGGGATTGAAAACCAATGCCAGTTTTCAACCAACAAGTGAGGGCTAGAATGAACCAGTAGCCACAAATGCATTAGTTGGCCATTTTGTCCACTATATGTGTTGTGTTTTTTCATCCGATGTCAAATGGGGTTCATCACAATCCATTTCTTTTCGTTGTTGACCATTGTATTTTTATTTTTTTGGTTTGTTCTTGGTTGTTTGTTCCCTGGACCTGACCTCACACATAGCTACCCTACTCACCTTCCTATCTTCATAAATATTCTACCAACCTTGGTACCTTGCTAATTATCCCATGTTGACATAATTACCTTAATAACTAGTTATCCTACTAACCTAATTACTATACTAACTACCTACCTTACTAACCTAACTCCCCTATTAACTACATACCCTATTGACTTACTTCTCTACTAACCTAACCATTGTATTAACTACCTACCTTACTGACCTAGTTACATTAGTATTTACCAACCTTATATTCACAACCACCTTATTGACATAAGTATTTTACAAACCTAGTCACTTTGATAAAATAACTTGTTTCCTATGTATTAACTTGCCTATCTACCTAACTACCTTAAGTGTAACTTTCTTCTTACCTACTAACTTGCCTACCTACTTTAATAACCTATCTACCTTGCTCTTTAAACTTTGTTTCTACTTACTAACTTGCCTACTAACCCAACTACCTACCTATATACCTATTTACCTACCTATGCACCCACCTTCCTACCTACCACTATGTTCACCTACCTACCTATGCTTTTTACATAACCGAATACCTAACTAATTACCTATTCACTTTTCCCACTCCCTAGCCCCCAATCCTACCTATCAATTTATTAAGGTTCGCCCTAGTTCATGGATGATGAACATAGGTCCCCATATGTAATTATTACAAACAATTTATAATGGTATCAATGTCATAATTATAGCCTTTTTGGTTTAGTTAATGCATATTTTATTAAAATTTGTTTACCTAATTTATTTATGGAATGGACATTATAATACATCTTTTCATGTAATTATTATAAGTATGTACTATTGGATTATGGTTTAGGTTTAAGGTTGGAACACATAAATTAATTAGCAATTTTTCACAAATTTATAGTAATTAACCTAAATTAGGCTAAATTTGGGGGGGGGGGATTTAGGATTTAGACATATGTGAAGTAATATAATTTCATTCTATATCTTTTTCAAAGAGAGTGGAAAAAATTAGTTGGAGAGATCGCTCAAAGTTAATAAACATATATTTTCTTTTGGTTTTTTACAAAATTTATTTGATTTCTTTTTAAGATTAAAGTTTTCTTTTAGTTAGTAAATCCTTGTAGTTTAAGAGTTTAAAATTTTGGTTATTAAAATTTTTCCTATGTTTTTAAAAAAAATTTGTTTTGCATTATATAATTTGTATACTTTGTATAATTTTTTGGGTTTAGGGCATATATCATTAAGACTTTTTTTTGTTAGGGTTTGTATAGTTAGGGTTGTAATAGGGCTTATGACAAAATATCATTTGGATTTTTAGGGTTATGCATTATGATTTAATGTTTAGGAATTTGGTTCATATACATCAAGGTTTAAGGTTTATACTTTAGACTTTGCTCATTGTATTGGTTTTTTTATCTTATCACTTGTTTAGATTTATAACATAATTATGAATATCCTTTTTTTCCATATGTTTTATAGTTGTTAAAGTTTAATATTTCTTAATCCACTTTTGTTTAAATGCAATACCTATATCATATTGTGATAATTCATTAACCATGAAACATAAAAATATTTTTTAAATATTTGATTCCTTATTAATACATCATGAAATTCATGTTTTCAAAATTATTTATTCACCTTATAGTATAATTTAACATATATAAAAATGAACATAATGCAAAATTGGTCACATTGATGATACAGGGGGTTAGGATTTAATGTAAAATTTAATACTTAATGTTAGAATTATGGTTTAGGTTTAGAGTTTGAGACATATAAATTAATTAACATTATTTTTACAATTCTATAATAATTAAAATAAATCTAAGGTGCATTTTGGGCAAAATTTTTAGGGCTTAAGCATATGTAAAATAATGTAATGTCATTTAACATTTTTTTAAAGAAAGTGAAAGAACTTAAATTGGAAATATTACCAAATGGTAAGAGACATACTTTCTTTTGTGTTTTGTTACAAATTTTATTTAATTATTCAAAAAATTAAGGTTAAATTTCTAGTTGGTGAAAATAAATACGTGTGTGGGTATTGCAAAATTATATGAATATCTAGCCTTAAATGCACTACTTGTATTCAAGTTTGTTTCAATATAACCCATATGTGATTTATATAACCTAAGGTGCAAACCTAACCCTAAATGCAATACCCACATGTAGGGTCATTTTGAAATAACCAATGTGTAATTTGGGTAACCTTTCAATGAAAACCAAAACCTATATGCAATACTTGCATGCAAGTTCATTTTGAAATAATCCATAAGTGTTTTAGATAACCTTAGGTAAAGAATCAACCCTAAATGCAATACCCACATGTAAGGTCACTTCAAAATAAGTGTTTTGGGTACCCAAAATATGTCTATTCATATACTTAAATTAATTTTATGATAATTAATTATCATGAATAATTATTTAAAATAATGATTTGAATAATTTATCAACACAAAAAAATTAATTAAGATAATAAATTAAATATCAAATTATTGATTTAATTTTTAGATATAAATTTTAATTATTTGAATAATTAAGGTTTGGCCAAATAATCAATTAATTAATATTAAGAAATAAATGATTGTTTAAATATGATATTTAATCATTTACATTATCTGAAATAATTTTTTAGTTTTTTAAAAAAATTATGACATTATTTGTTGATATTTATATTAGATTATTATGTGGTATGAGTCCCATAAATATTACAATGGAAACCTATACGCAAATATTGCAAAAGATGTTTAAAATCAATCACTATTTATGGACTTATATGTGGGTATTGTAATGAATGTTAAAAAAATCAATTACTAGACCTATATGTGGGTATTGCAATGGATGTAAAAAAAACCAACAACTATTTACAAGACCTATATGCGGGTATTGCAATGAATGTAAAAAAAATAGTAACTATTTACAAAACCTATATGTGGGTATTCCATATTTGAAATGACCTTATGGAAATTATAATAAAAAAGATGTAAGTATTGCTCAATGTTCATTTTGATCTTTATAAACCTCAGACAAATTAATATTACCTATTCATATGGGCCTATTTAAGTTTTGATTCTTACATCTAAAGTACTAAAAAGATTATGAAAATAAAAACATATATAATTAACCATATATCCAGCAAACAAGTGGGACTAGAGAAAAATATTATATTATTAAAAGATGTACAAATATGAGTGAATAAAAAAATGTTAAAGATTCTAATGAATAAAAAAGGTTCTCTACAATATATCAAAGGATCAAAGTTCAAAAATTGGGTTCAAAAAATGACAGGGTTGAAAGAACCTAGTTAATTATATAAAGTGGAAATCTTAAACTATATCATTATTTATAATCTTGTGTTTAGTTCAGTAAACAACTATTGCATTTGCAGCCCTTGCTACATGACGAATAATGTACAAATGGTGGTGTTGCATTTCAACCTAAACTACATTTACAACAAACTTTTGCTTTGTTGTGCCTTGAACCTTATAAACACCCAAAAATCACCAAATTAAACCCTAACATACCTTGGATGAAACAAAATTATAAAAAAAATAAAATATTGATTATTAATTTTTCTTACCTTCCATGAATCATTCTAAATTCATGGAAATCCAATACATATTTTTTTTTTTTCCAAATAGAAGGTCACAAAATTTCATGTTATATAGGCGCACTGCATAGGTTCCACATTGTGGGGGATGTTTTGTGGCTTACCCAAGAGTGCTTTATATCATCCAAATATATTGGCTTTAGCATTGTGCGCACAATAGATTTTAAAACTTGCTATCGTCATCTTCTTCGTTACAATAACACCATAGAAGAAGATGATAGCGCATTACCAACATCTTTTTCTTTTCTAACACAAAGAAGAAGGCAACAACAACAAGTTGTCATCACCTTCTTTGCTAAAACACCACCACAAAAGAAAATGACAATGCGTTGTTGCATTGTCGTTTTCTTCTTCTTCTCAAACATAAAGAGTAATAACACTTTAGGCAATAGCACCACAAAAAAAGATGACGATACCTTGTCGTCGTTTTCTTCTTCTCAAGCATAGAGAAGAAGGCGATGACAACAAATTACCGTTGCCTTCTTTGTTGTAACACTGCAAAAGAAGATGACAACGCATTGTCGTCATCTTCTTCTTCTCACACACAGAGAAGACAAAACACACAAGAAAACAACAAAAAAAAAACCAAGAGAAGGGAAGGAGCTTACTTTCAAGCTTTCGCTCTACCCTCTCATTTTTGGCTTTTGCTTTTGCTTTCTCGCTTCTGCCCTTCCATTCCAAGCACTTTCTCTTGGTTGCCACTTTTGCCTTCCCACTTTTGGCTGTTAGTTTTGCCTTCTCTCTTCTACTTTTCGCTTCAAGCTCTCCCAAGCTCTGACAATGGAATGAGCACAAAATGAAGTGAGGTAGGTAAGTAGGAGGGGAAAATTTTGGGATGACAACATCCTTGTTGTCGTCACCTTATTTGTAACAAAAAACAGAAGAAAAAAAAGGGCAACAACACACTTGTGTTGTCACCTTCTTCCTCCAAACAGAAATGAAAAAATGAAAGAAGAAGAAGAAGATGGTGTATTCTTATTCTTATTCTTAAACAAAAAGAAAAAAAAAAAAGATAGAGAAAAAGAAACCATAGAGAAGAAAAAAATGTAGAGAAGGGAAGGAGCTTACCTTTCTTCTCTCACTTTGCATTTGGGATGAAGCATTCCTCTTCCCTTCTTCTCTTCGTGTTCCTTCAACGTTGAGCTCTCCACCTTCTTCAAGCTTTTTGTCTCACGTTTCCTCAAAGCTCTATGCTACTCAAGCTTGGGGACTCTCCTAAGCTTTGGAGATGGAGTGAGTGGCAAAAGAAGTGGGGGAGGTAGGAGAAAGGAGGTAGGTAAGAGGGGAAAATTTTGGGGCGGAGAAGGGGGTTGAAAAATCCCTGGGCAGGGGAAGAGGACGTGTTTTTGGTTCATCCCCAAAACGGCTTGAATGGTCATCCTGAACTGGTGGACTGGTGGCTGTTGGTTCACTCCGGCCACGAGTGAGAACCGCCCAGCACTGGTCAAAACCAGATCAAACTCAGTTTGGCACAAAAAGTGGTGCATTTCTGAGTTTGACCCCACCTTGAAGGCTAATGTACTTTTTTACAGGTTTAAAAAAAAATCTGACCTGGTTTTGGACCAAACTCAGGGTACCGGTGCCATGTTTTCTTGACTTTACTGAAAACTCTAAGTTCAACATATGTGAAAATTTATCTTTTCTGTCATTTTAGTCGCAGTGTTGCTAGTGAGAAAATCATGTTTGTGAAATTTATCTTTTCTGTCATTTTAGTCGCAGTGTTGCTAGTGAGAAAATCATGTTTGTGTAATAATGACAAGGATGACAACAAAAAAAAAAAATTGAATTAAAAAGACACTTAACAAAAATTAAAGGTGATCAACTAACCTAATATTTTGATTCAATTGCCACTAGACATGGAACTAATGACAATGATTTACTAGTATCTTTTAAGCAAATAGAAGGAAATTCATCAACGACTACCATAAAAGAAAACTATTCATGAGAGTTATCCATAAATTAACCCTATCTTCACCCTGTCTTTGGGCCTCTTTTCACCCTCTATCCCCTCTTTCAGTGGTTTCCACAAAGTAAAGATATTTTGTTAAATCTCAGTATGAAATGCTGAAACTCAGCATTTAATGCACGAGGTCCAAGACTTATTTTAGTATTTGTACAATTACGAGAAGTGAAGATATATGTGGCAGCGGTGGAGGCGCTCAGGAGAAAAAGGAAAAGACAGGATGAAACTCAGTTTAGCACCAAAATTGATGGCTTTCTGAGTTTCATCCCCCGTTGAATGCTAATGTACTTTTTTGCAAGTCTTTTATTAATCTCACCCTGTGTATGACCAAACTCAGGGTTCTGGTGCTGTCTTTTTCTTACTTTACGATAACTCTATCATATATTGAACATGAGGGAATTGTTTGAGCAACATTCAGAATTGAAAAAAAAAAAAAAAAAACCACATTTGCAACTGTGTTTGAGAGGGAAACAACCTCAAAGGAAATTCTCTAGCAAGATGCGGAACATGAAAACTAAAAGGGACATTATAATTGGTTCATAACCAACCTAGCTTGTTTGGAATTGGTTGAGAACAAAACAAATAACCAATAAACTACACATAAACCCTATACCTATGTGATATCTATTTTGTAAAGATCCAACCTGCACCAATTATGACCTAGGGGTTGTTTTTACCAAGGTTTGGAGTAGATGGGACCCCCTCCCCCCAAGGAATCATTCTCTCTTGGCCTCTTGTTTTTCTGGGGGAGATTTATGTGGTTTGCAAGATGACCTTTTCACTCCTAGACCACATATTGGTGACTTTTTTTTCTACCTAGGTGAACATTAGACATCTTACATAGTTTCATTCTTTAATTTTTCTAAGCTGAAAGATGGTGTCTACATTTTGATGGGGGAGTATTCTATTTCCAAAAATGTTCTTCAAGCCTAGACATTTAGGCTTGAGGTGGGGTGTAGTCACCTAGTAGGGGATCAACAAGCATAAACAATATAGAGAATCTATGTTCATAGATTTTTCTTTTGGTGAAGGATAAATTTTACTTGGACAAGAAGCTACTTTAATGTTGCATTATGTTGTTCTCCTCCAGTTCTGTATCAAGTTTGGTATCAAGTTGAGCCTAACAAGTGGGTATTATTAAAACAAACATTTGAAGAAATTGGTGACCAAGGGGTGTTTTGCTTAGATAAGCAACTTAAAAAATAGACCCCCTACCCCCCACATTCCCTTTCTACTAGCCCTATTTTAATTTGTGTCCAATTCATGAAATTCACATATCGACATTGTTAATTCCTGAAAGATGCTATCACTTCAAAAATTGAATTTAATAAATACAACCCTCTCTTGAACACCAACCATTCGCTTCTGGAGGATGACAAGTTGACCCTTTCCTAGTCTTCATTGTTGGTCATAAAATATGAGTACACTTGCATATATGTCTTCCTCTTTACAAGCATATTGCAAGTCCTACCTTTCCACAACAAACATTTACAAAACCAGTACACTTCAACTTGATCTGATCATAAAAAACCTTGCCACTTTTTTTTAGTGTAGTTATAGGGTGGCAGCAAGTGTTAAAAACAAATGTAATGCCCATAAATTATCTATGGGAATATCATTTTTCAAGACATTCATTGTTGTTATAATATACAATGGGTAATTGCTGAATATCATGAGATTTATATCTATATCTATATATATATATAAGGTGATGATTTTACAAATGCCCTCGAGGATAGGCTTTACCGAATTTGGTATTGCATGCTAGATGCCACCTTGTGGCCATCATCCTCAATAAATATAAACTTGATTCACATGGCCAATATGCTTCCCCTTTCTTTTCCTTCCCCACATTACCCAAACTCCCTCACAATTGTCTTATAGTGACTTAAATTTCATTGAAATGAGTTAGCATAAGTAAAGCCCACCCTTGACTATAGGCAATAATAGCCTTTTGGAGAAGAGGAAACTCTTGTTTAGGAAACTATTTTTCCAATGGTATTTTTTTAATTTACTGTTCATTTAGCTCAGAATAAGTAAAAACTGTATCTCCATTTAGAAAAAACGCCTATGTCTTTCTTTTCTCAAAATCCAGTAAAAAATAAGGAAATAAATGAAAAGCTGAAATAAAGATGAATAAATGTTATTTCATTTCTCTTTTTTTTTTTCCTATGGTAATTTTAAAATTACCATCCAGTAGCTCCTCAGAATAAGTAAAAATGTATGTCCATTTAGGGAAAACAAAAAGGCATTCTCTTTTTAGTAAAAATAATGAAATAAATGAAAAGCTGCAAAAAACTGAATACATTTTATTTCTATTCCCTTTTTTTTTCTTTTTTTTTGGTTCCTATGGTATTTTAAAATTACCAATCAGTAGCTCAGAATAAATAAAAATCTATGTGTCCATTCCAGAAAGAAAAAAAAAGGTCTTTTTTTGTTTTTTTTTCCCTCAAACCCATTGAAAATAAGGAAAGAGATGAAAAGATGAGAAACAAAATATGAATAAAGCGACCAATGATCGCAACCTGAAAAAGCCCCCAGTTTAATAATAATAATAAGAGGAAGTATTGTCCAAAATAGCATATTCCACGATTCAGAAACGACCTGATCAACACAATTTCAGTGTCCCCAGCCCGCATCCTGCCTTGGGGGGGGGTACGATTCCGCAGCCGTCTTATCAGTTACGCGGCTTTAATTGACCTTCCGTGTTATGAAAGAAACGGGCAAGCGACGCGTCTTTTACGCACATTCTGCTCTAAATGGGCATCTCTGACCCGCATTCCGCGTCGTCTTGCACCTTTCTGTGCTTTCAGAGAACACACGCTAAGGACAGAAACACAATAGCTAGCCCGCACGCACGCAGCGACAATACGAAATCTTGACGGCAAACAAGCTTCTCACGGTTGGTTACAATGGCGCAGGCATCTTGGAGCAAGCGTTGGATCAGACCTGAGGCAAGCTACTGCTCTCCGTTCTCGTCTGATTTCTTTTGATTTATTTTTTCCTTCGATTTATTTTTTCCCACGCTTCCGAGGGGGGGCGGTCTTTATTTGGTTTTTTCCATCTGCGGTGCAACACAGGAGCCGATGTTGTAGGAAGCGAATTTCGTCTGGTTTTCGCTCTCCGTTGTGTATCTGTAGTAATCGTGCTTAAATCGAAGGATGATTTTCTCTTGTCTCGAGGTATCGCCGGTCTCCGGTTTTTATTTTTGGTTGGTTGTAATTTCCAGGCTTCACTAGGAGATCTGGATTCGTTTTAAAAAAGTTTGTTACCTTGTATCGCTGCAGTAGCTGGATTGATGAGCACTGCAGTGATGTAATTCTTTTCTTCCTTGTTGCCTAAAGATGCTCGGCTGTTTTGCTTCTAGTCACAGTTTTGCTTGCCGTAGAGGAGGAATTGATTCCTCTTAAGTCCAAATCTGAGAGATGTTTGTTGAATCGATTGACTGCGCGGGAAGATCAGTCAAAGGGAGAGAAAGCAGTAGTATGATTACTGCGTTGTTGTTTTTAAGGATTTGCTGCAGCGATGCTGTTCGTGCAACGAGCGGACATCGTGAGGGATAGGAATCCTAAGGAAATTCCAGTCCAAGTTCACTAGTGGCGTGTAGTTCTTTCACGGTAGATGAGCCTTAGGACATCTTTCCATTGAGCTGCTGTGATCACATCAGCTTTCTATTCTGTTTTTCCAACTAGCTGTGCTAACAATCATCTCACAGCTCTACTGGTCAAGCATTGACCACTTGCTGGAGCTTGTGAGAGCTGTGACTCACCATATAGTGACATCTGTCTTTGTTTTTCATGAGAACATGTGTTCCCAGAGTTCCTAACATGATTAATTACATATTTTCAACGCGTTTGCAGCTCTCCAATGGAAAGAGACTGTCTTTGCAGTAAGAAACAAGGCCCTACGTCAGTGGCTCTCCATGAGGCTGCTGTGATCACAGTTACTGTTCACAGTAACTGTGATCACAGCAGCCTCATGGAAAGATGCTATTAAGCTATTGTAACCTTGAATGGATCTGCTGGCTGTGAAAAAAATCTTCCCGTTGTTTGCTTGTTGTTAAGGATTTGCTGCAGCGGAGCTGTTCCTGCAAGGGGCAGACGTTGTGAGGGATAGGAGTCCTAACGAAGCTCAAGTTCAGGTTCAGTAGTGGCGTATTGAGCTTATGGACCTGCTGGCTGTGAAAACAGATCTTCCCGTTGTTTGCAGCTATTGGAGCGGCTCTTGGCATCTGTGGCTTCGCAATAGCACGCAATATTGCAATCAACCCTGATGTCAGGTCTGTTCATCACCATTTCTGGACCAGCACCTACAACTTGTAGTGAATTTCCTTGCATGCCATATTTTCACATATGGCAATCTTGTTTTGCATCTTTTTTTGAGAGCTCCAACTGGACCACTTGAAATCTGACACACATCACATACTAAAATGTACTGCTGCTGTTTGGTTTTTCTTTGCACATCTCTCTCTCACAGAATAAGCAAGGAAGATCGGACGGCTGGTATTCTTGATAACTATAAGGAGGGAAAGCTGTACAAGGATCATGGTTTACGAGAGTATTTGAAACATTGCAAACCAGAGATCATGCCCGCACTCAACAGCTATCTCAGTGACTCAAAGTGATTTGTTTCAAACTTGGTATTTTGTTTGTATTGGTATTGTTAAGAGAACCAAAGCTCAAAATTTCCAGTCTCTAAGCAAGATATCTATGATGGTGGACTGACTATACTGGCAAGATAATTATATTATCTCCATGATTCCGAAGTCTAAGTTGGGCTCAAAATCTAAGAGCAAAAAGATTGTGATCCATGTTTCATTATTCTCTTGATTGTATTAGCAATAAACTGAATCTGGTTTTGTGTATGTAATCATACTTAATTCTGTGTTTTGCATTCTTCTGTTCCCTATGGCAAGCTGTAGGGACATGGCAATGTGCTATACTTTCCAATTTCTGACAGAATCTCAAGAAGGACAGATCTCTCAGCTAGACATTCTTCTCCTGGATGATTTTTTTTCTTACCCCTTAATTTCTTCTAAGAAAGTCGAGCTATGACAACCACCTGTATTTGTACCTTGGAGAGCAAGCTGCTGAAAAGAGGTCATGATTCCACAGGTAGGCATTCTTCATCTGCTTGTTGATCTTCTTCATTCCTGGATTTCTATGGAGAAAGTCCTGTCCCCTGGGTGCTTCACCTGTCTTCAGACCTAATTAAAAGCCACTATGCTGAAATGAGAGGTTGTAAATTGGAGAAGAGAATAAAAAAGTGCATATCTTGTAATCCTCAGGTAGTGTTGTCACAGAATCTGCTTGAGATGGATCAGTAAACAGCCAGATGATTGGAGTCTGAGGTAGTGACCTTTTTCCTCATGTTTGACAGCAGCAGATTTCTGATTCTTTAGTGAGGCCTACATGGTCCCATTGTTGTACAGCTGCAGATTTATTGAAATGCAGGATGGACTGCCAGGAGTTGTGCTAAGTGACTGCAAATGAAGTGAGCAGCTTCTCACTGTAATAAGAAAAATGGAATCTGTTTTCTATATCTGAAGATTAGTTCAAATTTGTCTGGGACCTTTGTTACCAATGCACATGCATGACAAATGGCCTTGGAGCATCATCACTATCCAAGAAACCATATCACAGGTGTGCATCCTGATATACATGCTCCATCTTTACTCCTGTACAAGGCATACACAGTGGCAAATGCATTCAGAACTCCCCCTGCCAGAAAAAAGTCAATCCTGAACTATGTGTTCAATACCTGAAATCAATTTCCACAATTCCTGAATCTCTGAGCACATGTAAAACAAACAGACAGACATGATAGAGGTTCTGTTCTTTCCTTCTCGGGCAATTCCCCTCTGATACCTCATCTCCTCCTACATCCAGGTTAATGCACATCTAGAGAAATACAATGAGACCACTGTTCATGAAACTGCATTTGCAAATCAACAACACAGCCAAACACAAAGGCTCTTTTGACTTCTAAAATTATAAAAGCCCAGAACCAGGGATTAATAACAAAATCAAAGAACTGCACAATACTGGTTGCGACCTTGAGAGTGTCACTTTTAAAAGCATCAGACCATCACCTTCATCACAATTGCAGCAACTAGTTGTCATTACTCTCCATTAACTGCATCAGCTCCTGATGGTGGATGTAATTATTATGTGATAATCTGCTCAAAATTTAAAGCAAAAATTGAACAAAACCTGCTTCCTGAGTTTCACATTTTGGGAAGGAACAGGAAGAAGATTGAGTTATGATATCAGTTAGTGCTCGAGAGAAATCATGCTGCAAATCAGAATTTCAACAAAATCCTTGTAAGCAGTTGGTACTCTACTAATGGCTCATGTACACAAATGATGCCAATAACATCCTGGCCCTACAGGTCTTACAAAGTTCACCAGTTTGAGAAGCAGCAACTCTGCTGACATTGGTCATGTAGTGTGTGTTACAGTTGCATGTGGGAAAATTCGACTTTCCATTTCAATGCAGCTGGGAAAATTCAGAAGTGTTGTTGGTACTACCAAATTTCAAATCCAGCTAATCACCAACACTTGGACAATTTTCACAGCTGCATTGAATTGAGTCCAGAATGTGCACATTTGTGTGGAAAGACACTTTCTTCTGTTATGTGTTTTGGAGGTTGATGAAAAACTCTTGAATGGAAGGTGAGCATGATGGTGCACATCTGGAATCATGGTGGTGATCAAAAGAAGGGATGATGAGCTGCGGGCATCAATGGGAATGCTGCTGGTCAGACTCAGTTGAAGCATCAATCACTCCAATTTCTTTTCCGAGGACACTGTCACACTGACAAAAAGTACATGCATGCTTCAGGAAATGGAGACAGAGCCCTCATTCAAATACACAATATCTATGGGATTTTAGAGAAAATTCCATCATTTCCAGCAAACTTGCCCAAAAATAAACATGACAAGAAGGAGCATGGTCCTAGTCTTATTAGTGTAACTCACAAATTATCAGACTATCACCTTCATCATATTAATGGCAGTGACTGGCCATTATTACTCCAGGCTATGGACTTCATCAGCTCCTGATGGCGTAACACAGGCTCATTCAATACAGCAGGTGAAGCCACAGCCCTTGAAGCTCACCTCAATGCTGAAATAATGCTCAGCAGTAAACTGCAAATGGAAGGAACAAACAACAAACCACAGGGTCATATATTGAACCTCCAAAACTGGATGCAGAGGTAGAGACAGCAACAGTTCTGGATAGAAATTCCTGAGGTTCTCAATTCTTCCTTTGCAATCAACAAGATGATAGAAAGAGGCTGTATCTGCTGACACACCAAACCAGTACATCTTTTAGTCACCAAACGCGGACAGAAGGGCATAGCCCATGGCTCCTAACCACGATTATGATCTTATGAGAAATGTGAGAAATGTTCCTCTAGGATGATTCGTTCAAAAAATCTCCTACAGCCAAATCGAAAGTCGACAAAGAACTCTACTTTGGTGACCAATCTTTGGTAAACCCTAAACCCACACCAAACTAGTACATGTTTGTTCTCATCGAACACGGATATAAATCGGAAGGGGCACAGCCTCATGGCTTTTATCCCTGCTGATTGTAAGCTTCACAGAGAACAGTGACAAATGTTGCGAGGATGATTCCTTTGAAAAATCTCCTGCAGCCAAATCGAAAGACGACAAAGAACCTGACTTTGGTGAGCAATCTTGTCAAACCAACAACAAAATGCGGTTCTTACGATCCACGATGCGCCGGCAGGTAAGGTTTTTGGCATGCGATAATCTTCTTCTTTTGAAGGCACAGACATGCACACCAAGAATTCCCAACAAGCGGACTTTCAAAAATTTGGAGAGTAGGGACAAGAGAAAAAGGCAAAGAGTTCCAGCCGGAAGATGTGGAACCAGACTTTGAAGTTGTGAATTAGAATTTTTTTCTACAACTGGAGCTTCTCGTGCATGCGATTATAAATCAAAGAAGCGAATGATCAGGAAGAACAAGCAACAGCAGCAGACGAGAAGCAGAAGAAGAATATAACTACCATTCCATCAGCATCATCATCATCCTTATCACTGATGCATCGCGCATCGGATTATCAATCAAAGAAGAGAATGATCAGGAAGAACAAGCAGCAGCAGAAGAAAAGCAGAAGAATATAAGTACGATCTATTCGATGATGCATCGCGCATTGCAAAACAAATCAAAGAAGAGAATGATCAGGAAGAACAAGCAGAAGAAGATGACAAGCAGGAGTAGAATATAAGTACGAATCTGCACCATCACCATCAGAATCGATAAACGTTGAGCTGCACCTGGCCACAGAGGAGGAGGACAATAATACCACAAGTCTGCACGTCATCAGAGTCGAATCTCGATCCGCGTACACCCTGCCTCTGCACCATGTAGCATCCCTGCAGCATCCTCGCAGTTGCAAATCCAGCAGAAAACCAGAAAGCAACTACAGACATGGTAGCGGGCAGGCAATGACTTCCATTTCCCTCGTCCGTCGCCCGCAGTCGCTTCTCTTCTCATCGCAATATCGCCGCCACAAATGTGGCTCTTTCCCGAAGAGAGAGAAACAGTTCCTGTCGACGCGTATTTCTTGGGCCATAAAAATACGGTCTTACTCCAAAGAAAGAGCCATTTTTCTTATGCCCTCTCCTTGTTAGCGCCATAAAAGTGGCGTCTTAATATCGGACAAAGGGAAAAGATTTCTGTCTGTCGTCGACTCTCTATCTCCGTCGAAGAAGGCTTTCTTTTTCCCTCTTTTGTTTTGTTTTTGTGCGCGGGAAGAGGAAGAATAAGAAGTAAGTAGTCGAGTGTTTGATGATTGTGATTCCTCAGATCCTTTCATGTGGCTTTTTTCTCTGGGAGGATCTGGTGCTTTGCATCGAGTTCATGCTGCAGTGTTTAGGGTTTTCTCCCTTTGGTAGCAGCGCAATGTTTGGGGAGGAAGATCAAATTCTCTGTCGCATCGCAAACTAGTCTTCAGTTTTCACAAAATGCCCAAGAGCCGGGTCGGATGTATGGAGGCAATGTGATTGCAAGCCCGACAGATACTGACACAGACAGCAGCGACAGAGAGACAGAGATAGAGACTTAGATCGCAGAGATCTTCAAGCGACAATGAAATCAAGAAGGGGAAAGAGTGGATCAGGCTCACGCTACAAGCTGTCGCTTCCTCTAGTGCTGCTGTGTTGCATGCTCTTCTTCTTGGCAGGCTTCTGGGGCTCTTCCTTCATCTCGCAGGTTGGTGGTTTCAAGCAATACGCAAGTTCTTTTTTCCTTCTCCTAAATGAGAAATGCTTGTTATGATAAAATCACATGGGTCACCAAATGCAAGCTGAATACTATTAGGTTCATGTCATTCATACTCAAATCACCAGATTCAAGGTTCTTTCCTAACTGCATTGCAAATGAATTTCAGCAAGCTGCCTTGTAAATGAATCTGACAGCGCACTCCTTAATGGATCCAGTGGGTTCCTAATCAGATCAGGGAATTCCACATGCATCCTAATCAAGGCCGCTAAATCTCAAGAAAATGCAGGTCAGGGATCTATTTAGGGCATACATACTAATCATTCCTTTGCCCAAATGGGTAGATCTGGCCCAAATTTGTTTACGGCTTTCTGCAGATTGTATCCCAAAAAAAATTGGACCACAATTCTTATCACTTTGAAGACTACCCATCAACACAGTCCTCTGCAGATTAACCCCTATGTTTTTTCCAGCTTCACTTTGACATGAGATGTATTTGTAATTGCCAGTTGTGTCCAAATTGACATATTATTGTGGGTGTAAGTAGGATGATGATAAAGGTTCAAACCTCAATGAAGGGTTGTTCCAGCAACAACTACTTGCAGTCAACAGTGGGGAAGAAGCCATTTCTTTTGAGCATGGTGAGACTGGCGACTCTGGAATTTCATCCTTCCATTTCCAGGTACGTTTGTTTATTTATGGTTGTCACCAAGTCATCCATGGTTACATGTCTAGCTTTATGATGGAGATTTTTCCATTGCACTTCCATGTCTTTTTAACCTCACCATAGTTTGCAAGAGGTTTTTTTTTTGGTTGATGCCACTGTCAGATATGTATGAGTCTTGGGTAGACACAAAGAAGACAATGGCCACTTGATAGTTACAAGTAAAATTGTTATCACATCTCATGCTTTACTCAGAAGCTACTTCCACTGTCAGACCGAAATGCACTCCAATTTTTGTACCCTGGTTGATTGAGGTTTCAGGAAGTGCACCCAATGACACTTACATCTTGCTTTAGCTGTACAACAGGTGCTGAGCTGGAAACCTCGTGCATTGTTGTTTCCAAACTTTGCAACTAAGGAGAAATGTGAAGCAATAATTGCACTTGCCCGGAGACGTCTGCATCCATCTGCTCTGGCATTGAGGAAAGGAGAGACAGCTGACTCAACTAAAGACATTCGGACTAGGTGGGTGCCAGTTGCACTGTCTGCCATCTCTTGACTCACTACTCATTATCACATGTCATCATGGCTCACCTTCTGTGAGAAGTTTAATGTACCACTCAATCACACCCTTGAGCTCAAGAAGGTCCATGAAAACCTCTTGAAATCCAGAGACAACTACAGTGGAGAGGAAGGTCCATCTAATGGGGCATGTTTATACTGAGCTCTTTTCTGGAGAAGCAGGATGGAGCTGATGAATTGAACTGTATTTGTTGAAACTTCAAGGCAGCTCAGGGACATTTTTGAGAGCGAATGAGGACAAAACAGGAGCATTGGATTGGGTGGAGGAGAGAATGGCGAGGGCAACTATGATACCTCGAGCTCATGGCGAGGTCTGCCTCCTCCTTCATAGGCTTCTAGTAGCCTCAAATTTCCCTGGCCCAGGGAAGGATGCCCTTGTTTTATTGAAATCCAGGGTTTAAAATTCACAGTCACTGCATCTCATGCAGACAGGCATGCTCCTGTTATTCAATTGTTAGTTGTAACAGTGACCTGAATTGCAAGAACGCGCAACCTTGATATGCCAAGTTGTAGCCTTACAAGGATCCATGGGACACAGCAGTCCTACTGTTTGGTCACAATAAGGTCCAAGGAGTTGGCTAAGTTCATGTGCCATAATGTGCATAATGGGTAGAAACATGTTTATTCACCCCCTCCTTGGAATGTATAATTGACACCATTTCCAAGTAGTCAACCTCATGTCTGATAATTGCTCTCTTTAATGAAATAAACTGTGTCCTTTTGCAATACATGGTCATAAATGTTGCTTGCCATTTGTGACAGGAAGTATGCCCTCAGAGTTTGACACTTAAGAGTCCACTCTATTCGTTTCTGTTAGTCCCTTGTGCTTCAGACTGTTGAACTAATTACCTTGTTGGGATGTGGTAGGCATTCAATGTCCTGCGATATGAATTGGGTCAGAAATACAACTCCCATTATGATGTTTTTGACCCTGCTGAATATGGACCTCAGAATAGTCAGCGGGTATTCCTCTTTCACTCCCTCTCTCTGAACACATGGTCCATGAGTCCCTTGGAATATCAGACCAATGCATTCTGAGCTGATTTTTCTTAATCAAGTCCTTTGATTAAAAACTCAACATAATATTATGAATGGAGTTTTAGTAGCCAATGTTTCCTCAGATCAGTTAGACTTGTTTGGCAATGTGCCCTGTCTGTCTCTCTGCTCCATCCAAACTTGGCACATGTTCAACCCCATAATTGAGAGTGTTTGCTAGTGACCGCTTTTTGTTTGCAGTGCTGATTGCAGTTTTCCAATGCTTGAAATTCTCAGCTCTTACACATCATTGTGCTACTTCATTTGATTGACATGTAATCTCTTTTTGTTGTTTTTGCTCAGATGGCATCATTTCTTTTGTACCTATCGGATGTTGAAGAAGGGGGAGAGACAATGTTTCCCTTTGAAGTAATATTCCTCCAACTTAGATTTGCAATGTTTGTGTTCTCTTTTTCAAGTTTCACTATACAGAAGACAATTTATCAGTTTTTAGGATGGTCTTTTGGGAACCAATTCAACAGAGCCTAGCTTGAAAGGGGAATCAATCTCTTCTGATCCCTTCCATTTACACTTCTCTTACATTTGTTTGGATTGCTTGTATCTTGAATCAACAGAACTATGAGAACATGAACATTGGCTACAACTACAAAGAGTGCATTGGATTGAAGGTCAAACCTCGACAAGGGGATGCTTTACTGTTCTATTCAATGTTACCCAATGGCACTTTTGACAAGGTATGCACATTATTTCTGCAAATCAGATTTCTAAGCTCAATTACTACCTTCTGGTGAGATATGGTTGATTGCAAGGTTATGACCACACAGTTTATGTCTTCACTCATTCTTGTCATGTTTTGGTTTGGCCAAAACTGACACAACAGTTATCTTTAAAGCAGTTTTTTTGGATTCATTGATATTCAGATGACATATGGCTAATTGGAAATGTATTTTGCTGAAGATGATTGATCATGCACCGTGTTTCTTCATAGAACTCATAGTAGACCTTATAGAGCATGCAGACACTAGATCCGGTAGTAGCTCAATACCCCATGTTCCAAGAATCAATGGAGTTAGTTTTTGTTGGTTGATCAGCAAAAGTGCTCATTCAATTCACAAGCATGGTTGAACTAGAATCTGTATTTGCTTTCTACAAATTTCTGCTTGGATTTCTAGATCATAACCATTTTCATGCATTCTGCCTACAGACAGCACTGCATGGGAGCTGTCCGGTCATTAAAGGCGAGAAGTGGGTTGCAACCAAATGGATCCGGGATAAGCCAGTATCTGCAAGATGATAGCATAGCCAGAGGTAATACAACCCGCAGATTTCCTAGCCATAGTGCTATACCCTAAGCAACAATTAGGTTACAATTATGATATGCATTGTACAATTTCATACAGTTTGAAGTCATCTTTTCTTTCTGAAAGTTGACATCATTGTTGACATTGTAGATGAAGATTCTGATTGCAACAAAATTAAGTTTGTGTAGGAACTTTGGACAAATCATCTTGACAATTGGCATTTTTCTTTCCAGAGGTTCCAATTGCTTTTATATTGAAAGTAAAACACACTTTTAGGGTGTTATGGCCATTATGTAGAAAAACAGGATGGTATCTACTTGTGATTTTGATTATAGTAAAATGAGAGTCACCATTAGATACACCATATAATGAGATGAAGTTTGTGTTATACATTTGTTATATGAGAATTACTATTGATACATTGAGGGAACAAGATTGTGAAGTTTGCATTATATGAAAAAAACTGAAAATATGATTTACAGACCAAGTGACATCGATCAACCAATGCCAACTCAGATCATACAACACATATTTAGGAATTTGAGAATTAGTTATTAACCTAAGATACTTCATTTGATGTTCATAGAGTGTATTTCATTATTCATGGGTTCATTCATGAATGTTCATTTTTTGAACATAATAAACGAAGTTCATCCAACGTCACCTACATTGTCACTCATGGATAAACCATGATGTCTATGCATGAAATTCTAGTTTCATTCATTGCCATTCATTTTGCATCCATGACAAACAATTAGATTTTCATTTTTCATGTGTAATTTTTTTGGGTGGTGGGCCTTATGAAAGCTTTTTAAAACATGTGTAAATCACAAGTAGGCATTTGTCTTTCCTCTTGGAACATGACAAAATATATCATGGAGCTATTGATTTGGTGGACTAGATGTAGTCAAGAGGTGTAGTATGTGTGGCCTTCATCAAACATGACATCTTTTGAGACCAAAACTTCATTACTCCCTTGGAAAAAACAACTATTCCCTTTGATATAGTATGGTATCCTAAGAGTGCACGTGTATCTTCTAGGTTTTGGTGACAACTTGGTCCTAGAGGTGTTGATGTGAATAATGCATGTATAACCAATGATTTTCAAACAGCAAGGACATTCCCACATGAAGTTTGTGACCGAAATGCTTGGACATTATATGCCTTAGTCGAAGAGATGTTACTAAGATAGTGTGCATTGTTGATTGACTTGTAGGGAAGGAATTGTCCAAAGCCAAGCTTCTTGTTTTTTTAACCCTTTTTATATACAAGACATAACAAGGGTCATAGTATTAGTGTACTAACATATATATATATATATATACGGTGTTGAATAGGCTTGTGTGTACATGTGAAGGAGTTTTTTTATGGCCAATAAAATTACTTGATTTGGTGTCCTAAATTTTTTAATTAATTATATGGAATAAATTAATATTTACATTTGTAATAGGATTTGGTAGGTTTGTGAGAATTTTAAAGGATCGATGGAAATGGTAAGAAGGGACCATTATTTTTTATGTTTAACAAAATAAGGTCATGTTTAGGCACAAATATTTCATTTTATGCAATTTGACTAACAGTTGATTATGAACGTTCATCCCTTTTCGGCCTCTTTCAACAGCTAATCTGCATTTTTAGATTGTTAGATTTGGTGGTTTTCATTATTTTTCCTGATTATCTTAATTGAACTTACAATTCAACTTGTAATAATTATTCACAAACATGGTTCTTACTCATTACTTGTGCACTTTGTTTTAACAATTTCATGGTTTTGAATTCAATTACACTTTTTCAATCTAAATATTAATTTTGCATGTTCATTGTTGTTGAATGTCATGTTCCTTGAAAAAACTAGAGAAAAGAAAGGAGTTTATAATTTCCCTTTTTATCTAAGCTCAAAACCTATGTAAATCAAGATTTCATTTTTTGAAAAAAAAAAAGACAAAATCAAAGTGATTTTAATCCTCAATGAAGCTCAATATGTACTTTGCTCCATAAAGAAATTTGATTAGGGGGACATTTAATTTAATTTTTGTGACCTACACATTGTGTCAAACAACTATTTTTGGGGTACTAGGTTTTGGATTTATATTTTTTTCCACTTTATTATTATCTAATTTTTTAATATGCATATATTTTAGCCACCCTATATTTTTTTATAAATAAAATTTGGCATCCAATTTCAATATCAAATGTTAATTTAAGTATTTTATTTAAAAAATTTTGGAACTAGAAAAGTTTGGAGCTGAAAGCAAAAATGAAACCAGGGACTGTAATTAAAATGAAAACAATTGCAATTTACAAACTTTTAATAATCACAAATTCATCCAAAGAAGTTGCATCAAACAAATTAACCAATATATGTGTTTACACTTCTCATAGTTATTGACCTTCCAATCACCCTATACAATTAATCAAAACATTATTTTACAATAATTGAACGTTTTAACAACTAGTACCTTAAATCTTTAATGCACATTTTTTTTAATTAAAAATAAGAATATTAAAGATTTACATATACCTTATATTAATTATAATTTTATTTTCAAAATATACATAACCTTACTTTTGAACTAATTAATTTATAATTTTTACTTGACAACCAACATATTTTACTCACATATTTTCTATTTTTTTCAAGTAGTGTCCCCCCTAGGAAATTTGATGGTGATAGATATTGGATCTAGAAATATTAACATATGTCAAGTCAAATGGTTGTGTTTTGCAATGTGTATTTTTTAAAAAACTTTTTGAGGCTAACTTTTGTTTAAAGCACAAGCTTGACAAGCAATGTTAGAAAATATTCGTTTTTGATTAACTTTTGACAACTTTTTTTGCTACAATAGGTCTAGGCTTTTGTGGTTTATGTGTTCAAAACTATAAGGCCATATTGAAGTCAAATAATTGAAAATTAATTCTTTAGAGACATTCAATTTCTATAGCCCATTTGAATGATCTTCATTACCCAAGTGGCAAAGACTTTGAATGAACTATTCAAAATGTAAACATAATATTGGCTATTTTGAAAAGAAATTAAAAACCTGCATTTATTATTGAACATACCTACAAACAACAAACTTTTTGATATAGTTGGAACATATAAAATGTTTTTCTTTACTGTGTCATCTTTAAAAACAATTACAACATTGGTTACACACATCAATGATTTTATGAGACCTTTTTATGTTCTCTTAATTGTGGTAATTTTGATTTTTTTCTTTTTGGTTATAATCAAGTCTTCATCCAAGGGAGGTTATTTCAATATTTTTTAAATAACATGCAAAAAAATATGGTGCAACTTAATGATTTTTTTAATAATTCATTTCAATGTAAATAAGGTGCCAAGAATTGAAATATGAAAATATAACAAAAATATATCTAAAATATTTTCAATGTTGATTTTTTTTAATATTCTAGTATTTCATAGCATTGAAAAACGCCCCTTTATTTTTCACAATTCATAAAATATGTATAAAAAATAACCTCCTTGAGGTCTTCAATGTTAGTGAAATGTTTGGTGATGATATTGTCTATGGACCAATTGGCTTTGTTGTATTTAGTTCCAAAATGAACCAACAACCAAGTCAAGTGGTGTGTTGTTACATTCATGGAAGTTATCAAAATTTTCATCATTTTCATCCTCCACAACATTTATTATGTTTTTTTCACACAAATGCTCACACTCAATTGCTTAAGGTTTGTTTTTTTTGGAAAGTTCAATGCAATTGCACATCTAATTGTTTTGGATTATTGCAAAAGTTACATTGTCTACCCTCATGTTTGGCTCTGCCTTTTTTTCTTTCAATAGTTTTACATTGAATGATGAGTTGATGAGTGAATTTTCATGTTTTGCTTTCAAGCTTGTTGTCATGTGTTCCTATGTCGACGTTTACAATTATTGTTGTCATCACACACATACAACACATAACATAGAAATACCTTAAATGGTACACCACATGCAAATGATTCAAAATGTGACTTGCATGCAACAACACAAGAATCCAAGCCCAAAGCATTAAAAAAAAACCATAACACTTGCATAAACACAAGAAAATTGCATAATAGAAAACCATACTTTGGAATCTTAAATCACCAAAAGTGATTTCAAATTACACAACTTGGGATTATATCCCATGAAAAAATATTTCAAACTAATCAACTCAACTAACCTAGTTTATCCCTAACTAAGTGGGATTTAAATGAGCAGCTAAATTAACACACCTCACATCTTTCTTTGTTTCATCATGGAACAAAATGTCAATTGACTCATTGAAGTTTGGTAGTTAAATGAAAGTTAAATGCATGATAGTTCAAGGTGTTAGCTAGTGGTTCAAAAAATGTGACTAGGATTTGTTCAACAAATTTATCCTCTTTCATCACCTCACCAATATGAACTTTAATTGATTAATGAGGTTTTTCAATTCCTTAAAACTTTCAACAACTAAATCTCTTCCTTTAACTAAAGATTACTAAACTTGGTTTTCAACATTATACATTGAAAACATGCTTGAGTGTTTGCCATGTTTTTGGTTATAAACTAGTGATCCAAGTAATGAGATGAAGTATGATCTTATCTTTAATGAAAAAGTTAATGATTGTCAAAGTTTTTTTTCCTTTTGTTTTAAGTCAACTTGAGACTTTTTGCCTTTTGACATAGTGGTTTGGTTAACATTTTGTTCAATTATGTCTATGGTCTTATCTTTATGTAGTGAATTGGAGACGCAAAATTTTCATATATATTATAGTTAGAATCTCCTTTCACTTTGAAGTTCTTTGACATTTTATTTTCCCCTTGGGCCATGTTTACAAAATTCAATTAAAAACTAAGAGAAAATTCTACTTTCATTAAAAAAAATTTACAAGATACTTTAAACCTATTTTGATAACATGTAGTAATCATAAAAGGACAAGAAAAAACGTCAAAGAATATGGAAGCTTTCATTAAATTATAAACTTGAGCATTGGAAAATTAAGTGCCCTCCCTTCTTTTGAAATTAATTCAAGAAAGTAGTCATAATTTTATTTTTAACTATTCTAACAAACTTGCATAGTGGGATTAATTATGTAACTAATATATCCTTTTAATGGCACATGAACAATATAATTTTTACAAAACTAAATAACCTATTCGAACAAAGTAATTTCATGCATAATTAATGATTGTCAACATGCTTTCAAAACTTATAGCTACTAAGATAAGGAAACTAAATTTTGAACAAACAAAACCACTTTTTTTTAATGATCATCCATTTTTTCTTCCCTTAAAAAATTGATAAAATTCCCAAGTTCCTTCGCACTTAATGAAAGTACATTGGTTTGATGCAACTTTTGTTTTTTAATTTGTTGTTTAAAATGGTAGGTTGGATTCATTGTTTTGTGAATGACATTGTGTGCATTTATGTCAATCTTACAACTTTCATTGTCATCATGTATACAAAACATAACATGAAGAATATTTTGAACCTAGTTCAACATAAAAATCCAAACAACTAAACTCACTTGGGTTATCCCTAACTAATTAAAACCTAACATATTAACTAAACTAACACACTTAACATAGTCTTCAAGATACCAATATGTATTTAACAATTTGTATGATCAAAAGGAAAACAATAATAGAATTATTTTGAACATATTGTAGGTAGGTAAGATATTCTTGACTTCCATTGTATAAAATATCAACTTGACTTGTTGAATGTACATACTCATTTCCCCAACTCTTCGTTTTTTAATAACCTATTAGATACCTTCTTTAAATATTATTTAAATGTTTTTATTATCATTTGTTTGGTAATCACCCAAAATTGTTCTACATAATATTTCTTCTTTAAATGGACAAGAAACTTTGTGATCTCCATTGGGGATGTTAGCAATTCTATCCATAATAAAACAAGCAAAATGCAACTCAAGAATGGTAGGAAGGTGGTGAATGGTTGAAAAGTAAGTTTCACATATATGACATTAAACTACCATTACATTATATTTAGATTAATATATAATGTGACATATTTCCCTAAAGCCTTTTATTAAGACATTTTCATTGACCAATTTGTGTATTCTTGAATGATTTATTTTTAATTGTTTCATTAGATTCATTGAGGATTTTAAATAAGGGTTAAATTGAACCTTTTTTTAGTAATGTGGGTGGGTTTTTCTTCAAATCAACTCACCAGCCACATTTTTGAACTTACAATAATATTTCATAATTGAATCATATGTAATGGTCTTTTGAATATATTCTAAACATGGGTTTCTTCCCCCAATTTTATGATATAGCCACATCGGCAATCACCCACAAGAATAATTAACCAAATTTGGCTATAGGTGAAAGAGGAAACTTGTTTTGGCAACCTGTTGGAACTAATGTTTTTGGTTTCAGTTTTTTAAAAACCAAAGCAATGATTCTTGGAAGTTCAAAAATTGGTCCAACAATTCATGTGTGTGTGAAAAACCACTATAGAAATTGGTTCAACAATTATTAGGGGGGTGAAAAACCACCACAAAAATTGGTTCAACAATTTTTGTGGTAGTTCTTGGTCAATTTTGGTTTTTAGGTGTAGGTAGGTCCAATTCCTATGATAATTCTTAGTTGCTTGTGATTTTTAAAGGTAGGTAGTACATATGCTACTTTAAGATCCTAAGAAATGAAATGTGTATTTGCTATATTTTTTCTTGCTCTTTCTAATGAGGCATAAGTTTAAAAAGAAAAACATATCTATGTATGGAAAATGTGGGACCTATTCCAACTTTACTTTTTGTTTGGATTGTAGCAAAGGCTTTTATGTTAGGTGGGTGCAAAATAGTACAAAAGATAGTTCAAAATCCCATATTTTAAAAATTAATGTTTGGCACATATCAATTTCACACATTGTGTGTGAAACAACCAATGGAGGAAATAACATATGTGTCCCATTGATGATAATTATTTCTTAAAATGTAGATAGTAGTTGGTGGGTGTGGAAACTTTGGTACATCCATAGATGTAACCAATCATCTTACAAGTTTTGTATTGAAGTTGTGTTTTAAGCATCATCATGATTGAATCTTTCCCATTTTTTTAAACCTTCAACAAATTCATATGCATTTGGACTGCCTCCAAATTCCATCCTTACACCTTAAAACTCGGAACCAAATTCAAATAAAAATTGACATGTTTTTATCAAAATAAGGTTTGTAAAAATGGGGAATCAACAGTTGTTTTTGATCCAGACCCAAAACTAATGGGTTTTAGTTTTTTGAAAAATAAAAAAAAACAAAAGCCATTGGTTTTTCATTTGTATGAAAATCATAAGAATTTAAAATTGATGGTTCTTTGAAAAACCTAAAAAAGGGTAATACTAGTTGAAACTTGTCATTTAACTATGACATTTTTTTTTTAAATCTCAAAAATTTGGTGATTTTGGTGCATTTTTGCCAAAAAATGCTTTGCACCTTGTCACATTAGATTTTTTTGTTGTTGCAATACAAAAAATTGTTGCAAGAAGAAAAAAAACAAAAGATTGTAAGTGCTTATACTTAAGTAATTATTCTATCACTTCAATTTCCAATTGATGAGCACCATTTTTTCAAATTTTCATTCTTTTTTCCAAATTGAAAGGAAAGTTCAAATATGCCATAAACATTTGTAGGTAATCCAAATCAAGGGATTCATCTTTTCATGCAAGGAAAGAAATTGATTTATTTTTAAGTACTGAATATGCCCATGAAAAAATTTTTGGGACTCATTTCAACTATTTAAAGTTTGTTTACATATTGGAGTTATTTTTTGATCTAGAAATGTAAATTGAAATCATAATAGGGGACAATTTAACATAATTTCAAATAATTTTATTTTTTTATGCCTTTTGTGTATTACATTTTGTACAATAACATTCCATGAGACCACTTAACATTAAACACAATGTGTATCTAAAACTTTTGTTAGTGCACAACATTAATTTTATGAGATTGAGGTCGCATACAAATTTTTTATTTTGTATTTCATTGAGAATAACATTCAATTTAATTTATATGTTTTTTAATGATTTTTTATAAATTAAAATTAAATTTCAATCAATAAAGTGATTTAAATGATTTTCCATACTCAAGAACATGATAAAAAAATTAGAGCTTTTTTATTGGAAAGTGATTATTTTTGAGGTATTGAAAGTATGTCCAATTCTCCTTTGGAGCCCCTTAAAATTTGGAATATATGTGTAATATTTTATAAAATGACTCAGTTATAATGAATTAAACTCATTACCACTAGTTGGAAGTTTATTATGAATATTAACTTACATTATTAACATAAAATTGTTATAAGTTCATATTTATAATTGTAAATTGACCTGCAAAGCAATTATTTCAATTTGCACAAGTCAATCATTAACAATTGTTTAGGTAAAGAGCTTCCAAACTATTGACTACAATCTATCACAAATGTGTGAGCAAGTTTACATTCACAAACATGATTGAATATAAGTTTTCGACAATATTAGCATTTGTTGCATTTGAAAAGTACATGTGAATATGAATATCATCATCAATGAAAATTTGTCTATTATTATGTTGGTACAACAATACCCACAACTAGGTACACACATAAATTGACAATTATGCTAGAACTTGAATATCAAGCATACACTTAATATCAATGGAAGAAATTGTTTACAATTATACATAAATAGAATGTATACATATTTTCAATTATTATCTCCATAAAATGTTGATAATTTGGTGTAATTTAAAAATTTGTAACATAATTGTGAAATGACAAGGCAAAAGTTTAATACATGTTAGGTTTTATTTATATCAAATTAATTGAACATTTGTTTTATGATGCAATGTAGATCATGAATCAATAACTTTAACTAATTTTTTATAGCCCGTGACTACATTAAAAGTTCACTCTTATGAATTCTAAAATTATTGCATATCTTGGGAGAAAATAATAATAGGATGTGCATGATTCATTAGGAAGTCCGTTGATTTAGGACTTTGTTACAATATTCATTTATAACATACCCCATTTTCATTACATGCACTTTGAATTGAATTCAAATACTAAAGCTTGGGGTTAGTTTTCACATTGACAAAAAAATAAATCTTTTTTTAAAAAAGATAATTAATTTTTTTTTGAAATTATATTTATTTTCATCAACTACAATAGTATTGTGATATGAGTAATGAAATTATTCAGAGTGTAGCCTATGATAATTATGATGATTTTCAACATGTTAACTTTATATTTTCACATAATTTCATTTCATTATTTTGAGAATTTTTTAATGATGAAACTAACATTAGGCTAAGGTAACATTGATTGGAATTTGAATTGAATTGATTTCAATAAATTCAATTCAATAATTAATATAAGATTCAATTAAATTGAATAAAAATTAAATTAAAAAAGAAATAAGAAAAAAATTGGTGAAAAATTTATTGAAAATTTGCTTGCGAATGTGGTGTTCAAGCAAAAAAAAAAAAAAAAACCTTAATAAAAGACACAAATCCAAGAAGATACATTTCCATGCCTTTTCACTTGGGAAGGGGGTAAACAACTTCCAATTGTCCTAAGTCCATTAATTTGGAATGAGGCCAACCCAGGCTTTTTAAACCTACAACGATGATGTTTCTTTCATCCATCCATGGAGGCGCACGGAGGTGAAAGCTTTCTGGATTAGGGTTAGGGTTTGGTGGGACTGTAAAGAACAGGCTCCTCGTCTCTTAAGTCTTTCTTTTGCAGTGCGTGAGCTCTGTTTCTGTTTACTCTCGGCCGTCTGTAGCTGCTGCGATGGGTGCGTCTCTTGTTTCCCTCCTTGCTTATTGACAAGTTTCCTTTCAATCAGCTTCTTGTGAAACGTTCTCCTTTTCTTTGGATTGTTCGGTTTTCCTTTCTGATGGTGTTTTCTTTTCTTGGTTTGGGTTGTAGGGGCGTACAAGTATGTGGAGGAGTTATGGCGGAAGAAGCAATCGGATGTGCTGCGTTTTCTCCTCCGTGTGAGATGCTGGGAGTACAGGCAGCTGCCTGGCATTGTGCGTATTACTCGTCCGACTCGACCTGATAAGGCTCGTCGCCTTGGATTCAAGGCCAAGCAGGTAGGTACCTGCTTTTCTCTGCATCTCTTCCATTTTAGAGCTGTGCGCAGACTGTATTTTCTCCGCAATTAGATTCTGATAGTATGTGAGATTGCAGGCGGTCAGTTGTTACGAGGCCGTCATTTGCGAATATGGTTGCGCTTTTGTTGTTTTCCTGTACAGGAGGGTTTTTTGCGGGACATTCAGTAGTTTTGTGGATCTAAAACAGTATCTGCAGAGCCATCCTCTTGTAGCATCTTCAAGAATGTGAATTTTTTTCAGAGTGCTGGAAGATTTGCAGTTTTTCGATCATCTATACAGTTGTGGCTGGGTGTTTTGTGCAGGGTTATGTAGTTTACCGAATTCGCGTGCGCAGAGGGGGTAGGAAGAGGCCTGTGAGCAAGGGTATTGTCTATGGAAAGCCAAAGAATCAGGGTATTACTCAGCTGAAGTTCCAGCGCAATTTGCGGTCTGTTGCTGAGGAACGGGCTGGACGCAAGCTTGGAGGTCTTAGGGTTTTGAATTCTTATTGGATCAATCAGGTATGTCTATTCTTGGCTGCCTTTTGGTTTTATGCAACACATGAGCTGTGTGGCTATGGAAAGAGGTGATCAGATTGTTTCAGAATTTCTGTTCAAAATTTTACCAGAGCAGTGTTTCAAATGTTGTGGTCTGTGTGCTGCATACAGGATTCTACCTACAAGTACTTTGAGGTGATTCTCATTGACACAGCACACTCTGTGATTCGAAAGGACCCACGTATCAACTGGATTGTGAACCCTGTGCACAAGCACCGCGAGCTCAGAGGGTTGACCTCAGCTGGCAAGAAGCACCGGGGTTTGCGTGGCAAGGGTCATTTGTACACCAAGGCACGGCCCTCTGTGCGTGCAACCTGGAAACGCAACAACTCTCTTTCTCTAAAGCGCTATCGCTGAGGCTGGTTAGAGCTTTTGCCGTGCCCAGCAGTTTTTTTGTTGATTTGGGAAAGCAGCATTGCCTGTTGAATATAAAGAGCTCTTGCTATTCAGTGTTTATTGTATCTCCTTCCAACCTTTGACCATCTTGCTGCCACTGAATCAGGTCATCTATTATCAATCATTTTCGGCTATGCTGAGTTACCTGGCAGCTGGTCTTCACTGCCGTAGTATTGTGTTGGAAACAGATAGATTGCTGTTTGAACCAGCCAACTATGCCATCGATTTTCAGAAGTTCACATTTTTTGAGCTTTGATTATGATCTGATTTGTTGTTTGATGGTGGAACCATGCGTGCTGTTTGGACCAAGCAGTTGTGCTGGTTTTCATAGGTTATCTGCTGTGAGCTTTCAATTTTGATGACTGTTTTAAAGTTGTTTGAAGGCTGCATGGTGTACCCACGTGCAAACTGTCAGTGCAGTTATTTGTCTTGAAGACAGGATCCAGTTCCCAGCTGGTTTACACAGGATTCTGGACCATCAACTAGATGAATCACCCCATGAATAGATTTCTGCAATATTGGAAATGTCATTCCAGTAAGCATTGCCTGCCTGTATAATGTGAGTGCTGGTAGGCATGTTAACAGTTTTCTATCTATGTCAAAGTAGAATCTGTATTGCAATACTTGCTCTTGTAATGGGAGTCTAGTGCTGTTTTTCCAAATGTGCTGTCAGGCATTTTTTTTCCCAAGTCCAATTTTGCAGTGATGAATGAATTAGTGGAGAGGCATCCTGATTGAGGCCCCACTCAAGCGCAATCCAGAATCACAATGGCAGCATTGAGTCTGTTCCAACTCTGGTAAACATGTGTTTCATTCTTGACATCAAATTGTCCATGCTGAAAGATTGCCCTCACATGATTGACAGCTCAGGCTATGGGTACACCTGTTTGCAAGTCAATTTAATATATATCAAGATCTCATGGATGTTAACGTTTTTAATTTTTAATATAGCTTATGGGCTATGTATAGCCGGTGAAAAAAGGGTCTTCGACTCCACCTTCTTTAGGGTCTTTTTGTCCAGACTCCAGATGCAAGATTCATTCCAAGAACGTCAGCACAGAGAATGGTAGTGAGATTTGGCACCAGAAATATGTACCTGGAAACTCCAATACTCTGGGCTTTAATGGGGTGCTGCCCTCTTACAAGCCTGTTGAAACAAATAGAAAGTAGTAAAAGCCGGGCCGTTAAATGTGCCTTGTGAGTGATGACCCCTAAACAATGGGACTTTAGTGTAGTGTACAGCCTGAGGGTGGGGAAATCCTCAATTTAAGATGCCTAACATAATGTAGTACCTAAGGTCAACCCCACATTTTGGGAATGATGTCCTCACATATGATGCCTTA
>Ga0116229_10002075_pt1 | contig 32150 bp, 22 predicted proteins | sample S1TSphgellanicum_3_FD_87313 | JGI IMG/M metagenome (GOLD analysis project Ga0116229, IMG submission 87313) | Host-associated microbial communities from peat moss isolated from Minnesota, USA - S1T2_Fc - Sphagnum magellanicum MG | ecosystem: Host-associated > Plants > Peat moss > Unclassified...
CTTGCTAACAACCCGGTCTATCATGCTAGGACAAAGCACATTGAGGTGCACTACCACTTCATTAGAGAAAAAGTTCTAGCAAAAGAAATTGACCTTATTCATGTCAGTACTAAAGATCAAGTTGCTGACATTTTCACAAAGGCTTTAAGTATAGACAAGCTAAGGAAGTTTAGAAAAATGCTTGGTGTACTAGAAGTGGATTTGAGCTTGAGGGGGAGTGTTGAGAATTCAAGCTCAACTAGTTAGGTTTCATTAGTTACTGGGGTAGGAAAGTAACTAGGTTACTTTCACAAGGTTGAATTACTTTCGTTACTTATTTTATTTTGGTTATTTGTGGTTTGGTCTTGTTGTTAAATACCTTGGTGTTGATGGTTTGCTTTCTCTTTTCTTCATTACACAAGTTTGTGTATTTCATGTGATAAGAACCTTAGAGAGTTCTTGATGTTGTGTTTGTGTTGTGAGCATTATGTTGTAGTTTCCTTTCAATAAAGATTTATGTTTGCACTTGAGTAGATCTCCTATTTGTTAACAAGATGGAACCGGTTTGTTAGCATACCGTTGGTAGAACTGATTAACTAAGTCTTGGGCATGAACTAGGTTTTCAGCAGGCTCCCAAGTAGCTTCAGAAGGAGGGTAGCCTCACCAAAAGACAAGGTACAGGAGCTTTCCATGAAGCCTCTTGGAGTCCAGGACCTCCTGAACTTCAAACTCTTCTTGACCTTCAATTTTGACTAGAGCTAGGGGTTCTCGATGATGTTATGGGATCTAGTTTTCATGATAGGGTTCAAGCAAAGAAACATGGAAAACGTTGTGGACCTTGAACTGGGGTGGAAGCTCCAATTGGCAAGCAACTAGACCGACAAGTTTGGCGATTTTGAAAGGTCCAAGGTGCTTGTAATCCAACTTGGCACATGGGCGAGTGGTAGCAATGTTCTTTCTGAAAAGCCAGACCTTGTCTCCAACCTTGAAGTTTGGATGGTCCTTGCGTCAATGATCTACTTGCTTCTTTTGCCACTCCTATGTCACCTTGAGCTCTGCCATAAGGTCCTGTTGAACCTGTCCAAGCATCTTGGCCCTTTCTTCAGTCGAGGGGTTTACCAAGTTTCCAGGAATTTTAAGGCTGAACCTAAGATGAAAGTCATAATTGGCAAAAAACGGACTGATACCGGTCGATGCATGCGCTATGTTGTTATAAGCAAACTCTACTTGAGATAGTAGGGCTAGCTAGTCGTCCTGTTACTAGCTCACAGTGCAGCGAAGGTACTGCTCGAATGTCTGGTTTGTTCATTCGGTTTGTCCATCTGTTTCGGGGTGGAAAGCTGAGGATAGTCGAATGTCGACTCCAAGGAGCTGCCAGAACTTGGATACAAACTGAGGGCCTCTGTCGGACACAATTTCCTCGGGGAGTCCATGCAACCGAACAATCCCGTCCAGAATTGACTGAGCTGTCTCTTCTGTTATGATCGACTTGGAACAAGGGGTGAAATGGGCCATTTTGGTGAGACGATCGACCACAACCAATATTGAGTTTTTGGCTTTGACAGTAGGGAGGTCCGTGATGAAGTCCATTGCAATAGATCCCCAGGGTTGGCTAGGAATCGGCAGGGGCCATAAGAGTCCAAACGGGCGATGCCTGGGAGCCTTGGATCAAACACATGTATCACAAGACTTGACATACTCTTGTAGCAGCCTGTTCATCTTGGGCCACCAATAATTCCTTGACACTAGTTCGTGAGTCCATGCCATTCCGAAGTGACCGGCCAAGGTGTTGTCGTGGCATTCTCTCAGGATCTTTAGGCGTATAGGTCCTTCGAGTACATAGATCAAGTTGTTTCAAAGGAGAATTCCGTCTTGCTGCTCAAATTGATCCAAATCATCACGATTTGGGTTCCTTGGTCGTTCCTGGAGTTCCTTCTTGATGTTGGTAGCCCAAGTATCTTCCTCAGTTGCCATCTTGATGTCCCTGACAAGGTATGAATCTGGGAGGGTGTTGATTGTTGCTACAACTGAAAATTGCTCGGGCTTGAATAAGGTTTGGGTCTGCTGGCCATAGGCCTCATCCCCCACTCGAAGCTCATATTCTGAATGGCGAGATAGCACGTCAACCTTCCTTTGCTAGGTGTCGAGTTGACATTGAATCTCAAAGTCGAAGTCAGCTAGGAAGATAGACCAACATGCCTAGTGACGATTCAAGGTCTAGGTAGTTGTGAAATATAGGAGATTCTTGTGATCTATCAGAACTTGGACTCGATGCTGAGCTTTGGCAAGATACAGTTTCCATTGCTCAAATGCCGTGATGATTGCCAGGAGTTCCTTATCGTAGACCTAGTAGTTGATTTTGGCACTGGTCAGCTTTTGTGAATAGAAAGCAACCGGGTGTAGCAACCCATCTATTCCAAATTGAGATAGGATAGCTCCCAAGGCAAAATCCAAAACGTCCATTTCCACAATGAATGGCTTAGCAGGGTCGAGATGTATCATGACTGGTGCAGAGGTGAATGCCATCTTGAGAGTGTTAAAAGCAACCTGGGCTGTTGGATTCCACGAGAAGGGCTTGTCCTTGCAAGTCAGGGTTGTTAGTGGTGCTGTGATCTTGGAATAGCCTTTGATAGACCAACGATATAAATTGGCAAACCCTAAGAAACGTTGAACGTCCTTGACCAAGGATGGAGTAACCCAACACTGGATGGTCTCGACCTTCGACTTGTCCATGAAAATGCCATCTGGAGAGATCACGTAGCCGAGGAACGCCACTAAGGACTTGTCGAATTCACATTTTTCCAACTTGGCGTATAAGCCATGCTTTCGTAGCATTGCAAACACCAATCATACATGCTTGTCATGGTCTTCCTGGTTCTTGGAAAAGATTAAAATGTCATCCAGATAGACCACGACAAATTCGTCCATGTACTCCCGGAAGATATCATTCATCAGGTGCTAAAAGACTGTGGGTGCGTTCGTGAGGCCGAAGGGCATGACCGTGTATTCGAAGTGGCCGTAGCATGTGCGGAAGGCTATTTTCCACTCATCACCGGGGTGAATCTTGAGCAAGTTGTAGGCTCCACAAAGGTCAAGCTTGGTGAAGATCTTCCCTGTACATAGCCGATCCAGGAGGCCTGAAATCAAGGGCAAGGGATATTGATTTTTGTTGGTTATCTTGTTGAGTCCACAATAATCCGCACAGAGTCGAAGGGAGCCGTCCTTCTTCTTGACAAATAGAATTGGGGCGTTGGCTAGAGACTTGGAATGTTGGACGAACCCCTTGGGAAGGTTTTCAATAAGGTAATCACGCAGGGCTTGGAATTCCGGTTTCGATAGGCCATAGATAGGACCAAAAGGTGGTGAGTGTCCTTCCTCTAGATCAATCGAATAGTCGTATGGACGATGTTCGGGGAGTTAATCAGCCTTATTCTTTTCAAAGACATCAGCAAAGTCCTTGTACTTCTCAGGGAGTTTGATAGGTTTTGGTTCTGATCGGGGGTTTTTGTTATTGGTTGGGTTGACATGGATGGCGAAAACTTGAAGATTCTTGGCAACCCGATAGAAAGGTATTGCTCCATCAAAGAAGATCTGGACAAGGTTAGTTTTCTAGGCAAGATTCTTGACAGGATTCTTGACAGGACAAGGTTTGGTTCTGGCCACCGGGGGGCTCTTAACTGCAAGACTTGACAGAACAAACTTGACAAGACTGGAATTGGTTCTGACCCTCTTTGAGTTCTTGACCACAGGGTTCTTGGCAGGACTTGACATGGTGTTTTTCTAGGCTTGGGGTTATTGAGAGGTGCACCGTTGTGTGCTAAAGGTGAGGGTTCTGGATCACCAATCGATGATAGGGTTGTGCGCTTCTAGCCAAGGCAGACCAAGGATGACGGGATGGTGAGGGGTTGAGATGATGTTGAGAACAATCTTTTCTACATGCTTGCCGATACAGAGTTCCAGAGGGGTTGTTTCGTGTGTGATTGCACTGGAAGCGATGGTTCTCCCATCAATAACCTCCACCGAAACAAGGGTTGATTTCTTGACCATAAGAATGTTATGTTGGGCGACAAATGTTTGGTTGATGAAAGAAGAGGTGGTGTCAGAGTCCACTAATGCTGACACTTGTGGTATTTCTTCTGGAATACGAATGATGTCCACATGCTGAATGAAGCTGGGACTGGGACCAATGGCTGAACAGGAGCCTTTGCAAAGGTGGTGCTGGGTGAGATCCAGTCACATGGCTCCTACTATGACTAGATGTTCTTATTTTTCGATACTTGGGGAGTTTCCACAACTTGCTCTTGAAGTTTGACAAGCTTTTGAGGGCATTGGCGAACGATGCGCCTTAGGTTGCCACAGTAGAGGGACAGGTTGTTTGTTCGCCGGCGAAGTTTCTCGGCCTTTGTTAAAGGTTTGAACTTGGTTGCGTCGATATGCATCGGAGCAGGTTCGAAAGAGGTAGGTCGGGCAACTGTTGTTGTTTGGGGAACTAAGGGAGCGTAGTAGGGCGACTGATCCAAAGCTGGGCGTTGGAGGTGACTTTCTTTTCTTAGCGACGTTCGAACAAACGATTATCGCACTGAATTACCTGGGTGATGGCTTCACTGAAGTAAGAAAGGTCTGCGAGTGTCAGCAAAAGATTTTGAACATCGTCAAGAAACCCACAGTGAAACTGATCAATCAAAGTAACTTCTCCCCAATTGACATCGCAAGCAAGCTACTTGAATTCTGAGGTGTAGACGATGGCCGAACATGTCCATCAACTAGTGTTGGTCTGCTGGAGGGCTGTCCCCCAAACCATCTCCTTTTATAACCCTGAACCATCCTATCTTAAAATGTCGAGATGTGGCTGCATTGCCGAAACATGGCTGAGACGTGGCTGCACTGCTGCACTACTGAGACGTGGCTGCACTGTTGAATTGCCGAGACATGGTTGCACTACTGCACTTTCGAAACGTGGCTGCACTATTGCACTTTTGAGATGTGGCTGCACTGCTGCACCGCTGCAACGCTGAGACATGGCAGCACTACTGAAATTAATCTATGTATTCTACTTTTGTGTTGTCGGATCCAAGCCATGACAACTTAAACTTTGTTTTTTTTCAATTTTGGGTTCTTTTGGGTTTTTGGGCCTTAGAAGTTGGAAGCTTGTTGCTTGATTTTTGTTCTTTCAAATTTCAAGGTTCATTCTTCCATTCTTCAAAGCTAAATGTGAATATGGAGTTTATTGATTTTGACTCATATCATGTATGTGCATTGATTTCTTTTGACCATTGAACATTAAGCATGGCAATCTATTTCAAATATCAAGGTCTATGTTTTAGACTCTAGAGTGATCAAATTTGTGGGCGTGAAGTACATTACATCATGGGCAAATCAAAATGCATTTGTAATTTGCATTGGAACTTGGATGTTGAAGCTTGAAGTCAAATCAAAATCCCAATTCTCAAGTTCCATTGACATCATTATGGCTACAAACATTTTGCAACATTTTTGTTCAAGTACGTATACTACAACAATCTAGTATAGTTCCAAGTTTCCAACCTTTCCATATGGTGTAAGTTGCATTCATGATTATACAAAATGCATAGTGCACTAATCCTAGTTTGCATCTTGTTGTGTATTTGAACCTTTTTGATTTATGAAGCTTGAACATATTTCAAAGTTTATTTACTTTGTTTTGCACTTTGGCCACCTGCAAATCTTTGTGTCATCAACTTGTTAGTTGTAGTTGTTTGGGGTTTCCCTTAGCTTTTGTGGGTTTGTTGTGCACATTTGTGCTTGTACAAAGCTTGTATTTAATTGTTGTTTTATTTTTTCAACTTTGCTTAAAGATGTTGCCCTTTAAATTGCCCCCAAACTTCAAATTCAAATATTTCTACAACTTTTGCAACCTTAGCAATGGCACCCTTCTTCCAACATGTGATGTGGCTTTTAGTAATAAGGGTCAACATCAATCTTCCTATGAACTTGTTACCTTGAAAGGTAAGTAATTTGCTACTGAAGTTTTTATGATATGTTTAAGTGCATCACTTCTCCTATAGCTACTTTAAGCATTGATTCTCCAAAATTGTAAAAAGGTTTGGATTAAATTTCAATGTTACCACCAGAGGTTAACAAAACAAAGGTTTATGAATCATGGGCAGCCAAGTTGCCTTGGGTTGAATTGCAAGTGGGGTTTGATGGTTGTGTGTGCACATAATGAAGTGTAAATTTTGCTTAGAGATTGAGCATGAAGATAAATTATTAGCTCTTAAATGGGATTAAACACTTCAGAAACATTTCGGTAGAAAGAAGGCTGATAAACCTATGAAAGGGGTGAAAAAAGGTGAGTGGTATATTAATAATAATTATATGCATAACAAAAATGAAGCTACTTATGCTTCCAAAGGCAAGGAATCTATTTTGCAACAAATGACTAATGGGTTGGTTAGTGAAAAATGTAGAAAATTGGTTCAATTTGCCACATTGTTCCACACATTGAAGCATGGTAGGCCTATGTTTGAATATGAGGCTCATACGGACTTATTTGATTTCTTAAATTTTGAAGAGAACCCCAAAATGCATTGGATAGAAACAACTTGTTAGGCTATGGTTCAACACATGCATGGTATTGTTTTGGAGGTAACAAAAACTATTGTTGGAACAACTAATTACTTGTCACTTACCTATGATGAAGTTAGTACCATTAACAACTAGAATTGCTTGTCAATTCATGCATATATGGTTCAAAATTGGTTGAAAATATCAATCCTCCTTTCCCTTGAACATGTGGTGGTAGGATTAGGTATTGATAATTTAATTCAAATCCTGATGCAAGCTCTAATGCATGAAAGAAGCTTCACAAAATACTTGATTGGTAAAAGATTCATGACCTTTGGTGCAAATGGGGTCTATTTTTTAAAGCACCAAGTCAAGTGTTACAAAAAAAATTGTTGATCATTGAGTTCCACATTCCATGGGGGTTCATTGTATGGCTCATATAACTAACCTTGCAGTTTAAATTTTGTCACATTTGCAAATGGTGAACAAAATTGAAATTTTGCTTCAAGCCTTGTGCAATTATTTTTCCAAAAGTCCTAAAAGGCATTTGGAATTTATGAAATTGGCAAAGCTTATGGGGGCAAAGATTTTGAAAAATGTGAAAATTCACTAAATATCTATGTTGTCCCCTACCCGATGTCTTATGGCAAAATACAAAACATTACTAATGAAGGTGGCTTTTGATGGTCCTACCAATGAAAAAGCAAAGGCGAATTTTGATCTTCTTTGTGATTTGTAGATTTTATTGGGGCTTGTTGCAATTCTCCCATTATTGTAGTCTATTCATAACTTGATCAAATTTAGTCAATTGTGGGATGTTTTCATTTGCAATTTTGTGACAGTAATAAAAATGTGCCAAGGGGAGATATATGAATTGTACATAGACTAGAACACAAAGTTCAATATGATGAATTTGAGGTTTATAAATCTTTGTTGTGTGTTAAATATGATTAAATAATCATGCATTGGATGATAGATTTGAACATTAGAGTGGAACATTTTGCATTTGATGTTAACCAATAACACATTTGGGTTATTCAATTTAATATGCAAACTTGTTAAATTTTTCATGTGATAAGGGAAGTTTATGTTATAGATATCACTTAGGTGAAGGCATAATGTTCAAGTTAAACCCTAAACCTTAACCCACTTTGTGTTTTACTTCATGAGTTTTGATTTTTTCCACTTTTTTTCAATTGAATTAACAAATTGGATGTGGGTTGTAATAGTTATCGAATGCCTTGTTGAAAAGTTGTAAAGTACATTCCCTACTCATGGCATCATAGATAGTTTGGTTTTGATGTACCAACAATATTGGCCATAATGTAATGTGGAGAAAAGCTTTGGCAAACATTTAGATGTGATATTAAAGTTTCCTTCTACCACCCCAAGAAATTGGGCAATAGTGATGTATGGGTCCCTAAAATGTTGTAAGCAACTTCCCTTGACATTCAACAATCTTTGTTCAAGTTGGCCATGAAATCAAATGCATGTGTTGCCATGGTTAAGCCACTTGATGTGAATCCACTTACACATCTTTGATAGATTTTTTCTATATCCAAAATGTTTACATGTTCATTTCCATAGTTATTTTAGTTGTTTGAAATTGTCATGGTATAAGTCCTTGGCATGGTGCTTGAACTTTTTAGCATTTTGCAAATCCAAGTTATGCAATCAACTTACTACAAACTTGGGTTTAGTGGTTAGAATGTTTTCCTAGAAATTTTACACCTTGCATGATTTTCCATATGCAAAAGCATATGAGTAGTGGTGTGCAAAACATCATTGATATGGTGTGGGAGCTTAGGTTTAAAATGCTTGAGTTTCAGTTGAGCTCAACAATTTTTTATGTTGAAGTTAGTATTGTCCTTGTTTTTTACCAACCTTGCAAGCTATAATTATTTGTTGGTTTTGTTGTGTAAATGAAATTAGTGAATCCCACATGGATACCATTTTTTAATTTGCAACTCACCCTTTCTGTCAAGTTTATATTTTATTCTTATGTCTTCATGAAATGATTCTAATGTGGCTTTTATGTTTTGTTTTATTAACATTGTTTTGTAGGCCACTTATGTTGTAATGGGTAGTTTAAAGGGTTCAATTCCCTCATAGGTGACTATTTGTTTTTTATTTCTAGTTTATGTTACAACTTATGTGTATGTGGTTAGTGGGTCACTAGTTTGTTGTAGTGAATTTTGAGCAAAGTGGTTATGTTCAAGATTCAAAGTTATATGTTTTCTGAGTTCTCTTTAATGGTCCTTGTTTTTGTTGTCCATTTGGCTAATTGTTGAATTTTGAACCTATGGAAATTGAAGTTGGATTTTGAAATTTCCATAGTTCACTAAAAAGTTGCTTAGATTTCATTTTTTTTGAATTGGCAAAACTCACCATAAATCTTACAACAATTTGACATGTGTAACCAAAAATAACCACCTTGGAAAAAAATTAATTGCCTAATTGAACTCCATTTCTCCTTAATCTTTTGCTAAAAGCTTATTTTTGAAAAAAATTTATAACCAACTAAATTTCCATCTTATTCCAACCAATGGCTAATCTAGCACCACAAGGGTTGAATTAGTAACCAAATGTTATATTTTCCCAAACTGAAAAAAAAAAAAAAACACTAATTTCTTTGTATAAATATTAATGTCCTTTCATAATCTAGACATTGCAAGGGACATCCAATTCCATAATCATGTCAACTTTTAATTAACATTTGACCAAAGTTGTCACACATTGAAAAATGGACCAAGCCCCCACAACTTGTTCTACTTGAAGACTTTTTGTTAAGACTTTTGTTGTGACGATTTTTAACATTTTAAATTTCTAAAAAATAGCCTCATACATGGAGTGAGTTTTCTTTTTTTAAATGAACAAAAGCACATTAGGCTTAAACAAGGATGGAAATTCATATTAGCATCAAATTTGGTGAAATCTAAGTTTTGACCAAATTTCACCATATCTTATTTTCTTGATTGTGTCCAACCAATCACTATTATTGCTATTTGCACTATAGCTATAAATATTCTTGAATCTCATGCATTTAATCTTGAATTCTAGCAGTTTGCACCCATGTTTAATTAAATTTCGTTACTTTGTGAATAATGGTGGTTAGAGTTTGAAGGAGGGACTTGCAATGAAAAAAAGGCTTTAAAAAGGGGTCATTTTATGGATATTTTTATTAACTTCATAAAAAATTCATCAATATGTGTATCATGTGAAAATACCAAGACATGTATGGAAAGAGGGTGGCAAGCTCCTTAAAAATTTAAATGCTAAAACTATATTAGAAATTAAATGATCAATGGTTTTGAACTAATTGGGAATCATGTCAAGCTTATTGATGTGAACTCATACCAAAGTCTCTTCCTTCATCTTAAGATTGTAGAATTCTTGACCTAATTTTAATCTATTGCAAACATGTCATTTGTCAAATGTTGCACATATGTTCTTTCAAACATTTTTGCACTTTTTTAATGTGCTACATCTTAAACAACTAAGAAAAAATCAATAGCATTGAAGAATATTGTCTCATGAATCAACTTGTTTTTCTTCATGAACAAATGATTGTCCTAAATCTCTCATTCACAAATAATTTTTCCAAATTCAATTTCTATTGACAATAAGTCTCTTGAAATGATCTTCCACAAATTATTCACATGTTGAAGAAGCTCCATCTTCATATTCCAAGTATGAAAATTATTATCATTAATTTTTTTAAAATTTTGAAAATCAAGCCTAAATGTCATGATTTTGTGTAAAAGCATGTCAAAAAAAACATTCAAAACTCCAAATTTTGAATGCACAATTATAGAATGCACCTCAAGTTCTCTTTTTTTCAAGAGTAATCAAGGTCTTACACCATGTTAAAAATTGATAATGGATCAAAGAAAGACTAGAGATGATTAAAACACATTTACAACAAGCTCTCCACCCAACCTTAGGATCGCACAAGTTACTACAAACTTTATAATTCATTCCAAACCTTTGACTTGCTCCTAAATAAGAGGTGAATATCCCATATGCAAATGTTTTCTTCCTTAATATTGCATTCACAAACACATATGCAAGGTCATCCTTTGATGCAAATGTTAACTCCACCATATTAATTAAGGTGAACATCGCATGCAATGAGATACTTAACTATCCTTAATTCAATTTGAGTATTTCATAGGTTCAAAAAGTTAAGACTTGCATGAAGAACAAATATCTAGGGTAAAGTAACTTCATAAGATGTTGACATCCAACAGTTTCAAATATTTTCAAATCCAACCCATTTTAAGCACAAGTGGCTTCAGGATTCCTTTTTTGATCATATTAAACACCATCTTTTGAGGATTTGAACTATTAGACCCACTGTCCACAAGGGAGCCTATTAAGAATACAGGGTACCCCTATCACAAATTCTTTGTAAATTCATAATTAATTATAAATCATTTTAGACTTGGTTTGAATTTTAAATCTGCATTTTTTAAGGAAAAAATGATTGTCGACAAAATGAAAAGTTTAATTTACTCATTATGCTTATTCAGACAATTTTGGGTGCTAGGTACTATGATTCCTCCAACCCTTCCGTTGTCTAATTTGGTTCTTTCAAAAATTTCAGAATCAGTTCTGGTTATTTCAAAACCTTAAAGAAAATAGGATCTTTCTTTTCTTTTAATTTAACGTCAATACCCGGACCAGAGGGATCCACTCTGAGTTTGTAAGAGCAGCTCCAAAGGTGCTCAGTATGTGGCCCAGGAAAATAAAATTATAGGCCCGCTTTACACTAGGAGTTAGTGCCAAAAAATCTTGGGGCCAACTTTGAGCATTTTTGGGTTGCAAATTGGCCCCAAGTTACTAATAAATGTTAGAACATTGACGTCAGGATATTAATAAATGCTGGAACATTGGCCCCAAGGGTTGCAGATTGGCCTCCCAAATTTGATGGTAGCCTTGGGGCCAATACAAGGCCATAAAGTTCAGCATTTATTAGTAACTTGGGCAGATTGAAAAGTTTTTTTCTATTTCACCGTCACTCTTAGTGTAAATCCCTCGGGGCTGATTTCAACTTTGCACCAATGGCAATGCTGGATTTGGGTTGAACATTGGCCCTGACTCCTAGTGTAAAGGGGGGCTTAGATGGGGAAAAGTTTTGGCTCAGCAAAATGTTTTTTGCCCAGCGTTTTTTCACAGGATGCTGACCACAGTAGATTTTTAAAAATATGCTGTGCAGATTCTAGTAAATAGGAAGTTGGAAAAAAGTAAAGAACTCAAGTTGGATGTGGTGGGTCACATACTGAGCACTGTTGGAGCTGATTAAAGAACTGGAAAAGAACATTCCATGCCCTACCAAGTCAGCAAAGTCATGTCGCTTTGGGCCCCCACACTATGACGACAACCTAATCATATAAATTAGTCGGGCGTCGGAGGGGCAGGGCAAATAAGGAAAAAATAGTGTGTAAACCCACTTATTATTTTGTACTAGTCTTTTCTGCCTTTTATCACACAGAATAATTGTAGTTGGATTCTGCAAATCATTCTGCACGGAGAACAACGTTGAAAAAATTGTTCACCAAACCATTCTGAATGGGCAGAATTGGAAAATATATCTGTAACAAACGAATAACTATATGGAATATCCTGGGCATGCCCAATTCTAGCCAATCAGAAAATTTCTATGGCTGGCCCCTTCCAAATTGTCATTACACAGCTCTTCCTGGACGGAATGGTTATGCCCATGATGTTCCATAGTACTTGCTTACACTTAGGACCTATTGATTAGAAAATGCCAAAAACATATGTGGAAAGGGCTCACAGAAATTTCCTATGCTACTCGAAGGGCACCTTTGTATGCATGAATATCGCTCTTTGCAAAGACTTTGCAAAGAGGAGGGATCTTACACCCACTCTCAAGTGCTACACCCTACCTAAAGAGTGTATGTTAGAACTATCCATCCCATTCCTAAAGAGTGCGTGTTAGAACCCTCTCCATCCTAACTGCTCATGATGAATTTTGCCTCAAGTTCACCCGACTGGTCCAAAGCCTGTTATTTCCGGAATACTCCTTACCCTGGGGCATTACCCTGAAAATTTTAAGCTTGACTTAAATTAGACATCTTTTGGAGGTCAATTACTTGATTCCCAGTGACAAACGAAAACCCTACACACAGGCAAGCTTTTTTTCTACTGCTGAAATTCAATAGCCAGAAGTGAGAGAAAAATAGCAGCAATTGCCAGATGTCTATATTTGGTTTTTGGTGTGTAGCCATAAATATAGAAGGTTAATGAAAGATTCACACTTGGTCTATGTATGGTTTATAGCCATAAATTTAGAATGTTAATTAAAGATTCGCACTTGGTATATATATAATTTACAGCCAGTTTTGGCTACTTTAATCTTCCTATGGATGATCGCCACTTAGCTACATTAAAAATTTCCTTAAAATAACACTGCACACAGGGGACATGATGATACATTCCATTTGTACAGATCCAAAGAAAGGAAGCGAGATTCGAATGCTGCCATCTAGAGAGAGCGATAAAATCCAAGGAACATATGCGCAAAAAGACGGATTTCAAACAAAAAGAGTTCGCGCACCAAAACAGACATCACCGAAATCTGAACGAGAATCCAGCAAACACATGATCTGCAGTTATAACATTAAAGCAGTACCGGCCCACCACCTCCAAATTCTAGACTGCGAATTCCAAACAGAGAGTGAGTGCTCCCGGTACGAAGGAGGAGGAGGAGGAGGATAGCGGGATCGATAGAGAAAGAACGAAGCAGCGACGGAAGAACCCATCCCGAACGTACCTACTCTCTCTCTCCTTTGGATTCAACCCTGAGATGTAAAACGAGAATGCAGTGTGGTAAGGAGTCTGCACGAGGGAGCAGTAAGGCAAGGAAGCGCTGCGTTAGAAACTACAGGAAGCATATCAAGGAGCTCAGAAGACGAGGAAAAAGGTTGTTGTTGGTTCTTGAAAGTCTTAAATCATCCCTGGACCATACGCCCACATTTTCGGCTTATCGCTGTCTCTCTGTTGCTGTTGTCTCCTCCACGTTCTGATTGCAACTGCACACTTGACAGGAAGTGTAAAAGCAATATCATCAGGCTCATGAGAAATGGACGCAGCTATAGGTCCTCCCAAACTGACCGGCGTCCGGCTTGTTCCCTCCGCCTCCCATCGCAAGGCTTGAAAATTCTTCAACGTTCTCTCCTTTTGGAGGTTCAGCAGCAGCAACTGTACTCGGGCCTCCTCGCTCATTTTTTCGAGTACATGAGGCACTCCAGATGTCGGCACAGTCACCTTTCGGAGTGTGGACCCTCAAGTCATCGCTACCTTTGCCGGCACGTTTTTCACATTCGTTCGCGAGATCTCCCCAGGCTTCTAGGTCCCAATCAACCGCTCGCAGCTCCTTGCTGAGACCGTGATCTAGATCAAAGTGAGCATCTTCTTCGGCAGGCGCCTGAGGCCCGTCATTTGGCGGATCGTGTACTTGCACGAGAGATCCTCCAACTAAATCTGGATCGACTCCGGCCTCGTGAGAATCTGAACTTGAAGCAATGTGACCACACAGATGCAGTCTTGATGTACAGACACTACGATCCGGCTCCTCAGTGCTCGCAATGACGATGTCTTGCAGCAACTGCTTCAGCTTCTCTTTGCATTTACGCTCCTCGGATCCAGAAGGGTTCCAATTTTCTCTTCCCGCATCTACCATCTTCGAAAGCTGGAAACAAGACTCCTTCGTGGGATTTAGAAAAGTTACACTACAGATGCACACAACCCTCTTACACTCGACCAGAACAAGAATATCGCCAACACGGAATTCTTGTACAATGAACCAGCTAGGTTCTCCCAAAGACACTAATAACAGCAGCTGTAACTGAAAATTAGTGACTCTCGCCAAAAGCACAAAGACAGACTCTCACTAGGTGTAGGCTACTGCAGTACTTTCACTCTAGTGCACCAATTCCAGACTCGATCATCTGCAGAACCTTTACTCTGCACCAACTCCTGACTCCGTCATCTGCACAACTTTCACTCTGCAGCACTTCCAGACTCCATCATCTGCAGAATCGTCTGCAGAACAACCTTCTGCATACACTGCAGAGAGTTCTCTACTGACAGTTATGGCAGAGAGTATATAGAAGATCGATGGTCGATTGCAGGGAAATATACGAGCTGGAATCGCATCCCGAATAGGTAGGTACCCACTGGCCCAGAGCCCATTCCCAAATTTCAACACCTGTAAAACACACACGAACCGCATGTCTATACTACAGTAGGGGTGTCGGGGCGGAGCAGAAGGACACCGCTACTTTGATAACCTTTGGCCTGCTCAAAGGGCCTACTAGTCACACATACGTAGGCTTGAGAGGCCATTTTGCAAGTTGCAACACTCAACAACGAAAAAAAAAACAGACACGGGTGAAGCCTCAAGACTAGGGGCGTTGAAATACCAGGGCTAAGTTCAAAATATATGGTAGCTTTTCAAATTTACTGGAAGGCTAAAATTTTAGAAAGTTCTATGGAGATTCGTATAAACAAATATACGAACATACCTTAGACTATGTGGTTGGAACATGCATGCTTGTACACGCACCTGCCATTTTACGAATGCTAGGCTACTAGTTGGCCCAATTCATTAGATTAGGGTGCATATGACCATGTATACAAATATTTGATTGGAAAGAAAATTATAGATTTTTCCCAAAGCATGTTCTCTTTGCTATGTAAACTTTGATCAATGATTCTCTCCATAGATCATAGCAGGTTTACAGCTGGTTAAAACATTTCTCCTAAGGCTTTAGCAGGTTTGTGGCTGCTTAAAGTTTTTCTCCTCATGCTTTTGCAGAGGTGATAGTATCTAAGTTTCTCATAGGCTAAAAAATCAAAAAAATAAAATTAAAGTTTCTCATATAAAATTTTAAAAATCAACATCACAGACTCAAGACGAGTGAATTTAGGATTTTCTGTTTGTAGGTGGACAATAATATTTGATGGTTGTATGGGCTAAACCTGAAGCAAAGCAGGTTCAAGTTTAAGTTTAGCCCATACAAGCATTAACTATATAAAATACTGTTGGCTTTTGAATATACAAATATAATATTATTTTGTGCGATATTGGAGTTTTGTATCATTGATTTTTTGGACAAATTTTGTTGGACATTAAACAAAGAAAACTTGGTGGTAAAAACTGCCAGCTTTTCTATATCAAGAATATGTGTTTTCTAATATTCAAATAACATAATGAAAATCAGAGTCAAAATTTTATTATTATTAAAAACCTTTTAAGTATTCCAGAACATCTACAAGTAACCAAACCAACACTAGTCAACAGCACACTCATTGGAAAAGTATGACAAATTGGAGCGAACCCCCCAAGGGGACCCCTACTATAGGCGACAAACAAAAGTCAGCATGACAATTAACGTAAAACCATGGGCTAGTGTCAACCAGCACTCACTTGTGCACCAAGAAGGATGGACGGTAAGTGTAAGGGTAGTTTGCAGAAACCACTGATTTCCACTGTTAGCCTAATAGTATCTCCACCCCACACCTGCAAACACCCCTTTTCATTAAATCTTGTAGCAGGATAGCGTGAATGCTGCTGCCGTCCAGTACCAATTTCAATTTTGCAGTGGTCATTTTAACCCCTTTGAATTTCTTCTACTATGGATTTGGACAGTGATTATTACTCGTCCAGATGTAAAGATATAAATGGTCTTTGACTGTTTACAGGGACTTTTGTAAGTTTGTGTGTGGGGACAGTGATCATTAAGCACTATTCTATTTTAACATGGAGGAGTTCTATACAGTTTTGGGATGGAAATGCTCTAAGTTGTGATTCATACAAAACTCGTGAGTTTACTAAATTCTGACATGTCACTGAATCCAAGTGGATTAGGTGACCTCACACCCACAAGTGGGCCAGGGTGCACCTGCACCTTCTTGAGTGAGGCCTCTCACAGCTATATTCAACCTGAGAAATGATAAATTTATACATAGAGGTCCTGATTTAGTATAGGGGTATGATATTCATAACGATTAGAATAAGCAACATAAAAAAAACTTAAGGATATTTGCCATGGTATTACATATAGTAAAGGACGTCGCGACGTGAAGCATCATTTCATCTATTTGTCTTGTCATCCATTCGTCCATTCGTTCGGTCATTCATTCGTTTTGTCATGGTCTATTTATTTCAACAAGGTGGAGAAAGAGTGGAATACAAACACAGCGCAGCGGAGAAAGCAATAGGAAGAGATGGCACACATGCCAAAGCCCTACAATCATAAGCATCTATCAGAAATTGAGCCAATTACAAAAGGAACTCACCCCATCTCATGTGGCCTTCTTGCCCTTTTTGCCTTTTTGCTTCTCAACTTCTACAAGGAGAGCTCTTGCTTCCTCAAGCTCCTTTTCTTCAATCTCCTTTCGAATCTTTGCTTCCTCTCACCTTGTTGACTCATTTGCAAGCCTCTTGGCCTCAACCTCTTCTGTCAGAAGCTGCCGCTTTAATATCTTTGACTCCTCTTCTTTGTCCTACATCCATGAAATGCAATCAGCTCACCTATAAGGCATGTTCAAGGACAGAAATGTGCTGGAAACTTGCATCACCTAAACAAAAAGCACTGGAACCACATAGTATCCCTGTAAATATGTTTTTTTTCATGTCTTCTGGTTTTATAGTTAGCACAAAATTCATGGCAGCAAGTTAAGAGGTCTTAAGAAATTCATGGCAGTTGACATAATGGTTCATGGTACCCTAAACTGCTGAAAAGGTTTTTTATGATTTTTTTGGGGATTGTTCTCATCCCTGGTGATGTATGAAATGCGGAAAGAGGTTCATTTTGTGGTCACGGTCACACCCCAACCTATCCGACCACATGAAGTGGAAAGCATAGACTACTACTTTGTAAACAAGGTTGAGTTTATGGACTTGATTGCACATAACAAGCTCCTAGAACATGTTGTGGCGTATGGTGACTATAAGGGCATTCCAAAGAAGTAGGTATACTCCCCATCATCGATGTACCCAAAAGATTTCACATAAAGTGGTATCAGGAGCTTCAAAAACTATTTTCAATTTTTTACTTAAAGCAATCAATTCATGTATCCTCTTTGTAACATATACTTAATGCATTAATTATGGTAGAATATTGTCCTTCACCTTCTGCCCCAAAGTTGCTAAAATCAGTGGGGATGTTATGGTGGCCGGTCACTACCATACATTTATTATCACTTTTGAAACTATTCAACATTCGACAGTTTTGTCCCCTTTCTCATGTGTTTTTTAAGGTGCTTATGAAGATTATAGTATGTTCTTATCACAAATACAAGGTTGCATTTGTTTACATTTTATGGTTCTCTATTTTTTTTGTCCCCTTTGGCTTCCTTGCTTCCAGTTGTCCTGGAGTGTGTGTAGACTTTTGTTTTCTAAATTGAATGAACCATTGTTTGAAGCCTACTACAGCTTGATGTTTTCACATACAATAGTTATGTCATTTGAGTTCAACATGAAACACTTCAATGCAGCTTCTATACACCTTTACAGCTTTTGTGCAAAGGGAGGTTAGATGGGCTATTATTCTTAGATATACCAAGAGATTTGAAATTTATTTAATTTTTTTCCAAACAAGTTCGGGATTGCATGCTCAATGGACAAGATGTGCTTCTGTGACTAGATGTACAAGGGGCAGCAACAGTGTGCAAATTGTTTGGCTAGGATGTAATGTTCATTTTCATGGCAGTAGAAAGTGAAATGGCCTTGGTAACATGGCTTATGGAGAGGAACACAGAAAGTTTTAATAAAATTCTGATCAAAATAGCCACTGCTCGCAAAAAATTGGAACTCATGAGTGAGTTTAATTATGTAGTAGTCAATGCTGATGGCTAGGTGGAGTTGATTATGTCCAAAATATGTTCAACCATTGATGCAAAGAAGGCCCGCGTGCATCAACGTTGTGCCCAACTATAGGAGGCATAATCTATAGGTGGTATACTGGCAAGATCCAAAGAATTTGGACACTACTACCAGCAAGTATGGCATTGAACATTGTTCAATATCAATTATTGCATTGGACCAAGGAAACAAGGGGCCCTAAAGGATGGGGTTGCCAAATTTCATTGGAGGGTGGACACTGCTCACATCCATTATTGGTTAGTTCCACATTACACAACTCCCTTGCATAAGCATGTGTGTTGTGTACTTCTGGAAACAACAAGATGTGAGCAACCATGCAAGAATGTAAAAATGCCTTTCACAGGTAGAAGTAGAAGCTACCAGATGTCACAGAGTTCATTTTCTATTGATTCTAGGCTACTTGAATTTCTTTGATATAGTAAAGGATGTCTTCCAGATCTTCTGCTACCATTGCATTACCTTCATTGCTTTGTTCTCAATTCGCATGCTTTCTTACATCTACAAAACGACTATATGGCTTAAAAATCAAGTCCAAGTAAATCTTGAAATCATTTTTTAAAATCTTTGTGAGGGCACATCATTGAGGGCAACGAGTGGGTGGTTTCTGCTCTCTAGTTATATTTAAGCTCCAACCAAGCAAGAACTTTCCAATGGAAAACTGATCCCAATGTTGCAATGACTACCCTAAATCCCCAACAACAACAACAGCAAGGTAAGCTCAAGATGTGCTAATTCAAGCAACCTCCAAGATACATACATACACACATGGCACCAGCAGACAAGAGTGCAGGAGAAATCCCCCCCTTAGATTTTGATATCAATATTAGCAACAAACCTAACATATATTTCATAATGCCCAAAAACATACAAAAACATATGCATGCACTCATTGTGTAGCATGGTAGTGCTTTGGCAACTTTCGCGGCCCTTTGGCAACACCCGGAAGCTTAGTAGAATGATGAACAAACTGACTTTTTAGAAAATCATGTTCCACATATTAATGTTCCAGCAGAATTCATCAAGACACATCAGAATCTACGTGTGAACATCGCAATCAACTATAGAGAGAATGGCCATGTAATGTATAAAGTCAATTGAGCCATCTGAAATGCCACAAGAACGAAGTAATCATCTGTGTTAAGAACAACGAACCATATAACAAGTAACATGTGCACAACCTTCTCTTGGCAATGACACACTGCAATTGTTTGGAGACGAAAACACGTTAGCCTCAAGACGATGGGATTGTGGAGAAATGGACATAATTTATGGATTTTGTAACACAAAAATGTGAATCAAAAAATGATCGGCAAAATTGAACAACAACAACCCATAGTGTTCTTTGTGTTGCAAGAATGGCAAAGTTCTGTTACCGACTCTTCTTGCAACACCGCAAGACTTGGAAGTTTTTTTAACCAACAAAGAGAGAAGTGCTGTCAAATTTCGATATTAGATTCGCATGTATAATTCAGTATTGGCATTCATTTCACTTTGTTGTGACCCTAGCCTTGGGCTCGTGACCAAGGTAAGGGCTTGCAAGGTTACAGGCCAAGAAAGAAGCTTAGGAGTGAAGGAAAGTGTGAGGGAATAAACCCTCACACTCCCAAAAGAATTTCCACTTTGGGAGTTGGAGTCCCGAAGGACTCCTGAATCTTCAGAGAACGATTGTAAGTGTCAAAACCCAATGTCTCAAGGAGTTTTTTACATCACTGGAAATCTATTTAAACTTAGATGTTTAAAATGGGTTCGCATGACCCATTTGGACATCTGAAACACAAGTTATGTCCAAAAGAAAGGTCGGGAGTCAAATTGACAATTTGACTCCCAACCACTAAAAGTCAAAAATCAACCCAATTTCCTTGCGTATAGGTGATATGAGAGATACCATTGGAAAGCTTTTAATGAGGGCTACAACTTTGCTTCAGACCTCATCTTAATCGGAGGTCTGCACACGAAGTTATGAGGCCCCAAAGTTGTAAGAGTCCCAACTTTGGCAATTTCGGGACTCCCATTTGGGAGTCTTAAGACAAAAAAACCATTTGGATGTGGGCCTTGTGGAGAGGCACAAAGTATACTATAAGGGGGAAGGTGGTGGTTTCCCCCAAGTCCGGGCCGTGGTGAGTCTTGTGAGTTTGTGTTGCTCGTGGCTTGTCCTGGCACTAAAAATGCTCCAATTATGCACTAACCACCTTGTGTTGGTTTTGTGCAGGTTTGTGTGAGTAGTTGATGCTTGTCACTCTGCCTAGTCCCATCCTGGAGCTCTAGCATGCCCCTCTACCCCTCAAAATGCTGTGAGCCACAAAACGTGCCTCAACTCGTCGTTTTTCTGTTGTCTTTAATTTGGACTCACATTTGAGTCCAATAAGGAGCTTGGGGGTGCGTCATGTTCGATCTCAAAGTTGATGAGTCAGTAACAAGAAGCATTGGATTGTACTCCTTTTACATTTAGGGTGAGTTTTATCACAAAATCGGATCCTTGTGTCTTGCCGAAGGATAGCATCCATAATTTGCAGAGCTGTACATTCATGATACAGAAAACGAACGTCAAAACTACCATGATGTTATGCCATCACTTGATTTAACAACGTTGGTTCAATTATTGACCAAGATGTACAATATTAATCCCTATGTCGAAGTGTCCAAAATGACAAGGGATATGATGGCAATAGAAGGTGTTCCCATGGATTTGAAATTACATCTCATTGTTTTTCGAACAAAGGATGCCTATTGATATAATGTGCCAACAGCCAATGAAATTGTTGCATTGATGGTAGGAGATGGTTATGAGGCTATAGATAGGTGTGACGTTGTCGTTGCTTAATAAGCTGGCTCGTTTTAGTGCATCTTCAAACTACATGTGGGATACATGGCTCTACATTATCTGTTGTTATTTCCTTACGATGAGGATGGATGGCATCCAAATATTCCACTCAATAGTGTTGTTGCTGATGCAGATTTGGATGAAAACCATGTGGAAAATTTTGAGCATCAAAGAAAGCATCGCAATGTGACAATTTCACGGTTATCGATTTCAACATCGAGACACTGATGGCATTGCGTTGCTTCGAGGTGACTGATTGAAGCATCAATACATTGTGGATGCTTATGTTGCTATTGAACAAAACCGTTTGAAATATTTATGTTTGAATATAAAAAAACTTCGTGTAGATCTTTATTAATGCCTTCAGGATGCCATCGTTGTAGGTGATAATAACGTTAATGCCATTGGACAGAAAATCAATCTGCCATCTTCTTTCACAGTAAGTCACGTCACATGGTTCAAAATTATCAAGATGCCATGGCAATTTGCAGATGGGCCCGTTACCCAGATGCGTTTATTGCATTCAGTTGCAATCCCTAACGGCCTGAGATCAAAAGAACGTTGTTACTCAGACAACAACCTCAGGATCGACCGGATTTGATAACCCGAGTGTTCGAAATCAAATTAAAGGAGTTGATCAATGACATTCACAAGAAGCATATTCTAAGATGCACGATTACGGGAATCTATGTCATTGAATTTCAAAAACGTGGGCTATTACATGCACACATTCTCATCTTCTTTGCTGAAGACTACAAGCCACACACGGTCAAAGATGTAAACTGCATGATCAGTGCTGAACTTCCGAATCCAGAGACAAACAGGTTGGCCCACAAGACGATTGCTAGATACATGATGCATGGTCCATGTGGAGCTATGTTTCCAAATGCCCCATGCATGGAAAAAGGCAAATGTAAAAAACAATATTCACGCAAGTTCCAATCCGAGATAGTGACGGATGTAAACGGATATCCTATTTATCGATGCAAAAATACGAGGCGCACACTTTTGGTTCATGGCGTTGAATTGGACAATCGTTGGGTGGTACCACACAATGTCTATTTGTCAACCAAATATGATGCGCACATCAACATTAAGGTCTACAACAACATTCGTGTAATCAAGTATCTGTTCAAGTACGTTTATAAAGGACACGATTGTGCAACTGTTGAGATCTCACATTAGAATGACAATGCCACCAAAGGGAATGTGGTCAAAGCCGATGAAATTAAAAAATATCTCAACTATCGCTATGTATCTGCATTAGAAGCAACGTGGCGCATCTTCAAGTTTGATATGCATGAGTGGTTTCCTATCGTTGAACGTTTGTAATACCATTTGCTTAATCAACAAATGGTGTTGTTCGACGATGACAATGATGTGCAGGAAGTGGCAGCACGATTAGCCATTTCCAAAACGATGCTGATGAAATGGGTCAAAACAAACCAAGAATCAAAAACTATATGAAGCCTTACATTTGATCAATTCCCTTAGTAATGGGTGTGGAATTGGAAGTTGAAGCAACGGAGAATGCGTAAGAGAGGCTTTGCCACTGGTCGCATGTATTATGCACACTTGACATCGGGTGAACATTATTATTTGCGAATGTTGTTGAACTACATCAAAGGTGCCACATCCTACGAGCATTTGCAAATAGTGGATGGCACATAGCACAACAAATTCAAAGATGCATGCATTGCAATGTGTTTGCTTGCATACGACAATGAATGGCATCAAGCCTTGGAAGAAGCTGGTCTTTGGGCCTCAGGACGATAACTAAATGACATGTTTGCCTCCATGCTAATGTATTGTGAAGTGACGAATCCCAGACAACTATGGGATGCACATTGAGAGTCTTTGAATGATGACATTGAAACAATGACATGTTACTAATGTGATGATCCAGCTGTTACCCTTTCTGAAGATGCATTAAAGGATTGTGCATTGTATGAAATCGATCAAATTCTCATCCGCAATGGACACTATTTAAATTTTTTTCCAATGTTTCCCAAGTCTAATTACGTCCCTTCTATTCATCGAAGAAACCGATTGGTCCTAGAAGAGCTAGCTTATGATTAGCATTCATTGACCACAGATGTAGACAACGCAAAATATAAGCTCAATGATGATCATTGTAACGTATACGAAACTATTTTGAATGTCGTGATAAACAAAAAGGGCAAACTATTCTTTGTGTATGGCAGTGGTGGAACTGACAAAACATTTGTTTGGACAACACTTCTATCCCATCTATGAAGACAAGGCAAAATTGTGCTTGTAGTTGCCTCGTCAAGAATTACATCTTTGTTGCTTCTGGGCAGCAAAACCGCCCATTCAAGATTCAAGATTTCGATTGATCTACACAATGAATCGACTTGCAACATCACACAATAGATGAAAGTGGCCGAGTTAGTGCATAAAGTTGATCTAACCATTTGGGATGAAGCATCGATGATGCATTACTGAGCTTTCGAAGTTGTTGATCGAACCCTGCATGATTTGATGCAATTGGATGACGCGTAAGCAACTGAGAAGATCTTTGGTGGGAAAACCATGGTCCTTGGTGGGGATTTTTGATAGATCTTGCCTGTTATTCCCAAGGGAGGATGAAAAGAGATTGTTAGTGCTTCATTGCCTCGATCGCATCTTTGGTAACATGTTACGATTCTTTGTTTTCATATCAATATGCGAGTCATGGTAACCAATTTTGAAAAACAACAAAAGTTTGCCAAATGGGTGTTGAATGTTGGAGACGGTAATCTTCCTACCATTGCAGAAGAAAAAAGTGTCGATCCAAATTGGATCAAGATTATGTCCCATATGAGGCTGCTAGCAAAAGATTGCAACTTAAGAGGATTAATCTGAATCACCAACGCCACTCTGGAGATGCCATGTATCTTATGCAACGCAGCTTCTAGCCCCCAAAATACTGACATTGATGAAGTCAACAATGCAATTCTAGAATTGTTATTTGAAGAATTGCACACATACCTGAGCGCAGATTCTTTGACTCCGACAGAAGAAGGTGCAAGTGCTACTACAGGAAAATCAATGGATTCATTGTATCCGGTGGAATTTTTAAACACTTTGCAATTCAATGATATCACAAATCAGAAGTTGGAACTCAAAGTGGGTGTGCTAATCCTTTTCTTGTGCAATCTCAATTAATCAATAGGATTTTGAAATGGTACGAGGTTGATTGTCAAAAGATTAGGTCAGCGTGTCATTGAAGTTGTCAAGAGATTGGGTCAGCGTGTCATTGAAGTTGTCAAGAGATTGGGTCAGCGTGTCATTGAAGCGAAGATCATCACATGGAACAATGTCGACAAACGTGTGTTCATACCCCGCATCATCATGTCCCCTTTCGGGACTAATTGGCCATTTGTTTTGCGTCGTTGTCAATTTCCTGTTTGAGTGGCATTTGTGATCACAATCAACAAGAGTCAAGGTCAGACATTGAACAATGTTGGGGTATATTTGCCGTCTCTGGTCTATTCCCATGGTCAACTATATGTTGCTATTTCACGAGTCACAAGGAGTGCAAACATCAAGATTTTCAGAGGCTAGGGTCCCGATGGATACATGCAAAATGTTGTATATAAAGAGGTTTTGGAAATGTAGTTTGTAATTGTAATTTTGTAATATGTACTGTCAAATACACACACACCTGTGCATTAGGCACGGGGTTCAAACTAGTTAGGTAGTATAGATGCTAGTTCATCCAAGGCCTCACAAGTGCATCATCCATCAGAGACCTATAATGACAGTTGTGGAGTAACCACAACTGAGTTACCAAGGTGGTAACCTGTCCTGTAAACCCTATACCTCACACTACCAGTGCAAGTAGGTATGTAAGTACAAAAGTACTTGTGTAAGGGGATAATGGTCAAATCACATGTATGCTGCCCAATCACCATTTCCTGCAATCGAGTGATGGAGTAGCTTTACCAGCTGAGATAACAATAATTACTGGACTACCCGAGTTGAGAGATACCATAGTATTTCAGAGGGTCCTCCCTCTGTCCCCCGCTCTCCCACTAGATCCCAGCAGTAGGTAGATAGATGATATATGTGGTTAGCTATAGGATTGGAATAGGGAAAAGGGTGCTTTCTGTCCACACACCATCCATGGTGGTCTGTTCTGGTTCACTCTGGCGAATACAAGTGGGGTTCACTCCAAAATGATCAGATTGTGATTGCTAAGAAGCCACAAAGTTTGATTAGACACTAAAATTCTCCATAAAGTAACCCTCTTTTTCACCCCGTATTCTCTTTGCTTTCACCCGTATCCCTGTTTGAGTGGTATCCACAAAGTAAGGAAATTTTATTATATCTTAGTATGAAATGCTGAAACTCAGGATTTAATGCACAAGTATCCAGAATAATTATTGTAGTTGTACAGATAGGAGCTGTGAAAATATAATAGCAGTAGTAAAGGCGCTCAGGGAAAAGGAAAGAAGGGATGAAACTCAGTTTACTACCAAAATTGGTGGAAAAACTAGTTTGGGTCCCAATTATTTCATTTTGTAAAATTTCATTCTCACTTAAGCATTTGATGCCCTGTTATGTCGAAACTGGCAGTTCTCAGCCCCTAATCGCCTCACTTTACGGATAACTTTATTAATCTGTTGAAGTCAAATGAAGGGTTGGGGTTTAGTATATTGATGATAATTTTTAGCTCTAACTCCAATGTGTTCAAGGTCACGAAAGACCGACAGTGTAGTTGGTGTTCTGAAGTATACCTAAACTGAGAGTTTTTAAATGCATGCTCCGACCCCCAGATGAGAGGGTCAAGACCATGCAGATGACTGGGTAAAGGTCTCCCAAGGTAATGAGTAGCGCTCCTGGGTACTTTTTGGGTACGTTACGGATAAGTTTTTCTCACACCATGTGGCCATTGGTGGGAATATTTCTTTCTAGTGAAAATGCCACCGTCCAGGACTTAAAGCCTACTGTCAGGCTTCCAATATTATTAGACACTCTTCTAATAGTCCATGGTCAAAAGACCAGCCCACCGTTCATTGCAAAACTCCATTACAGAACTTCATCTTGGAAATGGGTTACAGAGTATTTTGACAGGTTTTGTATTTTGTTTTATTTTGTGTTGGTGACAATTTAGTTTTTATTTTGCATTTCAATGTGACAGGTAGTTTCAACAAATGCATTTTTCATGGCGGGTTGACAAAATTTTGACCTTTTACACAAAAAATGTGAATACCAAAGCATAATGAAACTAATAAAAACAAGAAAAAGTTTAAACTTTTTATAATTAATTCTAACTAATATTTTAAAATTTTCATGTGACATCACACTTCATTAAAGTGTCGAATTTTTTCAACTTCCATCAAGACCTGGTTTGATAACCATTCAAACTCAGAATTGTTTATCAACCCAACAAGAATCGGGTTTTGGTATATGCCATAATACCTTGGTCATTTCAACACACGTCTGTCGAATAATTAATTAAATTTTTCATTTCAATGACTGTAATATTCCTAAACATGCACTATTATCCTTGACAATATTATTTTTTACGTAAATGAGTTTCCCAAGGAGTGGCAGGAGGTATAGCACATGTGCATACAAAAAACTAAGCATGATCTGATTCTTAAAATATTTGGACACTTAAAGTTGCCAATATCACACTAAAAATGTTCTCCGATCCTAGCGTGGACTACAATCCTAAAAGGTCTACATTATGGCAGACATGGGGGACAAAGAGGATAATGGGGGTAATTGAAAAGGATAGCAAGGGTGCTAGGAAGGACAATGTGGGCTTTAGGGTGGGCAATAACATGTCCAAAGATAATAACAATAATAATATCTTTTACAACATTTGAGCAATGAATGAATGATGAAGATGACAAGATGGATGATGGGAGGCATCTAGAAGGAAGTTAAAGTTGTTGGGGGTGGATGACAAGTGCATACAAATTCTCTTATTTCTTTGCAATTCAGCTAGATGAATGAGTGACAAGGCCAACAAGGTGGACAATGAGGTACCCAAAATGAGAACAACATGCTTGCTTAAAGGACAGATGTTTTCATAGTTCTACCATAGCTCCCTTCACCGTGTTGGATTCTTGTCATGTTCCATGATTTTTGTCATTGTTTCCTAGTTTCCCTGGCATTTTAAGGTGTGTATCAATGTTTGGGTAAATGCAAATTTATCTTTGCCTAGACAAAAAACTTAAATTTCTGGGTAAAGTAAAGAAGATGTAAAAAACATTTACCTTTTCAAAGAATGTGACAAGATGTCTCAAGGATATTTTAAGGATGTTCATATTGACAACCCTAATACTTAATGACATTTTAGAAACTTTAGAACAAAAAAAAATTACAGAGTCTTTTTGTTTTTTAGTGATAATCGTTTTTGGAGAGTTGTGAGGATAATGTACCTTGATTTGGAACATGTCTTCAAAAGATTCAGCACATCCTGTATCATCCCTTCAAAATTTGATTTTTATTCATTATTTCTATCTACCTATCTTATAATTATTTTCAAGCTTGTGAAGTTTTCAACAAGTATCTGAACACAACAACAACATTGGAATGTTCAATGGGGTGGATGCCAAATTGTTGGGGAGAATAAGGAAGAATAAGGATGCATTTGTTTTACATTCAATCCTTTGGCATGTTCCTCATTCACCTCATCACCCTTACCATCCTTCCTAATGCATGAATTGTCCAGCCCATCATCCTTGTCCTTGTCTATCATGGCTAAATTGTCCATAAAAATCTTTTATGGCTCATCATCCACCCTACAATCCTTTTTGACACCCACATTGTCCACCCCATTATCTACATTATTTGTCCATCAACAAATTGCCAAAACCATAATAACAATTTAGAAATGAATCAAATTTAGTATATTATCCACTCTGATGTCCCCCTCCCAACACCCCTTTACCCACCCCATCATCCCAATTGCTCACATATTGCTTGTTCGTCATCAAATTTCCAAAGAAAAAAATATATTCATTTCATCCAGCTTGATGCCTTTACCATCTTATATTATTGTCATCCACCCCATTATCTTCATTATTCATCAAATTGTTCAAGGGGAAAAAACAAAAAAAACAAAAAGCCACTTGCATCATCCATCCTAACATTTCTTCCATCCTTCCATCTACCACCCAACATTCCCATTGGTTGTGATGATCACCACTCTTTACATTCTCTCTTCCTCATTGCCATCTTGTATCCATGTTGTCATTCCCATCAATATGTCACCAACCACATCATCCATCATCAACTTAGCATCCCCTTAGTTATCATCTATGTTATCATCTTGTTATCATCTAAACTAAACCCGAATGCTCCAAAATTGATCTACATATTTATTAAGATGTGTGGATTCAAAATCTCATTGCATGCTTAGATATCCCATAAAGAGATAAGGTTAGTAACCACTATGAAAAAAATGGGTGTTTTGCAATTGGCCTTGCAACCACTTGCAAATCATTATATTTATATGTCATGAATGTTAACAAAGTTACATGATTTACAAAGTTCCAATTCATTGTATATATGATGCAACTCATTGCAAGCTCAATTGCAACTTTTTTAAAACAACTCATTTCAACTACTATGCAACTCTATTATAAATGCACTCATGTTATCATGTTGACGTCAATAATTGTCATCCATCTATTAAAATATCACCCTTAACACAATGAAAAATTTTGGACATAAATTATTATTTTTTTGAAATATTGATTTTCCATCATCCATTATGATTGTTAATGATGGTTTGAAATTGTGACATGTTACACAATTTTTTTAATTGCCACGTGTATAGTTTGAAATAAATAAATAAATATAAATATTTATTTTAGTAACTAGGTAGGTCGTACATAACCTTAGGTAGGTAGGTTGGTAGGTCTTAAAACCTACATACCCATGTATTTACCTAGGACCTACCTACCTACTAACTTACATAGGTAGGTAGAAACATAAAACCTATTTATTTACATAGGTAAAAAAGTAGGTAAGAAAGCACAAAACTAAGTGAACTCAAAAGTATTCATGAAATTTATTTTTTTGATTTTATGTTTTGCCTTTTGGTTAAAAAATTTTGAATTCTTTCCAAAATGGCACACATATTTTAATGTGAGAACATTAAGAAAACAAACCTTCTTTATATAATTTGTAATTTAATATTTGAAAACAAAACATATGGGTTAAATCTTTTAATTGTTCCTTAGTTGCAAATTGAGTTGCAATTGAATTGCAACTATAAAGTAAATTGACCAATGACCAAACACTTAAGTGTGCAAGGCAGATTGGATCCAAAAGGAAGGCCCTATTTTTCGGTGCCCAAACAAAAATTAAACCATTCTTATTAACACATGTGGGCATTAAAAATCAACAAAAATGAAATTAAATCAAAAATTTATTATCCCCCAAAGTAGAGTGAATCAAGAATTTTAAAAAATAAACCACTGACTACTACAAAGGCTAGTTCCCAAACACCCAAAAATTTCCTTGTATGTTGTTATATTATTATCAAAGTTTTAAGATGATTTGTAAAACTTTAAGTGGCACTCTTATAGCACTTTAAATCGTTTAAAATGAATAAGAATTAAGAAAGTTATGAGGTTTGAACATAGAAAGGGTCCAAAAATAAAATAAAAGAAAAAGAACAAATTTTGTAATTTGGAAAGCTTATTTTTCTTTTTGTTACTTTTCCTGAGCTGTAGAGCGTCTCGTTTATGCTTTTTCCTTTGCATTTCAAAGATGATTTTTAAAGCTTGATGTAGTGTTCCCATAACATTTTAAATCACTCAAAATGATGCAAATATGATGACAATACAAATAATTATTTGGTCATAAGCATGTGATCAATGATGGGCTGGTTTATACCTTAAAAAGATTTTCTCACATGCTTTGTGCTTGTTTTTCATTATGCAAGTTATACAATTAAATTAGGTGATTGTATGATAATTAAATATGTGAATTAATTATTTAATATTTAGTTATTTGAAACAATGATTTGAATTAATTATTTTGTTCAGATAATCTATTATCGAATGATTAATTATCTAAGTTCATATGATTAGTCACTTCTCATTTTGAAGTTTTGAAAAACATTATTAGTCATTTTAATTAATTAATGAACTAATTATATGAATCAAATTTATTTATAATTCATAATTATTATTATTTTTAATTAATTATTTCATAACAATTAATAATTAATATGTAATAAATTATTGAAAATAATTAATTATTAAATACTAAATACTAAATATGAATTTGGGTAGAAAACATGAAAGTATAAATAGGCACATCCAAATGTACATCGAATTGAATTTCTAATATAATATATACATTGCTTTTAGTTTCACATTTAAATTAGTTATATGTATCCAGATAATTAGTTAATTAATTAATATACGTAATTAATGATTTGGTAATTATTGATGAATTGATAATTATCTTAAATAATCAATATATTTTATTATGAAATATCACCAACTTGGATAAATATTTATTTGATTAATATTTAATGAATAATTTGTTTGTTTATTAATGGTAAATTAATTATATGAATTACACTTCTTTATTCATAATAACGGTCAAATTATTGAAACAATAACTTTTTATAAAACATTGCATATGAATATGTATCTTTATTAAGATATAAGTAATTGTATTATAATCATAACATAGTTGTAGTATTATACTAATGGAGCACTAATGGCCATACTAATTGTATCAAGGAGAATCACAATAAAAAACTAAGTGCAAATGTATCCTATAATGGGTGGTAGAAATGTGAACATGTAGCATGTATGTACATTGTACCTTGGTTGCAACATATATGTTGTTTTAATGGCACATTTACAACTGTTTTTAATTTGTTACCACATGCAATTGCAATGCAACTTTTGAAAAATCAAACATGGTTGACTATATATGTATGTACAATGTGTATAAACTATCGTATAGAAGACCCATTTCCAACTCATTTGCAACTATAATATAACTAATTAATTTTTTAATGTGGCAATTTATTTAACACATTATATTTCTAAGGGGATAGTTGTAAAGGAGTTGTAATACCCAAGGGATAATTGCACAATAGTTGTATATAATTTTTTTTTGAACTTTAATTGTAGGATAATGTGGTTTCGATGGACACAATTTCTAATAGTGAACCTTTGTTTCTATTAATGTAATTTGTCTTCAAATCATATGATATATAGTCTAACCTCCATTAAATGATAAGGTTGATGGACCAAAATAATATCAATTAGTGGAAGATATTACAAAATCAAAGTTCCTTTATCAAATGATATTTATCATATAAGAAAGGTTAATGTTTTAAAATTAAGATTTTCAACAAAAAGGACATTAATGTGTGATGAAATTATGTCATTTATTTTTGTGTTGGCTAGCAATGTGCATCAAAAAGTTATGAATCTTAAATAATTATACCAATAATCTATGCATACCACAATATTTAACATAACTACCACCATTAATGTTCATCTAGAAACTCCACCAAGTGGTTATCATCCATAGGAATATGTAGAAAAAATGAGATTCTTCTTTTAATGTAGGAATTTATTGGAGTAACTTTTTTAATTTGATGATCTAACATATTTTTCTTTCTTAAGATCAATGGTTTTTGAAAGATTTTGTGGTTTAACAAAAGTGACGATCATTCACAAAATAACTTAACCAAATTTGGTTACATACTAGATATGAAAGTAGAAAGATTTTTAAATCCTTATATATTTTTGGTTACCTATTGGAATTTATCATAAAAATGTAGTGAATTGACATTTTTTTCCTTTGAAATTTGTTCATGCTATCTCAATGGGGTGCATATAAAATGTTTCAAGAACTTCCACATAATTTTTGGAATCAACAAATAAGAAA
>Ga0116229_10002077_pt1 | contig 32133 bp, 24 predicted proteins | sample S1TSphgellanicum_3_FD_87313 | JGI IMG/M metagenome (GOLD analysis project Ga0116229, IMG submission 87313) | Host-associated microbial communities from peat moss isolated from Minnesota, USA - S1T2_Fc - Sphagnum magellanicum MG | ecosystem: Host-associated > Plants > Peat moss > Unclassified...
AGTTCTAACCACTTTGTGTGGTTCCATGCAGGCCCGTGTGAGTGAGTAAGCTTGTCAATTCTTCCTAGTCTTTCCCGGGACTTCTAGCACGCCCCTCTCACCCCCTCTAGTGCTGGAAGTCGGAATCGTGCCCCAAGTTCCAACTCCTTCCGCATTGCCACATACTTAGACCCTCAAGTGGGTCTACGAGGAACTTGGGAGCGCGACATCAGCCCACACGTTTGCAAACCCTTACTTTGGTCATGAACCCAAGACTAGGGTCGCGACATTCAAAACCTTCTTGAAATTCATTCACCATAGGTTACATTTTTATTAGTGTAAAAGACCATGTAATAGTTTGAATGAGCCAATGTTTTTAACTTTAAAGGCATTGGTACATGTGTCTTTTGAAATAAAAACAATCATATCTTTCATCTCACACATTGGATGTAGCCAATGAGAAAGACCATGATCCCTCCCTATAAGGTCTTGGGGATCAAACCTTCTTGAAAATGAATTTTTCTTTGAAAACCAATAGTTATTTTTTTGGGATTTTTGAAAACCAACCAGTTTTTTAAAACTTTAAAAAATTCAAAAGAAACCAAGGTTTAAATTAAGTTCATTAATTAGGTTTGTGGTCTAAACACCTTGTGGCATTCCACCCCTTGCATTTTTTTTCGGAATGGATTTTTTCATTTGAACTGGGGATGGTAGAACCCATCATAACACCAACTAACATACCACCCCATTCTAGCAAAAATCACCTAATACCTACTTTAATTATTATCAAAACCCCTAAAATATTTCCTCTTTAGAGATGGGCATAATGTAATAACCTCCAAAACTTGTCCAAAACATAGTCCTACAATAATCTAATAAGGCTTCCCAAGTTACTCTTTGAACTTTAATGGCATGTCATCTTTCATTGTTAAAAACTAATCATTATGTTCAATCTAGACAATCCAAAAAATTGTCCCCCTTAATGAGGACCATGAAAAGCCTACCATGCTACTAAAATGTCTTGAAATCCTAGCTACAAAACAGTAGTGTTTCCATTGCATCAAAGATGTTTGTCAAAATGGACTAGCTCCACACACCAAACAATTCATAATCTCTTGTGTGTAGCTCCAAGCACATTATGTGTGTTACATTCCCAAAACTTATGTATGATGGATTCTTCCCCAATCTTGCATAGAAGGCAACATAAATTAATTAACCTATTCAACCTTGCCTTCCACACATTTACCACAATTGCCTTGTTCCAAATGGCCCATATGAAACTAGCCTATTTTTTGCTACATCACTTGTTCCAAGTGTTGGACCATTGCAACTAGGGTAAAACAACCCATCATGGATCACGTAAGGCAGGGTGTGCTCATCATTTTACAAAAGTGCCCCATTGTTTATGGTGTTCAAAAAATAGATGAAGCCCTCTTCTTGGCACATCTATGGCACTAAAAGTTGGAAAAAATGAACAAGAGGCGAAAAGTTATAACCCCCTAAAGTAGAGGGGGTCATTTTTATAGAACAAGTCTCAATGGAATAGCTCATAGCCTATTTCCGATTCCTTCAAAAAATCCTTAAATTTTATTTTATTACCTTTAGACTTAAAAGATGATTTGTAGAGTTTAAGATGGAAATTTCAAAGAAATTTAAATTGCTCAATTTGAACAAAAAATGAAAAAGTTATGCACTGATGAAGTAGGAGGGGTCAAAATGAAGAAAGATGGAAAAAAACGAATTTTATAATTCAAAAAATGTATTTTCTTTATTGATCTTTTTTGGCTACTCCTTTGGCTTTGCATTTCAAACATGATTTGTAGAGCTTGAAAAGGCATTCATATAACATTTTAAATCACCCAAAATGGAGAATAATTGAAAAAGATTTGCCAACGTGATCTATGATAGGCTAATGATCCATGATGGGCCATTCTACCCTAGATGGGAAGAGTTCAACCCATCTTTTCTCCATGATGTTTGTTTTAGCCTTTAATGACCTCAACTATTCTAACCTATGCCACACTCCTTACTTCGAACCAAATATATACCCTTTTTGTATCCCCATCTTTGAAAAATGTTAGAGCTTTAGATTAAGGCTTTATGGAGTATATGTTCACCTTGTATGGAATGAACAATTATTATTCCACATCATTGCATTAAGGTCTAAAAGAAATGGACATTTAACAAACCAAAAAGGGGGGAAACTTATTACTCACAAACACACCTACCTACACTCATGTCTAGCACTGGTTGTTGTGTGCTTGTAGTAAACTTTCCCACATCCTCCAACTTAATAATAAGTCTAATATACCCAATTATTTCTTCCATGAATGGCATGAATGTTCCCCCTACCTCCTCATTAGTTTTAAACATGCCTTCAGCAACACTTAAATGTTAGCACCAAAGATCCAACCCAAAAAATGTAGTTCAACATTTTTGTCTTTTGAAAGGCTTTTAACCTAAGGTTAAACTACCACACTCCAGCAAAAGCTAACTACTAGGACATCCTTAAAAGTTCTTGGGTTAACATGTTTCAACTCTTTTGCCATCTTATTCTTAATTCTCTCCACTCTTTTCCAGAAGGTTAACCTAAAGGTTCTTTTATGGTTTACCTATACACACCATTCAAAGTCTAAAGCCCACTTACCACCCAAGTGTAGTTGAAATCCCCTTGGCTTAAACCTTACGAACTCTTGAATATTGGAATCCCCTAATTCAAAAGCATGTAACACCCATTTTGAAAGAAGAACTTTTGTAGCTTCCATTGGATCCACCAAACCTAGGCCCCCTACCTTCTTTTTCTCACAACATTGGTCACAAGTTTCACAACACTTGCAATTGTGAATTGAATCAACCCATAGATAATTTTTCAAGAGTCTAGTTATTTTCTAGATGCCCTTTTTTATATTCTCCAATTTGTTATGTATGTGATTGGGGAGTGGGAAACAATTGCACACCATGTTGGAAATGATAAACATTACTAAAGGACCAAACAAATGGTATGGATAAAGTTATTATACAAAATCTTGAATGTTTTTTAAGCAATAATGAAGGGTAAAATATTTGATTATTTCATCAAAATTAAATCAAAACATTTATTTTAAACTTTGTTTTAGCATTGCAAATTCAACATTTACATCATAAACATATGGTATAATAACAATCCACCATCAATATTGTAAAATAAATGTATGAAAACAATTCCTTAATTTCATGTAGTAATTCAATGTTTGGTATTGTTCAAAATATCCATTATGAGAAAAAGGAATGTTTTACAACTAGCCTTGTAACTCAATTTTTCAGTATGCACTAGACACTTACAACTCATTGTATTTATTTGTATATACAATGCAAATCATTGCAACTCTATCAAAACAAATCATTTTCAACTACTATGTAATTCCAAAATAACTACACCCATGATGTCATGTTGACATCATTAATTATCATCCATCCATCAAAATCTAACACATGGCATTATGAAGATTTTTGGACATATATATATATTTCAAATATTGATCTCCATTGTCCATTATTGTTAATGATGGTTCAAAATTATGACACATGGCATAATAAAAAATTGGCACAAGACATCTTAATTGTATTTTGAAAAACATAAATCAAAATAAATATTTATTTTAATAGTTAGATAAGTTGTACATAACCATAGGTAGGTAAAAAAGAAGGACCTACTTACTTACTTACTTACTTACGTAGGTAAGTAGGTAAGAAAGCACAAGACTAAGTGAATTAAAAACTAGTCATTAAAAAATTTTCAATTTTATGTTTTGCCTTTAAAGTTAAGTTTTTTTGAGTTCATTTTAAAATGGCACATGTATTTTTATGTGAGAACATAAGAGATCACACCTTCTTTATATAATTTGTATCATGGGATTCAAAGACAAAACATATGAGTCAAATCTTTTAATTGTTTCTTAATTACAAATTGAATTGCAACTATAGAAATATTTTCTCGCATCTTTTGTGCTTTTTTTCCATTAAATTAATTATACAATTGAATTAAAGATTATATGATAATTAAATATGTGAATTATTCTTTTCATATTTAGTTATTTGAACTAATGATTTGAATTGTTTATATGTATTAATTATTATATGAAAAATAATTATCTAAAACATAAATTTTTGAATTAAATAAATGAAAATTAATAGTTGGGATTGATTGTTTGAATTAATTAATGAATGAACTAGTTATCTACATTAATTATTGTAATTCATGAATTAACTAATTATTTTAATTAATCAATTTAATTTATTTGTTGGTTATTTCAAGTAATTAATTATTTGACTTTAGATAGTTTATTCTCAAATTTTTAATTATCTAAATGCATATAATTAATAACTTATATCATCTAAAGTTTTGAAAAATGTTATTCGTTATTTTAATTAATTAATGAACTAATTATATGAATCAAAATTATTTATAATTCATAATAATTACTAAGTAATAAGTAATAAATTATTGAAAAAAATCCATTACTAAATATTAAATATGAATTTGGGTAGAAAACATCAAGGTATAAATAAACATATCCATATGTACATTGAATTGGATTTTTAATGTAATATACACATTACTTTTAGTTTCACATATAAATTAATTATATGTATCCAAATAATTGATTAGTTAATGAATTTAAATAATTAATGATCTGGTAGTTATTGATGATTATCTTAAATAATCAATTTAATTCATTATGATGTATTCCCAACTTGGATAAATATTTATCAAATTATTATTTAATAAATTATTAGTTTTTAGTTAATGCAAAGTTAATTATATAAATTAAATTTATTTATTCGTATTAATGGTAAATTATTTAGTATAATCAATAAGTTCATAATAAGTAAGTGTATTAAACATAGTCAAATTATTGAAACAATAATTATTTATAAAACATTACATATGAATATGTATCCTTATTAAGTTATAAACAAGTGCATTATAGTCATAACATAATTGAATAATAGTACTTTAATAGTGACACACTAATGGCTCTACTAATTGTATCAATGGGAATCATAATTGAATACTAATTGCAAATATATCCCATAATGGGTGGTGGAAATGTGAACACATGGCATGATTGTACATATGTACATTGTACATTAGGTTTGACATAGTAACTACAATGTAACTTTTGAAAAAATCAAACATGGTTGACTACAAATATATGTATGATGTGTAAATTATTGTATAAAAGACCATTTGCCAATTCAATTGCAACTACAATACAACTAATTAATTTTATGACATGGCGATTTATTTATTAATACCCCATATTTCTAAGGGGATAATTGCACAATAGTTGTAATACCCAAAGGATAGTTGCACAATGGTTGTATATGAGTTTTTTTAAAGCTTTAGTTACAGGGTTGTGTGTTTTCGACAAATGTGATTTCTTATAGTGATTGAAATTTAAATATTAAGGGAGTGTAAGTACGGTTGAAGTATTGTACAATTGAACTACTATGATAGTCAAGTTTTTAGACTATCACATATAATAATGCTTACACCAAGTTGAGACAACATATTATTCAACATTGGAATAAATTTATTAATGTGTCTTGTAATGAGATGAATATATGAACTTAAAGGAGAAAACACCTTATTCCTCATCACACATTTATAAGAATCTTCCAATTTATAAAACAAACAAGAAAATGGGCTAATGTTTTGGTGCTCCAAAAAGTGACTTGATTTTGTTCAATCTTGACATTTATAGGCACATTATTTGACCAAAAAACATATTTTTAAGTTTTCACATGCATTACATTGAGGTCAAACAAATGTGCAAAGCTAGCATTCCCAAGTTGACTTTTAGTTAGGCCTAAAACTTCAATTTTAAACAAGCATAAGATGTGACCCCAAGTGTTTACTTGGGGCTTTGTCACCCATGTAGGAAATTCTTCGACAATATAAAACATGTTTTAAAAATGATTTTTTTCTATCAACCATTTTTTTGGATACTTAAAAGTCATGGGGATCTTGGAACAAGTTGCACAAAAAGCCTTCCATTACATAATGTGCCTTAAACTATTATAAAACAATTTAAATGAATTTCCATTGGCCATGGTCCTCACCAAGCTTTTACTCTTCTTCTTGCTAAGCCATGTGCACATTGCACACCTTTACTATGAACCCAACTCAAGAGTTACAACAAGGAAATGATTAAATAACCAAAAATAACATTTCAAGACATCACTTTTAGGGTGGTATGTAGGTTTGGTGATTAGATGGCAAGCAACCATGTTGGAATTTAGTGGTTTCAAAGTTTAAACCCATTTTGTGCCAACATTTGAGAAGTACCCTATTGTTAATTCTATCAATTAATTTTGCAAGTGCACCCAACATGTTCTACTCCTACATTTGTTTGTCACCATTTTTGATCTAGTAGGCTAATGGCAAGTACATGCAATTCAAAGGTTTATTTTGTTCTATTGTACATGCATGACACATATTGAAAACTTTATCAAAATTTATTGTGAAAGATCTATTGAAAATTTGGAAAATTAGAAATGCACCAAACATTTTCTCACATATACTTGATCAATTCATTGCATCAAACTTATTTAGTATAACCTCTACAACAAGTTTTTACACCTTAACCTCTAGACCTCTTCTTGTGTTTACAACTCTACACCCAAGGTGCACACATGCTACCAAAACAATACTCCAAAAGAAAGAAGTAAATATTAAGTAAATTAAATTGCCACATCTTCCTACCATTTCAAATACACAAATGTGTGTGTTGGTTGAAAATAACAACATTATGAAGTAGAAATGAAAATGCATCAACAAACAATGAAACATCCTCATGCATGAATGCATTAACAATATGCATATTCATTCATACACAGGGTAGTCATAGCATCCAAGTGCCCATCAAGAGGCAACATGTGTGTTTGGATGTTCACATTGCCTTACATCACATCAGAATTGGGTCAACTTATGTCAACATAGGGTCAAAATAGGTCATAGCCTAGATTGAGCTACCCAAGGTAAGGTATAGGGTGATTGAAAGTCATGTCATTCACTCACCTTAAACCTTGTGGTGACTAAAATGGCATTTGGTCATAACAATTCACTAGCAACTAAACATATTTTAGTTGCCATAATCCATTGATGACCGAACCTATTTTGGTCACTAGAAATTTCAATCACCATATAACAACCAAGACCCAAATTATGGTGATGGAAAATGAATTAGCATGGCTTCAATGTATTTTTGGGCAATGTTGTTTTTTTTTTTAAATTGGGAAAATTCAAGAATTCTTTTGGTTTTAGATGTCAATTCAACCAAATTTCCTATACTTTGGCTAAATTTCACAAATATTTCAACACCAAAAAAATGAACAAACAAAACAATGGAAAACTTCCATTTGCACCAAAACATATTGCTTCAAATGAATATTTACTAATTTTATTCCATTATTTGATGTCTATGACCTTTTATCAAAGCATTTTTTATCTTCACATGGACACACCATCCTTGCAATACATCAAAATATTGGTAAGGAATAGTTTGGGACATGAAATGATCGGATATCACAATATCAATGCAAATGAACTAAAGCTTGTGAAATTATAATCCTTATGACTTGGAGGTAAGGAAACAAAATCGTAAGGTGGTTACAAGGTTGAAGGTAGGGTGGTTCATTTTTGTGTCATGCATTTACATGCTATCAACATGCCATAAAATCGACAATATCCCAAATTTGTGATTAAATTTAGATTGTCAACTTGAATAAGAAAAAATCAATATAAAAAACTTATAACATATATGCACCATTTAATATATAATAATAGACATTTGAAGTTGGAAAATATGGACTAGTTTTTGTTTGTGCTTCTCTATACATGCATTCCTACATATGTTCTTTATTTGGGATTTTTTATATCGATTTGATATATAATATATTAAATTAATAAGAACATATATGCATAAAAATTTCTAGAAAAAACTTAACTAGGAAAAATTGTGGACTTTTGAATGGTTTAAAATGGACAATATTTTCATAAATCCAAATCCTAATCGAAAAAATGATTGTGATATGAACTCATGAAAATATGGCCGATTTCAAACTATTCAAAATGTCTAGCATAAGTTAATGTATTTATTTTAATAACATGTTAGTTATACATTAAGTTGCATTCTTAATTTAATTTTTCATATGGGCTTTTTAAGTTCATTAACCACCATGTAATTCCCCATTTAACTAATGATATCATAGTATATTGTTATTTTAACACTACCATATGGACTTTTAGGGAGTGGTGTATTTGTGGAAAATGAACCATTTTAATTAACAACCACCCCATAGGTAAAGCCCGTCATTCCTCATCCATATCCTTATGCCAATGTTATGCTTTAAATGAGCAAATGGCTTCATGAAATGAAGATAGTTCTAATGGCAAATAATCAACAACAAATGTTTTGGATCGAGTATATGATTTGTTAATAATTGGCACAAAGTCTACATATTACATTGGTGGTCAATGGTCTCCTATAAGTCTTGATTGGATTGCAAGCTTTAGATTATGTAAAAATGCCTTGTTGACAATCATTGGAATCTAAGGATCAACATCTACAACATTTGGTTTAGACATTCATCTCTAGGAAGCTTCAACATTCTACCATTAGAATGAATTGTTAGCAAATTTTGTTGAAGCATTTTGTGTAGGATTGTGCTTAACTTTCTAGTTGCATCCTTTTGAATATGATCTTTTAGTCAATTTGGCTACACTCCCATTGCATCATGCATAGTAGTAAGACAAAAAGAAAGTCCCTAGTTAGTTGCAAATATTGATCAATTATAGTAGGCATTGATTTGTAAAAAAAATAGATACATTCTAAAATCCTTCATCAAAGTCTACATTAGATACAATTGTGATTTTGTTTGTACGTGGATCCCAAAGATAATAGCATTTTGTTATTTGAAGCATATTGAAAAAATCATCTTCTTATTCTTTAAATCAAGTTTTTTCCACAACTCCTTCAAAATATGCTTGTACATGAAATACCCAAACATTCAAAAATGTAAAATGTCCAACCTATCCCCTATACTTTCAAATGGTGTCAACTCATCTAGAATTCATGTCATGGCCCTATTCAATACATGCACAATTATATTTGTGATTTTTTCCCACAAATAATTTCAACACCCCCTTCACATGCAAGATGCTTCTTGTTGTTTCCATCATAGTTTGATTATCACATTCAATGAATGCATTTTGTTCTTGAATATAAGGCATGTTATACTCATGTTTAATCTTAGTCTCTTCAAGAAATTTGTTGAATGTTGCATCAACATATTATTTCCATTTTTTTTGTCGAATTTTTTTATTATGTGTCTCCCTCCTTCTGAATATCTTGTAAAAGGGTGTAGAAACATTCAAACATTTTTGACTTGTGCTTGATGAAAAAAAAATTGAAATGCACTACAATTTCATTTTTAAATAACAAATAATATAGGTGTTTTTTCATTAATTTTGTATCCATTGGTCTACATTGGTTTAAATGTGTCAACTTTCTTGGAATTACATCTTTTTTCATTTTAGAATTAGAACAATAAAAATGTTTGTGTTATTTTCCCAACTTAAATCCTTGAGAAATAATGTTTTTCATATCGTCAATGTTTTTGATCATTTGAAGATGATTTGTTTCTTTATCAGCACAACCATAACATTCAATGTATACACTAATTTGAATCATCAACATATCTTCGCATTCAAACATCCTTTGAGTGTGGTTATTCCATTATTATTCATATCAATCATTGTGAACGTGTCATCAAACAACATGATGTTTCTTTCCATTTGATTTGAATCATGAACATTAGTGAATGAAACTACTGATTGAGATATGGACTTGAAATTTGCTCATGAGCTCTCATTTCACTCACTATCAACTCATAATTTTCTAGCATTAAAGCTCAAGTCTCAATCTCTTAGGTCATCATCATTAAATTTCCTTCACAATTGTCCTTTAACTCCATTTTTTGCTTCTTGTTCGGACACGCCCTAGGCCAATGGTTAAATTCCTTGCAAATGTTGCATTTCATTTTCTTCTTCAATTCTTTTATGTAATTAGAGTTTCCTTCCTTCTTCTCCTTCCCTTTCACATCTTTTATTTTCCTAGATGATTAAGAAAAGAAAACTATATTTACATTTACCATATGGCTTCCACTCGACATCTTGATCAAGTTTTCATGCTTCAGCAATTTCATAACCAAAACATTGATGGTTTGTTTTTTGTTTGGAGATTATGCCATGCACATCATATGACATTGTGGTTCGACAAAAGACTACACAAAATCTTGGTGATTTGCATAGATTATGGGACACCTTCACCAAGGTCATTTAATTGTCTAAACATGTTTTCTATCTTCGATATGTGTCCAACAGTAGTATTGCCTTCTTGCATCTTGTAGTTAAAAAATCAGCTTGCAACAAATGCACATTCTTTCTAGAGTTATGTTCATCAACAAATGTCTTGACCACATGTGTTTAGAGGTTTGACAATTGATCAACATCTCCAAATGCATCTCGTCTACACTTGTACTTATCAACATTTTAACAATGTTGCCAAATTTCTTCCATAAAATATTTTTCTCCTATGATTTGATATGCTTGATGCCAAGTTTAGTCAATTATTGACTATAGTTCCTTTGCATCAAATATTATTTCCATTTGATGCTTCCATAGAAAAAAAAATCTTTCCATTAAGTCTAATCATTGCAATAATATCTCTTCCTTCATCATTCACATGTCACAACTATTCTTTCTCAACAAAACTTGAAGTGTGATGTGGACCCACAACCTATTGAAAATATATTGTGAAAGATCTATCTGACAATTCAAAAAATTAGAAATGCACCAAACACTTTCTACCATATACTTGATCAATTCATTGCATCAAACTTCCTCAATACAATCTTTGTAACATATTTCTACACCTTCCAACTCTAGATCTCCTCTTATGTCTATGACTCTACACCCAAAGCACACACATGTTACCAAAGCAATACTCCAAAAGAAAGAAGTAAATAGCAAGTAAACTAAATTCCCATGTCTTCCTACCATTTCAAATACATTAGTGTGTATGGTCAAAGATGACAACACTATGAAATATCACTTCAAAGTTGAAAAGACATCAACTACAAGGAAGCATCCTCATGAATGATTGCTAATTAAGTGTAGGGTAAAGCCCTAAGGTGGGGGCATTCTCAAAATAAGGGGCCTAGGACAAAGCAATAGCTAAATCCGGCCCCACATTTTAGGAGTTCCCCCACCCATGGGCTTTACCTATTGTAAAGCACAAGGCAAAATTTATCATGAACCAAACCCATGTAGTTCATGATGTGTATGAACAGGAGGGTTCTTACACCTACTCCTCAATAGTGGGAGGGTTCTTACACCTATAAATAGGCATCATTTCCCTCCCACCCTTGAGGAGTAGGCATAATACCCCTCCCAATTTGTAGGAGGGAAATTGATGGATATAAGGTGCCCTCCACATACACTACACATATTCTCCTATAACTTAAGGTTCATTTTGTTTCGCAAGATTGGATTGGGACAATAAAGGTGGCACAAAACTACCCATGCATACCTAGATGTGACCTCAAGATGCGTCGGGAGCCAGCTACAATGGGCAGCACAAAACCACTCTCTAATGTGTAATGGTCTTCTTCATGTGACATTTTCTGCCTCTTTTCAGTCCCTGCACAGTGGACAGGTCTCACAGGGACAATGGATAGGTCAATTGCAAGTCCTATCATCAACAAGACCATACCGCAAAAAATGACAATTATGTAAATCCACAAAAAGCCATTATCAAAAGCCATTACATAATGGAGCATACTGGGTACATGCCAATGCCCCCTTTGCACTGCTCATTCAGAAATTCAGGCTCTCCCAAGTCTCTCTCACAGTGACCTCACCAGGCCAATGGCCTGTTTCATGGAAATGTTGGGTTTGCATTACCAGGCTTTGTTGCCTGAATTTCTCACAAGCAACTCACCAGGTACAATGTGTATGTAGCCCCCAAGACTCAGGGAAGGGCAACAGGGCAGCCCTGTGTCCTCACTCAAAAGAGTAAAAGACTAGCCTAATGGACAACAATCCTAAATAAGAGCCTCTACTTCACCTTACAACCACTGCCTCCCTGCCCCACTTGCAAAACCTGAAAAAATAACCCTCCTCTGTAAGTCTAGAGCCTTGAAAACTTGCCTTTCTAGACCACCCAACAAATAAATGACTCATCCAAGAAGACTCGGGGTGATCTATAATTGGCTGTAATTAACACAAAAGAAGCCCAATTGATGGATGTGGTTATGAATGAAACTGGCTGCACAATTAAATGGATTGAAAACCAGTTTCAGTAAGATTGTACCATGAAGGGGAAGTTTACATCCATTTCAGAAGTCAAATTCTGTTGAATCTTTACAGTGGGTAATGACCAAAACTCAAATTCTATTGGATCTTTACAGCGGGTAAGGACCAAAAGTCAAATTCTATTGGGTCTTTAAACTGGGTAAGGACCTTAAAGGGGACAGTTCCCAGTGTTGGGGTCCTACACTTTGGCTCCAGCCTTCCACTGGGCCCTAATTCCCAGAAGGGAACATTCTTGATCCTTACCCTACACAGACAGAAAGCAATGAGCATGGAGCGCCATGGATACAACAATCATGGAACTCAAGTTGGTGGCTCTGGCCTACTTACAGGATTCCCACCTTGCAACAATCCATCTCCAGAGTCCACAGGCTCGCTCGCTCCCTCGCTCCGTCCCTTCCTCCCTCCCTCCAATTGGAGCTGAACCTATTGGGTTGTGTACAATAAAATCTGGCGAAAAAATTATTACTTCCAGCGCGACTTTGATTGGAATGGAAGAGCCAGGACAGATCAGGAAGAGTTTTTCAGTAGCTACATATATGAGTGGGCATGACGTGTGGAGCTCTTCTGTTCGTAGCTGTTGCCGGTGGCCGACAACTCTAGACGTGGGGGACGGAGAGTGGGCGGGAGACCCGCGGTGTACTAGCGCCGCGTCGCTTCGTTTGTTTGTTGCGCTCGCCGCTGATTTGTGTGCTTCGGTTGGATTGGATTTGTGCAACTGCCGTTGTTAGTGACTCCCGCTGGACAATTGCTGTCCCAATATTGCTTAATTTCACCACTCCTGTTCCCGTTTCTGACTAAATTCCAAACGAGATTCTGGGTCGTAGTTGGCGTAATTTTGGGACAGGAGGCCGGGGTGTTAGGGAAAGACACCAACTAAAGAAACTTTTGCAACTTTGGGTTTTCTCCGAGTACACCGCGTCTGCTACTTGTAGCCTCTTCTTGGCATCTACCTGCCTGTGCTATATTCATAGTAGCTTCCTCCCCGAATCCAGGCTTATTAAGCTCACATGACAACAGACCAATGTTTTTTTTAAAAATCAAACTTCCAAGTTCCAACATCTATTGAGCCGCCTTACCAGACTCCCAACAATCCAAGTGGTGTTATGTGTAGGGTAAAGCCCAAGGCCAGACACTAAATACCCCTTAATGAGCTCTGTCCTTTGCCTGAAGTAATACCAAACTTGTACCAATTTTATACCAGTCTCAATATCAGGTTTAGGGTTTAGGGTTTAAACCCGAAACCATACAAGCCAAAAAACAGGTTGGGACCCAATACTGTGACCAGATTGGGTATGAAAGCTTGAAAAAAAAACCCCAAACCCCCCAGGGAATGGGTTTCCCCCCCCCCACCCCCCCCCCCCCATTACCAGGACTAGGCTGGTTTGTTCAAATGTTGATACCAGACTAGCTGCTGGTAAGTACTAAAGCAACTCCACCAGTGCTCAGTATCTCTGACCCTGCAAATTAAAATTGGATGAAGAAAAGTCAAAACATGCCAATTTGGCTCAGCACAGTACTTTTAGGTTTGTCCCAGCACTTTTGCACGGTTGGTCCAGGTGGGTTGCTATTAGTAGTCTCTCACTTATTTTTAGGCCTAGTTTTAGTTTTAGGGGGAAAGAAGGGAGGGTTTTGGTAAAAAAGTAAATAACTAAACTTGGGTGTGAGAAATATGTTTTGCTAAGGACACAGACAGTGCACCGCTGGAGATGCTCTAACTCCCTCTTTCCACCTTGTGCTACACACCATAGTCACAACCTCGACCTCTAAAATTCACTCTGAATTATAGTTGTGCGGCAGATCAAGCCTTCAGCACCTCTATCAGTTGATGAATCCCTGCCAAACTTTATAGAAAGAAAGCACCCAAGAAAGGGAGAGAAAAGGAAACATGGGGCAAGCACAGAAGTCCACGCAATCAAACAGCCCAACAAAGGTGGGCCACGAGGAGGAAAGGGAGCCACCAAGAACCAAACCCTCCACCAGTCACATTAAGCAAATCAACTAAAGAAAGGGGAGGCAAACCCCAAACTGAAACCTCTTTCAGTTTGTTTCAAAAACTGGCAATGACAATTTCATTTAAGCACATAAATTTATATTTAAGCCTAAATTTGGGTTCATCCAAATCGAATCAAGCTGATGTTGCTTTGATTGTGTTGAAAAGCCTTGTGGGATTCAGCTGAGTAATCTCAGCCTGAATCTAAACTGCCCCACCAAAGGGAACTAAATAGGTGGGCGTGCTGCACTGTGCACTAAAACTTTGTTAAATTTGTGGCACGTTCTAGATTATGAACCTTGCGCTCATTTTTCAACTTGGAAATTTTCATTTTCATCCTTGGAACCAAAAATGCTACTGGTGCCACAGCTCCATGTACGTAACTTTTTCACAACAGTGTAAGGGGTTGCAACTCATGTTTTCTCTTCAAAGTGCACTTCAAATGGATGGTAAAGTGGTGTACAATTAGTATGCTTAAGGGGTAAGTTTTAGGGTTTTAGGGTGTAGGGTTATGAGAACTGGTAGCTGGGGAGAAGAATAGAATTGAGCACTAATAGCAAGATATCTGTGACAAAAACAATGTATGTCCACTTTTTGTTGAGGGACATTCTCTCTCTGAGCCCACTTGTTCAATCTCAACCCTAAGTGCATTAGGAGCAGGTTTGTTGCTGTCTGGTGAGTGTCAAGGCAAAAGAGGAGGCTGCATATTATTGTCTCCCTCAGCTCTCTGTCTTCATTTTGGTCCTTTGAGGCCTGTCCTCTATTTATAGAAGGAAATGAAGTGAGGGAACCCCTCACCCTCATTCCTTTTGCTCCTTTATTTCCAAAAAGCAGAAAGTCAGTTTGTTGGCCACAATATCCTAAACTTATGAAAAAATAACTTTATGAGCATTTGCATTTATTCTTGTTCGCTATATATGGAATAAGCAGCAAAACAATATAGCTGCCATGATTTACAAAACTTGATCAAGTCCACAAGCCATATGGGTACAAATGCTCATAGTATTATGGAAAGAGTCTTGGAGGAAAAACGAAGTCAAACATCTTAAGAAAATAGATTGTAAAAACTAGGTAATAGTATTGGCTTCATGGGCTTCTAATAGCTGTTTAAGAAGTCCAGATGTCTGATTCCCATAAACACACCTATATATATGGATTGCACGCTGTTGCGCATCATGGATCACTGGCCTGCTTGCACCCTGCTCCTCAAGTCGCTTAAGCCAATATCCAGCAAAGAATGATGTCATTGTATCACTTGGTGCAACTGCTGTAACTGCATCAATTAACATGTCAGGTAGTGGCAATTTCACACACAATGTACCCAGTCGGTCAATGTTGAGGTAGCCAACCCAGTAGGCTACAAAGAAGGAAGCACGAACCAGCTGCCTTTCATACAAATAGAGACCTTTTTGCTTCAGCAGATGCTCAAGTCTGAGAGCAAGTTTAGCCATTTTGAAGCATTCAACTTGACCTGGAGTCACAGCTTCCTTCCATCCCCAGAGTGATTGAAAGCGTTTGGTCACCTGCTTCAGCGGTGCACTCAAATTTGATTCTAAATCACATCTTGAGCAACTACATGTAAACTCCCAGCTGTCTTTATCAAGCAACTCATGGCGCATCTGCTTTGGAAGTAAGGTATTGACATATGCAAGAGTCACCTCCTCCCCTGCTTCCAAATGGCGTGAAGCATGTAGAAAGAGTGCATCACCAACATGAAGCCTTACAGCATTTGCAGTACAGGAATGGTTGATGAAAGACGGAAGAGGCCAAAGACCTAAGAACTGACTCCCTCTACCAGCTTGTAGTACTCGAGTGCAGGACCCAGATTCATCCAAAGCATTTTGAAGCAGCACTCCTTTTAGGCGGGGTAGCACCACATCTTCCTTACCTGCAGTCCATTTGCTATTAGGTCTGAACAGCTCCAAGGGTGGCACCTTCGTGTTCCCATGGCATTCACAGTCAGCAAGGCTGCATGCTTGTTCCAGCCATTTTGGTGATTTCAACAGAAGATTTGAAAGACTGCAGAGAAGCTCATCTCTTAGAAATGCGTTTGAGCGTCCCGAAGGAGAAGTGTTCTTCCCAGTTGCATGACTTCCATTATGAACAACCGCCAAAGCATTACTCACCAGCAAAAGTTCACCCACTTCTACGTCCTTGGTCACAAAAAGGCCTCGCCTGCACCTACCTTCTGACAATCTAATCTCAACTGGTCCAACATAATCACTAAACTCTGGCAATGGGCCCTCAAAGCCACCCACTAGATATTTGGAAAGCTCATACACTCCCAGCTTGCTTTGCATATCACATGTCTTACTCTTTTGAAGTGCAAGCTTGATATCCTTCTCTGGAGATTGTTCCAGAGCCAACTCAAAGCACTTGCAAGCAAGCTCATATTGTTGCATGCCATGAAGTGCACATCCTTTGCGATATATGCTCTTCAGATGGTGGGGCTCAAGTGTGAGGGCTTCATGTGCATCCTTCAGAGCTCTTTCATAATGGCATGATTTCATCCAAGCTGCTGCCCTATTCGAGAATGCCAGCATCACTGTTTCATCAACAACTTTTCCATTGCTTGTGGTGCCATTCTCACTAGCTCCTTTCTTCTTATGTTTGTTCGATGTTGGCTTTCGACGGACTGAATCCAGACATTTTTGGATGCACTTTGTGTATAGTTCTATGGATCCTGTCCAGTCCTGCTTTGCAAAAAGACGATTTCCTTCTGCTCGCAAGGCTGCAGCATCCAATTTGGCCCAAACATTGACCTCAACTGAAACAGCTGGAAAGTCGGATTGGACAATTAGGTCATCCTCAGTATTCACATACAGTGCAACAGAGTCATCTGGCAACTCTGACAATTGTGGTGCCTTGATTGCAATTTTGGCACCATTGGGATATCGTCCTTGTACCTTAGCCCATGATGTCAACCCAGCAAGAGAATCCTCAATCATCACCCTTGCAGCATACCCATCCTCATCTTCTACCATTGTTTGAATAAGATTGAGGAAGAATGCTTCTGCACACAGCGTTGCATGAAGCACACGACCATGATATCTCTTGCCTACTTTAAGATCCAGCAACCGAATGCTGCGCATGCCTTCTAGTGACACCGCCTTCTTCTTGGCAGGTCGTGTCTCAGGCTTGGCTGCCATTGGATCCTTCATCAGCTGCCAGTCCCTCTCCAGCTCACTAAACTGCTTCATAAACCTCATGTGCACCTCCATCAAAGCTGGTTTTTGCATTGACATGGAAGCCTTCACTAAAGATCTTTCCATACCATTAGGAGGAACCATGCCATTCAACTGCAGTGCTCCTAACTGCTTCAAAATCTCTCGCCCAAGTTCATTGTCACACATTGGAGTTGCCAGCTTGTGCATGCTTGCTGATCAGCATATGCCACTTTTCGTCAGACAGATCTTAAGCTTCCCTCCTGCATATCACACTCCATCTGCTATTCAAGACTCTAGATGGCAAGAACTTTGGACACACAAGTGAAATCCACAAGTACTTTCAACTCTTCTTAAGACCAGAATCAGGTCACTTAACCAACTGATCAACTCAACTATTGTAGTTTTGACACTAGGGCTGCAATCCAACTGGAGACATTTGAACCCTAAGCTCATAACAGCCATGGCAAACATGAATAATGCAGAGGACCACCTAATGACATCTTTCTTTTCAAGAATTATTTCCATTGTCTCTATGGTCAGGGCAGGTGATATATCAAATTGGAGGATTAACCGCCTCCTCTCTGAGGCAAAGCACCTTGATATGGCTATTGGAGCTTTGCCATTGCTTCCAGTTGTCTCCTCTAAGATTGTCAGTCAAAGTCAGGTTTTTTAGAGCACTCACCGGAAGATGAGCTGTGACAAAAATGACAGTGATTACAACATGGGGTGGTGGGGAGAGAGGAGGGAGGATATTCCTGTCAATACAAATGTCCTGCAGATCTCTGCAAGCTCATTGCAACACTGGTGAGGAGAGCTTGAAGCTGCCCTGAGCTTAGACAATTTTGTCTCAGTTAACATGCCTCGACAAAATTCTCATAACTCTCATTAAATTTGAGCAGATTTCAACATAAGCTGCACAACAATTTCATGAATGCCTGCGGTAGCAATGGTGCTTACAAGATAAACAGATACTAAGTATTATCCAACTACAGAGCAAAGGAACCCTCAAGGATTTGATTCCCCCCCACCCCCTCATTCAAGATCTCTGCTAATTGCACAACACCATGAATTTTCTTTCAAGCAGGCTTTGAGCAATGATAAACATACTTACAAAAAAGTAGGCAGAGGACTGTCAATGGATAGGCTCCCCCTCCTCCTCCTGCAGTCTTTGTTGACAGTAGTACCTTCAATTGCAGGCAATTCAGTGAGACTCACAGCGACACCTGCAAACAAATTTCTCAACAATCAATTTCCATGCATACACACACATAGTAGACACAGATGCTCCACAGATTTAGAGGGATTGGATCAGCAGCTTCACTCACAGTTCAGGAATAAAAACAACACAAACAACAACACAACATGAAGAAAGACCCTGAGACAAACAAATAAAGAAAATCCCCCCAGATGCATCAACACTTAAGGGAAGGGAATAGTTGAGTTTCCAGCACAATCTCAGCATTGGAAACACAGGACAGATGCGATTCCACAATCAACAATCCCCATGTCTTGCGAGCTTGAGTTGTCATAACCTAGCAACAAATCTTTCCAGCAAGATGCTGATGCTGATGAAGCACCAGTTTCTTCGGCATTACAACTCTCCCAACACTCCCTTGCAGTAGTGCAAAACTAGGGTTACAAATCTCGACTTTCCTGAGCAGCTCAAGAAAGAGGAGAGAAGCATGGAGATGTTGAGACATGCTTCCATTCATTACAAAAGGGAAGAAAAACCAACCTCCTTCCCACCCCGCCGGCTCTTGCAACAAAGAAATCCCTCAACAATAACAACAATGACAACCTCGACAAATCCTTCGGTCTCCTTCTTACTTACCTTTCCTTTCAGATCCAACAACTTCCGGATCTCTCAACCAAATGCCACAATCTTTGATTCGCCAGATTCCTCTCCCTTACAACTACCACACACGCTCTTCTCCCGCGCTCCAACGTCGGCGCACAAATCCGTCTCCAAGCTCAATGAGTGTTTTTTTTGGGGCTCCGTCAGCAAGTGCGGAAGAAGAAACCCTAGTGCAAGCTCTCTTTCTCCTCCCCGACGCACAAACGTGCTCCACTTCCCGTCTCTTAACCCATGATGGATGAGAAACCGCGATTCTTTGAATGAAAACACGCCCCACTTGGATAGAAAACATCCATAATGCTAGCAGTAATGAAAATAGGATAGCTTGTGGATCCCACTTCTTACTTCACTTTTTGTTTTTGTTTTTGGGTATTTTTGTGTTTTATTTTCGCCAAAACTGTAGAACTTTTTTTTCCTTTTTTTCACTCTGGCAAATGTTCTTTAAAGGGCATTACCAAAAACAAGTCCATATTTGGCTATTGTGGTGTGCAAGCCCTTTCTTGTAATGCCTTCATCCGAAGGCGTACCCTACACTTGTTCGGTACAAACAGGGTAAATCATTTACCCGGACCCATTTTCCTAAAACCAATATACTCTAATGAAGCACATATCAAAGGGTATGTAAATGAAAAAATATGTATGTATATATATATATATACCTTATTCATAACCTTGGGTATATTATGTCAAAATTACCAATTTTCAACCAAAGCTGGATATGCTTTGGCATATGGGTAAAGACCATTAGCTAAGTATATGACTTAAACCCTAACCCATAATTATGTCACATTTTGATGGCCACTCCTTTGTGTTTCTCGTTGTTGTGGGATAGATCTTCTTTGTTGCCATTGTGAGATAACAATTTGATTGAGTTACATATTTCATAGCTATGGAAAAAGAAACACAAGGAAAGTGGAAATGAAGTTGTTGTTGATTGTAGGCCTTTTGCCTAGAGAAATACCTTGTCCATTGTCAAGTATTGTTTGTGCAAGAGTGGTTCATCATTGAAAAGGAGTTTGCAATAACAAGGGAGGGAGAATACGAGCCAAGGTTTCGTCAAATTGTAGGCCTTCAAACCATTTGGGTTCAAACCTAGTGGTGTATAGGTGAAACTTTTGTTAGCCCTCTACCAATTGGCTTAACTTGGGGGTGCTAATGGCTTGTTAGGTTGCATCTCCTTTTGTGCTTCAAAAGAATAAGAAAAAACATGATGTGTTTTCATAAATGCTGGTAGTTATAAATTAAAAAAACAACATTGATATGTTTGATGAAATTATGTTTTCAAAATACATGATAATCTAATTTAATATCACAAAGTTGAATATCACAAAAAATTTTAAAAACAATATATATATATAATTTAAAATGTCTTTCATTTGAAAAAAAGACCTTATTCTTTGCAATATTTGAACACAATTGTTTTACATTGATATTAAGGTTCTTGATTACACAATGTCAATTCAAATTAAAGTTTGGGTACATGTGTTGTAAGATTTTCAACATTTTGTCATGTATATAAATGAAGACTATTGATGTAGACAAAATTTGAAACAAAAGCATTACCCAATCCTTTTTATTGAAAATTTGACCATACATAAAAATATATATATGTTCATATATTTGGTTAATTATATGTTTGTTTTGTCCATCACCTTGAAAGATGAAATGCATATGAAAGGTTGGGCTTTATTTTAATTCCTAAATGTTTGATAGGCCAAAAAAAAATTTCAAAATTTTTAATTAATGCAATAAGGAAAATGTTTTTTTGAAAATTTTGTTTGGGTCATTTGGAGTGTGGTCATAAGCTCCAAATGGCATGCACACTAAGGAAGTCCATGTTAATTTAGTGGGGTTTACATGAAAATATAACATGCAACTACTTCTAAAACAAGGAAGAAAAGGGGGTTTCCCATTGAAAATAATAAAGAGCCAATCAATAAAATGACAATATTAATTAGTAGGGGTTGTAGTTATATTTGGGTTGTAGGTGGGCATCTAATCCACCTGCAATTGGTTCATTTTCATGTTCAATGTGTTGGTAACAACATTTTCAAAAGTTTCATTTTTTGACTTATTGCATTGTGAGTTAACTTCCAAAAGGTGCCATGCATTTAGGGGTTAAACATTTTTTGAAGTAAGAAACATATTTTGGACCATGATTTCATATAAATTCATATGTAAAACCATGATCTTTGATCATTATGAAAGAGAGAAAATTTCTACATGTTACCAAAAAAAAAACAATTTGTATATGAAGACAAGTGTGTTTTTTTGTTTTATTTTTGTAATCATGTCTTGGCCTTCTCAAAACATGGGGTTATTTATGTGCCTTTGCTACTATCAGAAAGCCCTTAATAAGGCAATATTGTACACATGTGTGATTTCACATCAAACCAATGAAACAAAAGTTATCAAACTTAGAGTGATTTTTGGTTGTCAAAATCAATTTAAAGTTTCTTAAATGTGTTTTTTTCACAATTGGGTTTTCTAAATAGTTTTGAAGATTTTTTTTCAAATTTCATATCCCTTAAAGATTTGGAAATCAAGTTTGTCTTAGAATATTAAACATTTATATAATAGAATATGTATAAAAAAAAGTATATGAACTTTGAAATTAAACTCATTTCAACTAGAAATAATATTGGAATGGATGATTTTACATGAGGTGAAATATATTTTTGCCAGCAACACAAAGGTCCCTAGTCGTCATGAAATTATTGATGACCCAAAATTGAATTATAAAAAATAAATTGAATTTTATAATAAAATCCATTGGGGGTGGGGGGGATATTATATAGAAAATTTGGATTGTTTTAATGGTTTTGTTAAATCCAGGTAGTTGTGAACCTTTCCTTTTTCTCAATGTGAACTATTGTTTCAAATATGTCCCAAGGAAATGCTTTAACAAAAAGATAATATTGTTTTTAATAATGCCCTTTATGCATAACATTGATTTTTATATGCAAATTTAGTATATATGTACTTGGGCTCCATTTGATGCACATTGTGAATGTAAAAGGAGACATGGGTGCCAAGGTAAAAGTCTTTTTTCAAGGACTGCACATGACACATGTCAATTTTGTGTTAGTTTATAACTTAAAATTTTATATTTTGAATATTCAATTTAACACTACATGTTAGATATAAATACATTTTGATTATAAATTGATTTTATATCATATATATTATGCATTCAATCCTTCTATCATAAAAATACGAAAATTTTATTTTTTAAAGGTCACAATTTTAAAATCTATAATTTTCAAAGTCAAAAGCACATTTGAACCATTCAATTGGTTTTAAGGAATGTCCATTCACTAATTAGGTGGCTCTTTTAACTATGTTTTTATTTTGAATGCACAATTTGTTTCTTTTGTGCTCCTCTTTATGGTTGCCATTGGGTTTGTTCATTGTTTTGTTTTGTGCTTTTGGTCAATGTTGTTATTGATTGATAGACCTATGTGATTTACAACCTCTCTAACATGTATATTTTCTTGTATGGAAGATTGAAAAAGTTTGGGTGATCATGATTAGTATTAATCCAAGAATTTGAATTGAATTGATTTCAAGTTATTTGCATTGTCATTCAATATTTTCATTAAAATGGAACGTAATTTTTAAAAACCAAATGCTTCATAAGCAATATAACATATATAACTATGAGACATGTCATGCACTCAAACCACATTGCCTCTATAAAGTTTTGTGAAAACAACTTCTGAAACAAAGGATGTCCATATCCTTCAAATGATGCAAGCAATTCAATGTACATGTAGATTTTTTTGTTATATGTGACCATAATATTGTTCCCTTTGAATTAGATACTAATATTATTTTTTATTGTAAATCCATTGATTCTTTTCACCATATTTTTTGGAAATTGATAACTTGCTTGTGGTGTGAAGCGTTATTAAATTTTGATGGTACTTGTTATGTAATTTGTGATACCATAGTCACCATAGTAAAACAATGGAAAACATTTTCTACGTATATATGTAACATAAATACAAGTATATTATCTATAATATAATAATACCTTTTGAATCCTTACTTGACATTGGTGTATTTCCAAGGACTAGTAAGGTTTCAGAACGTGGATATTAATGTTTAAAAGCCCCTATGTGATTATAAATTGGGAGTACTTGTTTTGGTCAAACAATCTGTAATGAAAATTGAGATGCTATTAGGAATGTCTTAGGGAACACATTGGGAACTTGGGAATCTAATGGGAACATAATGAGGAAAATACCAAAATCCTCCCCACTGCCCCCACCCCCAAAAAAACCTAAATGGAAAAACCTAAGCCCTCTTGATTTTTTCATTGGTTTGCATATAATTTCTACTTCAAAAACGGTTTGTCATCATTTTCAACATAGACTAATACCCCTGTTATATACTAGGGGTACTTATTGTGATCTATATTAATTAGTTGGGGGTTCATTCCAAGTTCAAATTTTTTTTGCAATCAACCTCTTTCATGGGCTCGAAAAAAGTCCTAAAACTCTCAAAACCCTTAATATTGAAGTATTCACTCCACATATAAGTCCCACTATTTGCCCATATAGATTCCAAAAACACAATGTTGTGCAAAGCATATGTGACAAAGTGATGTGCTATTGCACATATGTTGGGGAACTCAATGGGAACTTGGAAACATGTTGAAAACCCATTGAGAACTCAATGTGAACGGAGTGAGAACTTGGTTGGACCACATTGGGAATAACAAAAACCTCAAAAATTCCACAACTCCCCCCTCTCGCCCCTCAACTCTCCCAAAAAGGGGAAAATTGTTCGTATTGTGTACATGTTGCAAATTCCTTATTGATTTAGCAGAATTTCTACTCCAAACAATGTTCATCACCTTTGTTGATTTTCCTAAATTCATTAGTTTATAGCGTATATGTCCCCATGTTAAAGATTCATGAAACTCTTCTTCTACTATTCTTACATAGAAATTTCTTATGATTAGACTTAACATATTTGATTTGAAAAATTCTTTTTTCTTATTCCAAAAGGAACCTCGTACCAAGGACATACTCAATTACAAAGATATGACCTTCAATGTCTAAAGATTGTTGAATCCCTCACACACATGGCAAAACTTCATGTTATTAAGAACAAATTCCCAAGCCTTGCTTTCCTTTTTCCTCTTTTCTCTTTTCCTTTCTTTTCTTCTCCTCTCCTCTCTCTTGAATAAATGACGTGTCTTTTCACTCACTCCCTTATTGATCTTGCAAGAAACCTATTATCAACCTTGCTCATGAAACCATACAAATTGTTGAAACTACTTTGAAATTGTTGGATTTCATCTAGAATTGTTTAAGGATGACCATATGACAACCATATTACAAAATTGTGAATCATCTTTATAATCATTTACAAATGACCAGATGAAGGATTTCAAAAAATCTCTCATATATTAATTCTTTGAAATATTTTGTCACTAGAATAAAACTCTTGGTAGTTATTATCATGTGCAATCAATCATTTTGCAACTATGTGTAAATAGTTGTCATTTATAACTAGATCAATCACACTTGCAATTACAAAATTGGCACCATATCATTTTTGTTTTAAATGGTTGTGTGTGCAACTAAAATGCAACTAATTTGGTGTATAAAATGGACATGCATGTGTCATAAAAATAATGGTTTAATTTAATAGATATCTAAGTTAATATACCCAATACATCTACCTAAGTACCCTTAGCCTAGGCCATTAATTATAGCTACAATAATTACAAATATATATAATATAATAATAATAAGTAATATTATTTATTTATTTATTTATTATCATGATTAATTAGTTCATTAATGTAATATGATGTTTACAAATGGCGTTGACATAGATAGATTGGGAGAATATCAAAATCATATTTTATTTTGGGTTTAGCTTTTAAGGTCAAAATTCATTTATTAGTTCATCCCAAATACCACTTACATTAAAATATTTATAAGTTATAATGCACTATTTATATACTTTACAAACTTGAAAGATAAGACAAATAATATGGGATAAAATGGAACAAAAACATTGAACAAAATTATGCAACTAAAATTTAATCTCATATTGTTTGTCCAACCTTTCAAGTTTATAATATATATATATCTAATTAGTGCATTAGAACTAAAAATATTTTTAAAAATTGGCATTTGGGATCAACCAATGAAAGAAGTTTGACCTTAAAAGCTAGGCCCAAAATAAAATAAAATAAAATTATTTGCCTACAAATAGATACACCTTGCCACCAATTAACCTACTTAAATTTATCTACTTATTTACATACCTAAATGCCATGCATTAACATCTTATAAACCTTAATTTTGATGATGTAGATATAATTGATTTAAACTATTAAATAGCAAAACGGGCTTTAGATGTTGCATATCGTCATTAAATAACTAACTTAAACATGGACATGTGTTATTAGAATATTTTTAAAAATTTAGTTGCACATGCAACTACATGTGCAACTTGGGCAAAAATATCCTTGGAACCAACCTTTAGGAACCACCTTGCCAAAATCACAAGAAAATTGGACCCAATTTTTTAAATAAAATTTCATCTACATATATATCAGTTTGTTTGATTAAACTAGGTGGGCTATCTTTTCCCCATCTATGCACACATTCATGAAAAATAATGAACACCCAAAAACCTATAATATGCATTAACATTTTGATTCCTAAATCATTCCTGAGCCAATTTTATTTTATTTTCTTTTAAATGTACTTACATTTACACATTAAATATTTTTTTGTTTATTTAATACATGCACAAAGGAATGATCCAAACTAGTCATTAAAATAACAAAAGGTGAAAATAGTTATCATTTATGTTCTTGACATTATTAGCCATTTAGGACTTCATGATCTTGATTTCAAAAATTCATAACTAAATAAAAATTGATTCAATCAATTATCTTAAAAAAACATCGAGTAGGTTGACATTTGAAGTATTCTTAAAAATTAACATCCACGAAATTTTTTCAAAAAATAGATTCCTTTTGTGTTCTTGATAAAAAAAAAAGTCCCTTGTGTTACATTCCTAAATTTTTTTCCTTACATTCATTTTCCACATCAAAACACATTTTTTTGATAAATTTAATTAGAGTTTTGAATTCTACATGACTTGGGTAACCTTTTGATAAATAATTTGGAATGAAAAACTTTCTTTACGTGAGTCCTATGTTGTTTTGAAGTTTAATGGGTTTCAAAAGTTTAGGGTGTGATGTTCCTAGTGGTACCACCCAAGGATAAGTTTGCTCACTTAATATTGTAAAAATGTGATTAGATGTAAATATACATAATAATGTATACATATACATTGCATACATAGTTGTTGCATGCAACTAGATGTCAATTGCAACTTGTCTAATGCAATTACATCAAAAATCAATTATAAATGAAAATGAATGTTAATTGTATATGACAATGGCAAAAACATTTTTTTCTTCTAATGTATTATTTTGAAACAAATGTAAATGTACAATCAACTCCTTGATGTGTTTTGCAAATCTCACATACTCTTGGTACAACTTGGATATAATCAATTTAAAATACATAAAAATGTCACCTTCTTATCAAAAAAAATTGGAAAAAAACAAATCATATTCAATGAATGAGACACTTTTTCCCATTAACTTTTCCAATTGTCTCTATATTTAGTTGTTGAGACATAATTCAATTAACAAAAAATCATCTCGTCCATCAAAATGAACACTCTTTGTAAGAAGGTTACAAATTTATAAGTTTGATGGATCCAATGGAACAAATGATAGTAAATTACATTATCAAGTTATCCATTAATAATTATTAAATTTTTCTGACTATTATTGGAAATGTTTCCTAATTACTAAACTTCCATAATTATATAATTTTTTATCATTGCTGAAACTAATATTAAAATAACTTGCATTTTTATCATAATGGGCACACTTCTAGTAGGAAAAATGACACACCCATCCTTGTCAAATGGTCTTGGTGGTAAGCTCCTCAGTCCCAATAATAATGTAAAATCTTTATAATTCTCATCAAGATTTTTCCCATAATATCATTCAATTTGAACATATTTTGACCCCTCCAAGCGTGTCCTATAAACTCAAGAAGCTTGGGGATTCCAAGTCCCAAAGTTGATATGCAACTTGAAAGTCTTGTGAAAGTTCTCCAATTCAATTCCATACACCACATCCCACTTGGTTTGCAAATGTGTTTTGCTTTGTCTAAAATCATGTTTAACCCTTGCTTTTGACTCATCTTGTCTTGTTTTGCTCAACCTTGGTCAAGAGTCTCAAAGGTTATGCTCATGACAAAAAGAGAGTTAGTTTTTGAAAAAAAAAAAAAGGCATTCCTATTTATAATTATGACCTTTGCAAATGAATTGGATCCTTGACACCAAAGTAAGACCATATATCTAAATATAGACATGCCTTGAACATATTATTGCCATTGATAATTTTGTGGATGCACCAAATACAATAGAATGGAAACCCATTGAAATGAAATTCATATGACTTGCACAACACAATACATGTGTGAGACATCAAAACCCAACCATATCAATGTTGGAAAATTAAAATTAAATAATTGCACATAAATCATTGCTAATTGAATGATGAAAGCCATTTAAAACTACAATTCATTTGTGTCCACTACAATTGTAAAAAGTTATTTCACTAACATGAACCTTTGGAAAATGCTCTAGAAAAGAATGAAATGCAACACATGAAACTTTGGGAAAAAAATGAATGCAAATGTCGTGTTGATATTTTTGTAAATATGAGAATTTATTTATTGTATGCCAAGGGAGCATTTAAGAAGCTTGGAATACACATTACTTACCTTGTTTTTTCTTAAAAGATTAGGGTGAGCTTGGGTAAAACAAGATTTTAAAACTTCATCACAATGAAGTGAGTATTTTTTTATTGATCTCATATAAGTTAAATATTCTATCCATAAAAGGTTGGTGAATTTCAATTTTGAAAGGAAAATTCAAAATAAGATCATTTAATATCTAAAAACATTTATTCCAAAATCTACTTTGTAATTATTATAATTCATAAATGTTTGAAAATTTAAAAAAACTCATGATATACATACAGCTTAATTTTTTGTTCATCAATGGAATTCATTCACCATCATTCTATTTTCATTCAATGTAACATATGATGAAATGAATTTTTAAATTTTTCTTTAAAGCACAATAGTAGACTCAACCTAACAAGGCCATTGGCAACCCCAAGTCAAGATTAGTGGTAGAAGGCCCATAGGTGGGTTTGAACACATAACCTTTTTGAAATCCCAAGGTCCAAGTCAAGGGCTATACCACCAAGCCATCCCCCATGCAATCAAATAGAGGCTTTTTATAAAAAAAATTATTGCTTGGCTTATTGAAGAATATAACAAAGTACAATTTACCCTCTCCCCCACTAGTAAAATACATATTCTACATATAATCTGTTTTTTAATCTTTTAAATAAAGTTCATATTCATTTTTTCTATTTATATTCCAACAAAATCTGGTTTGATAATATTCCCATAACTAACCATGTCATATCATGTAGTTGTTTATGCAAGGTAGACCTACAATGCTTGTCACATTTTGTAAGCATTTAAGAAAAAAAAAGGAAAAGGTGTTGAGTTATGTTAAAAAATGTGAAAATGGAGCAATTGGATAGATAGTAATGTCCTTCTCAATGATATATTCTCAAATAATTTAAATATCTCTTTAAAGATTAAAAACAATGAACTTGGCTTGAAAAATGAAAAATATAATTGTTTCAAATATATGAAAATTTATGTGCCAAAGCATATTTCAAGTATGTGGTCATTTCCATTTTGATTTGAACACATTCAAATGAACATTCACGTGAGCAAAACTTAGTGTATTCATAATTCATTTGCTAAAACAACAAGCCAAAATGTAGATGCCTAAAGACCAATGAACAAGATTCGCCATTCTATATACCATATTGACAATTGCAAAAGGTCTAGCTAAAAAGAAAAGAAAAATTTATTGATATTTGTTAAAATTGTTGAAAATTGAAAACCATTGCGTTATTATTACAAATGCACAACACATGATGTATTTTGCATACTTATTCAACAACTATTGAAATTATTTTTAAAAAATTAAATTTGAAACTATTGGACCTTGTTTTCAAAAATAAATAATACTCACCAAAGAAGTGCTAAACAACAGTTGTAGGTACAATAACTTTTATTTCCTTATTATGTTATAATCAAAACAATGCAAGAAATGTTGAAAATGGAGATTATGTGGAAATGTGAAATTGTGAATTGAACATGAATTTTAGCAAGAAAAGGAATGTTATATCCTAAGAATGTTTGCAAATGTTTAATAATATGTTCTACATCTATCATATAGCCCATTATAGAACATATTTCAAAATTTAAAACTTGTAAAGAACTTTTTGATTTAAAATACATACTTAGAATGGTAAGGCCCTAAGGTGAGGGCATTTATGAAATAAGGGACTAGTGAAGTGGACGTTGAGCTAAGCCCACATTTTCATTTTAGGAATGCCTTCACTTGTGGTATTACTTGTGGCAAAGCCCTAACTTTGGTTTGATTCTTGAGATAAATTATGTCATAATGACAATTTAAAATGAACTATCTATTTGAAAAAAACTAAATGTGTCTCTCCGAGAGTGTAATGTGCTTCCAAAAGACCAAATATGCTTCCAAGTTTTGAGGAGATGCTATTATCATTTGCAATGTAACGTGCCTTATAACTAGAAAGCCATGGCTTTTATGAATGCTTAATCAAATGTTTGTGCCGCGTTTCATGATGTTGTTGCTTTGTGATGATGGGTAATGGTTTAAAAAAGATTGCGAAAAGTTCCCTTACATGTCAAAAAGTGACATTCACACACAAAGAAAGAAAGAACGATGGTGTGAGCAAGAAGGGGCCGCAATGTGAAGTGAAAGGAACAAGAAGAATGGTAATGCGTGAAACAAGTGATAATGTATGGGGAAATATCAAGCATAAGCTATGAAAGCTATGGAGAGGAATACATGTACACATGTAAGGTGTATAACAAGTTTGCATGATAAAAGTTGTTGGGATCTTGGGGGGGGTTTTGTGTAAGGTCATTTGTGTTCCAAGGGTTTGCAACTATTGCTTCAAAGCTAACCAAGCCCGATGGGCTATTGTTTAAGACAATCAGGCATGTTCTTAAGCAATCTTCTTCACATGTTTCGGAGAATGACCACCTAAAATCATGTGAATGAGTTTTTCCCCATTAACCTCCACAAACTTAAGAGAACAACCATCAAACCACATAATGGGGATTACTATCAAAAGCTTCTAATTTCTTTGATTAATTTATTAGTGTGCTTAATTTCTTTCTCTTGAGGTTAAAGGCATGCAATGAACTTGAGAGTGTGAAGGGAAAGGCATCCTATCGGAGGGGTTTTGCCAGTTTGGGTACCCCCACCTTTACACAAGGGGTAAAATCTGGCACGACCCCACATTAGGGTGCCTTCCGTGGCATAAGCTGATAGGCGGAAATATTTTTCCCCCACCAGCTATTAGAAGAAAGCTTGGAGTTTTAAGCTCCCTTATAGACAAAAGAGAGGTTTTTTAAATTTAAAAATAAAAATAAAATTTACATTAATTTTTTAAAATAGAATTTTAAATCAAAGTTTTCGCTTAATGGGGTTTACAAACTTTACATAGAGTGCAAGTGAAGAAGTTTAATTCGGAAGTTTGATTTTACTTCATGCAAGGGACTTCCCAACTTAATTGGGCAATGCTTCACTTCATGACACACACTACTACTATCACCACCGATGGATTGATTTTTATTTATCGATTTATTTACTTATTTCTTTGCATTGTATGTTCTTTACTTGTTCTGTTCATAGTTGTTGTTATTGTTGGTATGAGGTAGGCGAAATGAGTAATAATTCTATGAAGCTTTTTTGTATGTACGGTCTCTTCTCTTCTTTGATGGGCTTACCGGATGACCGAGAATAAAGCAATTCTCTTTTCTTTTTGGCAAAAGAGAGCCGGAGAGAGAAAGAAAAAAAAAAGGAGGGGGGGGCCTTTGGTGTGTTTTTTTGTTTCTTTATAAGACAATCGGAAAAGCAAACTAGGGATGAGAGAGGACCCGACCGAATTGTATTGAAAGTCAAGTTTTCATGATTCAAGAACAGGTCTCGTTTCCCTTAGGCTAGGAATTTATGGGCTACCCTTTAAACCAAAAATAAAATATTGGACATAAAATATTGGCAAGGACGGCCCACCCCCAGCCCCCGGCCCACCCTACCCCCCCCCTTCCCCCTTATGAAGTGGCCAGGTAGTGGGAGATCCAATCGTCAAATCTCCAAAAAAAATAAATTGTTGGTCTTCAATTCGAACAACATCTGGTGACATTGTCGGACAAAAAAATCACAAAAATCGATGACTTATACCAGAGTTTGTGAACCCCAAAACCAGTAGCACTATCGGCCGTTCTTGTTTCTAGGGGGTGTTTTCTTGCGGTACCATGAAAATTTACGGTAGTTTGGGGTCGGTTGACACTAGGATGGCCCCTTGTATCAAGGGGAGTGTGTTTTTCGCTCTCCCCCCCCCCCCCCCCCCCCCCCCCCCCCCCCCCACCCACCCCCGACTCCTCCAATCCGCGGCGGGGCGGTGGGGTTGGGGTCGTGGTGTTAACGACGTTTTTGTTGGTTGACTTTTAGGCCGGGTCGC
>Ga0116229_10002079_pt1 | contig 32121 bp, 27 predicted proteins | sample S1TSphgellanicum_3_FD_87313 | JGI IMG/M metagenome (GOLD analysis project Ga0116229, IMG submission 87313) | Host-associated microbial communities from peat moss isolated from Minnesota, USA - S1T2_Fc - Sphagnum magellanicum MG | ecosystem: Host-associated > Plants > Peat moss > Unclassified...
TCCAACCCGCCCCTCTACCCCTCAAAGGGTTGTGAGCTAGGGAGCGTGCTCCGACTCTTCCTTATTCCGCTGCTTTCTACTTGGGCTCACATTTGAGTCCCTTGAGGAGTTGGGAGTGCGTCAAAGCCCATCCTTGAGTGGTACCACTAGGAATGTCGCACCTTGATTTTCTTGGACCCATCAAATTTTGAAAAATTGTAGGAAACACTTAAATATTTTTTTTCATAATTTTTTTAATGAGTACATTTATTAAGTTTTATAGATTTTGACATTTCAATAATATCAATAATATTGTGTATCTTGATGTTCCTAATTAGTACATAGAAAAAGTTTTAGGAATGTAGTGTTAGTTTTTTTTTAAACTTTTTGGTCAGGAACACAAATTTGAAACATGATTTGAGAATTTTCTTGGGATTTAAAATATATATATTTGGAAGTCATATTTTTTTATTAAAAAATTAAATGAATAATTATAATTTAATTGTGAATTTCCAAAGTTAAGGCTATCAATTTTTGAAGGGCCAATTCAATTAACAATACACGTTCTTAACCAATTCTAATTTTTTAAATTCCAAAATAAACTTCAAGCCATATATTAGTGCATGAAATTGATAAACATAAGAAAAACATTTGGTTGTTTTTGTTCCTTAACCATTCCTTGAATCAGTTCCTAGTGGTACCATTTAAGTATGGGTTCACCCTATTACTTGGGTGAAGTGTATACAATATAGCAAAAGACGAAAAGGTAGATGAAAAAAATTACAACTATGATGATGAAGCTAATGGTAACCTTTAGATGGGAAAATTTGAGTCTAATATTGTAACATCCTTCATAAATATTGCAAGAACAAATGTTATAGTATGTGGAAAGGATTCCAAATACTTTCCTTCACTATAACAAAAATACTATTAATTAAAGATGTCAAGGAGTCTAACTACCATGGAAAAAAAACTAAAGAAAGTTTATAAACTATTGGTTGATTGAAATTAAAATCAATTAGAGCCACAACCACTATAAGATGTAAGCAATATATTTTATACACACTTGTTACCTTCTTTTCTACTTGAAAACATGAAAAAAATTGTCTTTTAAACTTATAACCTTCGTTTAGCATTTCAAAACAAATGAAACAAGTTTAGTTCTTTCCATGGGCATATCTAGCACCCCTTTAGTTTCTCAAAACAATTAGTGTCATATCATTTGGACTTGAAAAAGTACCCCAAAAATATCCCTAACAATCAAATAATTTTTTAGGGATTGGGAATGAATTTAGTTATGAAGACAAATTCAATTAACCAAAACATACATATTAAAATTTTCACCACATTCAAATTGAGGTGCTTGACAAAACATTCAAATACTTGCAAAAATATTTCACCTATTTTCAAGTATTTGAACTTTATTTTTCAAATTGACACAAATTTTAAGTTCAATTCAAGTATTTGCAAGTAGTTAAAAAAAACATGAGTATAACAATTTAGCTTTTAAAGTTCATGCAAACAAGAGTTAAAAAAATAATGTACTCAAAAATAATATTATTATCCCCATGAAATCATCTACTTCTTAATCCTTTTATTTAAAGACCCCAATATTTTCTTGCTTACCTAACTTTTTGTGTATACTTAACCATGTTTTCATATTATAAGAATTACAAAACAATGCAAACAACATTGAAAAATCATCCTTGGCCAACTTGTTGATGCAACCACATTTGCTTACAAACAAAACTAGGGGCAAATGACCCTTAGGGTAAAATTATAATAAAAGGAGCCACCCAAATGAATGGACACTCCTTAATATTACATTTTTATATGTTTGAAAAATCACAAGGGAAGCATAATACTTTGGATTTTCATAACTTTTTTAGGAATATATTCCATTAATTACAAAGTCTACATGCTCAAATCTTGATACAAATCAAAAATGTTTTTGCATGTTCAAAACACTCAAACCTTAAAAATGGATAGTCCTTGTTTTTTTTCAAGCATTTTTTTAAAAACCAAATGTACACCATTCCTTTTGAAAATTGGAAAGGATTTTAACATTGATGATTAGAAGGGCAAAATGATTTGAATTGATGATTTTTTTTTTAATAACCCATTTGGCTCAAAAATGTTTTTGACCCTGAAAATTATGGATTTTGAAAATGTGGTTGTAACAAAAGTTATTCATATATATGTGATAAAGGGCATGAATGCATAATATAGATGATATAAAATCAATTTGTAGTCAAAATGCATTTATATCTAAAATGTTGAATGGGGTATCTGAAATATAAAATTTTAAGTTAGAAACCAAAGCAATAATGACACATGTCAAGTTTAGTCCTTAGAAAAGGACTTTTACCTTGGCACCCTTGGTTCCTTTGACTATGATTTCACCCTTTAATGGATTATTCACAATCCAATGTTGTGACATTTGATGAATACTTAAAAAATTTATGAATAAAAACCATGGAAAAGGAAATAGTATACTAAATTCAAGTTAATAAATAAAAGGAAACAGGGGAAAAAAGGCTAAAAAGGTGGTAGAGGTGTAAACTATGGTTGAGGATGTAGTTTAAAAGAACCTGAAAATCAAATTACAAAATATATTTCATAGCAAAGTGGTTTGTTACAATTGTGAGAAGAATGGAAATTAATTACACTACAACATTCAAATAGGACTAAAAACTTAACTACAAATATATCAATGTTCAAATTTGGGCTTCACATCACAAGTTAAAAAACTAGCCAAACGAAAGGCAAAAGTTAAGATGACAACACCAATGTTGTTGCAACCCTAATCTCGGGCTCGCGACCAAAGCAAAGGGCTTGCAAGGGTGCGGGCCAAGACTAAACTTGGGAGTTGCATTATCATGCCCCTGGGAACACAATAAAGTGTGAGGGAAAGAATCCTCACACTCCCAAGTGAACTCCCATGTTGGGAGTTGGAGTCCTGGTGGACTCCCAAATGTTCAGAGAGTGATTGAAAGGGTCAAAACCCAATGGTTCAAGGAGTTCTTCATATCATTAGAAAACTATTAAAACGTAGATGTCTAAAATGGGCTCGCATGACCCATTTGGACATCTGAAACACAAGTTATGGCCAAAAGAAAGGCCGGGAGTCAAATTAGTAGTTTGACTCCCGACCACTAAAAGTCGAGAATCACCCCGATTTCCTTACGTGCAGGTGGCATGCAACATACCGTTTGAAAGCTTTCAATGAGAGCTATAACTTTATTTTAGACCTCATCTCAATTGAAGGTCTGCAAACAAAATTATGGGGTCCCAAAGTCGCAGGAGTCCCAACTTTGGCAATTTCGGGACTCCCACTTGAGAGTCCCAAGACAAAAAGCCATTTGGATGTGGGTCTCATGGAGAGGCACAGAGTATCCTATAAGGGGGAAGGTGGTGGCTTCCCCCAAGTCCGGGCCATGGTGAGTCTTATGAGTCCAAGTTTGCTCATGGTTTATCTTAGCAACAAAAGTGTTCCAATTATGCACTAACCACCTTGTGTTGGTTTTGTGCAGGTCCATGTGAAAGTTGATGCTTATCATTTTTCCTAGTCCCATCCCAGAACTTCAGCATGCCCTTTTACCCCTCAAAGTCCTATGAGCCAGGGAACGTGCCCTGACTCCTTGTTTTTCCGTTCTTTTCAGTTTTGATTCACATTTCAATCCATTAAGGAGCTTGGGGGTGCGTCAAATGCACATCTACTTAACTCCATCTACCAAGATAATTTTTTTGGAATGAAAGGGAAGGGGGGAGATGGCTTCACATTAGGAAGCACATCTATAAAACTCTAACACATGTAATATATATACACACAAGAAGTAACACAAATCAAAATGAGATGAACTCAAATAGGAAAAAGAAAAAACTTCAAGATTGTTAAAACCACAAAGAGAGAAAATGAACTTGAAAAATAATAATAATAATAATAATAATAATCATGGATTTTTAAATCTATGATACACTATGTGTTTGGTCATAAGCCCGGTTATACTATTGCACAATGTTACAAAATATTTATTTGAAAAAACAACTAATGGGTGGTCTAAACTTTGCACTAGTTTTGGGGAGTTATCAAAAACATTTAATAGACTACTTTGTGGTGGTGGTTCTTAAGGTTAAAGGTGGTTTTAAAGGTTTATAACCATGATTTTCAAAAATGAAAAAATGGTTTTGATTAATAATTCAAAAAAATAAAAACAAAGTAACTATTTAACAAAACATTAGTTTTTTTTTCAATTCTTTCATGAAAACAACCAATGTTCTGAGGTTTAAAAAATAATTAGAATTGGTGACTATTCGATTTTTTATTTATTTATCGCAAAATAGAACATGAGGTTCTCTGATTTAAGAATATTTAAAAATTAGAACGTATGGTTATTAACAAAATTGAAGACCCACCCAACATTAATCTAAATTGGTGTGGCATAGGTTTTTGTTATTTCAACCAACATCATGTTGACATGTGTCAATATATAAGTTAAAGTTAAAAAGTTAAAATTAGTTTAGGTTGCTAGGTAGGCCACTTATTTTGCCTACCTAAGGTCATCTAGTAAACACCTAGCTTAAATAGGTTATGTAGGTAGGGAATATTTGGTTAACATGCCACCATTGACCACAACCCATGTTATTTGTTGGAATTGATCATTGAACCCTAAGGATGGAGATCAACTCTTTTACCACCAAGCCACCCACCTTTTATGACAAAATACTAATAACCTTACTTCATTTAAAACATTATACAAAACATCATTTTTTATCTTTGATATTTTATTAAGATTTTGTCCAAATGCAATATTAAAGTTTAGATTTAAAGTTCTTTGAATAATGTACACACATATAATTTCCTTTTAAAAATATAAATTGATTTGAAAAGAAAAATATTTGAATTTTGCTATTGAATACAATTACAATGACCATTCCATGATGAATTCAATCACATGATTTATAAATGGATAATATAATAAATAATAATAATATATCTTTCATATTTTAAAGCTCCATTTGATTCTAAAACTTATATTATACAATTTTTTATATATAATATAATTTAAATGTGTGATATATAGACTATTCACATATAATATTTATACATGGAACATAAATATATTTTAATAAAATATAATAAAATATGTTATATTAGCCATATTATTTTGATGTAAAAGATTAATTTAGATACCATTTTTTTAAAATATTAATTAATTCCATATAATTAATACATTTGATGGAATTATAAATTTTATTATGTTTACACATATAATATCTTAAGTTTTACTTGAAATTATGATAAAACTTTTATGTAAAAATAAATTATGTGTTTTCACATCTCCATATTTTATTTGATTTCAGAAATTATACTATACAATTTTGTTTATAATAAATCATAGTTGTACCAACAAAATTTAATTTAAATGTATGATATATAATTTATTCTCTATATTATGTTTATAAATGGGTCTTAAATTCCTCCTACTACCTAGCCTATTTAATAATTAAATTACATTGCCTACCTAATTAAGAAAATTAATTCAAAAAATCACATATTAACATGATAAAATACCTACTATTTAACCCACATACATATGAACTAGTAGGTACTTATTAATTATTACCTATCCTACTTATTATTTATTTAATATATCAATTATAAACCGACCTAATTAATTAATAATACCTATTACCCACACCCTCACCTATTTAATAAATAAATTACATAACCTAATTCATTAAATAAATAATACAAAAACATTATCACATAACAACATGATAAAATATTTATTACTTAACCCACATACATATTGCCTACTACTTATTATCTTACAACTTATTAATTGATTAATTACCTCGCCTAATTGATTAATTTAACATAACATTATTTCATTCAACACAATGAAATACCTACTATTGATTAACCTACTTACATACCACCTAATACCTATTGCCTAACCTTAATTTTACTAGTAATTACCATGGGTCCTTTGAAAATTTCACAAACCCACCAAATCATACTACACATTTAATGGTTAATCTATTGAAAAAAATAAAGGAAAACAATTAGACCACTAAATCTAGTAATTTCATTGGCCAATTCAAAATTTTCACATTTAATTACATGTGCATTTGCAACTAGGACTTATAGTTGCAAATCCAGTTGAAAAGATGCCACGTGATGTCCAATGGCCTATGAACCACCTTCCAAGTCACAAAAATAACTACATTTTCATCTATTTTGGGATGCCAATAAAAAAGGATAATGAAAAATGTATTTTTCATCTTCATGTCCATCCAAATCAAAATTAGTGGCAACTATGAGTTGCATACACAACTACAAACCACTTTGTAGTCATTAATGTGACTACAAATCATTTATGGGACTATAAGTCATTTTTACCAAGTGCCATGGAGGATAACTTCACAATTATAGTTGCAAAAATGGTTGATTTGGATAGAAGTTGCAAATGCATGGATAAAAATGGACACGATTCCTTATAATGAAAATTTCACAAAACTAGGTCTTTATTAGGACTTTAAGTCTTTAACAAAAAATATTTAATTTTAAAAATCTTTAACCTACAAGGTAGGTTATTTTTTCTTTGCGTTTTGAAGGTAGAACACAATTACAAGTTTTGAAGGTAAAGTGCAAAAAAAAACCCATAAAGAGGTGATTGTCATGGTTAGAATTGAAGCTAAAAAAATTATAAGTTAATGAATCAAAATTAACCCAAAAAAAAACTACAAAAATTAATGAATCAAAATATGAAGGTTTTTTTATCATGTTTGATGGTTTTAAGTCTTAGGCAACTCTTCTTAATTTGTTCCATTGTATCTTCCTTCTAGCCTTCAACACACATCCTTGAAAACAAAAAACACTAGCAGATTATAAATTGGAAACATAAGAAACAATAACACACATCAGACACAGATCGTCGAAGACATTGACATTGAAGACATAGACATAAACTTCCATTAGAGACATTAAAAATGTAAATACAAGACACAAGACACATAATCGACACAAAATATTGAAAGCAAAATTTTGTCATTAATTAAAGAAAATGAAACCATTAAAAACATAGTGGATTAATCACATTAAAAACACAAACAATTACAAAAATTGAAAACATTTTACACACAATAGATTAAAGACATTAAAGATACAACCGACATAACATACAACAACTAGCCCCCAAGCAACAAGACCAAGCTTAAGACTAATGAAGCAAAAGATTATTCCAAGCTGCCATTATAAATTTCAAACAATTAACCCCTTCACATAGTGAAATGGAAACATGGAAGAATTACCCAAAACTGACCACATTGACAAATGTTTCTAATCATCATCTTCAACCTCATATAAAACACAAAAAAACCATTTCCACATAGGAAAAATGTGGAATTAAAAATAATTATGCAAGTTAAAAAAATCTTCATCATTGATTTGGTAGATTCAAATTCAGCTTCTAGTTCTGCCATCAAATTAAATACCACTTGACTTGCAAATGCAACATTAATGGGTTTCAAATAACCAATTATTTGTAGATCAAATGGTTAATTTTGTGAACAAATTTCAATTTGTCCATATTCTTTGTTTGAAGATGACATCTTTAAAGTGCAATAAAAATGCCAGTAACAAAAAAAATACATTTCTTTTCAATTTAGATGAATGGGATGCCAAAAATATGTCGCACCAATATAACAAGGGTTGGAAACCTATTTTATTATTTGTGCCACCAAGGCAAATTTGTAATTTTCAACATTAACTAGATATTGATGGAATCCAATAAGCTCTCTTGGCACGAGGCCCCTATGAGTGTTTACATTTGTTGATGTGATGTGAGAAATATTTTCAGCAATAGCCTTGAGATTGCATATCTTCATTTTCTTCAACACTAGTAGGCATCAACAACTTGGTTGTTTTTGTTAATAAAGGTAACATGAGCTTTTCATCATATTCAGCAACAACAACAACATTTTCACAACGTAAATATGTGTAACCAACCAAATGTTCTTCAACCTTGGATCAAGCATTAGAGCTAACATATTATGGCCATTTCCCTATCAAATGCATGTGGAAAGGAAATAAAAGGTAGAAGAAATTCTAGAATCTACTACTTCATGCAAACCATGAGCTTTTAAAACTCATGATAAAAAACATCCTCTTCAAAAAGGTCATTATGAACATGTTGGAATGCTAATTTTTCTCAGATGTTTCAACAAGTTGATATGACAAACTACCAGGCATTTGAGAGCAACCAATGCCCTTGACTTTAATTCAAAACATAACCATTGGCAATTAAGGACAAGATTTTCCCCATAGCTTTTCGGGTTAAGTTATACATTTTTGGATGGTAGATTAAATCATTTTTATAAATGAAAAGGTAGATTAGTAGAATTTTTTTCATTTACAATAACATATTGGCATACCTTTGAAAAATGCATGCTCAAAACAATTGCCATCAAATGGCTCCAACAAACCCAAATTACTACATGATATAATAGAAGTTAGGGCATTTGCCATGTTTACAAGTTGGACCCTTCATCTTTAACAAAAGTAAAAAATATTGGATTAAGAAAAACCTATCTAATAATTCTTACAATTTAGGAGCCATAATTGCACTACTTTTGTTTAAAACCTTAAACAACTTGATGGTGACCTGTTTCGCCTCCTAATCATTTGAAATAAAATTTACCACAACAACAAAGACATCCCATGCTCCTTTTGACATTCACACTTGTCAAAAGTGTAAGTGGTTATTAAATAGTCAACCAATGTAGGCTACATGTAAGTAGTCATGGTTTTTTCAGCCAAGCTTGATAAAACCTCTTCAACAAAAGTCTTTTTGGGTGGGAACACGTCATGGACATAGGTTATATGCTAACCTTGAAAGCCAAATGGACTAAAAAATGTTTATAGGCATTAGCCCTTCAATCACAAACAACATTAGATCTTCCAAAAAACCCACTTGTGTTACATCATCCTTCTTGAAATTAATAGCAGTAAAAAAAAACTAAAAACTATAGTAGGAGATACATGTGCATTTTTTTATTAGGTTCACGATCAAGTGGACATCTTGAGGCAAGGTTTGATGTATCTTTTAACAAATTTTTTAGCAAAGAAAAATGGTTAAATTCAACATGTTTTTTCATGGCTGTTGTGCCACTAAACTTATGGTATGCAATGAGGCCCTTCTTACATCTTGTGCACATGGCCACAATTTCAAGAGGAGCTATATCACTATGGCATATAATACACTTCATAGTTTGGTTTTGAAAAAGGTCCTTGGGTTGATTATCATTCACTTTAAAGAATGCCCATGTACCTGAGTTATGGTAATGCGGATTCCAAACCATTTTTTGTTTTCACAAGTTTTCCAAGTGCACTTCAATGACATTTTGTCCATCAACATCATCAAGATTTGTAATTTCTTGCTCAAGCCCACCTTTGTGCATAGGTTGCACATTGCCAAGATTGTAATTATTATCATATCTTGTATATGCTAAAAGGATTTCATTAATGAAATTGATGTCACAAGGAATTGAAAAAGAAGCCATCACCTTTAGTAAATTTCAATAGTAGCTTTGAACTTAACATAATCAAAACAAAATTTATAACAACAAAAACATAACAAAACTAAAAATGGGATAGTCAAATGTTTAAGAGATAAAGGTTTAGGGTTCAAAGGTTTAAAGTTTAAAGATTGTAGCTTCATGATGGGAAAAAAACACAAAATCAATCAAAGATTTCACCTATTTAACTTCATGTTTTAACCCACAATGATTTTGGCTCAATGAAAGGCAACAAGTAATGGAACATGGGAATGTGACAAAATTAGAAGGTGACATGTTATGAATCATCAAACACTCATGATTTGAGAAATGGAAACATACAACAAACAATAAAATAGGCACTACAATTGCCAAAAGATCACCATTCTTTCAATACTTCACAAATGTAAAAACTAGAACGAAGTACCCTTGAAGCATAAATTGTAGAAACCCACTTGCACCCCTTCATTGTAGAGCATTGACCTTGATCTCTCCTCTTGGGAAGCTTGAAGTGTGTTGTAAGTAGGAAGCAAAACTTGAAATGCATACTGCACCTTTAAATACAAAGAAAAATGTAAAATAAATAAATAGTGTAGCATAGAAAGTAGGAAAGTAGAAAGCAACATGCCTTTGTTTAGGTCGCTAACAAATGAATGGTGATCCATGCTCCCCCTACAACTCGATTCACTTCCATAATCTCCTAAATGCATTCATGAAACATTATTGTGAAATTTGATGGTGTGCTATGAACATTGCAAGTAGTAAGAGTGAAAAAATGGTAGTTGTGGAAAAAACATACAACCTACAAACACATAGTGCACAACACACAAACTAAAAGACAATAAACCTAACCCCAACCTTGATTGTGGCCTTTTCTAGGTATGAAAAGGTTATTGATTCAAATTTTTGAAAGATACCTTTCACTATTATTCTCCCCAAGTCAGGTCCATTTAGAAACATTTAAATTTATAAAACCATTGATTATGAGGCAAAGACAAGTAGTAACTTTTAGAAAATGTTAGGTAGGAAGGGGTCCTAAGTTTTTGAAAAAAAAAAACCTTGGTAATATATGCATATAATTAATTTAATAACCAGTTAATACCAAGCATAAAAAGAAATACTTGACCCACATTGGTTTGAACTATGGAACTTTTGTATTGGAGCTTCAAAATGTTAGCAAAAATCCATGTGTTACACCTGTCACATTTACTAGCAAGATATTACATGTAAGGTAAAGCCCAACTCTGGGTAGTTTTTAAGTTTTTAAAAAACCCACCAAGTCCAAGATTTTTAAAAAATATAAGATTTGCCCTAATTTTTAAATTATTTTTCACAAGACCTCACTAGGGTTTCGAAAATTTGGGAAAAATATTTTCACCCAGGTTTCAAAATGTTGAGTTTCACACATTTCAAACCCATTGGTATTCAAAGATTGTTTTCACATATCAATTTTCAAAAGTTAATTTATTTCAAACTTGTAATTTTTTAAAAATTCAATATATTACACAAAAATGTGAAAAAATGAATGTGTATGCAAGATTCAACCACAAGATGGCAAACTGAAACATGATATGCTAGATTTCTTTTCCTTTTGATCTTTTGATGTCAAATAAATTTGTGAATATATGATACATCTTCACACTTCCAGAGATCTCACAATCATATGCACGTAAACGAAAAAGTTGAGAATAAATTATAGTTTTTGTTTCAGGATGAAACTTGGCTAGAGTTATCCATAAAATCAGCTTGTGTTCCCCTTGTTTTTGGGCTTCTTTTCACCCACTATCCCCTCTTTCAATGGTATCAACAAAGTAAGAAAATTGTATTAAATTTCAGAATGAAATGTTGAAACTCAACATTTAATGCATAGGGTTCCAAAAGTAATTATAGTACTTTGTACAAGTAGGAACAATGAAAATATATGTAGCAACAGTGGAGGCGTTCAAAAAAAAAGGAAAGACAGGTTGAAATTCAGTTTACCACAAAAACTGATAGGTTTTTTGACTCCCCCTTGAATGCTAATGTATTTTTTTTTTCAAGTGCTTTTTTAACTTCATTTGTGTATGACCAAACTCAAGGTTTTGGTGTTATGTTTTCTTATTCTGACCTTGCTATTTTTTAATACCTTGATAGGGTATTAATTATTTTTTTTCAAAAAGATAAAGTTTTAATTGATCAATTCTTAATCCAATGAAAACCGATGAATAAGTTTCAAATAGGGTATGACCTTGAAAAATATTCTAAAATTTTCAACTTCAAACTTGACTTGATTTTGAACCTTTTAATAATACCCACTCAACATTGGTAGAGCCCTTGATCATGGGCTTTATCAAAAAAAGGGCCTGTGTTGGACTGCACCTTAAGTGGGCTCAAATTTGGTGTAGCCCCAAGCCAAGGGCTTTGTCCAGCATAAAGACTTGCGTCAATCTTTTTCACAACCTAAAGCATCATTTAGACCTGATGGCAAATCAATGTTAAAAATTCTTAAAATTTTGTTGCATTAACATATGCAATGTTAGTTAGCATTGACAGTGACATGACAATGACATGGTGCTTATGTGGAGGTCTATGTGGCACTAATGTAAGCTGAAACCTAGATTTTAGATTTTTTTGGCAATGTTAGTTAACCCCCACAAAAGAGAGGTCATACCTCAATGTTAGCAGGCACAAGGCCCAAAAGGAGGGGGGCCTAGATCCCACCTCCTTCCCACTTTCCCACTCTCATAAAATATTCTCCCCTTAGCCCTTCCTTCCCCTTACATAGTGTTCAAATGTTCAAGAAATCGATTTGTAATTCTGTCAATGCAGAAAGTAGAAAACCTAAAATAACAAAGCTCAATTGCTAGACTTTCTTGCTAAATTTTGGGTGACTATTATAATAGAATGGATCTATTTGACAATGTCATTTTGTAGTACGAGGGGTGCAAAACAAAGAAGAGAAGAAAACAACTTCAAAAGAAAAATGAGAAATGGCAAGATGGTGGTCAGAGTTTGTCGAAAGAAAAAAAAGACAACTTTTTAGGTTTATGTCTTTTTGGTGTGAATGGCCAAAAACAATTAGGGTATCAAAAGAAAGGGTGCCACATAACACTACCTCTGGTTTGAATGGTCTCATTTTTTTTGCCCTATTAGAAAAATGATTAGTAACATTAAAATAAAAAAATGAAAATTGACTAACGGCTATATTGTTGCTAAGGGGTTTTTACCAATTTCTCTTAACACTAGGTCTGAATGGTGCCTAAGTTACCTGGATGGTATCATGAGAATGAAACAGAAAAAAATGCTAGGCGTTTAAAAAAAAACAAAATGCTCCAAAATTGAGTTGGGTAAGGTGCCCTCTGACTTCACGACGAAAATCGATGCAGATCTTTGCGGAGCTTTACATGTGGTTTGCATGTGGTTCTTGGCAGGTTTGGTGCAAGTAGTACAAGTACCTTGACCTAAAACTCTGACCTAATTTTTCCCATGTATTAGGCAGGTACGTTGCAGAGAGCATCATAGTCTTCCTGATTTCCAATGCACCTCACGAATATGTAAGGTGCCTGCAAGCTGGCATCTTGAATCTATGTCAGTTTACTATGTTGGGGAAGCCTTGGTCACATGAGGGTTTACATTGTTTGAGGGCATGGGGATGAGGTCTACCAAGGGCTGGCATCCTTGTTCCCATGCCTGAAACAACGTAGGCCTCATCCCCATACCCTGAAACAATGTAACCCTGCTGTAGACCTGCCCTTCCCTTAGAAAAAAATGAAGTTGACGGACTTTTCTCGGTTTACATGAAAATTAGATTTGCCAATTATCATCTTTTGTGTAGGATAATGCCCTGGCAGTAGGCAGAGACCCTGTGAACCAGTTCTAGGGTGTACTTCGTGTGATGAATGAGGTGTGAGGTGTGCCAGTTTGGTGGTCCCTTGGGATCGAATCATATTGCGGGAAAATATCAAATCTAAAAGTGAGAGGGCTCACCGTACTGTTCACCCAACATGGGAGCATTTTGCAAAACACAATATCATTACAAAACAAGATTCTATACTTGTACCTCGGCAATATTGTATCACTCCATCAATTTCTATTTACACATTCGATGTCATTTCCATAAGCCATTTTGCCTTTACATTTCTAAGAAGTGTATCAACCACGTTGATCATCTACTTGACCCCTTTCTTTCTTTCAGGAATAGTGCATGTATAAGAAGTGTGTTTTATAGTCAAAAAGTTGCCATAGTCTTGGTATTTGGTCATGAATTTGACCTTTCTTTACTTTTAGAAGCCAATTCATTGCATACAATTTATTTTCATTTGATAAGTTAACTTAGTCTGATTTCTTTTTTTTCACAGAAGTCAAAACTGACATTTAGTAGTATCTTCATAAAATTGAAAAAATTGGAGAATTTTCCTCAGATTATGCCCAACAATCATCATTCAAAATGACATAAAGACCCAGCCAGTTAATCACATATTAGAGTATTTTCTTCACTTCACTTGAAGTATATGGTCCTTAACCATTCGAAAGTTTTGCCAGAGTGAACCAGAGTTTCCTCATGTAAAGTACCTATGGTTATGTAGCTGACACATGGTTGGGACATTGTTTTTTTGTGTGATGCTTTATGGGTCTTTGGGGACTGTACCACATTGTTTTATTTATGGAGTTTTGTAAGGGGTCTCGAGACTAAATGAATGCCATGAATTGTGGCATGTTCTGTAGCTTTCTCGGCCCAGATTCCAGTATTATTACCTACTTGTCACCCCATCTCTTTTGGGGCTGCTCTTTGGATATTTTAGACATGGGGATGGATGCGAACACAAAGTTTTGAAAAGTATTTGTGGAGATGGTTCATTTCTGCCCTAATTACTTTGGACCAGTGTTTATTTCATATCAACATTTGAACATAACCGCCTGGTCTTTGTACTCAGTGCTTTTAAAAAACTCTATACGACCTTTGTCTTGGTATTGGGTCCAAGACTGATATTGTCCGGTATGGGACAGGTATATTATTGGTATTGAAACTGATATAAAACTGTTACAAGATTGGTATTATATCAGGTCCAGGTGGTGTACAGGCTTGCGCCTAGTATCAACACTGGTAGCCACGACCCCAGGACCCTACCAGGTTAGTATCACCTGAGGCAACACCAGCCATGTACCAATACCTAACCAATGTAACCTTGCTCATACCAGTATGTACTACTGGTACAAGATTGGTAACATATTGATACCAGGCGCAAGCCTGTACACCAAACCAACACCGGTTTGGTCAAGCTGGGATTTCGCTTGTTTTGTCTAGCTTGTTCTTTTGCACTCATCAATCCCAGCACAAGCATTGTGATGCTATTTTTTTCCCCACCCATTTTTGGGGGAGAAACAAGAGAGAACCTTCATTCCAAATCATCCAAGAGGAAAGTCCAAGGCAGGAACCTTGCATGGTCCCCCAAAACTCAAATGAAGGATTGAAAAGTCAGAAGGGGATATCAAGCTGCCACCTTAGCATTCGCAGAGTAGTAAGGTGCAGACTTTACGGGCTTCTTTGGATTAGTGTTTCTTCCTATGTTCGTTCCATTTCAATACTTTAAATAACATTAAAATATGCAACTTGTGGAAACTTCACAAAGTCAGCTCCATGATTCAACCTTCATTTTGCTTCAAATGTTAATGTTAGCATAAGACTTTCACTTTGTTTCAATTGGGACTTTTACACCATAATGAAAGTGTCCGGTAATGCCCTGGGAGCATGGCATTACACTGTGAACCAAGGAGGGAGTGTGAGATCTTGAGTGTAGTGCCCTGCTGCCATGGCATTGCCTGGTGTAATGAACGAGGTGTACTAGTACGGCATTTTGTAGTTTTTCGTCATATGGGCGGGACAACCCGTTGTACTGGCCCACCCGGCATGGGGTGCTTTGCAAAGTGTGATGCCCACCTGGAAGTTCATCAAGGGGGGAAAGCACCTCAGCAGGCCCTTCAAGATGCTCTACTTGGTTCTTGGGAGGAAGTGACGCAACACAAGAATATGCCCAATTGGCCAACATTTTTTTCTGTGGCAAAGACTTTTTTCCAAGTGGTAGAAGAGGAGGGAAGCGTAATGATATGAAAGAAAGAAATGCATGAAACATGGAATTAACACAATCTAACCAATTGATGGATGAAAACAAATTATTTGGTTTTTTATCATGTTGTAGATGGCATCCTTGTGAACCTTACTGTATCGGATTGAGAAGCTCACCATTCATTCTAAGTAAAGCTGACTTGGAACACATGATGATAGAGCATCTCCATCAACACTCAATTTTCACACTATTTAAAGGCTGTACGTCATCCGAAGTACGTCGTACAGGCAGTTTAATCTCTGCCAGTGGACCACCTCAAGTCCGTCCAGTTAGTGCTTTTGGTAGAACCCTAGGGCCCACCCCTATCAGTGGGCAATACCCTAGGTTGATGTCAGATTCAACACAAATTAATTAAAAATTGAAAAGTTGAAATTTTTGGAGAAGATTCTTTTGATATATCTGAAAATTCTGAAAAAATATAACATCATTTTTCCTAATAATGAGAAAATTTTGAAAATTTCAATACATATTAAATATGTACAAATCTGAAAATACAAAGTAACCTTTTAAAAGGTTACTTGACCAATACAAACTGTAGCTATTTTTTTTTGGTAAAGTTTGGTAGGAGTTGTAACGAACTTGTTAATCAATAGGCATTGGAATTGTGTGACATGTGATTATTTTGTACCTACTCAAAATATCAATAGTAAGTCATACATAAAGTTTATGCAATGTGTTTTTCTATCAATTTTGTGATGTAGACAAACTGGCAAGCATCAACAACACGATTAGATATGAAAGTTTTAAAACTTAGAATCCTTTTACATTTCGGCTAACTGCTGGATCCTCTGGCAATTTTTCATTTTTTATTTTCAAACTCTTGCAAATTACAGCCTTTTTTCTCAAAACGCCTCCACAGGTTTTGGATAAATGCAAAAAATTGACCCAAAAAAAAACAACAGTTCAATGTTTTCCCCTGGCATTTAGCAGTCCTCCAAAGCACAGCCCCTCAATCAACTGTGACTAATTATAAATGGAGAACCCTTGCAACTTGGTAAGACAAAACCTAATCATGCATTTTGGAACTTCCAGAATCTGCTCTGTTAACAAGCCTTGAAAATAACCAGTGTACGGTGTTCATGCGTTTTTCGTTTCTCCACCATAAGTCCACCATCATGCAGTAGGTCAGTGCTAGAGGCCAGTGCCCAACTAGGCAAGAGTGATGACAGCTTTCACCTCTTTCCGTGCAGCCAACCCTTGTGCGGAGGAATATTTTGATGGCCACTGGGCAAGAGCAATGGTGTACAAGTGATTATAAGCTATCATTGTTTAAACAATGTCAATATTATATAACGCAGGACAGCTCCACATCGTACTCATGGGGCCCAACAGCCTTGGCCGAGGTCACCTAAGATCATAGATGTACATTACCAGGGTTTCAGGCTTGTGAATTTGTCACCCATGTGGACACTCCTTTTCATTTGCAAATCCTCCCTCAATCAATGTACTGGGAACATACTAACAACATATTTGACACACAACTTTGTGAATAAAGTTGATTTACAGGGAGACATTGCGGGAGATTTGAGGTCATCCCAACTCCTGTACTGAAGGAATAGGGGAGGATCTTTGGAACGGAACAGGAAAATTCTTAATGCAGCTCCTGTGACCTGCGGCCCCTTATGTTGGCATCATCCCCATGATGATTGAAAACTTGTTGGCACTGTGATTACTCATGGATAAATAATGGTGGGAAAACTTGAAAATGCAATCTTGAGATTCACTGTGTTATTGTCTAAATGATTAAAACTGAACCTGCAATTTTTTGAAATAGCCCAAAAAAAAACTCAGGCTCATCCAGGTATAAGGTATCACACTCCTTATTTAGACTTCTACCATTGTTTATCAGGTCCAAGACACACTACCTTACCCTAAGGTCAGTTTCAGCATTAAATAATCCTCAAAATAGTCAACTGAAATTTTGGGAAAATATGAAGTTAACATATTGAAAATCATCACAATTATCATGGGCTCTCTGAATAATTTCACTACTCATATCACAATATTATAGTGGATGATGGAAATATATGTGATTTCAAAAACTAAAAACGAATTCATTTTTGGGAAAAAAACATTATTCGTTTGTCAATGTGGAAACTGACCCTAGGCTAGTGTATTATTCCCCATCCCCAGGCATAAACACACAAAATTGAACAGCATAAAGCAAGAGAGTATTTAAATCCACACAACCTACCAATAACTGTAGTTGGTTATTTAAACATAGTAATTTATTTTAGTGGCTAATTCAAAGTTATACTTCATCCAATATAGTGTGTAAGGCCACCATAATGCTGCTTGTGGAGATGCTCTAAAGCCTTGACGTCAAGGCACTATGCCATCAATGTTAGGCTGTTGCCCTGGTTCCAGGGCATTATGTCCTGGTGGCAAGGCCTTCCCCAACACATCAAACATCAATTGGAAGACATAAACAAGATTTGAAAATATGGTAGGAATATAATTCTGAACTTCAAGATAATTTGCAACATTTGTATGTAACCATGGAAATCCTTTAAACCTTGAATGTCAAGGCAGACTAATTTGGTCTCCTTTTCAGGGAATACAAATTTAGATCACTTTTCAGTGTATTTTGCTTTTGAGAACATACTCTGCCATAAGACCATCCATAAGACCTCCTGGCTTTTCACTAGTGTGAGAATTTGGTCTGTTAAATTTGCAATCAGTTTGCACAAGGGCATACTTGAGACACTTTACACAACGAAACCAGATCTTATAGATGCAACTAGGTTCATCCTGGGAATGTCTACTTTCCTTGAATATGTGTGGATAGTGGGGTTTACACTGTAGTAAAAGGCCTGCTACTTCAGCATGGGGCTTTGAGTGTAGGATAATAATGCCTTGGCATTACATATGGAATACCAAGAAGGACATACTTTCACCATACTCCTTTCCCAAGATAGATTTTTTTTCCCTTAGAGCCCATGATTTAAAAGCCCCTAGCACCGGGTTTTTAACTCAGAGCATGGGGTTTTGATTCCAATCATAAGGGTTGAACCAAAGTTGTGCTCAAAATTTAAAACCCCTAACATTTGTCTTATGTTATAGGTCATTTTCTTATGAATACTTTATCCGATCTTGAATTAAAAATCTTGTGCTCTAGGGGCTTTGAAGGCACAGCCTGTGCGGCGGGTGCAAATTTATCCCATGCTTATGAAATCTACCCCGCACTAATGAATTATTCCTTTAAGGCAAGGGGTAGAGTAAAAGCATGGCTCTTCTGATATTCCATAATGACACCCTGTGAACCAAGGGTGGAGTATGAGGTCCAAAGCATTACCCAACACAGTAATCAAAGGGGCCCTTTGACTAGGCCTTTTTTATACCCATTGGGACCATCATTGCATACACTTGCAAGCCCTATAACTGTGGAGGGAGCAAAGCAGCAAAGAACCTATAAAGCTCATGGAAGAAAATATTTAAAAACTCAAAACTTATTCTGAAGATATCCGCATTGTCAAATTCCATGACATCAAAATATTTAGCCTGACTGAGCAAGTGACCAAAAATGATGTGAACTTGTCTGAAGGGCATGCCTGATGGAAAGCAAGCCATTGGGCACTGAGTACTTGTATCAATTAATAGACTCTCTGGTCCCAAACGAACGTAAAATTGTAAACAGTAAACAGAGTACTTGTATCAATTAAGCAAATGCTTTGAAGTTTAATGAAGATGCAATAGCATTTGAATAGCATTGCTATTTCAAACAATAGAAAGAATACCCAATTGTTTGCAGGGTGTTGTTTGGGAGACTTCCCCAAGCAGAATTTCCTGTTTCAGGCAGGTTTGTTTTTTGGATTTTTGTGATGCAGCCAAAGTGGTGATCGTCCATAGGAAGGTTTAGCCAAATTTGGTTATGAATCATTTATGAAGATCAAATATTTAATCAATCAATCTAGGTCCAAGCATGATTGGGGTACCCTTTTGAAACATAAGGACTCATTCTTAAGGTTTCTAAATTCATTTTTTGTTCACTTTTTTCATGACTTGTCTTACATTTCATTCTTTTTTTTCATGTCAAATAAAATAGTTTTGTTTCAAATTTTATATAGGCTTCTAAGGTATTTATTGTTTTCATTTATGAAAATAAAAATAGTAAAATTTATTCAATGTGGGCCATGTTTTATCAATGGCTCACAAAATTTAAGAATTTGACTTTTTGAAACTTTTTACATTACAATAGGGCATTTGGTTCTTGTTAAATGTATATATTTTATACACCTTAACAAACAAGGTGTTTGTGATAAAAAAAATTGGGCCAAAAAAAGTTGTTTAAACATTCTTTATGAATCCTTGAATTATTTTTTCTTATGTAACAAAGTCTTAGATTTTTTTCAAGGACTTAGTAGGAACCTTTAAACTTGTTCAAATTTGACATTCTATGCATGAAATAATACCTTTGTAATATATCTATTTATAAATAAAATCAAACTTTCAATATGAATGTGACATTAAATTTCAACAATATGTTTAAATGAGAAGATCCAATGAATACAAAATGAGACAATCCTTTTGAATGTCCCAACTACACTTTGACCCTTCTATATTTTGACCACTTATTGAAAAGAAAAACTAAAAATCTGATGATCTTTCCGTTTTCTCCATGGTAATTGGAGTTCTCAAAATTCACTCCAGTTTTGAAGGCTGCTCCAGGCTGGTGTGGGAGGTTTGGTGTAAAATCATGTTGGCTGGGAGCATTCTGATGGTGGTGAATTCTCAACTATAATCAGAATTGATAGCAGCCTCACAACTCATGGAGGTTGTGTGCTTTTGAAGTGAAGGCCCTGTTATCAAGGCATTAGACCCTGGACCTTGGGCTCTGTCCTTGGCTCCCATAGCATAACGCTCTGCTGTCCAGGCCTTCCCCCATACGTTCCAGGTAAATGGTGGTGCTTTATTTCACGCAATGTACCTTATGCAGACAGGCCCTGTAAGGTGGGTTCTTAAGCTTACAGCTATCACCTCGGGAACGGGCCCTTATTTTTAAAATGCCCTGTCCCTCAGGCCTTATTAACCACAATAACCGTTGCCCTCTTTTTCTAGGTTGAAGAAAGATGGCTCATGGGGGCAAAGTCTAGGGAGATCAAAGCGTTGTTGTCTGCTCGCTTTGTCAAATCAGCTATGCAGACACACCAACAATTTTCTCGGTTTTGTATTATACGTCCTGCAGTAGAATCATCTTGCCCTTCTGCGTATATGATTCCAAATATGTGCCTCCACCCTTTCCAATCCTATTGTCTTTTTCCCCCCTTTTAAGTTATATAAGCTGTCTCTGAGTGTTTTCCGTGGACCCAGCAACATCCTTGACCCTTGCACATTTTTAAACCATGAACTTTCAAGGCACAGCTGTATTTTTGGCATCGCTGCAACTTTGTCCTTACCATAGGAACAACTAGTAGGTGCCCACACTAGTGGAGCGGGGTACTCAGGTAGGTGAAAATGGTTGACAAACACAATTATAAACATAAATTGGTAGCAGCTAATGAGAGGAGCTGGTTTTTTTTTCTTTGGGAGTTGGGAATGGGGGAGGGATCAAAATTTTGGGATGTTCCCAATGTGTTCCTAATGTGTTCCTATCTAGTTCCAATCAGTTTCTCAATGTGTTCACATCAAGTCCCCAATGAATTCTCAACTTGTTTCTCAAGTTCCCAATGTGTTTCTCAAGATGTTCACAATAGCACCACACATTATCCCATATGTCCGATAATGAACTCTCATAACCTATTTATATGGGCAAGTAGGAAGCACTTCTGAAAACATATTTTGAGAGTGCAAAACTTGTACTTGGGGGGAGTGCCCAAATTTACTTTAAATTTAGTTTCTCATGGGCCAACAAAAGTTGAAAAGAAAAATTGAACTTTGGGATACACTCATAATTAAAATATGTCTCATGACCAATGGACATATGCCAATTCAAGGTTTTGATTAAACATAAAGTTATTTTTTTTCAAGTATGTGTTTTATTAGTTCTATTGGGTCATTGTAATGAGCACATATTTTACTTTTGGTATAAAGTTAATATTGAAAATGAATTCCATTCCGTTTAATTTGAACATCATGTATCCATCAAGTCACTCATAGATCCCAAGTTGAATGGACACATTCTCCACCTACTATGAAGTTAAATGTGAGACTCCATTTGCAAAATGCACTTTAATAGATGAATCAACCTTTGTCCCATTTCACTTCCCTAGATTCATCCATTTCCCACTCCCTTAGTTTATTGTTGTCCAACTTCCCTGCATTCACCTGACATTTACACTTCAAATTCAATCTTCTTCGTCCCCAAGTTCGTCCATTGTTTAACTTCCCCAAGCCAATTGAGTCGACTTCAAGCTTCCCATGTCCACCCAATGTTCAATTTTTTCAAAGAAGGTGGGCCAATACCTTAGAAGGAATCGGGTCAACTTTAGCCTTATTAGGTTTAGCCATCAACCCATTCCCTTTAGTTCCACTAATGAAAGTGGGGGAGTTGAGTCAACAATCTTAGTGTTCCCCGAAAATCACTCATTGTGCAACTTCACTTAGTCATCCACTATCCCACTTCCTAAAGTTCATCCGTTATCCCACTTCCTAACCTAATTTCCTCAAGTTCATCCATTAAGGCACATTCGTAGATTTTCATTCCTTGTCGAACTTCTTAAGGACTATGCGCATTAAACATCGGTTGACATCTTAGAACCTGACTCTGGTGAAGATTAATGAAGTCATAACACGGATTCCAAAAGATTTGATTCTCAATCCTTCCACTCAAAGCATCAGTTCTGACGAATGCACCGCATGTGATTCATAAATACACGTTCAATTTGTGTACTTTTCGCGTTGGGTATTGAGCCATTGCACCTATCTATTACTCAATTATCTGTTTAATGCCTTCCTGGCCATATGGCATCCCAATAACTTTGAAGTACAAACAGAAAAGGAGAAGTACAGATTATTGAATGGGGTGGCCGCTGAAAACCAGTACCCACACTTATTAACTTAGTACCTCCATCTTTTCGAGTCAGACCGGTTACTACTTACTACTAACTAGTGTAAATCACGGTCAGGGTTTTTTTGTTTCAATTAGTGTGTAGGTGGCAAAAAACTCAGACACCAAATTCACATGTGGCGAAAACAGAGAAGTGTTGCAAAAAATTTTGGCTATTGCCATTGTAATCCGAGAGCCTTTGGGCAATTCAACAAAGGGGTACATATTTCAATCTGGCAACAATGCCATAAGCTGTATCTAACCAAGCTGGTTACTATAGCTCCAACTACATTGCTTTTCGGGTGCAGAGACTACTTCTCTCCTAAAAATCTGGTGAATGGGAAAAGTTTTTTAGTTGTCATGTTCACATTCAACTACTCACCTTCAAATTTACAATGAAAATGAGGGACAAAAATGTGCCAAAAAGGTTAAAACTCAAGCATATCAGCCTCAACCATGGGCTAATTGAACTTGTGATCACATTTCATATGTAGCCTGGTACATAAAATAATCAAGAGTGAAAAACTTTTGTGTGTACATCATGACAACTAGTTGCAAGTTTTGTTTCAAGCGATTGTGCACTTTGTTCGTCCAGAATGAAACTGAATTAAAACAATGTTTGTCATCCATAGAACCCAAAACATGAACCATAACAACCTTTGCAAATTTGACAGACTCTAAAAATGAATGAGACAACAATTGTGATGCATTGATAACCTACCAAATATGCATAAGGGAGTTTACAATGGTGTGATTAACCTTGTCAAAACCAAGAGCCACTATTTCAACCATGGTTTGAACAAAATTAAATTTCATTGTCAACTTGAATAAACCTTGTTGAACATCCAAATCCCACCTTAATAAAATCGGAAGAACCATTGGTGAAAACTTGTCATCTTTGGATTGTTAACATGCATGTGAGATGTGGTAAAAGCCTTTCAACATTTCCAAATGTCGATGAAATAAACATTTGGGGATAAATAATCCCCATGGCATCCAAAATGGATTGTTCAAGAAATTGAACATCCAATTCCAAAATTAATATTTTTGCCGCCTCTACCACTCAACAACAAAACACCATCAATGTCAAACAATGAAAAGTAATCCCCACCTTTACCACACTAAACACACCAACAAAGCCTTCATGGAACTCTCACAATATATTTTAAGTTTCATTTATGGTTATGTATCGGCGCAATTTATTGTCAACTTATTCATCCAATATAGTATCCCATCCTACACCAAAAAAAGTTCTACTCTTTTCACTAATCTTTTTTTTAAGTTGATGGTAAAATGCTAAACATTTGTCTCGTCTATAAATAATCCTTTACAAATTCCAGCCAAATTGACTATAAATGAAACATAGTTGCATCTATGGTTTGATCAATAATGCTTATCAGTTTTGTGGAATCTAGAAGCCAAGATAGCACATTTACTACTTGGATGGGTACACCTTAGCTTATATATTATTATAAACTCATATTCCAAAAATAGGAGTAACCATCTAACAACACAACTTGAAACATGTGGTTTGTTGACCAAATACACTAGATCTGTATGGTCAAAATAATTTACACAAACTTATTACCTAATATGTAATCCCTAAACTTTTGAAGTGCAAATAACATGGCTAAGGTTTCACAATTTGTGTTATTTTAGTTTCCCTTTGCAATATTTAGTAGTTAAAAAACATAAACTGCATGTTGATCATGCTTTCCCATTAAGTTTTATGTTAACATGGCACCTACATCTAACAATGATGCATATGTATGGACATGAAATTTTATATCCCAATTAAGAGATATAAAAATAGGTGTTTCTATGTACTTATGTTTTGTCAAGTCCCAAGCTACCTAGCACATAACTTGGATCCATAAAATTTGTTGTCTTCTTCATGGGTTTGGTAATTGAAACCATGATAAATGAAATTTTCTTGATAAAATGTTTATAAAACTGAGCCATTCCATTGAATACATGAATTTTTTGTGAATTAATTAGGACATGCATTTGAACTATGGTTTGGATTTTCTTGGTAATTTGGTAATTTACACTCCTTGGAAATTATAAATCCTAGTATCATCCTTGAAAATACCATAAATGCACATTTATCTGGGTTTAAACTTATCCCAAATTCTTTGCACTTTTGGAAGCATAGTCTAAGTTTAGCTAGATGCATGTCCATATCACTATACACAATAAAATCAAGTCTTGGCATGGTTGGGTGGACCAAAACCCAGCAAAAAAAAACTTCGCCCAGAGTCCATTTTGCAAGGTTTACATTATGCACAATGTTGACATAAGATGATGTCATATAAAATGGGATTGTTTAGTTTACATGGCATTTTCAAATTTTCATCTAAAACAATTTATTGCAGGACAAGCCTACTTGGACCTATGTGATTTGTCATGTGCGAATCTTGTTTCAATCATTTTGAAATCAATTGTAGAATGAATTTGCTTTATGTTAGAGCTTGGGATGTGCATGATCATTAGACTTTGAAAGGACACAATTCCCATAAAGTGTATTTTGGACAAGAAAACATCTCAACGAATATGCAACGTAGGAAATGGAAACCTAAAAAAAAAGGTGAAGGCAGAAAACACTACATCTTTCTATGTACACCCACTATTTGTGGAGATCCACCCAAGATCATTTTTGATAGGAAGGTTCCATTAACACGCAAACAATTTGCTAAAGTTTATGGGTTGTGTAACATTGGGCCATCTCCCAAAAAGTTGAAGCTTGGGTTAGATTATATTGAAAAGAAGGTTTTGGAGTTGTTCAAACCTCTTACCAAAAAGAATGGCTATCATTATAGTTTTAACAACAATCTAGAGTTGGTGAAACACATTGAAGAACTATGGATGATCGCCCATCATCGCATGAAAATGCTAACCATGCAAATATCAACAAACCCTTAACTTGAGTCATTGTTTGTGAGAGGAAGAATCGCCCTGTAAACTAGGTTGTGTTTGCACAATGGACAATCAAGGATTAACTTTGAAGAATAAACTTGTCTCAGGTAAGACAAACTAAAGTTATGAAAAGGGGTGTGGAAAAAGAGGACAACAAGATGCCATCACTATCAGAAGTCGTGTACCAAGTCCAAGTGCAAGAAGGTGTTTCACGAAATGCAAAGGGGCAAAAAATTAAGGGTTTCACAAAAGGGCAAGAAATTGAAGGCTTTGTTGAATGGAAAAAAATGCTTTTAATTTCAGGGGAGGAATCATCTAAAGTGGAGACATCTTTTTCTTTTTTTTTGAAATGCAAAGATGATTGTAGAATAGATTTGTTGGTACACAATGGACATGTTATACATTATCAAAATTTAGTTGATGATGCAAATGTTAAGTTCTTGGAATAACAACTTGCATTAGATACTAAGAATTTGGTTTTAAAGATCTTGGAAACATCTGCATAAACTAATACTAATTCTATACAAATGGATAAGCTGGTCACTTGGGTATAAGGGCATTACAACATAAGTGTGATTCTCAAGCTAGTGTGGTGGAAGCCTTTGGTGGCTTACTAACGAAAGGGGATGCAAAGGAAAAGGCAATGTTGAAAAAAATTATTGTTATCGAAGAAACATGGTTTACAACAATTGAAAGAATCAACAAATGCAAGTAATAACTAGTTGTTCTTGATCATCAAGTTGGTGGTGATGCAACATGGAAGGGGAAAAACCAACCATTTAAAGCCTTTCCTAGTATGTTATGATGGCATAGTGATTTTGAAACAACGGGTTGAACTATCACACTTTCCATCTATTCATTTTGTTGTTAAGGTTTTGATCCAACTTGGGATTGCAAGGTTTTCTTTTTGCAACCATGCATACCATTTTTTGGCATGCCGTGGCACACTTCAATTCCTCCTATAGATGCATAGAAAAGAATTACAACCAAGAACCACACCCAAATTAAGGATACTAAATGGAATCAGAAAGCCTACACTTGGAAATGCAACAGAAGATGGTGGAGTTCACATGGGAGAAGGTAAGCTACTACCCTACTCTATGGTGTTTTGTAATAGTTCAAGCTTTTCATTGGTGTCCAAGATACATAGGTTTTTCAAATGTTCAATTTCTTGCTTGGTGTAAGTTTCTAGTAGATGTGGATTTAATTCCTCTAAAACCATTCCACACTTACTATAACAACAAATTTTCACTACAAATGTACATTCATTCACAATTCTACATTGTTCTAAACACACATCTATCTACAATCCATCAAAACACCAAATTCATGCTTATTTTTAATAATCAAATTTTGTAATATGAAATATAATGTAAAAATAACTACAAATAGAATTACAATTCATTTTCATGATATTTTTAATACCACAAATGATTCGCATAATAAATTGAATATGGAAATCAATGAAGAAGTCTATACTTCCTTGTTTACTAAAAGCTTCAACAAAATTGCAGCAAAAAAAATCCATGTTCCACTTAAGTATAATTGAATAACAAATCAAATCTATAATATTTAACACCAAAATCTGTAGTTTCTTTACAAAGTACCTACATCTCCATTCTTACTCCAAAATTGTGTGTCTACAAATGTCTCCCACTTTCCCAAAACTCCCACTCTTGGGCAATCCACAAGTCACCATCAACATGAACAATAAACAAAACAAGAATTCAAAATTCAAACCCCCAATTGTCTAATGACCTATCCCTATTCATAATTTGCCTTGTAAGTCCCAAAAACAATGTAATCTTCTTATTCCCTTAACATTACCCCCCATGTACTGTAGATTCCATCCCCTAAACCCTTATGGAATAATAGAAAAATGAAATGCAGTCACTATCCAACATCATGTGTTTCTAGCTTTTCAAATACAGCCTCTATATTCTTATTTTATACAGCAACCTATGGTTTTACACCTACTCTTAATTCTATATTTTTGACCTCCTCTTCCACTAACTTACTCTATGGTTCCATTTTTAGCAATTGCATCTATAACTACTTTGCATTTATTGCTAGAGTGGTTTCCATCTATTCTTGTTCTTGATCTTAAACCATTTGTGGTTCTTTATCTTCTTGACCTCCTCATTTGAGTATTTGTGGTTCCACAGCTTGCATTTCCTCCTCTTAAACTACCCCCCCCCCTTCCAAGCCCTACTTCATTTTCCTCATTTTGGCCTGATGTTTCTATGCTTGTTGAATTTCCACATACAAAATTTGGAAGGGTTTTCTAATATACCTCCAGCTTGTACTTGTATGTTCTCTCATCAACTTTACATTGGGACAAATGTTTCTCCAAATCCTTAGAAAAATATTTCTTTGCAACTTCCCACCACTCCTTAAACTCTGCATCAGAATCCTTCATTTTGCTCTTAATTCTCATGAAAGTATAATACTACAACATCCCATCATAATCTTTCAATCTTTTCTTCACATAAACTGGATCCAAACTTTTCTTCCTTTCATTTGCACTCACTAGTTATGCTTGCAACTGTTGCAGATTCCTTTGATGTTCCTAATTGGTCTCCACCAGCTTTTTTATCTCTCTCTGCCTTTGATGTTCTTCTTCTACTTTTTTTTCATAATTGAGTAGAAAACCACTCTTCAAGTTAATCAATTCCAAATCTATCAATACGTTTTCCTTCTCCTTCTTTTTATTTAGTGCCTTTACTTAACTACTCAAGGCCTCCTGCTACTGTTTGTAATTAAATAGTGTTTTTGTCCATTTTCTTTATGTACTTTCCTAGACTTTAGTCGTCTTTCTCAACTCCTTCAATTCTTTAGTCTCCATCTCATTATGAAACACCAATTCCTCGCTTATGTAGTTATTACCAATGATTTGTCCTTCATCTAAAGTTTTGAAGTCAATATTGTTTGACCTCAAGATTTTCCATCCGTTCTTTTTCATCATTGCCCTTCATCTATGGTTTTTGTGTTACATAGTCTTCATTTTCCACCACCTTATCAGAATCCTCCTCTTGAAGTCCACCTCCACTCTATTCCTAGTATATTGGCATTTGTTATTCTTGTTTTTGAACTTCAGATTCCATGTATTTGTATGGTTTGAATATTCACATTGACCAACATAGGATTAGTCTCAAACTTCTCAATTGTCATCAATAACACAATGTTATTTGGCAACATGTGCATACTGTATTCTGTATGGTCGAAACCATTTCCTAGTAAACTTTCCTAGGTGTGACTTATTTCCCTTTGGAAACCACAAAACATAATCACCAAAATTGAACTACTTCTCTAGATTATTTTTTTGATTCCATAATGTTTTATTCCACTGCCGAATGCCATTAGTTTTTGCAACTTGCATCCTAACCTCCTACAACTTCTTTAATTTTGAAACTCTACCAATTAAAACTTTCACTGAAGTACTATTTTTTTATTACCACCAACAACTAGCACCATGTATTTTATGGGCATCAATGGATGTAATTCATATAATAATTAATATGGTGTGTACCCTATTGCTCCTTTGTGTATAGTTTTATATGAAAGTAACATTGTTGACAGATATTCATCTCCATTAATGAAATGAACCCCTTAATCTATGACTATAGTTAAAGGACATCCAACTATGGTTTATATAAACTCATACATAAATTTTGTTGTGACAACTGTAGTATTGGTTCTCAATGCTCTTGCTTCCACCCATTTAGTAACATAATCTATGGCTACAAAAATGTATTTGTTTCCTATATATTTACGTGTTGGCTTAATTAGCCCCACAAAATCATGGTTCCCCTAGAAGACTTGTGATTAATTTTGCAAGACTTTGAATCACCAATCCTTTTGTTATGTGGCATGCATCATAAGATTTGTAGTAATCATCCACATCTATGTATAGAATTGGCCACCAATATTCCACATCCAATATCTTCTTCTGTGTGATTTCAATTGCGAAATGACCTCCTAATGGTCCTTCATGCAGTTCTCTCATCACCATTTGTGCTTTTGTAGTTGTCAAACATCTTCATAATCTATTGTTTTGGCCCATTCTATATAATTCATTATTCTTTAGTGTGAAAGGCTTTGCTCTCCTTACTGGTCTTTGCTTTTATTGTATAAATAATGTTCCCTTAATCTGCCATGTTCTCAAAAAATCTTTTACATCGTTTAGCCATTTAGGCTCTATGTAAAACAAACTTGCATTTATGGTTTGATTCAACACACGTATGGGTTTTGTAATATTTGGTAGTTTTAACAATGCATTTGCAATTACATGAATTCTCCTTAGCTTATACACTATTATGAAGTCATATTCTAAAAACAATAACAACCACCTAGCTATTCTCTTTGAAACCTATGGTTTCTTGACCAAATAGACTAGTGCCATACACTACTAGAAATTTTGTTTTTTGCAACTTGTTTTATGCAACTAAAAAATTTCACATGCAATTATTTTGGAGTTGCATGCAACATTTTTTAGTTGCATAAGACAAGTTGCAAAAGACAAAATTTCTAGTAGTGATATGATTTACATAAAAGACAAATTTATTGCCTAGCAAATAATGTTTGAACTTGTGCAAAGCAAAAAACCATTGTTAAAGCTTATATCTTTATTGTGTTATTATTTTGTTCTGCTTTGTTCAAAAGTTTAGAAACATATACCACCGATTAATCATTCTTCCTTGTTAAATTTTGAAGCAACATAGCTCGTATAATTAGTAATGATGCATCTGTATGAACACAAAACTCCACCTTCCAGTTTGGTGATATCAATATTGGTGTTTCAATATATTTTTGTTTGATCAACTCCCAAGCTTTCTAACACTCCTCTGTCTACAATCTTTGTTTCTTTGGTTAGTTTAGTGATAGGCACCATAATAGTAGCAATTTTTTTATGAAGCATTTGTAAAACTATGCCATACTGTTGAATACTTGAATCTAATGTGGATTCTTAAATGGTGACATGTTTACTATTGCTTGTATCTTCTTTGGATTTGGTAGTTTCTCTTCTTTGGAAATAATAAACCCCAAGATCATTTGTTTGGATTCAAACTAATGCCATATTCTTTGCACTTTTGAAAACATAATCTAGGAGCTGTTATAAATGACTATCCATGTCACAGTACACTATAAAATCATCCAAAAATTGTTAACAAATAGGAGATCTACTCAAGTGCAAACATAAATCTTTATTGAAAAGAAACTACAACATAATGCTCACAACACAAAACACAACATCAAGAACTCTCCAAGGTTCTTATCACATGAAATACACAAACTTGTGTAGTGAAGAAAAGAGAACCAAACCATCAACACTAAGGTATTTAACTAAAAGACCAAACCACAAATAACCAAACTAAAATAAGTAACAAAAATAATTCAACCTTGTGAAAGTAACCTAGTTACTTTCCTATTCCAGTAACTAATGAAACCTAACTAGTGGAGCTTGAATTTTCAACACTCCCCCTCAAGCTCAAATCCACTTCTAGTACACCAAACATTTTTCTAAACTTCCTTAGCTTGTCTTTACCTAAAGCCTTTGTGAAAATGTTAGTAACTTAATCTTCAATACTAACATGAATGAGGTCAATTTATTTTGCTAGAACTTTTTTTCTTATAAAGTGGTAGTGCACCTCAATGTGTTTTGTCCTAACATGATAGACGAGGTTGTTAACAAGTAGTATGCTACTGATGTTATCACAATAAATGACAATAGGAGCATCCAGTAACTGTCCTAAATATAATAGTAGTTTTTGTAACCAAACTACTTCACATGCAGCAATTGCTACACCTCTGTATTCTACCTCTGTGCTTGATAATGCAACTATTGGTTATTTCTTATTACTCCAACTAACAACACCACTTCCAAAAGAAAACATGAAACCATTGGTCGATCTTTTATCTGAAACATTGCCAGCCCAATCAACATCCGTGTATCCATGTACTTGTAATTGGTTCTTGACTTCATAAAAAATTCCACACTGCAAGGTATGTTTTATGTACCTCAATATGCGCTTCACTACATCCAAATGTGGCTTTCCTGGTGTTTGCATGAATTGACTTACCACTCCAACTGCATAACTCAAATCTGGCCTTGTGATGGTCATGTAAATCAAACTCCCCACTATGCGTCTATACATAGTGGTATCCTCCACGAGCTAGCTCTCCTTCATCTACACTTAACTTCACATTTTGCTCCAATGGAATTGAAATGGGTTTACAACCCGTCATCCCATATTCGGACAATTTGTTCAAGGCATATTGCTTTTGTAGTAACCATATCCCTTTAGGGGAATGGATTACCTCAATGTCGAGGAAATAACGCAACTCTCCCAAATCCTTCATCTCAAATTTTTGCTTCAAAAGCTTCTTCAAATCAGATATGTCTACATCACTATCTCTTGTGATAATCAAGTCATCAACATAGATGACTTGACTACAATCCCATGATCTGTCTTTTTCACATATAGTGAAAAATCTGCATCGGATGTTTGAAATCCACTTGTGACAAGATACTCACCTATCTTCTCTGACCAAGCTCTAGGTGTTTGCTTCAAGCCA
>Ga0116229_10002081_pt1 | contig 32118 bp, 20 predicted proteins | sample S1TSphgellanicum_3_FD_87313 | JGI IMG/M metagenome (GOLD analysis project Ga0116229, IMG submission 87313) | Host-associated microbial communities from peat moss isolated from Minnesota, USA - S1T2_Fc - Sphagnum magellanicum MG | ecosystem: Host-associated > Plants > Peat moss > Unclassified...
ATGCTTATAAAAAGGGCTAATAAATTTGCTTACAATGTAAATGCCTATAAGAAGCATTGTAGACTACAGTAACTACTCTTGATAAAATACCATAGTTAAATAGCAGGTTTTGACCCAATTTTTAAAATTTTTTTAGGCATGCTGAAATTTTCAAAAAAAGACTTTTTCTCAAAGATTTTTTTTTTGGAGAAGGGAAGTGAAGCGTCTTTTGAAATATTTGAGAATATTTTATTTGTTGAAATGAAATCTTCAAAATTAAATAATTATTTGACAAAGACCTGGTGAACCTACTCTTCAACTACGGTAGTTGCTAAGATCCTTGATTTTGCTCTATATAATTGTGATGTTTTGAGTCTCTTACATGCTAATGAATGAAGCTAGGGTATAATAGTCACATCTCTGAAGGTGTATCTTCTAGCACCAACCCAACCCCAAAAAAGAAAACCTGGAGCTTCATTTGGCTGATGGTGACCAATAAAACAGGTTACATAAGAGTTGGGTCACAAAGTACACACGAAGGCTCAAATTTGAAGTGTTAGAGCATCTCCACCGGTGCTCAGTATGTCACTCTGGATAATAAAATTAAATGTCTTAAGTTTAGCTGTTTTCTTTTTGGCAACCCCACCAATAAAACTGTAACTGGAACTACATGTACTTGGGGACTACTAATAGCAAACCACCTGGACCAATCAATATGATCGACCAGTAAGAAATACTGAGCCGCAGTCAAGTCCAATTTATTACACTCTATTTTGGAGGTGCAAAATTGTGTTGTGCCTTTTACCAGCTATGGCAAGCTGCACAAATTTGGTGCAGAAAAACCAATTTCCTGAGCTAAACCGGCACATTTTGACTTTTTCGCAATAAATTTTACTGTCTGGAATAACCCTACTGTGCACTGGTGGAGATGCTCTTCTGGCCTCGTTAATATCATCTCTGTTGCACAGCTACCCAATACGTTACAAATCAAAGTTTGAACTGTATAAGACTTACAGACCGTCGTTTCTTGTAAGTCTTTTGTTTTGTCTCCCATGAGCTACAACACAGTTTGATCATCGCCATATATGTACAACACCAGTTGATATATACCATATCATGGAGCGTCATTTGATTGCTTTTCTGCCATTTTGTCCCTTTGGACTTTCCCTCAACTCTTCCAGATTGACGAATTCAGTTCAAAGCTAAATCCAGCTTCTCACAATTGCCAGACAAAGCTATTACTACTACTACTCATCACTTCACTTGGTGCAGCAGCTCCTCCTTGCAAGTAATCCAAATTTGCAGAATAATTTAGGGGTCTTGGGTTGCTGTACTTTTTCTATCCAAATTTGCAGAATCAGGGGGGTCTTGGGTTGCTGCACTTTTTTAATAAAATGAGTGGGTCTTGCTGTATTGACCAGCATTATTTCGCAAGTTGCTGAATGCACCGGTGAGCAATCACTCATGGGTAACATGTAACTATGACTTCTAACACCACTGATTTCAACACATGCAGCCCCCCTTGGCATATATAACATAGTTGGTGGCTGAATTGCTTATTATTTGATTGCAACGACGATATGGTCGATTTGAAACTGATGTCATGTAGCACTAGCAAACAATAGATGCTTACGTTGTTGATGCAATTAGCATAACTTGAACTCTAAGTATGCTGAAACGGGTGTCATGCAGCATTGGCAAACACTAGATGCTTACCTTGTGGATGCAATTAGCATAACTTATCTATTACTTAAAGCATAACTTGAACTCTAAATATGCTGAAACAGGTGTCATGTAGCATAAGCAAACAATAGATGCTTAGCCTTGTTGATGCAATTAGTGTAATTTACCTGTTACCTATAGCATAACTTGAGCTCTAAATCTTCATGAACTACAATTGCTGCATGTGGTAAAATATTGTTTGCACGATGTGGCAAAAAGGGAGGTCTTTTTTCTTTGTTTTTTTCTTCAATTTTCTGATGTAGCCACATTGGTGATCATCCACAAGAGGAAATTTAGCCAGATTTGGCTACAGGTCAGAGGAAACTAGAAACGTTTTAGAACCTATTATCTAGAATGTAGTGATTTCAAAAAAGAAATTCCTCTAAATCTGGCAACTTTTGCACAACTTTTTCACAAAAGTCCTTTCTCTGAGTCAAAATGGATTTGCTTTTTTTGTTGCCAAATGGCAAAAATCTCCCACCAAAAAAAACCCACCAATGGCAAACAATTTTTTTTTGGGGTAACTCAACTCTCAATTATATAGGAATTTTATGATTTGTTTGTATATGGAGGTAGTATGTGGTAGCAAGTTTTACCATGTGCTATGATTTTTTTTGTTTTTTTTTCCACAAGTGGAGAAAGTAAATTCCTTTGCGAGTACACAGATACCCGAGTCATTTCAGGTTTGAGAAGGCCATTTTTGCCCTTGGGCTAATACCCCGTACCAAAGAGTTTGAGTACCTACTACCTACACAAGCCTACTACATAAGCCTCAGTCGGTAGTGGGTACTACTACCTACATAAGCCTAAATGGGTAGTAGGTACTCACATTTTCCTACCCATATGAAATGGGCAAGGAGAATATATGAAAACTTCGGGTATCAGAACAAATTCAGGGGTTGTCGAGCCTGCAAAACAACACTTGTTCTGCACACTCCTGCAACCCTGACTGGCTGATTCTCCCCCCAACCCAACACTGGTATAGTGTGTGCCTTTGTAGCAAGCAAAGTGTTCTCTCACAAAGGCCCTGATGAAAAACCCCTTTTGAGTGTGTAACAATTCATCAATCTTCTTTGTCATTAGTCTTTACTCAGTTGCTTTCTTTCCTTCCTCATGTCGTCAAAGGGTGGGTAAACAAACACCTTGATCTCCTGAATGAGTGGAGCTCTATCACTTCCGAGTTCCATCATCCATGGCAATCAAGGAAAATGATGGTAGCTCAAATGGTAGACTTGATGTGGCTGATTGTTTGTGCTTGCAAATATTAGTGTATTGAGTTTGAAGTCAAAATATAGGAACTTAGAAGCAACGTTGTGGTTGTATATGTTGAGCCATTAGGCTTAACATATCTGAGTAGCTCATCCATATAACGATGCCTACGCTATTCCCCCAAACATTGAACACTCTTCAAGCATCAGGTCAATAATTTTTTTTTTGGCACAAATGAAAGACTTCATTGTGAAGAAAAACAAGACACATGAACTGAGTCATAGGGGGAGTGCAATATCCAAGAAAACAGCTTAGCTAGTGAAACCTCTACAAGGTCCATCACGAAGATCACCTAACAAACTTACAACAATTTTAACATATGAATTTTGATGATTGGTGCAAGAATCAGTTATGATTTGATACTATTAACCTCAACATATTCTAAATGAAGTCAAACAATATTGCAATGGGTGTGCGTGCAAGTTTAGCAACAATTGGCAATGACACAATTCACTGGGACTTCTCGCCAATGGCACAATTATTAAATAGGGTTCATTGCAAAGTTGGACTGTTCAAAATCAAAGGAGCCCCCATTCAGTATTTTTATTATTAAAAAAATTCAAACAAAATAACTTCATTGAAAACCAAAACTACTGAAGCAAACAAAGGGTTGTCACAAATTCAATTTAAACCTCATGCAAAAGATATGATTTTACCAACCAGGTAAGGAGACAACAATGGACTTCAAGGAACCCTTTAAAAGGATATAGGTCACCAAATGAAACGAATGTGTAAGATGGAATCACAAAGTTCACAAGTTGAATGGATGGAAATGTAACCTAACACTTAATTTCTTTGTCCAATTGCAATATCAAATCTTCTACCATGCACAACAGTACGGATTGTAATGGTAGGCGTAGTAAACTAGGAAGAAGGGTTTGTGAACAGGCTACAAAGAATTCTTTTCAGAAACTTTTGCATCATGTATATAGATAGGTATGTACATAGAGCTGCACTCAAAGTACAATATGTACCCCAAGTTTACTCTAAGTATCATGAATCCACCACAAGGATCTGATTGTCAGAAATTGACCCCATTCAGAAGAGGATCTCCTCGTTAGGGTTAGTTGTTGTCACAAAGAAGGGGCAGAAGTGACTCACATTGCCATCATATTGATGGATAGGCCATGGTATTCATGAAAAGGGGTTGTTTCACAATTGGGCAACCCTCGATGACAGATGAGTTGTCAAATTTCATTGTAACTTCACATCTAGTTCATAAATTAAGGTGTTTCCTCCAGCTCATGTCTCCTTTGCATCTGATCAATTAGTTGTGCATTGTGGTAGTGCTGCCATGGATGCTTATAGGTTTGAGCTATTGAACTCTCTTTCAAGCTTGAAGCTTGGTAAGTTTTTAATTTATTCATTGTGCATCATTATGTAAATGCAATGGGCAAACTGCAATTAGTGTGTTGTTTCGGAGCTTGGACTCACAAGGTTGGTGCAAAGGAGATTTTGCAGAGTTGGTGATTGTGACTAAATTTCACCAGCAACAACACTTTTTGCTTCACTTGCAAGCTACATTATAGGAGAATGTGGTTTATCTCACACAAAAGGCCATGACACGTGTGTGAGATAAACTTTGTGATTTCAACCATTACAATGTACAATCTGTAATGTTTATTGTGGCATATATTATATCAAAATTTTAATTTCACATTAAGTTATGGCACATTTCACAAAGTGAGCACTCAAATTTTTTTTATGTTTTACACTTCACCCAAAATAGGTTTCGTAGAATTTATATGTTAGAATTTCTCTGTGCAAATAATTTCTCTCTTTATGTTTTCAACCCATCAATTTAAAGTTCCACTTTTCAAAAGAAACTTTGGAACCCATCAAGACCAATACTCCAAACTGAGTGTGTCACATAATGGGTTGTATACAATGGTGTATATTAGAAGTCTAGAAAAGCCCGACAACCACAGTGTTATGCAGTTAGTACTCATGACACTGAAAGTTCTTTTCAAAGCCAATAACTACACGACACTGGGAATGACTATTTCTTTTTCTGTGCAGAATCTCACACAAGAAGTTGATTATAACTTGTGGGATGATGTTATCAAAGGAACGAGAATGGCATTTAAGCAATATTGCACCTAAAAATTGTATCATGCATCGGGCTTCGTATTTTCATTCTATTTTAGAAAAATGAACAACCTTAACTAATCCATCACCTGTTGCAGACATAGAAAATTTACAAGAGTTTGTAGTGGCAACATAGATTGGGATGTTCCAAAGACACTCCAAACAAGCCAAAAGGTCCAACCCCATGGGAAGGCACTTTTATCAAATTGGGAGTTTGGAACTGCTTATGAAATACCAATTCATGTACATAAGGATGCGTAGGCAAATCCTCATGGATCAAAAGGTAGATATAATTTTTTTGTTGGAATAGATGTAGACTGTAGGGATGCAAAAAACTTTCAAGCTTATTCCCTGAAAGCCTGACAGCTTTTGGAGGTCAATTCAAAGTACAATTGGTCAGACTGTGAAAATTTTGTAAGTGGCATGCGGCCTTACTGAGGCATCAGACAGAAAAATCCATCATGGAAATGGATTGATTAGCCATACTAATTAGGCTCTACAATTATTCCGTTTAATGGATTGCTTCCAGGGCAATTTTGGTGGACAATTTGAATGTGGGAGCCTACATTCTGCTTTCTAAGTTTTCCCCTCAATTGATGCACATGACTTCCATTGTGTTAGAACTTACAACTGTGATACCCAACATTATTTTCCTCCACTCCATTTTAAGTATTCTTATCGCAATAGCACTGGAGTGATGGACTCCAAGCCTCTGATGGCAACCATTTCTTTTTGTTATGTATTATTGAGTTCTTTATTGCCTGGCAAGCTCCATTAAACAAAGCACTCAGAGGAAGCACAAAGAGAGAGAACCCAAATCTGAGCTCCAAGGGCAAACCCAAACTGGGTCACAATGGGGCAAAGGAACAAATTGTGTTCCAGAGACCTCACCAGTCACAATAAGCTTATCAGAAAATGAAGGGAAATGTACCTTCTTTATTTGTTTTTACGTTGGCCATAGTTTTTGCACCTTTTGTAGCTACACAAACTCATGTGATGTACAACAATCTTGAAATTTCTCTTTTGTACGGGCTTCAATGAAATTTCACATGGTTTAAACCTGCATGAAATGTGTGAGTTAGGAATAGGGGGAGGCAAGAGACATTACTGTTAGTGCCTTTTGTCTCACTAAGGAGGGCAGAGCCCAAGGTTCAAGGCTACAGACAATGACCGTAGTGCCTGGCCTTTTAGAAAAACTGAGGTGCACTTTTATAAGGATGACCCAGATGCATTCAAATGGATGCCGCAAATCACCTTGTAACAAATCTCCCCCACCCTATGCCTATTACATGTGATCTCCTTGCCTCTATAGAAATTTAGAGATAAATTAATATGAGAAATATCTAGAAGTGGGAAATTGTGATTGGGGAGGTCCCCTAAATTACACTATGGTTTTTACATACAGAGTAAGGCTACCCCATCTAGGCTGTTCTGGTTAGAAGCTCCATATACCCGAGGGTATAGGAAGTTTATAACCATAATACTGGAAACGGTGAGCTTACACTGCATATAAAACTGTTTAAAACTAATAAGAAACAGTAAAAGCTGTGTATCAAGGCGCCTTACAAGCATAACAACCCTGCGGGCATCACTCACAATGAGCCAAAATTACCTTGTGTGGTTGCCCTAGATAACAAAGGCAAAATTACAACAAGCTTTTTATGTGTAGGGTAAAGCTGGAGGCCACAGGGTTTACCAGAATCAATGTTAGTCTTCTGAGGCATAGAGTCCAAATCTAGCCAAAGACATTTGTCTGACAGTCTTGTTATGAACTTAACAGCAGCAGCACAGTAGTAGTAGTAGTAGTAGTAGTAGTAGTTCAATGTGATGTCCCAGTAGTGCTCACTCACTCATGCAGAACTCTTGCTTAAAAAGTCTACCAAAAAGCCCCTTATCTGTCATTACAGAATTCCAAATGTTGGACAGCTTTTCAACCAGAATTCTCTCTACAGAGTTTGATTGTAAAAAGTACCCATCATTGCGGGAGCTTGCCAGATCTTAAGCAACAGCATGTGGGCCTGATGAACTGCAAAAATACAAATTCACAATATGAAGTTTTTGGGTATATAATGCTCTTCTTAATCCAAACAAACAGCTACCAAGAGCTGCATGACCAAACAGCTCACAATCTAGACATTAGCATGACAGCAGTATCCCTCATCTTCCCCTCAACCCCCCACATGGTGGTAGTGCGTGTGATCATCAGAATTTGGAAATCCTAATCCCTCATCCTCCCACCCACATGGTATTCATGTGCATGATCACCAGAATTTGGAAATGGTAACCCAATTTTGCACTTTCAAACATGGTCAAGTGAAGCAAGGAGTAAAGATCAAAGATCCAAAACCTCATCGAACTATAACTAAGTGTACTGTTGCAATATTTTTCCCCCACTAGTCTGCCCCTTGCCCCAATTCTTTTTTCAGCTTGTCACATTTTGCACCCATAAACCTCTCATCTTACAAGTACCAAGGGGCACGTACCAAGAGTCTCGTAACATGCTAAGTAGCATGTTGTGTACTCCCTAGTACTCGCAACATGCCAAGATCAATGTATAACATGAACCCAAAATGTGCCCTGAGAATGCCAAGGCAAAAAAAGGAGGCCAAGTGCAGAAAAAATTGCAGCAATACTCTTGTACTAACTGCATTAACAACTATGGGCAAATATAACGTTAGGGCATTTTATCTCTACTTGGAGCCCAATCTTCTTCATCGACAAATGGGATTACAAAATCAGCCATAAAGTTCAAAGTTTACGTAACTAGAAGTTGTCAGTAGAAATTTCTTCAGCCAATAGAGTTATTTGTGAAGTCATGGACTATGTATGGGCACCAAAACCCCTAGTTTAGCTGAAAATTGGAATAAAAAGATAAAAACATTGAGAAAAAAAGAGTACAAAGGCCTAATAATAAAATAGGGTTTGCAGCTCATTTTATCACCAATTTTGATGCTACTTTCTTTTTCATTCTCAATGTTTAATTTGTTACTTATTTTAATATATTGCACCTTCACTATTGTTTAACAATTGTGTCTTTTCATGCTATTTTATTTTGCCCAGCCTTCACATCCTGTAAACTTCATCCTCAACATTAACATCTTTTTTTCAAATTTCACTCGCTTTACAAATATCCTTCATTTAGGGATGAACTAGAGATGAAAGATGATATTACCGTAGGTAGTACCCAAACGGATTTGACAACAAACTGTCAAATGATTAGTTAAATTTCAAATCTTAACTTCGGCAGTTGGTTATTTAATTCTGAAAGATGAAGGCTCAAAGACTAGGTGACATTACAGATAACTTTAATAGATATAGGGTTATAGGTATCAATCTTATGGATAGATTCACTAATCACTTTCATTTCAAGCCTAATTAAAATAGTTCCAGATTATAAAGGAATGGATCACACCTCTAGATGGTAGATGGGTTGGTGGTGTGTACTGAAAGGAAGAAAGAAATATTTTAAAGGCCTGCAAAGCTCCTCTAGAGCAATCAATCACAATGGGTCGCTGTCCTCCAAATTATAGAACACACCCTCCAGGGGACAATGTATAGTATGCACCCATGTGGTGTGGTCTGCCCTGATCTGCAGTGCAGTGTCCTCAGCTGCAAACAGATTTTGCTTGCCTCTTTCTGGGTACCAAAGTATTCTCATGCACCTTGTTCATCATCATGTGTTTCATTAGCTCTGCACTATGGACCTACCATGGATCTGCTAATGGATTTCACATCTGTATGGAGTTAAGGGTTCACAATGAACTTACTTACTTGCACCCCGCATATCTGCTGCTGCCAAGAGTGGATGATTCTTTGGGACTTGACTGCCATGTGCACAGACTGCGGAGATTCCTTTTTCCTCAACCCAGTTAATTGAACAATTTGTGAAGGATTGCCAACTTCTGCCAGAGTCCGTGGAGATTCCTTTTCAACTCAGTTAATTGAACAATTTGTGAAGAATTGCCAACTTCTGCCAGAGTCCGCGGAGATTCCTTTTTCCTCAACCCAGTTAATTGAACAATTTGTGAAGAATTGCCAACTTCTGCCAGAGTCCGTGGAGATTCCTTTTCAACTCAGTTAATTGAACAATTTGTGAAGAATTGTCAACTTCTGCCATGGAAATTCCTTTTTCGCGCCCCTGTTGAGTGAACAATTTGTGAAGAAATTGCCAACTTCTGGCACACTCATATGATTACAGCTCGTTCCACTCCATAGTTGAGAGGATAATCCTCTATTTAAAAAAAATGTGCATGTAACTCGGAAGATGAGGCCATGCAGTCTCACTTGAAATTTTCCCTTGAAATGCTCTGAAGATCTGCCATGTTTCTTTCTATAGGGAAAGATTAACACTAAGACCCACTTCACACACGGAGTCAAGGCCAATGTTCGACTCAAATCAAGCATTTGTATTGGTGCAAAAGTTTAATTCAGCCCGCAGGGCTTTACACTAGGAGTTGAGGCTGAAATCGAAAAAAATCTTTTCAATCTGCCCCCAAGTTATTAATAAATGCTGAACTTTATGTCCTTGTATTGGCCCCATCAAATTCGGGGAAGCCAATCTGTAACCCTTGGGGCCAATGTTTTTGCATTTATTAGTAACTTGGGGCCAAATAACACGAAAAAAATGCCCAAAGTTGGCCCCAAGTTTTTTTGGCCCTCACTCCTTGTGTAAAGTGGGCCTAATTTGTTTTGGAAGTCTAGCATCTTCGTATTCTGTTAAAAAAAAAGTCAAGGTGAAACCCAAGATCTTTGGTTGCACATGTCATAAAAGAATTATTTCAAAAAATGCCCTGCACAGACCATTTCATAGTTGAAAGATTATACACATTGTGTAAACAAGGTGTAAAAAGGGTTGGTACATTCGAACAAAATAGCACCTATTAACATTGTACGTCACTTGCATAAGACATAATTATAGGTTGATATTGTGAACCCTAAGTCCATCCATCCGTGCTCAGAAAACCATCAATTTTGGTAGTAAACTGAGTTTCATCTTGTCTTTCCTTTTTCCTGAGCGCCTCCACTGCTGCTACAAATATTTTCACTGCTCCTAACTGTACAACTACTATAATTAGTTTCGAATCTTGTGCATTAAATGCTGAGTATCAGCATTTCATACTGAGATTTATTGAAATGTCTTTACTTTGCGGATACCACTGAGAGAGGGGATAGGGGGGTGAAAGCAGCCCCAAAGAGAGGGTGAAGACAGGGTGACTTTCTGGATAACTCTAATGTATGAGAAAATTTGACTTATAAATTACGAGGAAATGGTAGGCTAGTTTTTACCCTACCCACATGGGGACCGCATTTTAGGTCAAGAAATATGCAAAACCATGTTTAGTTTGTCTTGTCAGTGCTGGTGTCACCTGAAATGAAATAATGATAATTCTGACAAGCCTAGATCACACATAGGCTTTCCACTATGTAGCTTCCAAATCTCCGATGGAAAAACAATAAAAATCCTAAGCAGCATCATAAACAAGTGTAAGGTAAAGACCGAAGGTGGAGGCAATCTCAAAATAAGGGGCCTAAGACAAGTTAGTACCTGACTCCAACCCAACATCTTGGGAATGTCCCCCACCCTTGGGCTTTACCTATCCTAAAGCACGAGGAGACGGTTAGAATGAACCTAACGAGGCATAGATCACAAGGTGTAGGTAGGGAAGGGTTCTAACTTCTTCAGCCCCACTCCTTAAGAATGGGAACAATCTTACAGGCAGAGCCAATAAATTACAAAATAGCTGGAGACATTATTGTATCTAGCCAACAACAATACCCATTCTTGCAAGGAACAAGCCTGAGAAATCTACTACATCGGATTTGCAGTCACCATCTTTGGTGGCATGATATTGTACTTTGGCTTGGCAGCTTCAGCACATGTCTGTCAAATAATTAATTAATTTTTTAAATTTTCATTTTGGTAAATAAAATATTCTCAAAGATTCAACATTTTCCTTCACAAATTTTTTTTAACACTTGAAAACATGTTTTCTGAAAATTTTCAGCATTTCTGAAATAATAATATAATTAGTGTCGAATCTACCAAGGTAGTGGCGATATTGAAATGTATGTAAAGGTATTATTATTATGCTCTGATCTGATCTGATAGGGAGTTTGGATGGTAGTAGTGCATACTTATTATTGCCAAAAGCTTCTTCACTCACAAAACTTGTCTTGTAATCTGTGTTGCCACATGATAAGTTATATCTCCATTTCAGGGATTTCCATTAGAGTGCAGTAGATGCATGGACAGGCACTTTCTGTTGGAGAGCTGCAATTGGGTTGTGAATCAGTGGGTAATTCATGTTAGGAATGTTGGGAACATTTCATATGGAAAGAACTTTGTAGGAGGAACATATGATCCTTGAAAAAAAAGTTGATGAGTGTCAACCTGCGATTCACAAGTTAACTCAAAGCTCCCACAACTCTACATTTGGTTAATGCTTGACCTATAGAGTTGTGAGGTGATTGTGAGCATAGCTAGATGGAGCAGAGGTAATGAAATGCTGCTATTGGGGCAGAATCCATGATTAGAGCAATCTAAAGGAAATCTTGAGACCCTTAAAACTAAAAGATCTGAGATCGCATCACATCTGAAACCAAATTGAAGGAAATCTGATAAATTTTGGAAGACTATTTTAGTGTATATTTTGCTAGAGGTGGATGAACCAGATTTATGGACTTGGGTAGATGATCTGGTAATTCATGTGATAGTTCATATAGGGAAATTGTGACCTCCAGATGAATTTCTTTCTTTGAGAATTGATGGGTAGTCAGTCAATTCTGGAATTATGTCTCTAGAGATCCCTGATCTTCTTCCTCTGTCCTGACTGTATTTTTTTTTCTTTTTGTTGTTCCGCAAATGTCACTGGTCTGGAAACTCTCAATGTGTCTTGACACAGCCCTTTCTATTGAATCTAATCCTTTCCATGAATCACATCCGGAGCAGAGTGAACTTGGTCTACTTGGTGTATGACAAAGGGCAACCCACCCAGAGTGCACACAAATTGCACCCACCCACATGATCAAGCTTCCCTAGGAACTTCGTTAAGTGTCTCTTGCAACACTAGAGGGACTCAAATCTTGGTCTCAAGCTTATTTATTCTTCTCCACCCTGCAACTTCTGCATTTGACATATACTAACAAGCTGATCACACTGTTGTTGCTGCTGGTTTTATAATCCAAAGAGTCCACTTGAACAGGAGCAAAGTGTGCAATGGAAATAGCATGAAGAACCTTTTTGTTCATAAAAATTGCCACAAATATCTGACAATAAAATGCGCTTTACACAACTAGAAAAAGACTAAAGTTCACCTTCGAAAAATCACGAGCAGAAAATTCACATGTGTCCCTTCATCATTTGTACACAGTTCTAATTTTATGTGTGAAATAGGAGGAATTAAATGGATTTTTTTAATGAGTAGTTTGCATGATCTATCCAGGATCGCAATATTTCTGTTGATACCAAATCTTCATTTTTCCCCAGAAATTTCAGCACATATTTGCTTATATCTTTAGTCCATCAGCATGGCAATACCACTCTTCACAAAAACAAAACACACAAGTCCACAAAATCCAAGATACATACTTGACATCGTGATACCACATTACATTTTGTAGTGAAACCATAGGAGCATTTTGTTGGTGTCCGCTTTTTTTCCCCAAAAGTATTAATAAATCTCATGTTGAGTTCGTACAATTCCTAAACACAGAACAATTCACACCACTTCTTACACTAAAACATTATAGCAAATTAGACATTCAAAATCATCACCATGAGCATTAACATAAAATCAAAAAATCTGGACAGAAATGAGAAAATGTGCAGCAAACTAATTTTGTGCCATTATTGAAGCTGAATTGCGACTACAACAATTTCATATCATTTGCAATTTACAAAGTCCTTAACACCTGATGATCTCAGGGAAGAGGCAGTATCACTCTTCATCTTGTTTTGAAAGAAGAATATGTGAGCTCTAGTGATGGACTCTTTTATGACCTGGGCCTAGCTGATTTAGGCTACATGCAATAGTCATGAAATTGAGGCATTGAATCTCAAGATCACAACTTGAATTTAGGTTTATCCTTTTTTCTTTTGTCTGTCTGTCTATTTCCCTTGTTTTTTTCTCCCAAGCAATTTTGCTATCTAATGCATTATAAGGGCATAATTTTCATTGGTCTTCCAGAATATGTCCATGTTGTTTTTCTCTTTCTGTTTCTATAAATTATTTCTTCAATTAGGAGCTGTCTAACCAAACCTTAATGTCTATCTGTCAGTAGGTCTTCCTCTCTCATCCTTTCATGACTTTTGTGAGGCAATCTAACTTCTAGTCATCCACTCCATGGCACATCAAGAGTCTTTTGGACAGTTATTCTCAAGGTTGCATGTATGATGGATTGTATGTGGCAGCTGGCTACCTGAAGCTTTCATGTTGAGAGTCAAGTAGGATGCAGCAGGTTGCATATATAGTCTTCATCACTTTGAACATAACTTTGCAAATTAAGATGATCTTGGATTAGTTTGCATTTTGAACCTGCTCAAGAAGCCTTGAGAAATTCACAACTATGTTCATGTTGATGACAATTAGCACTTGGTTAGTTTCTATTGAGCATGAAAGTCTAGTAGATGCACTTACATTTTGTGCCTGCAACTCTGATCTGTTTGCTGGTTGTTTGTCTATCATGATTGCAATTATTCGTGTTGGCAATGCTGCTTTGTGGATGCAAAAGCATTAACCTCATATTTCATGCTTTTCCTCATTACATTACTCTAGGTATGAGGAATTTGATGTCGTGTGCCAATATTACCATCATTTGAGACATCTCATGTCATGTTTGTTCAAAGTTATGCTTCTCCCCAAGTCGTCCATATGGTTTTTCTAGAGAAATGGTAAGGCTTGTCTGAACTATGGAGGTGCAAATTAAGGTGGTTATGCGTTGCAGATGGTGTGCAAACTTTGCAAAGCATGTTATTAAACCTGGTTTAGGAACTCTCTCATACTATCCTATTCTTGGTATAACTAAATGAAGAAATTGAAACTAAACTAATTGTTGTGGAATTTGCAATCATCATTGGCATGAATGAGTGCACAAACAAAGGATACCCTAGTAGTACCTTGGCCAATTTGACACCAATTATATTATTTTCAGAATTGTTGAAATTTTCAAATTTTATTTCTTCCAAATCAAAAAATATTGTAAACAATAATAGTGAATATTTAGGAATATTTCATTTGTTGAAATGAATTTTTCAAAATTAACTCATTATTCAATAGACATGTGTTGAAATGGCCAAGGTATTAAAGTAGTTGAAAAAGCATGAACAACATCAAATTCACTATGTTATGTGGTCTACAAAGTAATTTCGTACATGATTGACATTCTTGGACATGCGAGGTTTAGTTTAGTTTTTTGGGTGTCAAAAATTGACCAATTGAAGGTACTTGTGATTCCCTTTTGTCCTCATGCTTTGCTAGTATTTGATGAAGTAAATTTGTTCTAATGGGTTGTTGAGGTTCATTGCTAGGAGCATCAACTAGTTGAATTCCTTTGGCTTGAGAATGTGGTTGTTCTTATGATTGAACCGTTGCATGAATAGGTTGTTGTGGTGTTCCTAATTCTAATTGCCTTCTAAGGCCCTTTGTGACTATTCTTGACATCTCTTACTATTTCCAAACAAGTGCTAATTAGAATTTCTTTTGATCAATAAGTTGTTTTATAAATTAGAAAACAAACATGCAAATCTTAAGAATTCTTCAAACTAACTTTGTAAAAAATCAAAAACTTATCAAAACACAAAATAGTCCTAGAAAACTACTAAAATGAGTACAAATCCAAATTAAAATTTTCAAAAAATAAAACAATCACTAAAACCAAAGATTGTAAATGTGATTGTTTACAATTTTGTTCCACTACATGGTCGCCAAATGTTAAGGATGTTTTCTATGTTACATAATTTTTCTTCTTTGTTTCTAATTTTCCTTTGTAGAAATCATCAATAGGTGAGTTATATTACAAATATGAAAAAATATGGAGACAAGAACATAATTTTTTTTCTTATTCACAAAGAACAAAACTAATATGAATTTCCACACATAAAATTAGAAAGGAAAAAGCTTAAAAAATCAAAAGTGTACAAATTCAAAAAACAAACTCCAAGAGTCACAAAAATAAAAAAAAGATAGCCTATCATCCTAAAAAATCCTCCTATTTGTACCAAGTCATAGTGTTGTTTCAACTTAAATAGTCACTAGTCAATACAAACTCAAAATCAAAGTAGGAATTATTGGTCACATGTTTTCTATGAACAACTGGTTACTATAATAGATTGGGTGCCTATTCATATAACAAACCAATTAACTTAAGGACCTATTATCCAATAATCACTAAAATAATTTCAAAATGGTATTGTTTCACTAGTTACTGATTGGTACAATTAGTTATTATTTATATAATGAAAATTTGGGTTAACATGTTAATTCTTGCATTTTTGTTGCGTGGATGTGCTAGGCTTGGATTCTTGTTTTCATTGTAGGTGAATGACCATTTTGGTTTGAACATGGTGGACCATTAAGGGTATTTTCATGTTATTTTTTGTATGTGGGATAACAATGATAGTTGTAGGTGTTGACATAGGAACACATCACAAAGGTTAAATACACATATTGAACATGTAGCCCCACTAGAAGCAACAATTGTTTTGGTGCACAAGTTTTTAATGATGATGCAATCATCTTTAATTTGGCAAATGAATTATAGTTGTTTCATTGCTTGTGTGTGAGCCTTTATAGATTGTGAAAATCCTTCAACATGGTTGGTAGGACATGACATTCAATTCCCAAATGTATTTTTTCTAGCATGCCAAATGCTAAAAATTGTGGGGTTTCAAATTGAAACATAGAGAATTCTTTGTAGCACAAATTTAATCACAAGCCTTTGTTATTCAAGATTTGGAAGTGAATATTTGTCACACCTTGTGATGATTGCCAAAAAACTAGTTTAATGATGCTTGTGTGGGGTGCAAGTTCATCAAGGAAGGTTATATACATGATTTCATGGTTCATGAAGAAACTTTGATGGAAGAAAATGAAATTTTGATTTAAGAGGAGGACTATTTTGAAGATAATGCATAGTTGCAAATTTTGGATGATGTTTTTTGAACTCATTATCTTTGGTAGCAAACAATTTAGGTATTGGCTATTGACTATTCATTTGAACCTTGCATTTAAAAATAGCTTTATATGTTTTGCTAATGTCCCGTTATCAAGTTATTAGCTAGTATTGTTTTCTAATTTTTGAAACCTTTCATGTGTGGTGTTCCATATCAACCCAAGTTTGAAAGAACAAGGCAACATCCACCATCAACATATTTGATGTTTCCATTATTACATATTACTCATGTTGAGTAATGTTTACCTCTCAAAATTAAATAATTTGCAACTAGAATTTCATTGTTTGAGTACAATAACTTGATGGGTCTTTAATTTTTAAATGTAAAAAAATTGTAAATTTTTAGTATGATGTCATTGTGAGTATCTTGTAGTTATGCACTTTGGGTAGGTGCACAAATGAGTGGACCAAATTACCACAAATCCAGAGTCCATATTTATTCAAAATCCTAATTATATTTTGAAACTTACAACTAGTTTACATTGATTTCCTCCATAATTTTTGCATGTCATTAATGTATCATTTAAAGTTTCTTCTTCTTTATGCATGTAAGCAAAAAATCATAAAACACTTCTTCCTCCAATATGATATGGACTTATAAAAAAATGCTCTTATTAGTCCATTCAAAAGTCCATAAGTATAATCTTAGAATTCAATTAATTCTTTTTTTGACCCTTAGCTTTTTAATTATGATATCTTACTAATTTCAAGTCCCTAAAACACACCCCATCAATCAATGGACTATATCATAATCCACAAAGAAATGATGGTTAGGAGTATAATCCATGAATTTTGAATTCAAAAGTCCATGGCTTTTAGGACTTCTTTTACTTTATAAGATGATTTTGTGCATTCATGTAGATATTCAAATTAAGATCTTTAAATCAAGTTCATGTTAATAAATTTCAAGATCTATAAAGTAACATGGGCATTGCAATGGCAACTGCAAGGCAAAATTGGCTTACATGACATTCAAATCGGTCCACCCATTTGTGCATGCACCCCTTCATTTTTTCTATTATATGAATTTTTGGTTATTGAGCTATTTTTCCACACTTCACATTCATTAAACATGTTTTTGTAAAATTTTGCAAAATATGTTAACAATTAATATGAATTTTTCTTGACAAGTAAATGTTTTTGCATTATTTCACACATTGTTTTTCCATAAAAATGTTAACTTATTAAAGTGAATCTTAACAAACAAAAAAATGCATTTTTAGGCAATTTTTTTTATTTATAACGACAAAAATAAAAACAAAAACAAAAAATGGGCTTGAAACATTTGAAAAAATTCCCAAGCCAATAATTGGCTAGAATTAGCCCCATATCAATCCTAGAAACAAAGGTTCCTACTAGTTATAAATAGTCAACCAAAAATTGGTAGAACAAAAAACAAAAAGAATCAAAGGTTTTAAAATTTGAGGAAATAAAAAAAAACTAAAACCAAAGGTTTGGCTTAAAAGCTAGAATTGACCAACACTAGTACCTAATACATGTTCAATACAAATGGGAAGTCCAATTGTTGAACCCTTTTTCATCCTTGATTTTATTTGGCTTGCATTCATCAAAATGGGTTTCTTCCAACATTGGCTAGATATATTGGTGAATACTTATGAACATGCACAATGGCTAGATATGCACAAATTCTGCATATTTGGATTTTGTCCAACTTTTCCCATATTTGGTGTTATAAATAAAGTTTAATAGATGTAGGGCCCATTAATGTCCTTATGTTTATACATATGTGCATTAAATCTAAAATCATTATGGATATCCATTGTTAGTATTTGATGATTGGTTTGGATATGTAAAGCTATGTTATAAATGTTTTTATATAATTTTTAAAGGTTCTAATATACATATGTATATGCATATCCTAGTTTAAGGTTTAAGGTTTTGCTAGTTTTACCTCTTTCCTATGAACTTTTTGTCACATCAAAGATTTGCCATTGTTTTATTGCTTTGTCATTGTCTTGTTGTTTTGTTACTTTGCCATTGTTTTGTTGAAGAAATTTTTTGTTCATACGAGCACCCAAGCATTTAAGCACACAAAGATGTGCTATTAGGGTTTAGCAATTTTAAGCTTTATGTTGGATTAAAGCTTTGTGGGAGAGGATTTCCTGCATGGTATTATTGCAAATCCTGAGAGTTTTATTGTACCTTGTCAAAACAAGTTCTATTGCAACTCATTAGTGTTTTGTTGCAACATGTCAAAGCGGGTTTTGTTGTAGCTTATGTCAAAATATTGTTGTAACTCATGAAAGTGGGCCTTGTCCCAACTTGTTGGACTTTTCTTGTAACTTGTCAAAGTTTTGTTGCAACTTGTCAAAGTGCGTTTTGTTGCAATTTGTTGGAACTTTGTTGCAACCTATCTCAGAGCTCTAAATGTTTTGTGAAAGGTATTCAAGGTTTGTGAGAATTAAAACTTTGGTGACATTGTTTGAATTTTTTTTTGTAAGTTCAAACGGTGTTGCAAGTCATAAGAACTTTAGTGCAATTCATTAAAGCTTTGGTGTAATTAGTCATTGAAGCTTTGAATATTTTGTGAAAGGTAATAATAAGTTTGTGAGAGCTATGACTTTGGTGAAAATGTCCAAGTTGTTTTGCTATAGGTTAGAACGTTCTTGCAAGTTGTTAAAACTTTATTGTTGTTCATAATAAGACGTTTAAGTGTTTTGTGAGAGATAAGAAAAACTTGTGAGAGGTGTGTGTTTTGGTGAAAGGTTTGACTTGTTTTCTTACAAGTTAGAGCCCTATTATAGGTTGTCAAAGTTCTAATGCAACTCATAATTTTTTTGTTGTTAGTCATTGGAGTTTTGAACATTTTTTGAATGGTAAGAGGTTTCTGAAAGGCATGTGTTTGGTAAGAATGTTTGAAAGATATTTGAGTTTACTAAGAAGTTTGAAGTTTTTGGTTTTGTTTGCGTTTTGTTATAAGGGGTGAAAGCACATTACATGGGGGCCAATATTGTTGTCACATTGTATTATTTTTCAAGACTACCATGTCTGACCTTCAACCATGTCATTATTATAAAATATTTTCACAATGTATTAAAAAATGCAAATATACTCAAAAAATGATTAAAATGACTTGTAATTTTGATGAAATTTGTAATATTTTATGAACATTGTGATTTTATATGATTGGACTAGGTTTATGAGCCATGTGAAGAGTTTGATAATTATCATGTCAAAGGGGTTTTTTTAGGCCAATGATCATAAATATGTGATAAGTTAAAATTTTGGCAAAAATTCACTTTCAAATGGAAGATGACAAAAATTATGAGGTGGACCATTTAATTTTAAATTTTCATTTGAAATGTTTTTTGGTTGATTCGTTCAAACCAAAAACTAATGTAGTTCAAACCAAAAAATGAGCTTATTATATTACATATAATATAAATATACTCATTAATCCTTGAATTTAATCTTTTAATTCTATTTAATTTTTTAAAAAATAACATTAAATTTGTGAAAATTAAAATATAAAACGCAAACACCAAAAATGAAATTCAAAATTAAATGCAACACATTTTAGAAGTGTACACCTTAAACATATGTTTTGAAAGTGCTGAAGTTGCCCCTTGGGCCAAACCCCCCCCCCCCCCCCCCCCCCAGTGTGCTTTGCATACATCCTAAGTTAATTTAAATTAAAACATCAAAAAATTCATATATGTTAAAGGAACAAAATTGAACTTGAATATATATCCACCTTGACAATTAAATTGCTCAATTTTTTTTGATGTTTTGATGTGTATTCATCTTTTGATTAAAAATATGCTTTATTGGTATTCAAGATTTAACCTTAAAATGTGATATCTGGCCAACATTAGTTTCTTCCCCTTTCCTCCACATAGGGTTCACTGCACACACAAATAGGGATCATTACAATAATAAGAGACATGTAATCATGGTAACCAATGTTTTTTTTTCCCCCCTTCAATTGTGTGATATCAAAAAAGTGGCAATTTTTACCAATTTTTTTTCTTTTTTGCCCCCAAAATTACTCCTTTCAAAAAAATTCATCAATAGTTATTTTTCTTCTTACTGATGCATACAAAATTCATCAAACTATTGAAATTATTGGACAGGTGTGTAAAAACTACAATGCGATCTTCCAATATCCAAATAACATGGAAGGACATGTTCTATATATGAAACTTGATTACAAAATGTTGCACGCTTATGCCCCAGATATTCAATTAGTTGTGATAATTAGCCAACAAGTTGCAACAAGAGCATAGTTTTGACTAATTAATCACAGAGTATAAGTTCAACTAGTTTTTGCATTTATCCAATCGTGCAAGAAAATTGACAGTATAGTTTTGAAAGTGAAATTGGTGGGCAATTTCAGTTTTGGCAGGGGCAAATTGCTTGACCATCAACTATGGTCACAACAATCCTTTGCATAAATTGGATATTTTTGGTTGCCTCTTACAATGGTGAGATGTGGTGTTTTGGGAAAGAATGGTGGCAAGTTTGTTGACAAGCGAGCAGATTAGATAGACACTAGTTATAATCCAATCACTCCAATGATGGAAAGAAAGTCAGGATGGTTCCATTTGATTCCACAAAGAAGATATAATTGTTTCATGGATAACCTTAAAAAAAAAGATAATAACTGAAATTTGCATCAGCTTGTCCAATTTGCAGGAAGTTGGAGTTTTGAGGAATTTGAAAAAAAAGAAGAAGATTGATGGAGAGAAACAAATTGAAATCAAGAGCGATGAAGCTGAATGGGTGCTGCTCATGTCAGCTGAATGCAAATGTGCTAATCATATTATGGGTTTATGTTCAAAAGTGTGCATCGAGATTCAACAACCTTGCGATTGAAATCTTCAAATGTATTACTTAATATAATGCTGGAGCCTATAAACCTTTCTGTCGTGCATTGTCTAATGGCCCAATATCCTTTCTTCATGCACGCACCTTGCATGACCCATTTGCCATATTGTTATCAATTTGCCACTTGTTGGAGAAAACCAAGGACCCTAATTGATTGTTTCTCTTGCCTTCTGTCATGTGATATTCTACTTGGTTACAAAGCAAGTCATAATGCAAATAGTGGTGTTAAAAAGCATTCATGCTTTTTCTATGATGACCATCACCATGCATCAATTGCCATAGTCACTGAAGTAGGGGAAAATGGCCACACACCGCTGGAGCTCGGTGCAAATTGTTGGTGAGAGATTATACCAATCAGAGTGTATTTTTAATATCCTTAGTTGATGGAGCTTTGTTGCAACTGGTAGTTATGCACATTTTCTTTCAAGCTTGTGATGTTGTTGGTGGAGCTTTAGGTGCAATTGGGTGTTGAAAAGAAAACTTTCTATGCATAGTTATAAGTTGGTGCTTAGCACACTAGACTTGTAATCATGTAATAAATAGTAGCAATATATGTAATCAGCTCTTAGAGTGGTTAGAGATACCGGTATTATAGTGGTTGGTGATTGATGACATCATGGTTCTATCCATATAGATTAAAGCCCTAGCAGCACGGCATTACACTTGCAAACTGAGGGCGGAGCCTGATATCTGTGAGTGTGATGCCATACTGCCAAGGCTTAAAACATGGGTAGAAATCTGTCATGTTTTACTCTTGGGTAATTATCTATTAGCTCATGTTTTTTCTACACCAGGAGTCACTAATGCCACAATGGCCATAGGTTACCATGATTCTTGCCAAAAACTGGCTACTCTGTGTTTCAACAGACCATATATGACTCTGCAGTTCTCTGTGCAGCAGCGCTTGTACACAATTATTGGAAGACAGTACTTACATTTCCCGAGAATTATAATGGCTTCAAGTTCTTGGCATTATGCAGTTGAGAAAGATATGCATTGAAGGTTTGTTCAGTTCCGGTGCCAGCAATGATTGTCTGGCTCTAATCCTACTTCAAAATCTACTGCAAACAATAACGTTCCAACAGGGAATGAAGGGAACAATAACCCATTGTGATTTTATTACACCAAACAATAGCACAAGGTCAGTCACATACATAGGTGTTAAAAAATAACCTCGTAAGATACATACAGAAAAGGAAAATTGAATATCAAGCCAGGAAGAGTTCAAGCATGATACACAATTGAAATGTCTCAAGTGTACATCAGGCCTCTGGCACAGTATGTGTCTTTATCACGGCATATCAGGATGTATTTCTTGGCATTCAACTGGTAGAGCAATCCTGTAGTCTGACTACAAGAAATCTTTTGAAGAGCAATTTGTAGTAGAATGTAAGTGGTCTGTGTGCAACCTTGTGTCTTCAATAATACCTGAACTAAAGAGCTCAAGGCTTAATCTCACTATGCAGCATTGCTGGATGAGTGCCACATGAGGTTCAATGTATTCCTCCTGTGGGTTGTAAGTAACCTCCTCAGAAATGAAGCTCAGCACATGCCCGTGAGACTGTGGATGGTTTTAAAAAGCTTGCTAGATATGCCAGCATAAAGAAGAGACTAAACTACTCCAGACTTGATGAAACTATCATGAAAAGTCAGGCTCAAAAACCACATTTTGGTGATATTTTTGTGTTTGAAGAGGTTTCCTTTTTGAGTTTGGCTCCTGCCAGCAGGAAGCCCATCTTAAGAAGCAAAGAAAGACACCTCGCATCCTTCTTCCTTATCCCCAACTATTGAGACATAAACTTAGGATGAGCAGTGGGATGCTTCTTGATTGCACACACTGTGTCAATGCCTATCTAGAGACTTGATCACCCTTAAAATCGAATCTGGAGTTTTTTTTTGATTCCTCCAAGATGCATAATCATCTTTCAGCATCTTTGTTATAAGTAGGGTTCTTCTTTCCTTCCTGTGAAGAAGATTGGTTCAGCTTCTGCAGACCATGCCTACTGCAGCAGCAGAAATCCTTTTGTATACATGATGGGTCTATGGCTGTTCTGTTGTGCATGTTTATCCCCCCCTTTTTATCTCAAAGCAGGCAACAGCCAAGGGACAAGAGCAACAACATCCCATCATAGAAGGTCAAGGATGCCATGCCATCTTTGGAAGGAGGCGCTAAGGTGAAAAGATCTATAAGTTACAGTTCTCTCTTGCTCTCTCTCTCTCTCTGTGGCTTGGCTGAAATATGTATAGTGCTGCTCCAGCTTTTACCCATGATCCCGAGTTCTGTGAGTCTTTTTGACTCTATGCAGGTGTGAGAACACCAGACAGCCAGAGCACAGGCATAGGAGTTGACGCATTCATACCTGGCAATTCAGAATAGGTCTGAACAATTGCACGGGGTTGATCAGCCTGCTTCAGCCAACACTCGCCATACTTGTGCTTGTAAGCATCTGGTGATACACATCCATCTTTCTCAGGGCAAAATACCCACACATTGCACTTCAGCTCATTGTGGCCACCTGCTGCTGCTCCTTGCAACAGCCCCTGTGCTTGCCATAAGCAAGCTCTACAACAATCAGCTGCTGTGTCTGTATGATGGGTTAACCCCCACCGAACAGCTGCTCCACCGAAATCAGAATTTGGTTCTGGGTGACACTCAGGCGGCAAATCAAGCCTTTCTTTTGCCCCTTGTTCATCATCTTCCACTGCAGGTACTCCTTGCTGCTGTTCCCTAACAGCTGTCTCAACCTCTGCCTGCTTTCTCAACCCAAGAAGCTCTTGAACCTGCTGCTCCTCCTCATCTTGTGTCTTTGGATCATCAGCTCCTGGCTTCGCTGAAACCTGCCCATTACCCCACTTGGCGTCAAAGAGATAGTACTAGAGTTATGGCGCAAGAGGGAAGGAATTCAAAAGCTTCCTGGTTTGCTGGTCTTTGAATTCACAAAACCTCACCTGCTTAGCCAATGCTGCAGCTGTCTCGAGCTCGATCTCCTTCACGCGGTGCATAAGCTTCAGTGGTAGAGAGCCAAGACGGGATTCGATTCCTGACTTGGCTATCATCTGCTGCAGTTTTGTGAAGCTAGTCCTGGCTCCGTAGCTGGATGAGTGCCAGCTTGATCTCATGTAGTTTACCAGCTGCGATGATGATGGTGGTGCCGCAAGTTCTAAAACTGAACTCATTGGGGATAGTGGGCGCTGCTGCAAGGCAGTGGCTAGCAATAGGTGCACTATGTACAGAGTGACTCCTAGATTGACGACGGAGCACACGAGCACCATCATCCGCTTGCGGTACCTCCCGCGTGATGCATCTCTTTGCAAAAATGCTCGGATATGCTGCCTCATGGTCCTCACACCTCCTAGCGCTGTTCCACCAGCTCCTGATCAATCAACTGCAAGCTGTACATTCAAACCTCTCCTCCTCCAGCTCGCATCTATGGAGTCTCCAACCTTCTTTCCACTGCAATGGGTGAATCATGCGAAGATCAAATGGCATTGTTGCCGCTTCTAAAGCTGCTGCTCTCTCCTTGCAATCTGTCTGTGATAATCACGCAAAGCCGCCTGCAGTCTGTTCCTCATACAAAGTGATCTTTGCAGCTTGCAGTTTGAAAAAAACCTCTGCTTAAACCTCAAACCCCCCTTGCAGGCGAGCAGCTGCTTTTGGTCACAACTCCTCATCATCAGAGCTGCAGTTTGGTGATCACAGTTCTAAACCATTTTCTGATCAGATGTTAAGCTGCTCCTGCACATGAGCTAGCTGCAGCAGCAGCTTCCCCTTGCAGCTAGGCTCCGTGAAAAATTCCATGTTTACAAAAATTGCTGCCATCTCCGTCGAGCTGCACACTGGCAATATGCAGAAAATCATACCAAACCTGTACTACACCGTAGCCACAGAATCTCAAGCTCTCATGATCAGCAGGCAGCTAGTTGTTCTCGTACAAATATTCACGCTGCACAGATCATGATCACTGCCTCAAAATTGCTGTTGCTGCTGCTGCCGTTACCAAAATCCAAACTTTGCAAAAAAATCTTTTTGTAAGCAGATGCTTATGAACACCATGAAGCTGCTTTCACTGATACCAAAAACCTAACAACTGTTTCTTGAACTCAGTTCATGAATCCCCAGCTCAAAATACCTAACCCAGTTTGGTTCATATCAACAACAGACCTCATGAAGCTCAGCTCCCGGCTGCCTGCTCTCCAAGCTTCTAAGTCATGAACAACTAGTTCACCTCCTCCTCCTCCTCCAGGACCTAGCATGATGATCTGAAGAATCCAACTTGCTGCTATTACACCAGCTTTCTTCCCCTAATAACAATAGAAACCCAGCAGCAGCAGCAGCAGTACTGACAATCTATGAAATCATGGTATTTTTTCCATAGCTTGCTAAATAAAGCTTCCCCCAGTGTTTTGTGTTTCCAGCTGCACCTCTTTTGGTGCAACCAACGTGTTGATGACACAGCTCATGATCTACTTCTACAAAACAGTATTCCAGACTTCTCCATCTCTCTACTCATGATCAGCAGCTTCCATCTATCTTCTCCAAATCTAATCTCTTCACAGATCACCACCATTGAGCTCAAAGTACAGGCAGGAACCTTCCTTCTTACCACCAATATGATCATGTACACCAACTGACTTTCTTTGGGTTCTTTTTCTCTCTTTTGGGGATATTTTGCAGCTTCAAAACGTTGAAAACAATGAAATTTCAACACCTGCTTTCACTTTCTCCTCCATTCCAAAGCTGGCTGATGATGATCATCCTCATCATGTTCATTATCTTCATACTTGACTTACAAGTGTGTGGGGGATGTGTGATGGAAGACAGCTTTTTTTTTCCTTTTTCCCTCTCTCTTTGTAAACAGTCTCTGTGTTGTTTGTTGTTGTTGTCATCATCAAGATCAGCCCCCATCTCTTGTTTTCTGGAAGTAGTTCCAATTCAGCAGATTTTGATTGTTTCTGTCAGAGAATTTTGAAAGCCAAATTTGTAGCTGACTTTAATACGTAACTAGTGTTGTGGGTCCACGGGCTTTGTTGTGCATCAACTACTAGTGCACTTTTCCCACAACTTTATTACTGTTATTATCAAGTGCAGCTTTACTGCAGAAGCAGAAAGGAAACCAGCAACAACAGTTGTTGATGACTCCAATTTCCAGCAGCTGCAACACTAGAAAGTTCCATGAACTTATTACCTGCTTATTAGGTACCTTGTAGTAGTACTAGCTAGTGTGGCTTTGAGTGCACTTTACTTACCCTTCACACACATTTGCCAGTGTTGTGTGGTCATTTGAATTTGTGATGAACCCATCATGATTCCAGCTTTTTAAACATTTCAGGGTAGGGTAAAGCCCTGCCCCCGCCAGGGCCTTACTTGAATAAGGGCCCCTTGAGCAGAGTTAAGGGTCAGCATGAATCCGGGAAAGCTCATCCCTCAGGGCCACAGTGAACCAGCAGCACCCACCAGTGCACCATGAAGGATGAATGGTCAGTGGTCAGGAAACAGTTCTCTGTTGGGCGCCAGTCCCTAGATAACCATGTTCGTTAGCTCAGTTACTTTTCTTTTTAAAACCTACCTAGCAACACCTCACAAGCAGGTTGTTAATAGGTAGGTAGTAAAAACAGTCCTTATCTATGTATAAACCATCTACTTAACTAGTAGTTACCTATTTTCCTACCTATCTACCTATGTATGAGACCTATTTCCTACAGAATTGGTTACCAAGGTGAAACCAAATATCAACTCAGTTGAGGTTCATCCACAACTGAGTAATAATGGGCATCTAGGGGATGGTATGCTGGTGGGTGCTGGTTCACTATGGCCTTCCCCTAGGGCTTAGAGCATAACCAGCAGCATGAAAAGTTGTGGCACCAACTTCAAAATGACCCACGCAAATATGTAGTTGTTCAAACTACATCCCCCACAACAAGCCCCACCTTCACAAATTCATGCATGTTCAAATGTTCCTTCCCTCCCTCCTTGTCTACAACTCATTTGGTGAGGTAAACTTTGCCTCCCCTGACCATCCCTTCCCTCCCCCAATAGTCTCTCTTGATGGATTGGGATGTTTGTTTTTTTTGAGACCTCAAAACGTCCACATGTTGCTTCTACAACCCAAGTCTCTCTTCCAACTGTCACTCTTACAACTACACAGCAATTAATATCAAGCAGATAGTGCAGCACCAAAGGCAAAAGTTTTGTTGACAACAAGAAGCATCAATTATGCCATAGCTACTTGGCCATTTCGCAAGACCCTTCCACCAAGAACGGCCAAAAAACATCATTTTGTGAAAGAGTTGCAATTTATTAAAATGTTCATCTTTTAGTTAAATGCAACAAGACACCATCATGATCTCGTCAGACGAAATGGGGACACATTAAACATGAGGTTGTCAAATTTGATGGTGTTAATTAACAAGTTCTGAATGTGAGAGAGTTTGGATCAAGTATGAACAACAACTTGTAATGCATGATCAAATTGTATTTCATGAAGAACCCAAAAAAGCTTGAGTTCATTTATCTTCACTATTGATTGTTACTTTATGATGTCCCTAGGTGGGCATATGCACCCCAAGATGTGTGAAAGATAGTTAACGATGCATCACTAGGAGTGAAGTGCAAAATTCAAAACAAAAAGTTTGCGATGCAAAATAGTGGTAGTTCAACAATTGTTTTCACAAATGCAGGATTGGATTCATTAAATGTAGCTAGTGTTCCTAAGGGCACAACTAATCTTTCAAACATGGATGACAAGTTTGTCGAAATTCCACCACCTCTAGTTTAAACTAGGCCAATAGGATCTCAAACCATTTCAAGTTATCATCACTTCATGACAACAACCTTTCAATTCATCATTGAAGTACATATTACTTTGCCCTAATTAGTTACTAGCACAATGGAAGATAAACATAACAACTACAAACCAAAGCAATACCATACAATCTACCATGCCACACATTGGACTTGATCACTTAGTTCTAGGTGTTGGACTATCCACACCATCTTTTTTTTATCCCAATATTGCAAGCTTGCTTCCAATCCCACAAGCCAAAACTCCATAAATGATCTTTCACCTTCAACCATTCGCCTCCCAAATAGGATAAGTCATACATTACACACAAATAACAAACAACTTCATTCCTTCACATGTTCTCTTCAAGTTCTTATGGCGATGTCTAATTTGAAGAAACCAACAATGCATGCTAACTTTCTACCATCATTATGCATAACATAGAAAATGACACAAAACCAAATAAAAACCTTAAAATTCAATGTGTCCACATTGATAATGTAATAGCCACGTCATTTAAATTTACAAAAGTTCTTCTAAGCTTGGAGTTCTATTGGGTTTACCTCCCCTTTCTTTAATTGATATGCTTCAAATGACTAGTGGAAATTTTGGTATTTAGTGGTTCCCTTACCTCTTATTGTCTACCTCTCTTTGGTTGTTTACTTGCCTAAATTTTGGTAAAATTTGGCAGGGTTTCATCATTTATATATCTATCAACCATGGCAATGAATGTGGCAATATTCGCTTGGCGAATGGGTAGGTTATATTTCAATCTTGTTTTGGTTTTCATCCATGTCAAACTTATAATGGTGACAATGGGTCATGTTTGGTTTCAATATTGATATTCAATCCCAAAAATTACATTTAAAATATAGTTTGGGTACTTAATAGATTAATGTACATGTAAGACATGTGTAAAATGCAATCCTTGGTAAGGATACTAACCTTGGCCCCCATGGCTCCTTTTATTGTGTTTTTACCTTAGAGTGAACCAACATTTACTAATGCACCATACAAGATGGATGGTGTTTGTAAAAGAAACAATTTTTGCTTGTGTTTTTATCCCATATCTAACCATGGTTATTAAGTTTATACTAAGCATCCAAATGCAGCTACCTACCTAGTAATCATTGAGTGTTTTATCTACTTAATTTTCTACATAATAACCACTAACATTCCCTACCTGTTTACTTATGATATTTACACACTTACATAAGCAGTTACCTAGATAGTGTGAATGAAGGTTCACAAGAAAAGTTAGAATCTCTGAAATTCAACTGTGATCCATGGTTCATCCACAACCAAGTCATGACAAGTTTCTAATGGAGGTGTGCTAATGGGTACAAGGTCACAAAATTGGATGAGTTGCAATCATAGATTTGTTTGTTGGCTCTGCATGTGGGGAAGAGACCACACAATTGTATAACATTCAAATACTATGTGTGCATATGATGGACGGGCATGTTCCATACAAGTGCATACATGTAAATGAGAAGTTATCAAGAGAAAGAATTGGTGTAGGATTTGAACATAAAATTTTGACTTGAATTTGACCCAACATATTGAGTACAATGTGTGCATATTATGGATGGGCATGTTCCATAGAAATGCATGCATCTAATTGAGAAGTTTTTAAATTAGTAAGGGAGATTTTGAGTTTGAATTTTGAAACTCCCATAAAGGGTAATGTTGTTTATGCAATGCACTACTTGCTACATTATGGATTGTTGTAGAATTGGGACAAAAAAATTTGGCTTGACCCAACATATGATTGACACATGGAGTACTATGTGTCTATATGATGGATGGGTATGTTTCATAAAAATGCATGGATTTGCATGAGAAGTTTTAGGCTTGTCAATCTTGTTTTTAAGGATTTTGTGATGTAGCCAAAATGGTGTTCATTCGATAAACAATTTTGCCAAATTTGGCTACATACTATATATGAAAATAAAATTAAAAGATCCTGTTATATTATTGGTTACCTACTAGAACTTATCATAAAAATCTAGTGATTTGGAATTTTTTTGGAAATCTAGTGAATCTGAGCCATTTTTTCCATGAAAAATCCTAAGTTGTAAAGGTCAAAATCATATTTGAGAAAAAAATTCCAATAAAAAAACATAGAGGTTAAGGAATGGACATTTGAAGTTTAAACCTCCCATAAAGGCAGAGTCATGTTTAGGCTTTAAAGGAGCAATTTTGTTATGGGGGGACTATTTATTAAGTCCATCCCATTTTACTTTTCAAAAAAAAAGGGGGAAAAAATCCATTTATTGTTGTTCCAAGCTTCAAGGGGTAGCAATTTTGTGGGGGCAACCCTTAAAAAGTCCCCCAACTTTATTTTTCAGAAAAAAGGAAAATAATTATTTTATTTTTATTTTGTTTAGTTCTTGAAGGGAAATTTTTTATGAGGAGCCACCAAAAGTTCCTTCCACTTTTGTCTTTTAAAAAATTATAAACATGAATAAAATATCATAAATCAATAGCTAAAATTATTTTGGAACCCATGGGCCCTCACTATTTTTATTAGGCCCAACTTTTATGATAGGCCTAAAAAAATACTCCAAGGGCCCAAGCAACATTATTCACAACTATCAATGTAAGATTTTAAAAGTGTTTTCATCCAAAATCATTTGCTTGGGCTTGGGCCATAAACTATCTTATTACAAATCCAAATTGACCACTCTTCATAGTTTGGATCAATGAGAGATTTCAGATTTGTGTAGTCCCAAGCCCAAGCCCTTTAGTGTAAATTACCTTAAGGAAAAGTCTTTAAAACAAAAGGTGAATTGTAACAAAAAGAAACTGGAAAAAAAATTCACACTAGTTATATGAGTGAACAACTTTCAAAGTACATTTACACTACGATGTTGCTCAAACAAATTCAATTAAAGTACATAAAGCTTGATCAACTAAGACTATGGGATGTCATGGATCAGAACACTCTAGTATCACTCTTTCAAGCACAATTGGTCCCTTCAAAGGCTAACCCATAGTAAATAAACATTGAGACCACATCACAAATAAACATATGCCCACAATTTGTCTTGGATTGATGCCATCACACATGAAACAAACATAACAAAACACTTGATAATGCAAAAACTTATTCATAAACAACCCAATCCCCCTACCTTCACATTGTGTCCCTACACATTCAAATAGATTTTGCTTTTGACAATTTACTCAAAATTATTACAAGGATGAAACAAAGCCTTGGAATTCCATAGCTTCCCATAGTATTAAACTTCAAAACCACAATTTCAACCTCGAAACTCCCAAGGACATGGCTATTCTTTCTCCTAGCATCACAAGCACACATACACACATAATTGAATGACAATGCATAAACCACAACCATAGTGATCACTTACAACAACCCTAAAACTAGTCATCATTTTTATGAATTAACCCCTATATTCAACCTTTTGATCTATATTTTTTACTTTGAAATATAATGTGCAGTGGAATTCAAGTGCTTCTAAGAAGAACAAAAATGAACAAGATGAGGCATTATTCCTCCACACCAATAGTAAACACAAACAATTACTTCTATTCTAACATCACAACTCCCCAGCCAAGAACTTGATACATAGCTTTTTGCAATCCACCATTTATCGATTCCATTTCACACCCTCTCCTCAAAATTTGCCAAAAGAGCATACCATTAAATTTTCCATCATTAGAATTCATTAATGGCACCACAACAAACAACTCCACTCCTCAACCATCACAACATAACTTCAACAATGCAAAACCATATAATTTCCAAACTTCATTAACTTGCAACAAGCAAACACCCACACACAAACACATCATTGCCCAACTTTTTGTCACTGTTTTCTTTTGGCTACAAGGATTGCCTTCTCATCCATTAAGGTTTCATTGGAAAAACATCCACCCATTTCATCCTACAAAACAACCCAATGTCACTTTGTGTGTATCGGTAGATAATTATGAAGTCCATGTTGTGTCAAAAGAAAGGATAAGAGCATCTCCACCCCACACCAACAAACACCCATTTACATTAAATGTTGGAGCAAGATAATGCAAATCTTGTTGCTATACAATATTAATGGTCCATTTTGCAGTGTTTATTTTAACCCATTTTTTAAAAAAAACTATTATGAAATTGGATGGTGAGTATTACCCATCTAGATGTCAAGACATAAATGATCTTTGAGTGTTGAAAGGGACTTTTATGACATTTGTGGGTGGGGACAGTGATCATTAAACAATAGTATATTCTAAAATAAAA
>Ga0116229_10002083_pt1 | contig 32108 bp, 15 predicted proteins | sample S1TSphgellanicum_3_FD_87313 | JGI IMG/M metagenome (GOLD analysis project Ga0116229, IMG submission 87313) | Host-associated microbial communities from peat moss isolated from Minnesota, USA - S1T2_Fc - Sphagnum magellanicum MG | ecosystem: Host-associated > Plants > Peat moss > Unclassified...
AAACCAAGTTCAGATGAGAGGAGGGATTGTATCCCTACCTGAGGCCGTGTCACTTGCAGTTTCCTTTGCACGCTCAATGCTTTCAGCTGACTGTCTGCACACACAGCTACTCTCTCTCAGTGTCCATTTCTACACTTTCTCAAGAAAACCTAGCGATGATGGTTTAGTGCCTTCAGGTCATTACGACACGATACAAAATACGACTACCGGAGTTCAATGGAAAGATGTCCTTTGAGTTCAATGGTTGCAGAATTCATGGATCTAGGAGCCCAATGGAAAGATGTCCTTTGAGTGCATAATATCCTCGGCAATTTTCATTGATCTTGAACTCTAGTGCATAATATCCTCGACAATTCTCGAGCCCTATTACATTTACATGAAAACCAAAAGAAAGAAAGCAAAACTAAACGATAGGCTTATCAAATCTTTCGTACTTGGGTGCGGTATTGAGCTTCTCCTTCCCCCAGTCAGTCAATGAATCAGCTGCACCTTGCGCCTCCGCAGCCTTCTCCTTGGCGGCAGTACTCACCTCCTCAACCTTGTCTTCGCCATAGGCAAAAGCCGCGGCCACCAATCCCAGCAACAGGAACAAAACCAACAATCTCTTGCAACTGATCTTCCCCATGATAATTCCAAATTATGGATGATGGAAAACCCAAAATCAAAAAAAAAGAAAGCAAATTCTTCACCAAATCTCAACTCTTCTTCTGCGGTTCAATCGCAATCCAAATCTTTTTGTGCCTCTACAACTGATCGATCGATCGCAAATGAAGCTCGGCTTTTCTTATGCAGTTGAATCGCAATCCAAATCTTTTGTCTCTACAACTGATCGATCGATCGCAAATGAAGCTCGGCTTTTGCGTGCGAGAAAGGATCGACCGGAAGAGGGATGACGAAGACACCCACCGACTTGCGCATGCACAAGTGTTTGCTTTCGCCGCGCGGCCGTGCCGACGTGTAGGCAATGCCACGCGTTCAAGCGAACACGTATACTGTACAAACACGTGTCGAAAAAAGAGCGTGTATCTGTTGCCAGGTGTAGTTGTGCGCGTCGACGTAAAGACCGGTTTCACACCGGTGACGGAGGAGCCATTTGGCTACTTGGCATAGGATAAATAGGTTACGAAGGTACACGTAGGATTGATTGTACGGAGGTTTAGACTGACACGTGTTTGGAGCTCGAGATGCGATTCTTCCACGTGTGAATGTGTGTGTCGACGTAGGAACGATTGCAGTGACGTAGCCGCGATTGATCAATTTAGTGACTTACTAGTAGTACACGTAGGTGTCTACTAGAATAAACGTCCAATAAAAAAAGGTTTTTTTTTTCTATTTTCTATTTTTCTTTACAAATTGCATATACAGTAGCCTAGGGTCAGTTTCCTCATTGACAAACCAAAAATTTTAAATTTTCCAAAAAATTAAAATTTTCCCAAAAATTATTTTTTTCCAAAAAATTAATTTTTTTTCAATATTTGAAATTATTGAATTTCTCATGATCTATAATTATATTGTCACATGAATAGTGAAATTATTCAGAGTGTCGGCCTATGATAATTATAATGATTTTCAACATGTCAATTTCATATTTTTCACCAAAATTCATTTCACTATTTTGAGGATTATTTAATGACAAATCTGACCTTAGGGTAAGGTAATCTTGATTGTTAATTTGAGCTCCGTGTTGCTGCGCACTACTAGTGACAATAAACTTTTATTTTATTTTATTTTTAAATGCTTTCATATGTGTTTCAAATAATTCATTATTTTTAATGTCAATATTTTTAATTTAATTTTAAATTAATATACATTTCATGGACATGAAAACACAAATGTTAATTTTATTTTTTATATCCCTATTGGTGGAAAAGAGTGAGGGAGTTATAAAATGAAAGTAGGTAGTTATTAAGAAGAAAAGTGGGAGATAGTTATTAAGAAATTAATTTTTAAAAATCAGTTATTAAAAAAAGAAATGAAATAGTTAGGCTTGAAAATGAGGTAATTATTTCTGAAATTGTCTTTGGAATGGTCTCCATGGACGACCATACAAAAGATTTCAAAAAAAAAATCCCCCCATATATCAGTTTCGATTATTGGTCACTGAAATTAGTTTGGGGGCATAACCTTGACATTTTAATTCTCTTTCAATAATAGACCTCTCTGATTGGTTCATCCCCCAAAACAAAACGCACTCTTGACACATTGACATACTTTTAACCTAGAAATTGTCCACTTGGCACACACTCATGTAATTGAAACAAACTGAATTTTTTTTTTAAAAAATCTCCATGCAAAAAGACAAGTTCTATTTGATGAGAGAGATGGGCGGGCAACCCATGCAAGCATTTCTATTGGTGTAATCACTGAAATTTAAGCCTCCAAGGGCTTGACACAAGGAGTCAAGATTGAAAAGAAAAAACAATTTGCAATCCTTGGGGGCCAGACCAAACTTTGCTATAATAATTATTTGTCGTTTTGATGAAATTCCCACCACAAGATGAAAATAAACATTAAATCAAACTTTAATATCTTTTCTTTCTTCTTCATTTCATCTCTCTTCATTTTTTTATTATTATTTTTTTTTTAAATTTTTTTTTGAACTTCTATACTTGTTAATAATGGTGGAGGGAGTATTTAATTTTGCATAATAAATATAAATATCATCATCATTGCATTATAATGTTGATGAAATGCAAATTGTTGCAATGCCACAACTACATAATAACATGTCAAATTGCCATGAAAAACACAAAGGTTACAAGAATCTTGTGTCTATTCTCATCCAATGCCGATTTGACTTTTAAAGTTTTTAATTTGAGAAAGGAAGCAAAATGATAACAATATATATATATATACATACCAAAGATTGATACCAAGATTAGGTATCTTCATTGGTCAATGTTTCTCATTTTTTTTAATCCATTCACAATGTTACCAAGATGCAAGTTATGAGTGAATGAAACCCAAAGTAGGATTTTTTTTATTATTTCAAATATGTTTTAATTTTTTTTTATATTTTTATATGTGAAATTCTTGGTGTACTAAACTTGCCATTTTTAATTTCAAATTAAATTTGAATTTGTGAAAAAACCTACTCCCCTAATGCAATTTTTTTTCTTTTGATTTATTTTCCCCTATTAAACCTATGTTCCTTTATTCTTCCAATAAGATCCCTCAACTCTTGGAAATCCCAAACAAATGTGAATAGTTATATTTGTAAAACTTACATGAATGTAAAACTTTCACATTCTACTTGCACTCACAATTTACATGGCACAAATTACAATGTCAATAAATCATTTTTTTAAAAATATTTCAGGTTTGTAAATCAATGATGTTGATTTGGAACATTGGACCAACCAACATAAACTAATTATAGTTTGTGGAATGATGGTGAGGATCTTAGGTCAAAAGAAGAAGAAAATTGATTTGAAATTATATATATATATATACACCTTATGTATATAAGGTTATTACCAATAGTGGGTGGTTATATCTTTGAGATAACTTATGGATAAATTTTATCTTATGATTTTGGTTAATTGAAACTAATGAAATTAAACATGTCTCTTGTTATTATAAATGCAATTGTGGGTTTTTTAAGTGCTTATGTATAAATGTTCTTTTAACATAGGATTATGTTATAAATCGTTTACATGAGTGACTTATAACCAAAGTTTGTTCCTCAATTGCTTGAGATAGGTGGTCTAGCGATCATTTACAAAAAGGCCTAGCCAAATTTGGTTATAGGTTAGAACTTTAGGTCTACTTTTTTAAGGATATCCACTATGTTGTGGCGACAAGCTAAAAGCCAACGTTCTAAATATGGTGACCTAAGAACTTTCTAATTCAAAATATGGCAAGTTTCATCAAAAACATTCAAAAAAATCTTTTGTGGCTTTCAAAACATTGTGCATAACCACGCACCTCAAAAATGTGTTTATACATTTTCCTTGAATTGATTACATGATGTTGAGAGAAATAAAAACTATCTATTTGATCACAATGATAAAATAACAACATATGGTTGCTTTCACATTATTGATGATTGAATGTAAGGTACAAAATTATTGGTTGTGAAAGAGCCAAAGTTACAAAACTATTAGTGGCCCAAATGTTCTAAATGATCACTTAAATAGCAATAACCACTTAGACATGGTGCATGCATAATTGAGTCCAATATGCTAGAAAATAAGCTTTTTAACATGTTCCAATAGTGTTTACATTACTTTAAACTTTGAAATGGTTTTGCTAATTTTTTGGTTATATTTTGTACAACTTTTCCTACTACCACTTATTTTTAAATTCTAGTTGTGGTTATGTATTTGATTATGTAATTTAATATATAATCAACAATTTTAACAGGAAAAATATATATAACCACTCAACATTGTTTATTACCTCCTTTTATTTCATAAAACTAAAAACTAAAATAGAGGATGCATTTGCTATTTGTTAATGACCTATCCAAGGACATCATTTGAATGGGGCAATATCAAATTGTTCCATGGCATGTGTGATTTGCCATGTTTTCTAACATTCTAATGTTTATGAATATGATTTTTTTCAATCATGTTATTTGTTAAACGTTATATTTAAATAAGAATAAAATCATATTGTAATCAATTTGAAAATAAGAATGAATCACAAGATGGCATCGGACATTCATGAGACTATTGAAAAAGTTCATTTGTTATTAAATTCTTAAATACAAACAATCAACTCAACAATAATACAACTACAATTCTTTACACTTTTAAAAACTTAACAATATGTGTCATCAATTTTTAATTTCCAACATGTAATAATAAATTCATATTCATAAGAGCATCTCCAATTCTTCATTCATATTCCCTATTTGTCTTCCGCTAATGTTTATCAATGTTGGGTGGGTATCATAAAAGAGGTGAAAATTGGCCAAGGTTTCAAGTCAATTTTTGCCAATTTTAAAACATGTCTTCCAATTCTCAATGGGGTGAAAATTGGCCATTTGAAACCCTTTCACATTTGAAGCAAGGTCAAGGTTTTAATAGTTAATGAGACGTAGGTTTAGGCTCATAGGTAGGGTTAAAAGAAAAATAAATAAATTAAGTTTACTAAAAGAGGCACCATATAACCATTGTTTTTGTGGCAGCTTCTTCCTTAAGCTTTTTTCTTTAATACAATATAGAAGATGTTTAATGTGCATAATGTGTGTCTATGTGTGTTTGTTTCATTTTTTGTTAATGTAACTAGATTATTTATTTGATTTAGTTGAACTTAACTGTTATTTGTTGTGTACTCCTAATGTTTTTCAACCTTTCCTTATTATGCATTCTCGATATTCTTTGGCCTTTCCTTTTTTAATTACTAATTCAATAGATTACATGTTCTAGGCATCAATTTTGCAAACTACTAGTTGATTAACTACCTATCAACCAATATCTTAACCTATTGTAATGTTATGAGTCATATTTTGCAACTGGTTAGGTTCTATCATAGGTTAGGTTAAGTCATTTAGTAAATTTAGTAACCTATTAAGTTTTGTCACATGTCAAGTCACATGTTACAAAGTTATGGGTAAAATTATCCCCCCTTAAAACTACATCTAATCCTTGAAATGCTAGCTCTAAGTTAATTGTTTATATTTGTTTCTTCAACAAGTTGATTCACAACTCCTTCAATTGGTACAGTACTTGTTGTCTCCATAGGTTAAACATGGTTCAAAAGTTGAAAACTTTTTTCTTTTGTAGATTTTAGTTGAACATGTGTTTCTTCAAAGGTCATCGTAAGCATAACAAATACCTCTTATGCATGAGGTGTGTTGAAAATCAAAGTGATTTTTAGACTTGCACCTATCTAAGGTGGAGCAATAGTATGATAATAGGTAGAAACTCTAAGGATTTTGATCTACTATTAACCACAAGTGATGGTGTAACAACAAGTTTAGAAATAACCTCAATAAGTACAACAAAAGTTATAACAAGTAAAGGTATGATCTCTAAAGATGTTCCTCCTCTAATTGGATTAATGAGTTTGGTGGTTCCAACAAATTGTTCCCTTTGCTTAGATCTAAAGGTAAATGATATTGCACATGTTGCCTTGGTATTAGTTCCAATTTCCACAAACACAAAATAAGGTGGTTCATATTTGAAATCTGAAAAGATGGTTTGGAAAGCTTGTAACTCCAATTCACAAACATGTCATTAGTTTTAGCCAACTCCATGCTCTTTTGGATTTGTTTCTTTTTTATTTGCTTCTTACATTGTTTGCCACCATTATTTCCACTTGGGATTTTTATCCCCCAAAGCCTAATTCTACACTTTGAACAAAGTGTCATCCAACAACAATTCTGCAAATTCTTTCAACTTGTTATACATCCTAATAGATGGTGAGTTGTTTTGCTCAACTATACCTTGGCCATCTCCAATTTGCCCTTCCAATCTTGGATTTGAACATTCAAAGCTTGAATTTGTTTTTCTAGTTCAATGTTTGCAAAAACTAATTGTTCCTTTTATTCTTAACAAGTTTGTTCCACAAATGTTTTAGTATTTTCCTATTGCATATTGTACTACCCCATCTTATTGTAATCTTGAGTCATTTGTTCATGTACATTATGGAGATTCTTTAAATCATTGTAGGGTGAAAACATCCTTGGGTCATGAAGAACCATTTAACCCATGACCCATGACCTAGGTCTTCCCTTGGTGTGGTCCACTTAATGTCGAATAAACCTTCCAAATTGGCTTTTTTCGCCCATATGTATTCGTTAGGGTCCATCTTCATCCACTACAACATTGACATTGAAATAGATGAAACCAAAAAGTTTACCTTACATGTGTGTCATGAGCCAAGGCCTACTACTACTACCATAGGAAAAATCATATTCTCTTAGGGATACGAAGTGATTCACTCAAAATCTTTGAAAAAAAGATCAATGTCACAACCGTAGGATATTGGTGTCTAGTAGATATGCATATTGCATAAATTTTGCAGTATGGAATGGTTTGGGTGGAAAGCTGAAAGCTAATGTGGTAGAATGCAGTGTTGGGCAAGTACCAAGCTGGAACCCTGGGTATATAGACTGGTACTGGTATCAAAGAACCAATCAGACTGGTATGACCAGAGGCAATACCAGCCTTGATCTAGTACCTGCCCAACACTGGTAAGCTGCTCCATGTGTGTGTGTGTGTGTGTGTGTTTGTGCATGCAAGTCATGGCCATCATTCACATTGCACAGTTATAGCAGTTGTGAGGAAGTGAAGAGACACATTGAGCCAAAATCAGGAAACACCCAAAACACATTATAGCCACCTAGGTACACAGAAAGACAAGCACAAACTCTTATCAAGCTTTCACTCATACAAAACACCCTGCATCCCAGCCACCATGTTAAGATTGATTCTATGTTTGCTTTCAACTTCCTTGTGACCTGCTTCATACATCGGATTGTGTTAAGTAGAGCTAGCTTGTAAGCCAGTTTTTTTTGGTGGTTTTCATTGGGTTTATACTTGCAAAAATCTAGCATCTGTAAGTATTAGTGTTTGTTCCTTTCTGGAGGATTTTGCAAGCTAATTTGCAAATTTTTCTAAGTTTTTTGTTGTTGTGGATCTCTATCTATAATCACATCTCTCTTTGTATTTCCATTCTGTTTGTCAGAAGGGCACTGAGTTTGGGCAAGCAGAACCTGCCAGTATTCATTGGGTCTATAAATACAAAAGTAGCCAACTACACAGATATGATGATTTTCATGAGTGCACTTGAGACATGGCAAGCTCTTGGATTGCAGCTGGGAGATTGACCCTTTTTTTTCGGGTTGTGAAAACTAACCCCATGATATGTAATTTATGTTAATGAGTGAACCATTGCATAATTCATATTAGTGTAATTGTGGACAGACTGCCTACTCCAATTGACGATTCTGTGAAGTTATTGTACTACAACCCAGTTTGTAAATCCTTTCAATAAATCAATTAACCGCCTGTCAACCCTGAGAAAGAAAGAAAATATATGTGACAAAAACACAAGACACAAGTTTGTATGGCAAATAAGAAAGACAAGATGGATGGCCGATTCGCATTGCAAGAACAACAAGATGCTAGTGGTGTGCTGTTCAGAAATTCCTTGAATAACCAAAAGAGGGGCTCTCCGCAGACTCCCTCCTCCGCTCCCAAAAATGCAAATCCTGGTAGTAAAATGAAAGCTGGAGGAGACAAGAGGCAGCTGCTCAACAACCACGATGAACGCTCCCCTTGGAAATGATTCCCTTTTTTTGTAATGGAGGTGATATATTTTGTTGTGAGAGAAGAGAGGCAGACCCAAGACTTGTAACATGTAATCTCTCTAAAGTTCATTTGTGTTTCTTATTACTGGAAACATTTCCAGCAAAACCCAATTCAAGTCCAAAGTGTTATCTACATTGTGGAAAACTAATAAGCCTCATTACTCTAAATTTTTTTATAACATTGTAAAAATACATGGCACACATATTGCACTACATTTCTTGTATCCAACCAACCAACTATGGACATTCACAGCTTGTAAAATCATACCTCAATTGGGTTCACACACACATAGCTGCATCACATCATCAGTACATGCTTGGTGCTTCTTCAAAAGTAAGTCGCATTTTGGGTAACCAAAATCCAGGTTTCAGAACCAATGCAAAAATGGGTCCAAATGAAAGTTGTTGACAGCCATTTTTCCAGAGAATTTTGAAATTTTTCATGACCATTTTGTGAGGGGATCTCTATCGGTTTGCTGAAGAATTACAACAACAATAATAACTCATATACATGATATGTGTCATGTCCAGTTCCAAATAAAATGGCCAGTAGCATTATGTGTCCCAAAAGTTTGTTTCTGAAGCTAAAAATGCGCAAACATTTTCCCACCCAAAAAGAAATCATCGAAAAGTTCTTAAACTTGTTTTGCAATCACAATAAGTTTATGTGTATGTAGAGATAGTGAGAGAGAGAGAATAAGGTTATAACCTATTTTCAATAGTCTCAATTAAGAGCACAAGACATCCTGAAAGTTACTTCACAGAGTGTAGCTTGCATTTCTCATGCAATAATATTTTTTTGCAACAAAATTTGTCATTTTTTCAACAAAATTTTTGAGAAAGTTTTGGTTTTTTCTAGTGTAATTTTGACTATTTTTTGCTAATGTTAGGAAATCTTCATCAAATTGAGAAATTAACCCCTGTTCTCATGGCTCATGGTGCTCCTATAAATTATACTCTTGTGAATTGTTACCAAAGAAAATTACTCTAGAAGACCAATTGTAGATTTGGGTACTCATTTAGTACTATAAGACTTCATTGAATACTTGCAAGTAATTTTAGCTCAGTGTCCAATCAGCCTTCAATGCAGTCAGGTATTAGTTGTGTTCAAAAGATACATAGGACATTGAGAAGTAGCCAAAGTGTGGAAAGGAGCCATTTATATCCCCCCAAAAAAATTTCAGGCTTGAGGTGTGAATAGGTTAGAGGCTTAAGCCAAGGAAGTGTGATTGTGAGTATTGAGGAATTGGGACATATCAACATATTTAAAGAAGGCATTGGAAGGGCTCATGTTTAGGGTAACACCCAACAACAAGTGCATTACCAAAGCTTTGACTCCATGTTATTATTGCACACTATCAATCAATGACTAATTATTTGATGGGAAAAATGAATTTGATTTTGTGATGATTAAGTTCCATTCGAATGAAAATATTGATTAATTATCATATATGGATATATTCAGTATTTTTTTTTGGGGAGGGGGTTGCACTGTAAGTTTTTTTTGGGGGGTACAAATGAACCTCTTTGATTGGCCCATCCAAGAAAAAAATAAAAATAAAACATTGGGCACTCCTCAAAATAGAAGTATAGAATTGCTTCCCCTTGGCCAACATGTATACATTATCCAAGTTCAACTTTGGGAAATTTTATAGGATAAATGTGTGGTCTTATTGGGAACATCTTCAAGAAAACATTGTGAAATTGGGGAACATGATGGGAACATAACTAGGAACCACTTGGGAACATGGTGGGAACACTAGGAACACATGGTGGAAAACAATGGCCTTCTTGGGTGCATGAAAATTCTATTCCTAAATTTTTTTGTTGCATTTTTGGCTTTGGGGTAATGCCCCTTCCTAACAACTTGCATACCTATTGGTGCCATTGCCACATCGAGAAGTAATCTTTGCATTTTCATAGGAAAATTTACAAGATGTTGAAGTATCAATCAATGTTTTTCTTGGTAGCAAATTTTTGTGTCTTGACCCCAAAAAAAGAATATGGTGTTGTGGATCTTATTTTTTAATTGGAGAAAAACAAGAAAAAAATTCTTTTGGAGAACAATTACTGGCGAGATCCAATGACAAAGATTACTCAAAATTGAGATTATTCAAGCATAGTGCCACAAGGGTTAGGGCAAATTGGATAATCATGTTGCCTAATTATGAGCAATAGTAAGTGCCCATCTTGCAAAATCAAAGTAACATTTGCCTTTGAAAGATACAAATGGGTATGCATGTAAGGATGCTTGTTTTACAAACTTTTTGCCTCATTGTTGTTGTTCTTCTAAAAGTCATCTCTTCGAAGAAGAGACAATGGTGCAAATGCATGATCAAAGGAAAAGTTTCCTACTCATGGCAGCTTCCATTTGTGTCATTTTCTAATTGTATAAGTTGAAATTACAAGACATGAACAAACAAAGGGCATGGGCTAAGATGATGGAGTAAATTCAAATTGTGAATATGGTAACTTTGATTCCGGACGGATAAGGTCATTAATACTTCTTATATGGAGCATGTTCAATAATTGTCATATGATTCACAAGGTTATGGGGAATGATGATGATGATTTTTTTTAGTATATCCATGGTATTCATTTTATAGCTAACTTAATGCTCCTTCAAGGTGCTAAAAATGTTGTCAATGTAGTCTAAAGAAAAGGATTCCAACTTGGTTTTGAAGATCATCTAATTGTGTAGCTTGTTGATTTTGCGTACTTTTGTGTTCATCAAGCTTAAGTCCTTGCTCATATGTAAGCTTTTCCAAAGCCGATATCCTTGCAATAGCTAGTTCATGGTGAGCTTTGATTTTTCCATCAAATTCAATTCTTAATTTGTTCTCCAAGTTTTCCATGTCCACCTATGCAAATGCAAGTGTAGAGTGATCAATTTTTGAGTATAATTGGTAAGCATCCTTATGGTCAATGATTCACAACACAACATTCAACTATTTTAATTTTAAAAATTTAACCCATGGGTTTAAAAACCCTTGACATAATTTGTTAAGGTTAACACATTTGGGTAGGTACATTGTTCAAGATCCAACATAAAGTTTGTTTTCCATAAGACACTATGACAACTTTAGGGTTTTGGTATGTCATTTCTTCATGTGTTTTAATATGTCTTTTTGACCTAGGCGATTTATGAATTTTGAGATTGCATACATTCATGGATATGGGTGTGCATTTGTGGATGATAAAAACTATTGATTAAATCCAATTCAAAATTCACCACATGAGAGTTTCATATAATAGTTCAAAAGTAATGCATGTGGTTATAATCTTACAAATTGTGGACACAAGCTAGGAAGGTAATGGTATATACAAGTGCAATGAATGCCCCAAGTTCATGGAACCACTAGAAACATGTTAAAAAATTTCACAAAAAAAGTTCTACATCTCCATTCTTTTTCGGAAGAGGAATATAGTGTCAACAATTAGTCTTTACTTGGTGTTTTTGATTTGAAAATGAAAAATATCTTAAATCATCAAACATATATAAAATAAGGAAATTACATTCAATTCCAAAACTATAACTCAATTGGTGTTTCAAAGAAATTAGGTTGTTTCTTATGTCACATATCCATACCTCCCACATTTGGCACTTGTTGTATCCTAATGTGAATTTTTTTTTCCCAAAGCACATTTCTTTTTTTCATTTCGTGCATTGAAAATTTTCAATGTTTTCTTTTACTCTTTTTTTAAACAAATTTTGACACCCCTACTGAAGGGGTGTTTTGCCCCACTACCCATTTGAGCTAACACAATCACTTTTTTAAGTCTAATATTTTCCAAAACACATTTCTCAGGGGGAAAAAATCAATTAATGCATTGGAATTTTACAATGTATTTGTTTTGCATTATTAAAAAAAAACAAATTTTGAGATGGCTACTCGATATGTGTTTTCCCCAAGCACCCATTTGAGCTTAACACAATCACTTTAAATCTTCAAGTTTCCAAAACAAATCTTCCAATAAAACAATGAATTCTTATTGTTATCTCTTTCTTATTGCAAGCCTTTTGAGCAGATCCTCAAAAGTAGGAATTTTTTTCAAGTGCTAAAATGAAATTGCAAAAAAATCCTTGATTCTAAGGGAGAGAAGCTTTATAGAGTTGCAAACCATATATAATTCTAACAAGAAGAAAACTAGCACATAGTGAAAATGTGAGGAAGAGAGGCTAGGAGACAAAAGTAAGTATTACCAAGCTTTCTAAATAGTGAACAAAGAGAAAGACAAAATCAATGGAGGTGTTGAAAGGAGAGAGAGCGAGAGAGAGAGAGAGAGAGAGGGAGTGTGTGTGTGTGTGTGTGTGTGTACTTGGATTTTGGTAGTTGTATCAAACAATGTATCCAATTTGTCAGCAACAAACTTTGCATATTCTGCAAGATTGGTTTGTATCTCTGAAGGAGGTGGTGATGGAGGAGGTGCAGCATCTGTCACTAGATTGTCTGTCGTAGGAGAAGAAGCCTCTGAACCTTCCTCCATTTCTGATTCCTCTTCTGCCATTTTCTTCTTCTTCTCTCTCTCTCTCTCTCTCTCTTTAACCCAAACTTCTAAATCCCTTCTCCCACTTTCTGAAGCTTTTTAAAAATTTGCATATAAGAAAAGGGACTCAACAATTTTTTTAATTAATTAATTAAAAAAAATTATTAAAAAAAAACTAGAGAAAAGAGAAAGTGTATTACTACACTCTTTGACTCAAAAGACACATCCTTTGAATTAATTGCATGCTTCTTTATATTTCTAACTAGGTGTGAAAAGGGTTTTGGAGACCCTCAAATTTCATCTTAATGTGGTTTTGTTTTTTGTTTTTTGTTTTTTGGGCAGGGCAGAAAAGGGAGTTGGGGTCCTAAGAAATGTGTATGCACTATGGAACAAGTCCATTAGGGCCCCTTCCACCTAGGCCTAGGAACACATTGAGCCTGATAGTATAGGACATGGGTGTTATCTTTAGACCCTTCTGCCATTTGAGGGGCCCTTCACCGGGCTGGTAGGCCAAGTGTAGGCCTCCAAAAATAGTAAAAAGAGTCTAAAGATAGACCCTTTCACCTGCATAAAGAAAACCTGAATTATTTTTTTTCATGGCCCACACATGAATTGAGAAAAAAAAAAATGTGGAAATAAAGATGGAAAGAAAGAAAATAAGGTGCTTTCCGTATTATGGAAGGCACCTTGACAGTCTGGTGTGGGACCTTCCACTTCACAAAAGGTCCTTCTATGGTCGTCCCCAACAGGTTTTTCCATGTAGTCCTTAAACTAGTGGAAAGGATCTTACACCTATAACGATGCATAGGTTCCCTCCCCTTCTTAAAGGAGTAGGTGTAAGATCCCTCCTTTTCTCTAAGAGGGATTTTCATGGACATATGGTGCTCTTCAAATACACTCACTATGACATTTAATGTGCCCAAAGTGTGGGTGTAAAGCCCCAAGGTGGGGGCATTCCCAAAGTAAGGGACCTAGGATGAGGTCATTTAGCCAAGTCCGGCCTTGCATTTAGAGAATGTCCCTCACCCTTTGGGCTTTACCCATCACTGGTAAAACATGACGCAAAGGTTATCCATGAACCTACTAGACATGGGTAGATCACATGGCATAGGAGGGGGAGGGTCCCATTAACACTTCCCAATAAAATGCCCCTTTAAAATAATTTCCCATGAAATTCTTTACAATTTTCTTCTTCAAGCAAATTATTATGGCTATGATGTATATAGGATTACATGACTTACTTAGGTTATTCATACATCCTTGATATTCTTTTAAGGTTGGGCATGCTTCAAGAAGTCTACTTTGTAGCCAATTTAGTACCTCATACCATACTCTTTGTATGATTACTACCTATTTGTATTTCAAATGTTTCTCATTAGATGTTCACCTTTTATCAAGTATAAAACATTGTTGATATATGTGTAAATTTTATGTCTTTGAATTAAGTCCAATGCATGGATGGTGTAAATGTATACATATTAAGAATTTTAAACAACATTTTGTATAATAATAAAATGTGCCATCCGCACCATTTGTAGGACCTTTAATTGTCATATTGTTACTTGTACATATGTCCTCCAACATGTTTTTAAAACTAATAATTTATGATGAAAATTGGCATAGTTGATTTGACATAGTTGATAGTTTAAAATATAAAAAGCATGCATCTAAATATATGTCTCATGCCAAAAACTTGAATGTTTCACCATTTGAATTTTTAAATGTTTTTATATTATGTGCAATTCTTTTAACATTTGTATAAAATAAGTATGATGTGGTGTCATTTATCTAGGTTGCGGTTGGAAATTAAAAGTTTAAATAATATTTATGTTTTTGGTAGTTTGTGAAGCTTTTCAAAATCTATTCAAATATATGTTAATCAATATTTCATTATTTCATCACAATACCTTGTTACAATTCATATCATTGAACATTTTCTTGTCAAAAAATGTTCCTAAACAAAATTAAAATCATCCATTTTGGGATTAAAAATTTAGGAGTCCCCAACAATAAGAGCTTGGTAAAAATTACTTGTCATAATAATGTCCAACTCTGCCATAAATTCATTATATGTTTGTTTTATAATCTATAATCTTATATCAACAGATGTTTTAACATTATATTTACTATTAAAAATATTTCATCTATAACTAACAAATGCAATCCATCATAAGTTTGTATGAAATTGTCACATTTTCATTATTTAATGTTCTAAATTCATTTTGATTTTTACTTAATGGAATTGCGAGTGCATAATGCATTTTTGTTCCATGGATCTTAAATATTGATTTTTCCATCTATGCAAGTTTAATCATTTTTGGTTTTGAAGAATTAACATTTTTTTTATTTTTTAATTATAAAATCAAAGCATATTTTATATAATACACAAAAGGGTAAAAACTTTTCTTGTGCTTAAAACTATTATTAAAAAATGTGGAATGATTTGGTTGGGTTTAGGGTTAATGTTGGTTGTTGTTGAATGTTTTCCAAGATACTTCAAGCAATTGTTACAAATGTATGAATTAAATTCATAATAAATCCCACATTTATAATTATAAAATTCTGTGGACATTTTCATACAATTGATTAGTAATTTTCTTGCATTTCTTTCCAAAAACAATTCCATGAACAAGGATAAATTAGATTTTTAAAAATAACTTTATTATATCATAATATTCATTCTAACATATTCAAATTAAATACATGTGTATTGTTTTATATCACAATATTTGCATTTTGATAACAATCATTTGTATGTATATGCTGCAATTGATTATCTTTAACATGATTTTGATGTGGTGTAGAATTAAGCATCAATTTTTTCACCAAATGAATGGTCATTAATTCAATAAAAACATCATGAACATTTGATGTTAGTGCAAACTTTGAAATATATATATTTCATATGACTATTCATTTGATCTATTGGGTTTTGGAAATTTGGTTGTTGATTTAAAATAATTTCTTTTTTTAGATATATAAAATTGCATGTTCAATATATACTCAATTTCATCATTGTAATCCATTCATGAAAATGGGCTATTATGTTTTCTTTTGTGAACTATTTCTTTTTTCACATAATTGTTCCAATATTGAATGTTGGTATGATATATTGTTTTCACACATGAAAACGTCATCAAGAAGATTTTTCTAAACTATTTATATTTATATTGGATTCATGTAATATTTTAATTTATAGTTGTTTTAAATGATTTTTCAATTGTGATAATTTTTTGTGAAGAAGATTGTTGTGTTAAAAAAATGTTAAACATTTTTTGACAATCATATGTGAAAAATGTGATAATTGTTTGTCATAATTGAGTATGACAATGGTATGTGCAAATGTAATGAAACAATATGTCAAATTGTATGTGCAATTGGATATGGTAAGTTAACATAAAATTATGCAAAGGTCAAATGGAAATAAAGTGTATGAAAAATATAGTTCTCAGATTGTAAGTGAATACATTTTTTTATTCACATATATATATGTACAAAACTTCAACAAATTTATATGCAAAAATTTATAAAAATCTATAAAAACCTATTTGTAGATTAAGAAACTACTATATTTTTCTTATATTTATAAGATTTTTGTTTTGTGTCATTTTATTGATTTTCATGTTTTCATTTATGAATCATCCTTCAATTCCCAATTCAACGTAATATTTTGTTTACATGTTTATTAAAGCCATTTTTTTATTAATTTGAGTTGGGAGCATCCAAAACCAATGCTTATCATCATCATAATGTTCGAATTTTGTTAGGATTCATTAATGATAGAAGTTGGCGTGAAAAAGAATGTATTTTCAATCCAAAAAGGAATAGAAAAGTTTGATTTATTGGCCTTGATGGCGGTTGAGAAATTAATTTTTCCTCCATATGCAAAAATACCTTCATCCATTGTCCCTTGTAAAAAAATTAGAGTAGTTTGCAATCTTGTAATAATGATTTTTTGACAAATAAATCAAACCTTTTTCATCTCTTGATTTGAATGACAAACATTATGATGGTATTTTCCTTCATGTACTATAAGAATGTCTTGTAACTCACATGCAACAAAACATTATTTAAATAAAACATGTTTATGGACCTATAGTTTAAATAATAATAAAATAATAGAAATATTATATAGATAATCAATATAACCATTGAAAAAATCATAGAAATTGACATTGAATGTAGAAAATAGAAAAAATAACTTAGGGAAAAAAAATGTAGGATTGGAAAAAAAAAAACCATGAATTCACAATAAATGAAAATATGAGAGAAACTAAAAAATGAACATAATTTAAACCATCACAATTTGAGCTTGAGATTAATAATCATTTTTTAATAATATATTTTGTGATTGGTGGTGAGGATTAGATTTAAGAGCCCGAAAATATTGGGGCTTCAAAATGAAAATCTTAAATTGTTTTTTGGTATTGTCAAGTTATGAATCTTGCAATTTTGCAAGTTGATAATTCTCACATAAATTTTATAATTGTTTAATTAGAACTATCAATTCAATTTTCATCCATTTTTTTGGCCATAATTTGAAATTTGAAATAGAGAATGTGAGCCCATTTTTGATATATTTACATTTTAAGTTCTTTTCAACAATTTACAAAAGCTGCAATTTGGACAATGGTTTTATTTGCACTTTTATCCTTTTCAAAATGAAATTATATTTGAGAATGTTGTGATTCATTTTCTTGCACATTTTAATGTGTATGCAATTGTATTTGAATCCTAGAACATTCTTTCGATTCATTTTTCTTTTCATGCCATAACTTTTATTGTAAGCCCCAAGTTAAATCCATAACAAGGTCATCATTTTTCTTTCATGTTTGCATTCAAATTTTTTTTAAAAATTAATCTTATAACAATTTTTTTAATGTGACCCCACCATTTCTTCATTGTTTTTCCATGTACATATTATAAAAAAATATTTTGATTAATATTTATGATACTATTTTTATGTGACCTTAACATTTTACTATTTCATCAATTCTCTCATGTAGTTTGGGGAGGAACAAAAAAAATTGTAACATGTGACATTTAAAAAATTATTGAAATTATTTATTATTAAAAATATTTAATCATTTTCTTCCATTGATTTGATGATGAACTAAGGAAAATGTTTGCATTTTTATAAGTTTCATTTTTCATAAAATGTTCTTCCTTAAATTTGGATACATAAATTTGGTTCGATATTAAAAGAGTTAATCAATTGAACAAAAAAAATCAAAATTGAAAAAAAAAGAATAAAAATGAACATTAAAAATGTGAAGGTTCTAATTGTCAATTACAAACAATAAAGGGTTAAAAGACTTTTCATGTGCAAAGTTTCAACTTATATCCCATTTTTAATTAAATGGTTTCAATTCATGAGGTCAACAAAAGTAAATGTTATGAATAAAATTTAAATATTGAATGATAATAGATTATTGAATCCCTTATAATTGATCTTTTTCACAATGTAAACATTTTTTTTTAAAAAATTCCAAATTTCATCACATAGTACTTGTCTTTGAAGGGATAATGTAAAATAACCAAGAAACTATTGATGATGATTTTTTTCAAATTCATTTAAAATTCATTCACTCACAAAATTAAAAAATTAAAAAAAAATTGACAATCAGCCTCTTTTATGTATGAGGTTACATGTATAAGACTTAAAGAAACAAAAAGAATCCATTGATGTTTACTTCATGCATGAAGCTCACATCTCTCATGAAAAGAAACAATTTCAATTTTTAAAAAAAGGTTAATGCATCATTGGAATTGTTTCTTTTCATGACAGCATCTTTCAAGTTCAATTGGAGATGAAATGAAAAAATTATGAACTCACAAAATGATGTAATCCATAATTTGATACATTTGGGATTTTCATGCCTTCTTTCATCTGAAGTTGCAGATCAAAATTCTCACATGTTTTTTCACCTTGGCCTAAATCTCATCTTGAAATTCTCATGCCTTTTTTCACCTTCACCTAAGTCTGCATCTCAAAGTTCTCACACTTTTCACATTGACCTAAATTGCATCTCAGAATTGTCATGCTCTCTTTGCATTGATGATGTAAGGAAGTAAGGAACACACCTCGGGTGGAAAATCCTCTATAAAATTGAAATCACCAAGATTTTTTTACTGTTGATAATAGTTGACAAACTTAGGGGTGCATCATCAAAAGAACAACTGCAAGAACTAAAAAAAAAACACAAATCAAAACACATTAAAAAAAAAAAGCATGCAACCTCGAAGCTCTTCAAAGGAAATTTTTCCCAAACAAGTCACTCTACTCCTCCAAACTTGGAGGATCTTACCAAAGATCCCACCCATAAAAACAGAACCATGTCAAGCAAAGTGCTTATCTGCAAGGTTGACCTTGCTTGAGACATTAAACAATGTGTACAAAATCATACTATAAAATTCAGAGATACAACCATAAGTGTTGTCATGATCAATAACATACTCACACAAAATAGCCCATTAAACCCAAAAAAGAGGATTGATTGATAATATATTCACACAACACTGATCCAAAACAACCCATTGAACTCAAAACAGAGGCCTATTGCAGAAGCACATTTAGAAGAAGTAAATGTGTGCAGATGCCTTTCAAGGGGCCTATTACGCCTTTGGAAACAGTGGAGGCTGAACTGGAGATGTAACAGATCAAAAGTTCTAAACTTATTGTCTGGGCAATGACTCATTGATCACAGAGTTTCTTGTTGTGACCACAAAAAACACATCTATGTGATTTCAGAGAAAACTACACCTGACAAGTTCGAAGGTAAACATTGTGGCAGTTCCAGCAAGAAATGTCATTAACATGACAAGACTTAGCATGGTCATAACTCACAACCTTTTGTGTGCAATGTGCAGTGTGCAAGAACTAGCACCCCTTTTATTCTTAGCATTGCAAGCCATGCCCAACAAGCATGGGCACATACATACTTTCAAAACAAGCTGCAGAAGAACAGTGTTACACAGTAGGTTGAGAAATTCTGCCCTGCACTTCTACCATTATGTGTTGGCACAGAGTTCCAAAATGCACCTACTCCAAATGAGACTCCTCAAAAATGTTGTGTGGTGAATGGACTTGGGGGGAGCAAGATGGGAGCATCATCCATTGTTGAAGTCAGCATCCATCAGTATGTGGCAGTCGGCATTGGTAATGGCACAGTGACGAGTCAGCGCCTACCCTCTTCCTAGATAGCAATCTCTGTAGCCAAGACTCTTCATTAATGGACATAACGTATCTGATGTCTTCACATCACCTTCTCTTTGACTCCGCCTCCAAACTTTGAAAAGTGTCTCCCACATTGGTGTGTGGCCATCATCCATCTGTCATTCAAGTGAAATCTAATCAATACAGACTGGACTTTTGCCAAATGGGCAACTAGTGCTGACACAACATCTGATTAGAGACAAGTAGACAAGTTCCATGGTGGTGTGAGTGCATCCATGGCTGCTTCGATGTCCCAGTTGATGACATGGGCACTAATAAGCAAATGATACATCCGATTCAATCCCAACTCCTTCATATACTCATACAATCTCATTACTTCACTAGTCTGTGACAAATAGACCCCATAAAATGTGTTTGTTAGCTGCAATCTACTTTGGTACAACAGCAAGGCATTTTGGAGACCAACTATGCTTTGACAATCTGCCCACCTTTTTAGCCTTCCCAAAAGCATTGAGGAGGGCATCGACGGAATGGATGTCAGGTGTTAGTCCAAAAGTGGAGCTGATAGCTTCAAATGTCTGATACGCACGGTCAACATCCCAAATATTTGCACAACCCTGGAGCACACATTTTATTGCTGGCAGCGATACAGCTCATCCACTTCCATGAATCTCTGCCAGCTCGTAGTATGCCTGTAAACAGCAATATATACTTCATATCAGCACCAGTGCAACTCAACTCAGCTAATTGTGTCATAGAGAACAATATTCAAGACTGTTAAGGGGAATCAGGCAAACTGCCCTGACCCTGAAATTTTGACAACTCCTTCTGTAACAGTGCTGCCAAAGTCAAGCTATTGATTGACTGACCACATCTAGAGCTCCAGGTCCTGCCTGTGCTATTGCCAGTACCAATGGCCACAATGATGAACATGGGCTTAATATCTCAAGTCCCTTGCTATCTTGCAAATTGCCAAGGCAAGCTCCATATCATGAACAGTGTTGCAGAGGGGTTTAGGGTTTGAACCCTATACCCTAAACCTGCTAGGATAACAAGTCTCCTGCAGAAAAAGAATCAGGAGTTTGACTCTTACTTCTCAAGTATTTTTTCAGCCAATCGTGAATCTTTTTCTCGAAAGATACTTCTCAGCACAAAGTTGTAAGTCAGCTGCCTTGGAATGATTCCAATGCTCTCCATCTCTTCAATGATTTGGTACATACCATCAGCATGAACACCTAGATGCAGCTTGGCATGCAGTAGCAAGTTGTAGGCCAGTATGTTGGGTTTGTTAGGGTTTCCTGCTGCATCTGTTAGCCTCATCCTATCTTCGAAAAGACGCACAGTCTCCTCCAATCTTCCATGTGAAAGAGAATTTGACATCTCCCTAGAAAGAAAGGTTGCATCAAGTCTTCCCAATGATGTGGTGGTGCCAGATCCAAAACCTGAGGGTTTAAGCACAGTAGGCACAATGGAGAACCCTGGCACCCTGCCTCTTCCAAAGGCTGAGGGTGCTTCAAACCCTAGAGCAGGACTAGATGCATTGATGCCAGCTTCCGGCTGTGATATCTGCAGACATTGCACCATTGAGCTCACAGTTCTAACGCAGAGCCCTAACCCTAACCTCCTTAAACCCTGTGTGTCCAAATCCCAAAACAAATGAGCAGAAAGCTTGGAATTCCACAAAGGCAACAAAGAGAGACATTGAGACAGAAGCACAATGCAAGTTACACCTTTCTGTTTCCATGTCAGTTGCCTGTATGAGAAAATTAGGGTTTCACGTCTGTGGGCCATCTCTTGCTCCGCTCTTTGATATTTCCTTCAAATAAGCACTCCCCTCTACCCTGGTGCACACAAAGAGCAGAATGCACACTCCCTTGCACCACCTTCCTGCAAACCTTACAAGAGACCATGCACTCAGTCCCCACATTCCAAAACTCTGCCCTCATTCCAAAAACACCACCCCCACAAACAAAACATCTGCAAAATCCAAATCTCCTCTCAATAAAGAAAAAAAAAACCCCCCGAGATCAACTCCAGTCAGTCTGCACAAGCGAGCGAGCGAGCAACAACAGTCCCCATTGCAAACACACCACCACCTGCTGCAATTGCTTGCTGTGGCAAATTAGGGTTCCCATTTCCTCCAAAAATGACTGAACAAGAAAAGCAATTCCAAATTCCAAATTCCAATAAATCAGGATCGATGTGAAAAACTGCATAGGTGATTGCTGTTCTGATCTACAACAAGGGAACAAGTGAAAATAAATTGTGGAGCTCAAGACAAAGCTCGAGACGAAGCTGGAGATGTGCACAATACTTAGCTTGAGAGCCAGTCCAGTCCATTTAAGCTAAAGGTTTCACCTGGCGATGAAACTTCAGACCCGTTGTTTTTCTATGTTTACTTGAACCGCAAAAACCTGCACTATGGACTGTGGTCCTTAGGAAGATTTAGCCAAATCTGGCTATAAACCAAACAAGAAATATAAATTCTTTTATCAGACTTCTATAAGTAATTGGCTACATACTGGAAACCAAACATAACAGATCTGGTGATTATTATTTTATTTTATTTCACTTCTGGCAATCGGAAACCTTCAAAAACACTTCATTTTTGTTATTTTTATAGGTCAGTGATCAGTTGTAAAACATACTACATTGCATTGCCTGGTAAAATCATGTATAGAATTAATCCAATTAGAAAAAATCCTCATTGCAACTCCAAATTGTTGAATCCTTTTTTAACACTAAAACCAACCCCTAAGTCCACTTCCAAGGACTACAAAACCACAACAGGATCACAAACCAAATATCAACAGAAGTACTACACTATTGAAATGCAAGAGATTCTCACTTTGGTTCACTGCACTTTCACTGTCCTTTTAACCCTTGAATCATTTGATGGTTCTTCTCAGGAAAGAACTTCTTCAAAGGATCCACCTCCTCTTGCGTTCGAGATATAATGGACACACCTGACTCGCAAGAAAAGTGTTGACCCAAGAATGTATCAACCTGTCCACCTACAGACATTGTCCATGCATTGACTAACAGATTGCTTGTCTATACAGACCTAAAAGATGCATTGATGTGTTGAGTGTTGGCCAACATGTACCAAAAATGTCTGTATTGCTCAATAGTAAGAGAAGTCTGCCTGACAAATGTGAGACATTTTGAGTCTACCAAATACTCACTGAGCACTGACTTCTGAAGCTTGGAATCTATTGGAAGCAAAATTTCTGTCCCAATGTTTCAATTACTGAGGAGAGATCTATCATCTAAGGATCCGTGTCAGTCATCCTCCTTCTCAACCAATTACCATGCTGCTCATTATGCACAGCTACAGATTTCCATCCCCATTAATATGTGGAAATGTTTTGAAAAGGGCTAGAAAAGAAGAGCATACTAGTGCTCAATTAGGCTGCAGCTTCTTCTGCTTCCTCCTGGAGTTGTAGATCAAAGTGGTAAACACCTGCAACACCAATCCCACACACAATTGGAGATATTGAGTGGGTGCAGAAAAGCCCCAAAGTACCATCAGAGAGACAATAGTAGAACTATCCCTGGCACTGTGCAAACACAAGTAATATGGGATTGAAGCAAGGAAGTGGCACTGTAACAGATCCTGGCAAGTCCATGATGTTTAAGATATTGCAAGTAGAATAAGATTCTACACAAAATTACCATGGCCTTTTCCAACTCGTCGCAACTGTGCCACAAATTCTGACACTTTCTTGATCGCTTCAACCTGCAGGAATAAGCACAATTCCATATCCATGAGTAACAAAGAACATTACTTCTGAACATAGCAAGCTGCACTAATAATCAGTTCTTTATTTGAGCTTCAATTCTGGACTCTCCTCAACTGCCTCATTAAACAGCTCTCTATCACCTGCAATTCACTCTCAATTGGATACAATGCGTGAAATCAGAATGTCAGCCTACAGTCCTACTGATTTACTCTTGCAATCCATAAGGGACAATATGAACTACTTTCCTCTGCAACAAGCCCCAATCTATCTTTACCCTCACCTAGCAGCATGATACAACAATCACTGACCTGTTCAGTCAGAAATTCGCCTTCAATGAAATCACACATCTGAGGATCATTGCTGTCCACTGCAACCTGGTCAAATAGTGTCCCCAGTCAGAATATCCATATGCTATAATGTAAGACTACTTTTCTATAGCAACAAGCAACATGCAGGAATCCACAATGAAGTAAATCCTGCAGCCACAACAGTGTATGATGATACAAAAACCTTGCACACATGAACATATCCATATCAAAACAACTACCTGGTGCAATGAAAGAAGCTTCTCATTTGTCAACTTCTCCAGTGCAAGAGCTAGCTCCATGGCTGAAGCAAGGGGGCCGAAGTCAAGTCAGAATAATAAACAGGCTTAAAGCTAACAAGAAAACCAAAATGGTATTGAAAAGGCACAGGGTTGTGGACATTTAAGTACACCAATGTAGACAAGATTGGGTAACTTGCAAATGAAGAACACACACCGTAAAGAGCATCCCCCTTATCAGGATGATCAAAATCCATAAGAGGCATCACGATAGATTGCAATTTGACTCTGCCACCACGCTTATTCTAGATATCCATGCACAACAATCAGTGATGTCAGTAGTGATAATAAACAGGAGGTGGTGACATGCACAAGAGAAGGATATTGGGGTTGCACATTTTGGATGATGTTCACACATGATCAATGAACTCAATTGCTTTGTTCATTGAGGTAACTGGTTGAAAAGGTTATTATCACAAACTCAACCTAAAATATCATCCATAAGAATTGAGAACTTCTCGTACTTGTGACTTACATTGACCTCAATACAATTGACAGATAACCTAATAAAACAGTTATGTAGCTTTTAGATCCACTAAAATATCACCAAACAAAGAAAAAAGGAGACTCCAAAACCAAAAAACACAGAAAAATTTGAGCAGCAGATTGAACACTGGTGACAGGCACATGCAGGTTCAGTGACTTTCAATAGCAACGTTTATGACCAGCTATGGTAACATCCATCCCCTGGACTTCAGTCACTGAACCAACAGTCAATCAAGGCCCATTATCAAATATTAGCCAACATACTGAGCTACATCACAGGACTCGCAGTAATGGGATGACTTGGCCATGATGCTGGCTAGCTCAAGATAACATGAACAAGATGGAGAATACTAAGGAATCCAGAAGAAAGGGAGACAAAGAGGGAAAGAAAATCCCAAAAAGACAAAATCAAGGAAAGAGGAAGAGGGAAAAGAACCAAAATATCTAAGAGACTGCAGAGAAAACTCCAAAATAACACTTTGAACATAAACAATTTCGCAGTCCCAGCCAAACCATAAAGTATAAATAAATAAAATCAAAATCAAATCAAAATAAAACAAGAATCAATACAGTCATGACCTTGTGGTGTCACTCACAAAGTATCAGACTATCACCTTCATCATAAATGGCAGTGACTAGCTGCTGTTAATTCCCACTGACTTCTCCAGCTCCTGATTGTGGCTGTAGATAAGCTTATAACAAATCTGCTCAAAGTTTCAGGCAAACTATTATACAAAAATCCTGAGCTTCTGCCAGACCTCCAGATGTGAGGAAAAGTGAGAAATGACACAGAGAACTATAAGAGCATGAAACTCAACCAACTAGTACACATGTAACTTCCGTGAGCTCTACAATGCTGTTGTACCATTGCTTTAGCCAACAATTATAATTCGGGTACCTGGTATTTCATGAGCTTTTCTGCATGCTCCCTCTCCTCATCACTTGAATCCTTAAAGAACCTGTACAAAATTCACAACCAAATTTTTTATTAACAAAATTTTAACCATCCCACTGGAGTTCCCAAGGATATTTGGGAGAAAAAAAATGTCAAGCAGAAGGTCTTTGATAGCTCACTTTGCAAAGCCTGGAAGACCCACATTGTCCCGATCAAAGTAGGAGAACAGTGCATGATACACATATGAAACATTGTACTCCACACTGCAAAATGGCCATCACATTATGCTTTGTCAGGTTCTTCCCTCATTCAGCCTACAAGTAGAGTTCACATCCTATTAAGCTTGAGCATCAAAGAGATATTAGCCTAATCGTTAGGACTCAATTGCACCTTGCACTTGTGTTCAATTGTCATGCTAGATGTTACCTATCATAGCCAAATCTCTCCTAGTTGCCTTAAATTTTGACATGCTCCACCGGTCTAACAAATACAGAGGAGCAGATGGGTGTACAAGAAGCCATGAATTGCATGTGCGGATAAGGAAAAGCCACTGCATCCTTTCTTCTTCTAACCATCTATGCACTGATTTGCGGGGAAGAATAAAGCTTGGACCTCCTTGAAAATGTACTAGTACTGAATGGACGACTCCGAAAGGTAGTGGGTAGTCAAGCTAAGGCAAAACAGCACATCGCAACATGAGTAAAAAGGAAAGGAAAACTACTAAGCAATTAATGTGGGAAAGGGAATTTAGGAAAGCTTACTTGATCTGGTCGTTGATAGCGGCTTCACAGGAGCTTGCGAAACGCTGACGCGCCATCGACTCCGTATATGAAGACGACACTTGCACCAGCTGGCTCTGCACCTCCGCAAACGGCTCGAAAACCACACCAGTAAGAGCCTTGGACTCCGCTTGGTCCGTAGAGGCAGCTCTCACGACGACATCATGACGACGCGATGAAGCCGCTTTGTTATAACACTTCTGCCATGTTCCACATTTCGCCAGACTCAAAGCTCCTCCTCCTCCTCCTTGCTGGCCAATACTTCTCTTGCCGCTAATAATCCCTGATGATAAAGTAGCGACCGTGCCGGATCCGGGCACCGCAGCAACCTGGAGCATCATCTTTGCAAAAGAAGAAGGGGCTAAAAACACACACACACACACAAACACAAAACCCCTTTCCCTCTACCTTATCTAACACAAAATTACCTTGAAGAAGCTCCAAAAAAGAAAAACCTAAACCAGGAAAAAAAATTACAAACAAACAAAGAAAAAAAACCTCCACAAAGCTAACAACTCCTTTCCTTTCTCGCTTCTTCTGGGGAAGAGAAAGCTCAGGCGGCTGTGCACAGAAGGGGCGCGATGGAGAGGGTGCTGCGAAAACTGCAGAGAACCTTGGGCGCGGGGGGAAGAAGAGGGAGGTAGGTAGGTAGGTATAGGTACCTAGTACCTAGTACTTACCAGGTGTGAGAGGATGATGGTGCGGCGGAAGGGTAAATATAAAAAGTAAACTGGGGTAACAAGACACGCGCCCGATAAGCATCAACCGACCACACGATTCCACGTTAGGCTACGACACGGTTTTTACTTTCATCCAAACTTCAATCATTCACTTTTATCCCCCCAATCTTGGCCGGCCTTCCAGAAGAAATAGGTAAAACCCTACTACCTACCTACCTACCACCTTGGCAACTTCCACACTAATTATATTATTTTCAGAAATGCTGAAATTTATTTCCAAATAAAATTTCAAATTTTCTTGGAATAAAAATTAAAAAAAAAGATTTTTGGGAAGGACCAAAAGAATATTGACTTTGTCAAAATGAAAATTTCAAATTTAATTAATTATTTGACAAAACATGTGTTGAAGTTGGCAAGGTGCTAGCTACAATATGCGATTCTCAAACTATTGCTCTCAACACACACACACTTGTCAAATTAACTTAAACTAATTTTGTTTAACATTCCATTTTGAAATTTTAAAATATTCATTACTATTCAAAATATTTTCATTTTCCTTCACAATTTTTTTTTTGAATTTTTGAGGGAATTTCAACATTTTTACATATAATATAATTAATGTTTTTTAAAATTATTTTTAAAAATTTTACTGAAATTTTTATGACAAATATATTCAATATTTAAAAAACTCGTACAAGTTTAAACATTAAAAAAACCACCTCAATGCACCCCTACCCATTGAGGGCTTTCCAATAGTACCAAGAGCTTAAGACAAAAAATGGTGTTGTGATTTTGGGGATCTCAAAGTGAAAAACTAAAACAAAGAAAGGAAACAAACCCTAAACCCTAAACCCTTTCTTAATAGATGGATGGTAATGTTCAAGTGGTGCTTGACAATGAACAAAGCCCATGAATGAATGAATGAATGAATGAGAGACATTCCCAAAACAAAGGGGGCCTAGGACAAGGCAGTACAACCCACTAAAAGATGGATGATAAATGTTCACGTCATGTTTTATAATGGATAAGCCCATGAGTGAGGGACATTCTCAAAATAAGGGGGCCTAGGACAAGGTGGTACAATGCACTCTTTTGAGAAATGCTTCGGAGTTGTACCCTTTAATTTTTGCACTAAATTGTTACATTTAAATAATACCATTAAAAAAATTTATATTTAAAATTTTCCATTAAAATCTTGCCTTTGTATACCCAATAATGGAATCCTATGATGTTACTATCATTTTAAAACACTTTGAAATAGTTAAAAAAATTTATAGCCCTGCAAGTTTTTCCCTAGATCAACCATTTCAAATTGTGTTCTTTGATTTTTAAAAAGGCTATTTACATTGTTGATGTGAGTCTCATATATTGGGAAACATGATTGAGTTTTTCAAAAAATGGAAGATAATAATAATAATAGTACTTTTGTAATAAAAACCTAAATGGGTAATTGTCAATTATGTTTATTTTCAGCCAATTTTCATTTATATTTTTTTTGCGATTTCTAATTGTTGAGCTCAACCACCATGCAATGAGAAAAAATATTTTAAAAATATTCACCCAATTAGCAAGTGCCATTTGTTAGTAATCACCAAACAACTAAAGGAGATGATTTGTATTAAGCTAATCTCATCCACCCCCAAACTCCACCTTTAGCCAAAGAGTTTGAATCCATAGATCCTCTAGCCCTTGTTGTAGCAAGAAAGAAGGATATCGCCAATATATCGCCAAGATGATGAAGAAAACAACCCTATCTTAGATTTGTTGGCCAGATTGCAACAAACCTATCTTGGCCAATTTCATATCTTGGCCAGATTGCAACAAATCTATCAGAAAAGAAGTCCTCCTTGAGAGGTTCTCATTTCTTCTGCCACATATCACATTGAGCATAGAGAGAATTCCGGGATTGTAGTGTAAATTGGCACCCAAAGAGCATAAGCATAACAAAACATTCAGCTCACACATGAAAACTATCAAGCTCTGTCCTTGAGGATTAGCTTAGCAGTCCCTGATGCGCTCCTGTACAACCTTCCTTTTCAACACTCTGTAATCAAGGCTCAAACACATGATGAGCATTAGGCCAAAATGCCAGAGTTGTAACTAGAAACTGCAATCAAGTTTGACTAGACACATTCAAGAGCACATCCTTTGAATTTCTGTAGCTGTCACACACAACAGACTGCTCTACATCTGAAACATTTTTGAGCTTCAGAGACATGAGATCACATTGGCACAGACACAAACAACAAAACAGAGACTAAGCTCATCAAGTGCCACAACCTCTTCTGAGTTCTTCAACTATTTAAACACACTTCAATCACTTTTTGAAGACAGGAGACAAATGTTTTGGAGCATCCCTTGTGATGAAAAAACTTCAAGAAATATGTTAAGGTCTCTGCATGGAATAATTTAGAATGTTTTGTCATGCTCAAAACTCTGGAAGAAATGGACAATCGATTTGCACTAAAAAACCTGTGAATCTCCTTTGAAAACCTTGGTCCATTGCCAGATGCTTTCTGGGGACAACACTATTTTCCTAGCTTCAAAGCTTGACCTAAAACCATGCAATGAGGACACTGGTTGCAAGGAGGAAACCAACCACCTCCAAGTGTCTATGACCGGCCAAGAAGCTTGGCTTCAATCTGCTCTAAGCTCAAACCTTTGGTCTCAGGCACTGCTAGCACAATAAAGATCAGTGAAATTAAGCCAATAATGCCAAAGATGATGAAGGTGGCTGACACGCCCACCAAATCCTGAAGAGGAGCAAAAGCCAAAGCAACCACAGCATTGGAGCCAAAGTTGACTAGTGTTGTGACACCGAGAGCTTTACCCCGTGTGCGCAGTGGGAAAATCTCAGACACCATCAACCATGAAATAGGGCCAAAAGAAACCTGATAGCAACCAACATAGAGCAGCAATGCAATCACTGCCAGTACTGGCACACCTTGTCCGAATGTGAAGTATGCAGCTAAAAGAAACAGGCTGATCACAATGCCACTCACACCTCCAATGAGCAGTGGCCGGCGGCCGAGCTTGTCTACATTCACTACAGCAATGCCTGTCATGATGAGCTTGAAAAACCCTAGCAATACAGACAATTTGGTGGCATCGGCCGCCACAGAAAATCCCGCATTTTGCAGAATGGGAGCTGCATAATATAATACACTTGGTTGCCCAGTAACTTGCTGGAAGAAGACGAGCCCCGTACCAATCAAAAGAGCCTTCAGGTTGACGCCCTGGAAGAGTTCTGCTAAGCTAACATTCAGCTCCTGGCCTTCGGAAGCTGCTTGCAGTGACAGCCATGTGTCTTCCACCTGCTCCTCTGCCATGTTTTGACTAAAGCGATTTCCTCTGAGTCTCAGCAACGCTGATGATGCACTAGCTTTAAATTCCTGCTCCTCTCCCCCGCCTTGCAAGCCTCGGAGCAACAACCAGCGAGGAGATGGTGGCAGCCACCACATACCAACGCCCATGAGCAAAGCGATGGGCGCTCCGAATCCGAACATCATCCGCCATCCTCCCTCAACTCCGATCAGGATGCTGCCGACCAGATACCCTAGCAAAATCCCCCCAACGATGAAACCCTCCTTCAAAGAGATCAAAGTCCCGCGAATTTGCGTGGGAGCTGTCTCTGCGATGTACATCGGTGCGGCGTGCATGGCAAGCCCGATACCGATTCCGTAGATCAAACGACCTGCAAACAAAACGAATAGATCCGGCGCCCCGCCAGTGACAAGAGCTCCAACTATGTACAGAAACGCCGCAAGTATGAGCTCCTTGCGTCGTCCCAAGGCATCCGCGATGTTGAAGGCGACTATCGATCCCAGCAATGCTCCATACAAGGAACCACTCACCACTAACCCGGTTTGCAAAGCCGTGAGATTATACCACCCGATACCACTCAATTCTGGCGACACCAGAGACACCACAGCTCCAGAAGTTGCACCGATATCATACCCGAACAGCGATCCCCCAATCGCAGGGAAGATGAAAGGTAGACTGACAGAGGTCCAGTTGAACGAAGCAGCAGCCTTACTCTTATCCTCTTCCTGCTGCTGCTGCAACAAGGGCTCCGTATCCACACCTCCCTCACTGTCGACATTCGTCATGTCTTTCTTCACCTGAACCGTCCTCCCTGACCCCATCCGCTTGATGATAGGGAACAAAGAGCTCTTGCGGAGGTAGGAATTGGAAAGTCCACCAGCAGAAGCCAAGTTTGCAGCAGCAGCAGCAGCATCCGGTGCAGGCAGACGAGAAGGAGGAGGAAGAGAAGAACGCGCAAAGATGGAACGAAATTGTTGTTGGGAGTGTTGAAGAGGAAGAAGGAGAAGCGAGGAAGAAGAAAGCGCCATCGCTGCAGCAGTAAAAGTACGCAAGCGCCGTGGCTGGCGTCCACCCAACCACCCACTTCAGGTTCTTTGTCCACGGGCTTCTATGAGAATTGTAAAAGCCCACTTAATCTTGCTTACTTAATGCTAATCTCTTCTCTCTCTCTCTCTCTCGGGTAAGTGGGTAATTAAGTGGGTGGTTGGGTGGACGCCAGCCACTGCGCTTGCGTACTTTTATTGTTGCAGCGATGGCGCTTTCTTCTTCTTCGCTTCTCCTTCTTCCTTGTCAACACTCCCAACAACAATTAAAATTGTAAAGCCCACTTCAGGTTCTTTGGTCGATGGGTGGGCTTTAGAAGAACTTTTAAAGCCCACTTCAGGTTCTTTGGTCGATGGATGGGCTTTGGAAGAACTTTAGAGCCCACTTCTGGTTCTTTTTGTTGTGTAGCCAGGGTCTTTACACATGTTAAAAGCCCTTGAGCAAAGGGCATTCCTTGATTGAAGCTTCATTCGACTCTGCCTTGTGTAGGCCCTTATTGTGATAAAAGGTCTTGCCCAAGGGCTTTTTTACCTATAACTAACAAGTCCAATCAGGGTTAATTGACGGGCAATATCCCACTTAGGATTTAGTAGGGTTAATTGACGGGCATATCCCACTTAGGATT
>Ga0116229_10002085_pt1 | contig 32097 bp, 29 predicted proteins | sample S1TSphgellanicum_3_FD_87313 | JGI IMG/M metagenome (GOLD analysis project Ga0116229, IMG submission 87313) | Host-associated microbial communities from peat moss isolated from Minnesota, USA - S1T2_Fc - Sphagnum magellanicum MG | ecosystem: Host-associated > Plants > Peat moss > Unclassified...
CTGCTTTGGTATTGAAGAAGAAGAAGGAAGGGGTATACAATGTCTTTGAAAAGAGCATGAGAAAATTTTAGTTGAGAAAGGAGCAATTTTTGGTTGGAAAAAAGTAGGTCCTTTTTTGTGAAGGAACATCACAGCTTATTCCAGAGTGTACTATGTATTATATAACTGCAGGTTTTTTTAAAAAAAATTGTTGTTTCCCTCCATTTCTTAAGACACTAGAAATGATGGTCAATTAAGGAGGACACAAAAACTACGAAGAGGAGAACACAGAATAGCAAAGTGAGTAAATGCAGATTGAAGACATGATTGCAATAAAAGTGGCACAGGAGACAAACCATCATTGCATTTGTAATTTTATTAAGCTGTTGGAATTGGGTTGTCCCCTCAGACTCGGCGCTGTGGAATCTATGGAGCAAATTGTCCGGAATGGTTTACGGCAATGGAGGTAAGGACAGTCTGACTCCTCAGTTTCCCATGAGAGGTGTTTTGTGAGAAGCAGCAGCACTAACCTCCGTAGCAAATCCCATGAGCAGTTCATCTGTTTCATGCTTGGAAGAGTGGCTAAGATATTTTCCTCTGGAACTCATGTTGCAGGCCTGCAATGGGCACAGCATTGTCTGTGTTCCTCTCTACGACACTCTTGGTATGATTCAAACCTTTTCTGTTATTGTTGCTTTTTTGAGCCTTACTACTGCACATGTGCTTTGAACAGAAGTAGTTTATGCTTTATCTAAGCTGGCAGGTGGAGCTGTGGATAGGGACTCTCCACCTGTCCATTGTAGGATGTGTTCAAGCAGTAAATCACATGAGTGTTTTTTGTGTTGTTTGTGGGTTACAGGTTTGGATGCTGTGGAGTTTGTTGCTAATCATGCGGAGATTTCCATTGCATTTGTGCAAGAGTCAAAGCTTCCCTCGGTATGCAAAGGACAATCTTGTGCTTAATATCTTGTGTGATTATCTTTTTCTTGTAATTGCTCTGCTGCCTTGTAGTAGTACCCATGGAAAATTTGAACAATGTAATACCTTTGAGTCAGCACAGGAACAGATGACCAGATTGGGTAGCTGAGATGCATACATTCTTGATTTACCAAGAAATTCGTTTTATCTGGTAGTCTTCTGAGGCATATGATGGTGCCACTGCCTGACAAGACTTTAATGTTTAGGAGCAGATATTGCTCCTAATGCTTTATGTTGATGTTCTTTCTGAATTGATCATGGTGGACTTGTATTCTTCAGATGATTCAAGCTTTGCCGAAGTGTTTAAAGCATTTGAAGAGTGAGTTGTCCTCTGCATTCTGTATTCCTTTGTTCTGAAGAAGGTTTGCAAGGTAGAGTGCTGATTAGAGTCTCAAGATATCTGTTTCAACCTATCTGTTGATGATTATCTAGCACTACGTTTTAACCTTGTTCCGGCTTTGTTAATCATGGGTATGGGAATTTCTCAATGCTCATGAGAATTGTTATAATTGTCAACAGCAAGGAGTAATATAGTAACTAATCTCTCTGCGTGATTCTCTTCTGGAGGATGCACTTCTAGGGGTTCTGATGCAAGAACTTTGAGTGGGTGCAGCATTGGTGAGCTTTGGAACTTTCACAGCTGACCAGAAAGCTGCCACTGAGGAATACGGGGTTGCTTTGTACTCATGGCAAGAATTCATGGACCTGGTCAGCATTTCCTACTAAGAACTTGCAAAGCCTTGTAATAAAGGGTCTGAATCTCTGAGTGTCTTTTGAAGATGGGCATATGTGAGATAAATTTCTACTCGCAAGCTCCCCATGAATGTTGCAGCAACAGCAAAATACAATTGCTTCTTCATTAGTATTTCTGTGTCCAAAAAGGACATAGCTAGTCATGGGGTCTTTTAAGAACTTTCTGTCATTCAGGGTGCATGCAATCCTGTGGAGTTATCACCACCAGCTGCTGATGACCTCTCTACAATTATGTACACAAGTGGCACCACAGGGGAGCCTAAGGGAGTATTGCTGACCCATAGCAGCATTCTGTGCACCATTGCTGGTCTTGCCCAGTACCTGAAGTCCCTGAATGAAGTGGTTAGTTCTATGCTTGGGCCAGTAATTTTATTCTTTTGTGTTCAGTTGTCTCCAAATCTTTAAGCTCTATGTAATATTGTAGATGTTCTTTCTTTTGTTCTTCTTTCTTGACTGGGTACAAATGTCAGAAAAAGTGGGGTTTTGACAATCAGAAACTCAGCATAGATCAGAAGCTCAATGAGGTGAGGGTCTGTGTACACGCAAAGCTGTGTCCAGTTAACGGGCATTTTGGCACTGGGTATTTGTGCAGATTGATGAAAATGATGTCTACTTTTCTTTTCTGCCATTAGCGCATATCTTTGACCGAGTGGCAGAGGAAATGTTGGTTTTTTCTGGTGGATCAATCGGGTTTTGGCAAGGAGTATGTCTCAGACCCATTATAGACTTCAACCCCCTAGTTCATCAGCACATCTTCTGAAAGAGGACGAAGGAATTTGTTAGTGTCATGACAGAACAGTTGAAAAAGGAACTTAAGAAACTGTGCTATGATGTTGAGAATATTTTTGGTTTCCTTACTTTGTGCCTGTATATTACACCCAAGAGTGTGGATGGAGCAACAAGCTGCAGTAATGGAGAAAGAGAAGACAGAAGTGCTTTGAGATTCTGCAAGCATACTTGGATTGAGCATAACCAACTTGCTGTATGCAGGACATTAAGAAGGTACCAGAGGATGTCAAAGAGTTGAAACCCACTCTGTTTGTGGGAGTTCCTCGTGTCTTTGACCGCCTTACTACAGGTTCATCACTCTTCAACACACAAGCACAATGGCATTGGTATCTTTCCAGGGATGTTGATTCAGAAATCCATTGTTTTCCAAATAATGTTTTCACTAATTTGAGGCAAACTGGTTTCAGGAATCCAGCAACGGATTGCTGCAGCAGGAGGTATCAAGAGTTGGTTGTTCAATTTCGGTTTCTCCCTGTGGGTTTCCTTCCACATTGAGCTCCCATTTAGGGAACGTTTTTGACAAGCTTTGGATTTAAAACTACAATGTACATGTAACTGTTGATTAATGGCTATTGTGTTTGCTTTGCATCCCCTGCATTATTTTTACCAATTTGGGATGTCCAAAGATGAAACAAAGTCCACTCCCAATATGGAAAATAGAAGCCTAAATCTGGGAGTATGAGATGGCTACAATTTTATGGCTTTTTTTTTCATCCTTGCATTTCTTTGGAGATGCAGCAAGTTGAACTGGCTCAAGCAGGGCTACAACCAAGACAAGGCATCTCCACTGTTTGATTATCTAGTATTCAACAAGGTAAGTTCAAATTGGATTATGTTTTGTGTATTGTTCAATCTCATGAGATAAAATGGGTCTTTTGCGATCAAGAATTAAACTGCTGGTGGCTTAAAAGCACAAGAAGTTGTTGCCAGTTTAGTTTCATATGGCCCTCAAGTTTTGTTTGGGATGGTTGTGTTGAAGGTGAAAGAGGGCCTTGGTGGGCATGTTCGACTTGTTCTATCAGGAGCAGCACCCCTGTCCCCCCATGTTGAGCAGTTTCTACGGGTTGTCATGTGTGCCCCTGTTCTGCAGGGTTATGGTATGACCCTACCATGTTTTATATTCCATGGTTCTTCGTCTCTCTGCTGTACTTGGAGGTAGTGGTTCTGTTGCTGATGGGAAAAGACATAAAAAAGATGTACTATGTTTACTTGCAATAAGAGCTTGGCAGTCCAGAGGTAGATGCTGGTCCTGCCCAGATGGGAGATTCGGAGTTCAAATCTGAGGATTTTGGTTTGAGTGTAGATTTGTTTGTTTTTTCCCCTAACCAGCCATTTTGGGGATTATTAAATGCTGGGGGAGGGATGGTATCTAGACATAGAGTTTGCCAGTCGGCTTTGTGTTATTGCACAAAAGAGCTGACAGATTGAATTTTTGATCTGCCTCACACTGTATGCTGCTTGCTGGGCTTCTCCAGGATTAACGGAGACATGTGCAGCAAGCTTCATCCAAGTGCCAGACGTGATTTCCATGAATGGAACAGTGGGCCCACCTATGCCCAGCATTGATGTACGTCTAGAATCAGTTCCTGAACTCAACTATGATGCTCTCAGCACTACGACTCCACGAGGAGAGATTTGCATCCGTGGTAGCTCTTTGTTTTCTGGCTACTACAAACGCCAAGACCTCACTAAAGAGGTCCTGATTGATGGGTGGTTTCACACAGGTAACTAGAGTCCCATGTTTCTGCTTTTCATGAAAGACAAATGCTTTTAAGTTTCCTAAAAGAATGCTCTCTGGGATCAGGGATGAGGTGAAAGGAAAGAATGTTTCTGCAGCAGGATAAGTTTTCTGATCAAATTCTTTTGTCCTCTGTCTTTTTGTCAAAACAAGGAATATTTTATCAGGTATGATCATGGTTTGCCTCTGTGTCAGAACAAGCTTTTATAAATGATATCAAGTTGGTTTTGTGACAGGTGACATTGGGGAGTGGCAACCCAATGGTGCAATGAAAATCATTGATCGCAAAAAGAATATCTTCAAGCTCTCTCAAGGAGAATATGTTGCAGTTGAGAATCTTGAGAATATCTTTCTGCAGTGTCCAGCTATTGATGGGGTATGTTCATAGCTGCCCTGTAGAGACTTCTCTGATTTTGAAAATTGTGCAGTTAGCACCAGTTTTTTCCTTTCTCCTCATTATTCCCATCAGTGAGAGGAATTTATACAGGTACTAGACACAAAGTTTGGGAATCTTTGACCATAAACTTGCACTCTCAGATACCACTGTGCCATAAGCTTTGCTACTTTGGTCACCTGTGCAATTTGATGGTGAAATGAGTCACTGGACACACTAACTGAACATGTGTGGTTGTTGGGTTTTCTCTTCACAGATTTGGGTTTATGGCAACAGTTTTGAGTCAACACTAGTTGCAGTTGCTGTTCCAAATGAAAAGGTGCTCGTGGACTGGGCTGCCACCAATGGTGAAAATGGAAACTTTGAAACTTTATGCAATAGCCAGAAGGCACGCGAGTTCATCCTTACAGAGGTCAATGCTACTGGCAAAAGTGCTGGGGTGAGTTGAGACCTTCAAATTCCTCGTCTTTCAGCTATTATGGTGGACCTTAATTCCTCATTTAACTCCATGGTGCTCTTTGTTACTTAATAGTGATTTTGGTTTCATGGTGCCTGATCACCTGGTGGGTTTGCGAAAAGTCTCATCATCCCAATTGCATTTTGCAGGTGAAAGGATTTGAATATATCAGGGGAGTGCACTTAGAAGCACAGCCATTTGATGTGGAGCGAGATCTAACAACCCCAACATTTAAGCTTAAGAGACCTCAGCTCTTGAAATACTACCAGGTAAAGATTGCCTTTGAAACTCCGCTGCTGTTTTTTTTCTTTCTATGTTGCTATGACCAGTTTTACCATTCTTTTAGACATTTGGGAATTTTTTATTGCATTGTATTTCTTGTTCCTTTCATTTCAAGCAGTCACAAGGTTTCCAATTCTGTGGCTTTGTTTTATGCTTTGCAGAAAGAAGTTGATGCACTCTATGCCAGCGTGAAGAAGCAATGAGCTTCCTCTTTAATAGAGTGCGAAGTTCTGTTTCAGAAATTGTTTACAAGAGGATGAGTAAAGGTCGGTCAAGTCCTTGGCCAAATATTTTCCGAGGCGGATGTGGATCAAAGGGGACCAAGCACCCACAGGTGCACACCGCACGTGATGGATGGAGGGTGGACGGAAACCAAGGTATCATCAGTCACCTGTTCACCGCAGTGGGTTCAGCTTAGCTTAGTTGCTGGTTTTGTTTTTTGACCTACCTTCCTACTTTAGCCACTGCGGTGTAAGTGTTTGTTAAGCTAACAAACCCTACCTACTAACTAGCCACCTACTTGCCCGTAGTCGCTATTGAACTACCCATATATCTATTTAGTACCGAATCAACACCTACATGCCCCCTATCTACATAGTGACCACCTACATGCCCCCTACCTACCTAGTAACCACCTACATTCCCCCTACCTACATAGTAGCTTCTAGTTAACCATTTACTAACTAAACATTTGTAGACATCTATCTACCTACTTACATACGTATTTGCCCTTGTAAATATGTTTGAAATAGTTCTGGATGATTTCAATCGTGTAAGCAAAGAGGGTTGTTGGTATTGCTTTAATATTCTACTCCTTATTGCTTTGAATTCTACTCTTACATGCATTACACTTTCTTAAAGCCCACTGCATTATTATGGTCAGTAAGGTGCCTTCTCTTAATACACTGACAAATATGTGGCAGGTTTTTATGTTCACAATAAATGACTACAATCTCGTGCTTTTTCCTTTAACTAGTTACCATATTCTATTACACAGATGTTTCTAGTTATGTAGTTAATCATATTGTGGTTTAGATTTTCTTGAGACAAAAGTTTTGTGGTGTGCTCAAAGTATTGTCATTTCTAGTTGTCACAACTTCAGACACTAATGTTTTTTGTCACAACTAAAATCGAAGGTTTTTTCGATTAGGTGTGTAAGACTAATGACGGGTTGCACATCACAGAGAAAGGACAAATTGCAATCTCAAAAAGAGAGTGAAATAAGTTTCAGTACTCCAAATGTTTCCACAAGACTTGAGTTTATATTGTGTAAAGGAAGTTTATTGGATTATCATGAATTTTGTTTAATTATATGACATTCTCAATCATGAAGACATACAAAAAAGTTACTTGGGTATTATGCATTTTGTTGTATCGAAAAATGAAGCGTCTTTAATAAATAGCAACTCTTGCACATTTTTCCATGTAAAACATGATGATTATGTAAAGAAGAAAAAGTAAATGATTGCCATGTCTAATGGTGAATGTTATATGAAAATTTGAAAGGTATTGCATAACTATATTAACTCTTTCTTTTGAATGTCCATATCATATATCTTACAATGTCTCCCCTCCCCATCTCAAGTTTCTTATACAAGTTCCTACATTCTTTGATATTTTTTCTTTCATCTCAAGTTTCTTACACAAGTTCGTTCCTACATTCTTCGATTTCTTTCTTTCTCAAGTTCTTGAGTGTCTTAGAGGTCCAAAATCATTAGATAAGTCAAATGGGGTTTTCTCTTGTTGGCAAGCTTCTTTCGTCATCTCCATTTGGTGACATTGGCTTGATTTTCATACTAGTCATTGCCCCCAACTAAATATTTTGGGGAGATGGGTCTTTTTGTAGCTTGATTTGTTACTATTTCATGTTTTTAATAGACCAACCACATTTCCTTTTAGAACTTGGCCAATGTTGATGCCAAACATCTTCCCATTTTGCTAGCAATTGAAATAGCATGTGACCTCTTGCTACTTTTAACATGTTCATGTTTTCCCCATTTGAACATCATCCATAAACAATTGGCTAACTTTGGAGATTCCATCTCAAAAATTTCACACCATCTAACTTTATCCAAAACTTTTTCTAATGTGGCATCCAACATTCTCTAAGCCCACATGGTTTCAAGTTTGGGTCCAAGAATAGAAAACATGACCTTCCTTAGCCAACCATCGCTTCACATGTTTCATTTGTCTTTGTTAATGTCTTCCATGGCCTTTTGAATCATGTTAAGGTTAACCAATCCATGAGTCATGAACCTTACCTTCCTCTCATTGTGTTTGCACACAACCTATTGATCAAATGTGTGCCCACATTTTGAAATGTGCCCATGATAATGAAATATTGGGATTCATGCTATGTATAAAACCTTTGCATTCATTACTTTAGAAGTCGACTTTTACATGATGTTTAATAAATTGCATGCATTTTCTTCTTCCACATATTTGATATTTGATAAGTTTTTATGTAGAGATTCCTTCAAAGGCCTTGGTTGGTGCATCTCGTTGAAAGAAACATTGGGCCAAAATTATTGTGGGGAATTGTTTCACAACTAGTGAAACTACCCATGTCATAAGCAAATATTGTAAAGGTCTCAAGTGTGTTAGAAAAAACTATTCACCATAAAATATAATATTTTAAACTTATTAATTGATAGTGGATTTCATGTGCACAAAAGAATAATGGAAAATGTGAGTAAGATGTGTTTTAAAGAGCTTGCAATGATGGCAAGCACTTTTGTTACATGCTTTGTTGAATTTTTAGTTTTGTAATCTTAATGAATCCTTTAGGGATATATCTATTGCCATGATGTTTGACAATATTCCTATTGGAGAAAATTGGGCATTCCTTTTAATGTTGTGATGTAATTGCAATACAATGCATGTCAAGCAAGCATTTAGGTAGAGTAAAAAGGTTTCTTCAACTTCTATCTATGGGTTTTGTTCACATGCAACAAGTTACCAACTAAGGAGGTTGCAATGATTTTTCACAAATTAATTTGTATTCTAATCTTGTTGATATAGTTCTAAAATGCATCATCAATTTTGTGATTCTACTAATGTGGTTATAGTGCTTTGATGTGTAGATTTGGCTATGAGGGTTAACTTCTTATCAAATTGTTTTTGCCATATTCATGATTGGCATCTTAGGGTGATTAAAGCACAAGTGTCAAATTACATGTAATCTTAGTTTTAAATGATTATATGTAAATATTTATTGTGTGATTAGCTAATCATATTTGGTTTCCAAAGCTCTTTAGCTAATGTATGGGACTCAATGAGTTGAAAAGGATTTAAAGATTCAAGATTAAACATTTTTTTGTAAAGCACATTAGCATACTTTTAAAACTTGTTCATGTTTGTCCCTTAGCAAGTGGAGGTGTCATTGTGTAAGAAGTTCAATCGTTGAAGTTGTTGTAGATGACATACTTGTTGGTATGAATACAATGGGAACAACAAGTGGCTTTGCCGTTGCGCATCTTAACAACATGCAACATACTGTCACCATCGAAGTCCTAATAACCACTAGAGGGTCCACGGTGAGGATTGTTGCCATTTCTCATATATGCGCCATTCAAGAACTTCAGGAGAGTCCCCACAATCTCAACATTGTTGCATGGAGGACACTCATCCACAAGGGCAAAGTTGTTGATTGTGAACATCTTCAAATCAACTAAGATCCTGGGAGCTAAATTAGTTGTGTATGTTTCCATCCACCTCATGATAAAAGTTTCAAACCCATTATAGATTGTTGCTATGAATGATCTTCCAATGATTGCCAATCTTATGTTGACCACTTCAAGAAATTGAGATTGAATTGGATTTTCTCGTGAGTTTCTTGCATCCTCACTATGTCACCGTGTTGTTTGGAGTCTCTTCCATTGTTGCTCATGTAAATAAATTGCAATTTTTTGGATTGGATGTTTCCAACAAATTTTGGCCCCGAACATCATGCCAATATCTCTTTTCCCCGCATGCAATTGTTTTCCCTTGTGGACATTGTTTGGCTCTCTTGTTGTTTTGTTACTTTTGAGGCCATACTTTCATTGCGTAAAATGTAGTCAAGTTGTAGTTGCAATCAATTGCTATCCCCCTTTTTTTTTCTTCTAAATAGAACAATTTTTTGATGATAGAAGCATGGAAGGATTTAACATTCATTTAACATGAAGCTTTGTGGATTTGGAGAAATAATTCTTCATTTTTTAAAGTGTATATTCAAATTAGTTTTTGCATATCAAAAATGATGGCCAAGAACAAATTTGGAATTGACATTGTAGTGTCATAGTGGTCCATTAAGGAAATTTTGGAGTTATGTTCCCTTCAAATTGTTGTTATGGGAATTTCTTTGCAAATTCCATTAAGTTGTGAGATATGATAATTGAATAACTAAGTGATTGTACAATGAGCAAGGAGTTGGTGTCGAAGTTTTATAGGTACAATATTACAGGACCCACTTGACTTCCATGGAATATCTATTAGATCGTGTTCATCAATAAAGAGGTTTGGGGGTTGGATGTTGCACAATTGTGAGGCACATAACACATGACATTGATAAAAAAATTTAAAGAAAATATTTGTGAAGTTGAAGGTGAAAACATTTTAGATATAACTATTGATTTAAAGGCTATTTTTTATGTCATTGAGATTTACTTGAAATTGACAAGAAATCAATTCAACAATAGAGAAGGTTGCTTATGTGGTAGTTGAAACAAACTTTACACAATGAAGCTTTTCAATAATGCAAAAAAAATGCACCCACTTTTTCCTCTTCCTACTTTCTAAGCGTTCCTCTTCTATAAAAGGGGTTTATGTAGTGGAAAAAAAAGGAGGTGGGGGGTTTTCAAATGTTTTCATTTTTAATATTTAAGTGTGATGGTGTATAACATTGGCATGGTAAACATGTTATTTGTTTAACCAACAATGGTTGATGACAATGGAGGAACTTCAAATGGTTAAGAATGATAAAAAGTTGTTACTTGCCTAGCTAACAAAACTTGAGATTGAAAACTAGGCAAGTTTGGTTGAATGTGATCTCTTGTGAATAGATCTTTAGGAGCTTGACATTTTTCTTTTGATATCATAAAATCAAGGTGATTCTTTGAGGGTCTAATTAAGTTTTCAACCTTATGTTTTCCCATGTTCCATGTGGTGGTTTGTTTTAATAATGATGCAAAACAAAGCTTGCAAATAGATTGAATTTGATGCTAACTAGCTAGCTAGAGTATTGCATTGAACTCAAATCACCTTCATAAGAGAATTTTATTTATTTGGAATCAAAATGTTCTCTTTGTACAAGAGTTGTTATTCTTGCATTGATCATACAAAACTTGGCATTTGTGGATTATTTTTTAAAGCACAAGTAGACCATACAATGTGTGTGGTATGGTCTAATTGTGCCTTAAGAAATAATCCATGATTGGGTGAAAACATGTTAAAGTATACACAAAAAGTAATGTAAGTAACAAAATATTGGGGTCCTTAAAGAAAAGACTAACAAATAGATGATTTTATGGGGATAATAATAATTTTTTTGGGTACATTATTTCTTAACTCTTGTTTGCATGGACTTCAAAAGCTAAATTATTATAATCATGTTTTTTTAAACTACTTGCAAGTACTTGAATTGGACCTAAAATTTGTGGCAGTTTGAAAAATAAAGTTCAAGTACTTGAAAGTAGGTGAAATGTTTTTGTAAGTATTTGGTTTTTTCAAGCACCTCAATATTGATGTTGTGAACATTCTAATATAATTTTTTTGGTTGATTTAGTTTGTTTTCATAACTAAAATCATCCCCAACCCCCAAAAAATGGGGGATACTTTTGCGGTACTTTTTCAAGTCCAAATGATATGACACAAATTTTTTTGAAAGCTAGAGGGAGGTTAGAGATGCCCATGGAAAAAAAAAAAATTAATTTTTTTAAAATGCTAGAAGATGGTTAGAAGTTTGAAAATTTATTTTTTTGTGTTTTCAAGTAGAAAACAAGGTAACAAGTATGTATAAAATATCTTGCTTGTACCCGATTGCAAAAATTTGCCACATTTGCTAATGATATATAATAAAGCCATCATTTCCATGGATACATGTGCTTGTACCTTGTATTGAAAGATTTTAAGTTGACAAATTAATAAAAGGTGGGTTGAAAGGATATATTCAACATGTCATCCTTGTGAAGTGAATTTCTCTTATGAATTGATTTCGTGTTAATCACTAAAGTAATTAAAGTAAATTAGGTTCATGTTAATTGTGTTGTTTTAAAGTTTTAACTATGTATTTCCAAGTGGAAGCTTGATTGGGAAAAACATCGACATAAATGACACTTTCCATACTATCACTAACAAAGTACTCAACACCCAATGGTATCAGAATATAATGCAAATTAAATGATAAAATCATAATGGTTATGAACATACTTTTTTATTTCTAAAAACATTTTGAATTTGGATACAATAACATTATACTTTGATTGTACTACTTTTTTATCAACAAATGTCCCAAAATATAACTTACAACATCACATGGAGTTAGTATTATAAAAAATTAATATTTTCCATTAACCAAGACATCTTAATGTATGAAAAAACCTTTAAAACATGCTCATGAAACATCATAAGAATTTGGGATAATTCGGTAAAAATGAAGTATTAAAAAAATGTCCATTGAAAGGAGTACATCAAAAATCAATATTTTCAATTAAAAGTTTGAAGATGAAATGTTTTTATGACTATGCTTGAAAGAATCATGTTATTGGGGGTGAAAACATAACATGGTGTAAACAAAAAGTTGTCATAGTTTAATAGTTTTTGATACCTATGGAACATTGATATATCATGGTGGATGTTTGGAAAACATTTTGTAAATGAAATTTTCAATTAATGGTGGTTTACATCCCAATTTATCATTGTACCATGAAATTTGAGCAAATATGAACAAAATAATTTGTAATTGGAGTACACTTTCACTTTGCAACAACCCTGTCACAATGCTAGAATTGTACAAAAGGACTATATTTAATGGTAATTTATTCATGAAATTTTGCACATGTAAAAAGACAACCATGAAGAAGAATCTTTTTCACTAAAATTCTCAATTTCTTTTCAAGTTGTGAAGTTCATATCAAACATGTTATGGCATTGTAATGATGAAAATTTTGATCTTTTAAAGTTGTAAAATGTTATTCCATTGAAGATGTAAATGGGTTAAGTGTTGTTTTTACCATTTTAAATAAAAAGAGTGAAATTTCAAAATTAATAAAAAATGGTAATCTGCTATAAAATAGGGGTTCTAAATCAATGTTTATAAAATTATTGGTGTACTTTTAGACAATGATAAAACTACCAATCAATTGCATATTGATGGGTTTAAAAACCTATTTTATGTTTGAAGCTCAAATTAACTACAGTGATCTCTTAAAAAACTCAAAGTGAGTGAAATCTTACATATTACTACATTTCATTCAATATGTAATCCCATTTTCCCCTAAAATTGTTTACATTGTAATGTGCGTTCACCCTTGGATTTAAAAAAACTTCAAATCCATTGTTGAAATGACATTTTCAATTCATAAACATAATAAAGTGATTGTTTAAAAAAATTCATGTGTCTTAACACTTACACCAAATTAACCCAAATTTTGACATGCTTTAAATCACGATCGAGAAAAATCATGTACAAAAAGATGTATTTAGATTCATTGAAAAAGGATGCATAAGTACAATGGACAATTTAATAACTTGATATTTTTAGAATGAATTTGGTTTGGAGCTCTAAATTATGCATTCATTTAAGTAAATCAATGTAAATTTCATTGCAAATTGAAGTCAACATGTTATTAAATTAGTTAAACTCAACGTGGATGTGTTTTAACATTTTGATTATTTAATTTGAAAGCAAAATCACATTGGTGCAAAGGATTTTTAGTATTGCAAGTACGTTTAGAATTGCAACGCCTTAACATGCTTTCACCCAAATGATGATTTGTTTTGACAATTATTGCTTTCCTGCTCAAAGGTATCCTTTGTATTATGTTTTCTTCCTTTCTTTATTTTGAAGTGCATCTACTAGTTGATTACTACAAAAAATTTCACATCACAACTATTTTGATTCTTGAAATTGCATTAAAAATTATAGTAGATAGTTTCTCATTTTCATCTACTCATATTTGGGAAGTATGTGATGTTGGTGGTAGGGTTATGTATTGGTATTGGTGAACTACCTTTTCTATACATCCTTGGTTACACAATTTTTGGAAGATATGTTGAAATTTATGCATATTGTTAGATGTAGTCTTTTAGATGACATATAAGGTGTGCATTTCTTTGTCCCTCTTATTACTTGAAAATATGTTGCAATGCCATATTGACACATAGTAAAGATTGCATATTCAATAAAATTCATAATTTATTTTGGACCTTCTTGGGGATGAGTTTGAGTACCATTCAAAATAGTAGTATTGTTAGAAGAACTAAGATGAAAAGTTATCTATGCTAGAAGTCGTATGCTTTAAATTTCATTTTGGCATCCTTGAGTTGGTGATGATATTGAATGATGGACTGCCTTCAAAATGCATGAGGCAACATGAAGAAGAAAATGAAGAATTATTAACACCTATATACACTATATGTATTATGATTGGGTACATAGTTTAGATAGTATGAGATTGACTTCTACCTACACTTTTCTAGTGAATGGAACAATAATATCTTGGAGTAGCAAGAACCAAAAAAATGTTGTTTTTAATTGGTTAGACATGAAATACATGGGTTGCATTCAAGGTGACAAAAAAAATCTATGGCCATTTAGTTTCTTCAATGATGTGGGTGAGTGTAAAAAGTTGTAAATAACTACTAATTGCAACAATTAAAGTGCAACTACTCTTACAACAACTAACCATAAATATCATGAAAGAATTAATTATATATTAAACATCATTTTATAGGATTTAAAACAAGTTGAAATTGGCTACAACAAAATAAATATTAATGTCCTACTAAAGCTATGATACTAGACATCCTTACCAAGGTAGGTCTGAAAGGCAAAACATATATGGCATCAAAATACTTTTGCCCACAATTCATTCACAATTATAACAACAACTTTTCATGGAATTCTTAACTTGGTGTTCTCATATGCATAACCTTTGGTGATGAAAACCCTTGGTTTGATCATCAAGTTCATGCATCCTTTCTTCATCTTTCCTTTTGCTTATGGGTGAAACCCAATGCCCTAAATCAATGCATGCTTTCTATTTGAATCCTACTTACTTCTTTTTTTCGTCACTCTTCCCTTCTTTTAGCCTTTAAGAATGAACCTTCAATTTTTTTTTCTTTTGATCTTGTCCTACATTCCAAATAGATTTGAAATTGCTATTGGCCTCTAGTATGTAACATGTAATGTGTTGCTTCTTTTGTTTGTATGCATATGAAGGCACACGTTTGTTGTCATGAAGAGAAACTATTCCCTTTGAAAGTGTGGCCTTTGTAGAGAGCTTGGAAAATGGGTATTCTTCACTTTGCCTCCTCCTCTTCACATGTCACACTCATAGTGATAGTGTTTGCAAGTTTGTTAGAGGTGGGTAATGCCAAGTAGGCATGAGTTGATCACAAGGGACATTGAAGTCATGACAACTTGTGTGAAAACATTAGGGTGTTTGCCTATAACTTAAGAGTTAATTACAAGTCTTAGTCATTGCCAAGTTATTCTTTTTTTTTTCTTTGCCACCATAGTTGGACACATGTCATAGAAAAATAATGATTTTAACATTCTCATCCATCATCAACAACACAAATCCTTCACACATCCTATTGCAATCCATTAGGTAATTATGAAGTTTGTATAAGTGAATTGAAAGGTGCAACAAAAAAATCAAGAATCGTCAAAAAAAATGAAATCAAGAATCAAGAAAATAATGGATGGAGGTTATGTATTGAAATGGATGAAAAATGATTGAGATCTTCATTCATGTCAAAAATATTAAATATTTTAAAAATGTAGGTAAAAAATCTTAGATAATACTATATTTTATGCTCAAATGCATTATAACAAATTATTGGACACCCCACTATTGAATCCAATCAGGTACTACGATAACAAAAACAATAATGTTTGTTTTTTGCTTTCATACATATCTACAAACCTACCCTCCCCTTTTGTGTATTTATCTATAAACCTACCCTTCCCTCTTAGAAACCTACTTAGTCCCCTTCAACCTCCTTGGAAAGGAAAATGGAGTGGTGGGTGGATGGGATACCTATCCTTGGGCTTGTTGAAATAATACCTTCATTGTTTTGCAACCCATTCATTCATGAACAAAAAAAATAAAATGACAAAGCAAAGTAACAAACTTTGAAATTAAGATGTTAAGCTAACAAGTACTTAGCATATCAAATATCAAATGGGTCTCTAAATCTCCATCATCTCTTGTCAAAATATTGTTGTTGTCATCTAATAATGCAAGAGATTTGTGAAAGAGTATGTAGGTACTTATTTTTTTAAAGGTTCATAAGTAGGTCATAAACTAGCACAGGTTGGTAGGTACGTACCATAGGTAGGAAGGTAGGAAATCATAAAGTATCAGCTCAATGGCCATGGCTGATTCCTCCATTTAATACAACTAGAAAAACTGCCAAATCGGCAGCTCCAGGCTAAACCTTTTCACATTTGCTCATAGCTACCTCCTAGTAAACTCCATGTCTTGGGGTGTCACATGGGGAAAACTGGAGGTTAGCACTGGCCAAGAGTGTAATGTATATATATATTCAGCTGATCTGCATCTGGCCAGAAGCAAAAGTGTAAAAGAATTGGGTACCAACACAACCCAATTCAATATGTACATGGTTTAGCACAAATGTCACATGTACACATTCTTGAGCACCATGAAAGAGTGGCATCATGTTTGATTGTGCTCAAAGAAAAAGGGAAAGGCGCTTTGCTTGTATGCAACATACTAAGTAATAACTCTCAGTGATATGGCTCAGATCTTTGGTAGCTAGATGATGGGTTTTTTGATGATGAAAACTTTAAAAAAAGCTGATGATGAAATTGTTGTCTTAGAAATTGCTCCTTAACAGAACAATTTTTAGTTAGTTACAGTTCCTGCAACGCTTCACTTTAAAGATTGTGGATTCATTGTGTGATGATGCCATTGCATAATCCAGAATCATGCGAGCAACCTGCACCACCACCACCACCACCACCACCACCACCACAGTGAACAGAAAACCAAGTAGGAAATGAAGAAGGATTTTGCAAAGAAGGGGAGATAATGATATGTTGTTATTTAATTGCAGCAGCACCGCCCTGCTTCCTTCCAAGACTCAAAGAGGGGGACAGACCTGGTCCTTGCTCTCAAGATCGTACTTGGAGACGAGCTCTTGCAAATAATTGATATGCTGCCATTTGAAGCACCCAATTTTTTTACGTCAGAAAAAACATGCATCATTCATCTGAATTCCACACTAATCCTACTCTTCATCCCCATCATGTCAAAACTCTCCTCAAACTTGGAGATATAGTGTTTGAAGTTTGTAGTGGATAAAACTCTTTACCACATCCCAAGCTACTTATTTGAGCTGAAATCAGATCTCTCATTTTTGTTTTGTTCACCACAGGGACATGAACAAGCTGATATTTTGCAGAGGAAAAAGCTCACCACATCATCAAGTTTCTGTATGCTTTTCACAAGATTGCTGTCATCATCGTCCACCATGCTCCGCAACTGTGCTCAGCAAACAGATTCCCCAAGTTAGGGGAAAAAATAAAATAACAAAACATGATTCTGCAACTGAAAAACCAAAACCAAAACCAAAACCTGTTGATCAGAATTGCATACTGGTACAACTCTTTGTGCATGCATGTTGGATATGTAACCAGATTCTCAAGTGTTTGTGCAAGATAAGCATGCAAATCTCAAGCTCAAATTTGCTGCATATTCAATCAGAACCCACAATTTCAGAGATAGAGTTTGTATTGCAAATCAGGTCTTCTTTAGACAACTTTGCAAAGCCCGTGACAGACAGTATCAAAGGTTTGCAGTCTATACAATTTTGATACCAGACATACATACATAATACATACATATGATTTGGCAACTCTTCACAAAAGCAGAAAGAGGAACAAGAATGACCCAGCTCCCCACACTTCCTGCTTGCTTGCTTGGTTTTGAAGCAGAAAGCTTTGAGTGCACAACCCAACAACCCACATCAACAATTACTGCTCCTGCCCAATTTAGGTGCCAACCTTAGCAAAACTGTTGGATGCATCATCCTCGTATTGTTTAGTGTACAGTATCACAATACGAAATGCCTTGCCTGTCATGCAAAGAAAGCAATTTTAGCAGTTCTGCAACAAGTGAAGACATGCTGCTGCAACACACACACACACACACACACACACACACAAGAACTTCACATAATACAAAATCACCATACCGTACCCTTTTGTGATATGAATGTATTTTCTTCTGATGTGTGTTTGTTGTATGCGCCCAGGGGCAATAAAACAACTCTGTAGTAGTAGGTACCTGCAGTTGGCAGACCATACTTCTTCGTCATGGTCTCCAGCCATTTCACTTGCTTTGGCTCCAAGCTCAGCCAGACTCCCACTTTCTCCCCCATTTTTGGGATTTTCACCTTACCAAAAGTAAAGCGGGTGGAATTCTCTCAATTGTGCTGCAGCCAAGTAATGCAAAGACCAGGATGCTGTTCATGTGTTCAAAACCATTACTAGTTCCAAATCTGTGAACAATCTGTGGACAAGTTCCTTCCTCCTTTTGCTATGTATGCCTGCCTGCACTGATCATCATCAGCTCAGAAACTAGACACAATTGAGACCAAAAACCCTTCCCCTGCTGCTGCAAACTCATGATCTCCACACCCTTCCCTCCAATGATCTCCAATCAGTTGCGAACAGAAGAATCTTTCAGTTTGTCATCCATCTAGCAAGAAAAAAGGATTCCAGCAACAACAACAACAACAACAACATTCAGGGGAGAAGAAAAGTTCACAAATTTGTTAAAATCACAAAAATTGGTTTCACAAATTCCATACCAAAAATCTGTTTGTGTGGTGGGTGTTCCTGCGGCTGCTGTGTTTTTTTGTCTCTTAGTTCAATTGCTCAACAAACTCCACAACCCCCACTAAGTTATAATATAACAAATTCAGCAACAAATGTGCAGTAAAGTTCACCAAAAACAAACATTCACAAATTGCAATATAAAAAGATCTGCAGCTGCTGTGGGTTGTTGTTGTCCTGTTTTGTCTCTTAAGTTCAAATGTTCAAAGAAATTCTCACAACCCAGTTGCCCTTTTGTTGTGGGTATAAACATGAGGGGACCCATGATGATAATAATGCTTTGATGATGATGATGATATGAGCATCTCCAACCCAGTGGCCAATTTTTTTTTCAATGCGATTTTCTGATTTTTGGGGGAAATTTTATGTTGCTTATAGGTTCAAGGAATTTTTGAAAAAAGATTCGCCAAAAATCAGAAAAATAATATAAAAAAGAGCATCCCCAGCTGAGCTCAGTATGTGACCCTGCAAAAATATTTCTCACATCCAAGTTTAGTTATTTTCTTTTTTTTGCAACCTCACCCATCAAACTAAAACTCTGACTGCAAGTAGGTGGCAGACGGTACTACCTAATAGCAAACCACCTGGACCAATCATTATGATCGACCAATGAGAAATAAGGAGAAGTAGTCAAATCATATTTATTACACTCTTCTCTGGCAGGTGTATAACTTTGCTGTTGCCATTTACCAGCCTCAACAAACTCGCAAAACTGCTGGGTCAAATCGACATGTTTTGTCTTTTCTTCATCCAGTGAAGTGTGGGTCGAGATGCTCTCAAGAAAGAGACTCAAGACCCCCAAGTGCTTCAGTGGATTACTCTAACATTGGCTAAACATAGAGTCCAACTGAATTAAGGAATGGTCAAGCTCCTTGCAGATGAGTAAGCTAGCATGTGATTAGGGTGAGCTTATCAACACACTTTGTAAAGTAATAAGGGTTGTACCCATTGTCTATAAAGGATTTTGGGTTATTATGTTTTTGAAACATTGATGATTACGTTAAATTATGGGCAATGACAAGGAAATATGATTAATTATGAGAATAAGGTCCGTGTGGATGATGAGAGAGTTCTACAAATTGCCCTGAAAATTGGCATAATATATGCTCTCAAAATCCCTTACTTGTGAAAACCGAGCACGCAATTGTCCTTTGTTTGACATAAGGTGTGTTGGTTGTTCCCATTTTGAAGAAAGCTTATTCCATTTCATCATGGTAGTCCCCACCAGACTTTTCAAGTTTTGAGGAACCCCAAAGATTCTCTTGCAAAGGTTACTCCTCTTCTAAACTCTTGCACCTTCAATTCATCCTGGTGCTAGATATTCCTCTCTATCCCATAATTTTTGGGGGGGTGAGGATTTGAAGATTTTTTTGGGTTTAGGGGTTTTTGTCCCCCTTGCATGTTCTCAATAGTGTTCCCGATGAAGTTCTTAATGGGTTTCTCAATGCGTTCCCTGATTTTGCAATGTGTTGAGATAAACCACATTGATGCATCCTTACTTACCTTATCATGGGCTTTCTATTGGTGCCAATAAAATGGTATAGGGGCACTTGGTTTGGTTTGCAAGCTCTCATTGCGATGAAACAAAACAAACAATTTTGTTTAATATATGGTTCTTATATGGTCTACCGCTTGTTCCCTATGGTTGTTTCCATAGTTCACGTGTGTCCCCTATCTTATTCCCAATTGCCTTAACTTTTGATCCCATAAACAATCTTTTCCAAAGTTCAACTCATTTAACCTACATAGGTGGGCTAAATGGAAAGGCTCTATAATTTCAATCTTGAGATTGTCCAAGTTTGAAAACTTCTACCTTAGCAACATCAACAAATTTGAAACACATTTTGGTAATGGACAAATCAAAGAGATCCATCACAAAAAAACCAAAGAAAGATAGAGAAAAAAATAAAAATTTTAAACTTTGGATGCACCCATAACTACCATCTACATGATATCCTAAACCCTAAATCACTACATACATTAATATACTAATATCAATACTACAAGAGTGGCAAAACAACAAGTAGCTCAGATGTTTCACAATTTCAATCCATGCAATGTTTGTTATCTCCTTTGTTCAAGGTTACAACGCAAAATAAAAATATGTCATCTTCTTGTGTACGAGTTTTTTGGCATGCAAGATTATGTTTTTGCAAACATGTTCCCAACATAAACCTCCTCTTCTCCATGTTTCACTGTTGTAAAAACCCATCATTTTGACATCAAGATTGCTCCAAACATTTTCCTCATTTTTTGTAAAATAAGCTATATATTAAGTAACATGGCCAAATAAGTCATGCCACCATTATCATTGTTCAATTTATGGTGCATTCACACTTGATGTTAAGTTAGTGTTGAATGAAAATCTAGGTGGCATCCTAGGTGGCACCCAATGTTAAATGGGTGATAGCTTAATGTTACGTGAATGTTAGCTTAACATAAAATCTTCATGGTAAGGAGGTTTAAGTCTTAAATGAGTAGCATGGTGGTAAGAGATTCAACATTAGAGTCCCTAACATCAAGTGTGAATGCACCTTTAGTAAACCAACTTCTAGCCAACTTTGTTGTAATTTCATATTATCTTTGATTTTTCTTCATTGTTTTATGAGCTCAAGAATAATGTTTTGACTTTTTCTTCTTGAACCCAAAAGCTTGACATTGGCTAGGAGTGTACATTGGCCTTAGGGCATCTTTTGTAATCAAAGCATGGGGGAAAAAAATATAAAATTTCAATAATGATGGCACATTGAAACTTGTGTAACCAATCCAACACATTTCAACAATCTCCTTTGTTGCAAAGGTTGTACGCACTCCTTTGATCATTTTCAATTGTGTGAGTTTGTGTAAATTCTTTGACATGCTTGTGCAAAAGGCTAAAGGCATGTGAATACATATGATATAATTGTTATGGATAACATAGTCCTAGTCATTAAACATGATAATTTATGTGTGTCTTTTTGGGTTTTGTAAAGCCACTTCAAATTATGGATTAAAAGCAAGGAATGGTTTAAATATCATATTTGAAATGATAGTTTCATTTAGGGCAATAGGAGAACATTAAATCCAATGGAGGAATACGTGTCCAATAACCCAAATGGTTTTCCATAATTCATATCTTATGAGAGATTTCATTTCATAATTAAGGTTGGCCAAATTTATTTTGTAGATGATTCTTCAAATCACAAGAGTTCCTTTCTTGGATTCAAAAGCCTATTCCTTGGCACCCAAATAACAATCCTAAAACTATCCACCTCATTTTCATTACTTTGATTTCAATCCCTAATTCAAACTTTTTTCAATACCAAGCAAAGGAATGTATTAATAAACAATTAAAATGACCTTTCTTGATGTTGTTTCTTTGAAAGAACTAACAAGAAATGAGAGTTTAGTAATTTTTGAAGGTAGTATTATATGTTAACAATTTTTACTTTTTTTGAGAAAAATCAATTGAGTACATCATATTTGTCATTAATGCAATAGATAAATGATGACAAGTTTTGGTTCGGGCATTTTCAAATTAGGGTGTCTAAAATTGCAAGCATCATGGGTAATTAATTTTTTAAAAATCAACATTTGTTACAAGTAATTTAATTATTGTGAGAATGGTAAAGATAATATGGTAGTATGATTTTTGATCCTATTGTAATAATATTCTAATAAACACATTATTTAATAGTTAAATATGTTATTATGAAATGCACATAGGTTGATATATATATTTTTTTGTAGTGTTATTTTTCTATAAAAGTAGGTGCAAGTAGATTAAAACATTGTTAAAATATATATTTTGAAACACGTCATTTATAAATGTTTTATTTTATTTTTGGAATGGAATAAGTTTTAACACATTTACATGGTTGTTTCCAAACATATATTTTATAGGTAATTACGTATAGAAAATTGCTTATGAAATTTTTTAATTTATATTTTATGAAGTCAATAGAGATATACAAGGTTTTGTATTATAATAGGAATTTTTTAGATAATTTCATGTTACATGTGAATTTAGATGCTTTAATTGTCAAACACTAGTTCTTTGGTCTAATTGAATTTACTTTCATCTCAAAATCCCTAAAACATTCAAAATCAAGTTTTAAACCCCCATTTTTCCACCAATTTTTTTTATTTCAACAAGATATTTGACTATTAGTCATAGATAGTATTAGACACTCTAAGCTCATCATTTTACCATAGCCTATTATGGCTTGTTTACTACCATCATTTTTTTTTCATTTGCAAATCCTTGTTCTAAAACCTTAATCATATAAAAGCATTTCAATTTTGCTTTAAGGTGGTTTGTTTCTATTATTAAAATTTTTATTAGTTTCAAAAAACATTCTTTTTGTTGTAGGAATTTCCTCTTTTGGAATGAAAGTTTTCTTGTACAAAGTGTTATCCTTCTTTCCAAGTTTGAATGTTCACTTTCACCTTGTTTTACTTTTTCTTCAAAGAGAATTCCTATGGCTTCACTTATTCTAAAGTTTGCTTAACTTAACCAAAAAAAAACCACCAAACCATCATACATTTCTAGTAATGTCCCAAGAAACAATAATGTTGTTACACCATTATTAGTAGTAACTATTATTTATTCATAAATATATAATAAAAATACATAAGGATGGACCAAAAAAATGATGGATCAAAGTCCTTATTAAAAGTTCATTTCCTTTATATTTGGAACTTTTTTTAGTGTATTTTAAGTTTATGAATTAGTTTGACGTTCAAATTGATTCAATTGATGTTAAAATTATTATTTTTTCCATATCCAAGTTCAAGCCACCATTTTCAACTCCTATTAAACACCTTTTATTTATTTATTAAAGATTGGTTTTGAAAAACATCAATCTCAATATCAAATAAAACTTTGCCATTTTGAAAATTGAATATGATTTGATATCTTTGCAAATGATTTTTTTTAAACTTGATTTTTTGACCTTAAATGGTAAAAAAATTTCGAAGTGTTATGATACAAATTTTCAAAAACATATTACAAACACATCGTGACATAAAAATCCATGTTCAATGTTTTGCAATTTGGAATAATCCAATCTAAGTCCTTTTAGGATTGATCATTAACTCTTTTGTTATGATTTTTCATTTATGAAAAAAAATCATGTGTTAAATTTCACACAAAAGAGTCCATTTTCTAATATCCAACAAAAGTATATGTTAGTATGTTTGAATATTTCCAAAAATTGCCATTGGGACAATCCATTTTGTTCACAATAATTTGCAATTATTCTATAGCCAATTGGTATTTTAATTTATCAAAAAGATTTAGATGAATTCAATTGAATTAGCTTTTGCCATCTTTTGGCCATAAAATTGTTTCATAACATGCACTTTGGATGTCACATTTTTTATTTGAAAGATGAATTGAAATTGATCCCAAATCTCTTTAGATGTTTTTTTAAGGAACTTACATGATATAAATGGCTATTTTTTAGATTCATCAACAATTTAGTTCTTGCTTTTGCATCTTTCCTATCCCATTGAAGTTGATTATTTATTATTGTAAGTTAAAGAATGACCCATCAACTACCTCCCATAAATCTTTATCATGCCATATGAAGCTTCCAAGTATCATAATTATTACCATTAAACCTACCTCCAAGTTTTAATTATTAAAAAAAAAAAAAAAAAAATAAAAAAAAAACTCTTGTGAATGTGAGGGATGATGGTCATGAATATCATGTTTCAAAAATCCTCATATAAAAATAAATAGACCTATTATTATCATTATTATTATTTATTACGTAGGGGCCAAAATCTCTTAAGCTACTATACTCTATATAATGAATCTTAAAAATATAAAAATATTAAAAAAAATAAAATCCTTGCCTTGGTAGGCAACAAAGCCCAACAAAAAAAAAGGGGTTTGGCATGAAAACTCACAATAATACCAAAGGGGCCCGAAAGAAGAAGAAGAAGAAGAAGAAGAAGAAGGGGGAGGGGGATTTAAAAAAAAGTCCACTTTGGTTTGTACCAGTTCCACTTGTGGTGGTGGTGTGAACCAACAACAGTGGAGAACAGTTTTAGTTGTGGATCAACGAAGTTGAACACCCGCCGGGTGAAGAAGATCTGGAACTGGTACTGGGGTAGAACTCGTTAAGTAGAACATAAAGACATAACACGTCCTCTTGGGCGAACTGGGTCGAGCCCGGTTACTAAGTGCGTATGGGTCCGTTTCATTAGCCAGGATTTTGAACTGACGGAGTCTTGGAACCAGAACTGGGCTAGAACTAGTTAACTGGGTCGAGCCCGGTTCCTCTATGCATGTAGGCGCGTTCCAGTTAAGCGGGATTTGAACTGGGGGGGAGTTTTAAGCGTTTTGAAGGAAAGGAATTAGGGTTTCGAAGGACAGGAATGATTAGGGTTTGGTGCACAGCAGAAGACGAAGAAGAAGCGAAGGGATCGAGCAACGAGCGTCTTGAGTGTGGAGCGAGCGAGCGAGCGAGCGTTGTGGGTTTTGTGTGAGAGAGGAAGAGCAAATGGGGGGAGGGAGCCAGGAGAAGCTGTTGGACCAGATCTTCCAATTGAAGTATACGTCCAAGAGCCTGGTGCGGGAATCCAAGAAATGTGAGAAGGAGGAGAAGCTGGAGAAACTGAAGGTGAAGAAGGCGATTGAAAAAGGGAACATGGATGGAGCACGGATCTACGCGCAGAATGCCATCCGGAAGCATAACGAGCAACTCAACTATTTGCGCCTCTCTTCCCGTCTGGATGCAGTGGTTTCTCGATTGGCGACCCAGAGTAAGATGCAAACCATTTCCAAGTCCATGGCAGGGATTGTGAAGGCTTTGGACAGCGCTTTGGCTGTGGGCAACATGGAAAAGATCTCTAATACCATGGACCAATTCGAGAAAACTTTTGTTAACATGGAAGTGCAATCAGAGTTTGTCGAAACGGCCATGGCTGGTAGCACGAGTCTGTCCACTCCTGAAGACGAGGTGAACTCACTCATGCATCAAGTGGCTGATGACTATGGCTTAGAAGTTTCGGTCGGTCTTCCTCAAGCGGGTACCACCGCAGTTCCTGTCAAGGAATCGGCCACCATGACTGCTGAAGACGATCTTAGCCGGCGTTTAGCAGAGCTAAAAAGCAGGGGCTGATGATCTCTAGTTCATTAGTGCCTCTTCACTGTCTCAGGCAAGTACCATCACTAGCTGATTTCTCTATACTCCAAGGGGAGTGCTATTTAATGGCAGCTAGTCATTGCCACTCACGATGAAGGTGAAGGTCTGAAACTTTGTGATTGACAATCGCAAGATGATGACCGTGGCAGTCATTCATTCTTGTCACATTTGTTTTGGTTTGGCCAGGACTGATCTCAAAATGGTGTGTCACCTTCAAAAGTGTTTTTGTGGAGTTTTTCTCTGCAATCTCATATATATATGTTCTCCCCAGTCGAAACCCTAGGATTTGAAGAATGCATGCACATAAATTCAGCATCAGTCTGATGATCATCAGAAGCTTTATTTTGAACTAGAAGCATGTTGAATTTGGTGGACCTTGAGGGTTTTGATTCAGGTTCAAAGTGATTTACACTGAATCTGAATTGGGCTGATGGCCTCAACTTGATGGTCTGTGTGTGTTCCGAAAGACTCTTGAAGGAGGTCCATTGAAGTTGGGTCTGGACTCTAATGTGAACGTTGCTTCCCTTAGCTGAACCAAGCTGGTTTTATGGTTTTTGAAAATTTGGACTGGATTCTGGCTGCTTGACAACCCCAGAGCTGCAAGGCCTGTCTGTCTGTCAGTGATGAAGTTGAACTGGCATGAAAGGTCAATTATGCTACATGCCTCATGGCGCACCTGGTATCTTCAGATGGGTTTTTGTGCGGTCATCAATTATGTAGTGAAAGTATTCCATCAATTTGTGCCTCCACTTCTGCATTTCCATTTTCCCATTTCTGAGGGATGGCAAAGGCACCTGCAGGAACACTGGACCATGAGCTTATTGTTTCGTTTGTGCTTCAAGAAACTAATTTTGTGGGTTGACTTCATCCCCTTGTGCTTGTGTTTAAGATGACTTGTGTGGTTAGGTGATGGTTATGAAGCAAACTGATATGGTCGGGATTATCATATGCTGGAATGACCAAGTTGAGATCTGCACTTGATCAAAGGAGAAATTGGGTTTTCCCATTCTGTTAAGTCCTGTTTTGTTTATTAGACCTCATGTGCTATTGAAGGGTGAATGCAAAGCTTAATGAGACTCGCTTTTGGAGTGCAACCTCAAAGTCTGAGGGGCTAAGTGGCAAAGTTGGCAGAAACTTGATCTGCAACCATCACCACCCCTAGTTCAGGATTTCTGAACAACAGCATTTCTGACCTGTATAAGTCTCAAAGATTGGCATACGGAAGCAGACTGGTAGAACATGGAAGGTGCCTTTTCCTAAGTTTATATATTAGCCTCTCTGTTACCTTTCTCCCTCCAGGATCCTGCTTCCATTTTCAGACCATGTATCCAACATGGTCTGTAGATAGAGAGTCTATAGTCTGTACCCTTCTGGGAATTGAACTCCTATCCTGTAAAAACATATTTGACAAGCATTTTTAGTTTCAACATGCAGGTCTTAACATGATTTGTATACCTAATGTGGATTCCAATGATTCAGATTCTTTTGGATTTGGAGTCAATTGTCAGCCTTTTAGGTTCTTAAGGTTCTGTAGTTCAAAAGAGTTTTCCATAGCTCAAATGGCAAAGCTTAATTATTCTGCAGAAGAGAAAGCCTTTAATCTTCAAAGTTTTCTATTGATCAAACCAACAAAGGTTTCTGTTGGGTGTTCTGGCCTTTTGAATCATGAAATAGATCATGCCAAGGGTTTCTTATTGTAAGTGAGGAGCTTTTCAAAGCCCACTTTGTCGTCAAAACTCCATGCTCTCAAACTTCTCTGACTTGTTTCTCTTCTTCTCTTTGTCTTCTCCTGTTTGATCATTTTCTTTTTCTGACTCTTTTAGTCTTCTTGTTGTCTGTTAGTTTCTTTGGGCTTCTGTTTCTCTTTCAAGCTCTGTTGAGCTAGCCAGTATCATGGCCAAGTCTTCCCATTCCTGCTGGTTTTCTGACAGAAACTCTGTATGCTGGTTAATGCATGACATTGACCTACGCCCACTGCCAAGACCTGATGAAGCATCAATGTGATGCTATGTAGCCAGGATTGTTTGTCTGTATTGGAACTTTATGGTTGAAGAACTTTGGACAGATGTGAGACTGCTATTGCTCAAATTTCTCCTTACCTTGGGTTTTGTTTCTTGGGTTGCATTTTGTCATTTTGGTATTTGCTGGTTAGGTGTTAGATCTGAATATCACTAACCTCATGTTCAGGTAATCTCTCAATTATTTTCAGGGTTGACTTAAATCAAAGCTAAGGAGAAGTTCTCAGTTCTTTTGAATATATTATCATGCAAGAGCAATTCAGGATAGCAGCTGCAGAAGCCTCTTGTTTTTTCAAGCATCTAAACTGCCAATTACTGCTGAGGTATTATACCTGATACCAGAGGTATTAGATTGTGTGAGTAATCAACATGCTTGTGGGAACACTAGTAATGCCCAGAAACACCAAAGTTACAAAATAACATGGATTGACTTGGTTGCTCAATAGTTGGAGACTACTCATCTCTGAAATGCGAAGTTGTCAAATTTCAATTCCTCAAACAATGTAGAGTGATGGAACCTTTCTTGAAGACTTTGGGTGTCTGGGACATTGCACTGTATAGAAAAATTCAGAGAAAGATACCAGGTTGACAGCTCCCGACATTTCCATTTAACATGAACTTGTCACTTTTCCTTGAAACTTGCTAGATCCTACATATGAATTCAAGTTTAATTTTCACGTCTAGCTCCATTTTCATCCTTTGTCCAAAATTATCAGGTTTCCAAACCCACATATCATTCAATAGACCTATCATTGCATTAAGGAAAAATTGCTAATTACAGAGCATTGCTTACAATTTTAGCCAATAAATAAGTGACAATAGAGTTATTTGGAAAGTCAGGCGGTTAGGGGGTGAGGAGAGCCAGTTTCAGCATAATAGGGCATCAAATGGGTAACTGGGAATGAAATACAAAACGAAATAACTGGGACCCAAACTAGTTTTTTCCAACAATTTTGGTGGTAAATTGAGTTTCATCCCCTCTTTCCTTTTCCCTGAGCGCCTCCACTGCTGTCACATACATTTTCACTGCTCTTACCTCTCCAACCACTATAATTACTCTCAAACCTTGTGCGTTAAATGCTGAGAGTTTCAGCATTTCATACTGAGATTTTATAAAATTTCATTACTTTGCACTGAAAGAGGGCATAGTGGGTGAAAGAGAGGGTGACTTTCCAGATTACTCTAATATGCACTTATTCTTCCTCAGTCTTAGTACTCTCTCTCACTATTTCTGCAGCACTGATGCCACACACCAGTGATTTCTATTTTATTTTTTGTGGAGAACCTTTGTCATTTTGTGGAGTGCTCTTCGAGAAAAACTTGAATTTTTTTGGTTTTCTCATTGTAATTTCTTTTAAAGAAAAAAATTCATTATTGTTTAGAAACCAAAAAAAAAAAAAAAACCGTGCCACAGATAATGTTTTCATCATTATAGACAAAGTAAAACAAAATACCTTCAATTTGGCCTTCGCTTGAATGCAGTGTTGCAATATGTATCTTACTATGTCCCACAGTTTCCATCTATGGATAGCCCTCATCATGGAAATCAAGTTTGTGGCAACTTCTGAAGATTTTGAGCACCATGTAAGAACCCTCCTTGTCCATTTCTCAGTTTCATCACTTGTCTACTTCATAGTCCAAGTAAAATCTGGGGAGGTAGAATTCCTATGTACACGTCCAACAGGAATGCCATTGCCACGACCTTCTTCAGCATAAGGCAACTGAAGCTGCTTGTTCAGTTGAAACTTCAGCTGTCAATCAGCAGGGTGCCAAATGCTACCCATTGATAGCAACTTTGTCTAGGCCTCCAGTAAAAGAGCTAGCATTGCTATGTACCTGTGATACATGGAGAACTCTACAGAACTCACCAATGAGAAATCCTTTGCAAACAGCTGTAAAATACTTAATATTAGCTACAGACAGTCAACAAGTTCAATGGTAGTGGCAAAATGTTCCAGGTGCCATAATGTCATGTTGGAGTTTTCATTTTCCTCTTCCCATAGACTTCCGGTTGCCTTCAGGGGTGGATCTTTGTGCTTTCTGGTTAGCAGAAAGAACTTTTGCATCTGTCTCTGATGGTCCTTGGTTTGTGGTTGGTGATACTCTACTGCTGAGGGCTGATGACGCTAGAAACTTTTTGAGTGGATTTTCCCTACACAAAACAGCCAGTAATATAACTGTCAATCGCTAGGAAAGCAGTACCTGCCTGTAACAAAAACCATTCCTCCTCTCCCATTAAGCATCAGTCTACTGCCCCAAGGAAATCCAACTATGCACAAAAGAAACTCATGCTAAGAAGTCAAAAGAGAGAAAAAAAAAGACCAATCACCAACTAGAACCATTTCTGCCAGAGTGGTTTCCAGGACTGTATCAATGGAAGGGGAACTCCAAAAGCATGCAACATAACATTGTGACTGGGACAATGACCTTCATCCTGAATGGCAGTGACCAGCTGCCATGACCCCCCACCGACTTCATCATCTCCTAGCTGTGGGTATATCCTAGGTCATAAGGGTCTGCAGTAAAGGCACATGTCTAACCTCCTGCATATCTTACAGCAGTTTCAGTACCTCAACACTAGCTTCAAGCATGAAAATGTTTTCCTAGAGAACTCAAAATGATGGGCAACTCACACCTAAACGAGTACCCATGCAAATCATTCCAGTATGAAGCCTGGGCTCTACATAATTGAGGTGATCAAGAGCACAATACAAGCCACTTTGGCAATCCATCTGCCTTGGATTCAGAGTGGCAAGTTCAGCCTGCTTTCTTTGTATTGGTGGATGCAGAAAGGAGCAGCAGTCACCAAAAGCAAAAATCCCAGCTTGTCTACAAACAAGGGTTGTTCTGATCCCATGCAAGCCCTCAAATAACTTCTTCACCAATCACAGTTCAACCTTCTCTTTGTATATCTGAATTACAAGTTATAACAACTGAGCTTCTAGCAATTGACAACAGATGGACTTGCTTCCAGGAACATAAGTGGGTACACATCTTACTTGCTCTCCTTGATCACAAAATCATCGATTGTGGTGGTGGATTCAAACAATTGTCCTGCTGCACTTCCCCCCACCAAAAACCAAAACTCAGACCAAACATCTCAAAGACCTGAAACACAAATCTCATCATCTCAAGTGACTGTATTCGCCTTGCAACTCAAAACACCTTTCTCACTACCTCTTTCAGTCCACATCCACACACACACACACACACACACACACATCATATTCTCTGGGGAAGTAAGCGAGAAGAGAAAAAAACTAGGGTTTCGAATTGAGACAAACCCATCTAACGTGGGTACTTTGTGTGTGTGGATTCTTAGGAAGAAGGGACAGACCAGAATCGGCTGTTGCTCCAGAGAAATACAAGCTGTTGAGCCGACGCAAATAATCACGTTCATACTTTCGATACTTGGCCGAGTAGGCAGCAGCCTCCAGCGCTGCATCCCTTTGCCCCCATCCGCACACAGCACCCCCATCCCCGCCCCGTACTCGTCAAGATTATATTACCGCTACTCTTACAGACCTAAATACCGACCCACCATATCCAGATACCAACAAAACAAGATGCTGTGAAGAAAAAAAGTAGACAAAACACACAGTAAGAGAATTACTCAGTGGCACTGGCAGGTCTAGCAGGTCCAGTGGTCATCACAACTGAAGCAGCAGCAGCAGCAGCAGCAGCAGCAGCAGGAGGAGGAGGAGGAGGAGGCGCAGCAGATTCCGTTTCCATCTATCCCTCCTTTCACCTACCAGCATTACAACATTATCACAAAAGTTGTCAAAAAAACGAAGGAAAGCTTCGGAGTAGCACGCAGAGAAACGATGGAAATCGAGTCTCTCACCCAGTCTCAAAACCCTAAACACCTTTGTGCTCACCCTAAACCCTAAACCCTAAACCCTAAGCCCGCATTATAACCGCCGGTTCTTTCTGGTTCTTGCATGAAACCCTGTCAGTCATTTTAAATGCCTGGAACTGATGAATTCTGATTTTTTGTTTTTTTTTTCAAATACCCTCCAAGACCTGGCGATGTTTTGGATCGTGGCATTTTTTCCCATACCCGGAACCTCCGGTTCTTTGATCTGAGTTTTCCAAGTACCCGGAACGTCCGGTTCTTTGATTCTGAGTTTCTTTTTTTCCACGTACCTGGAACTGAGGGTTCTTTTGGGGTTGATTGTTTCAAATACCCGGAACCAGCGGGTATTAAATCCACAAGCATCGGAGGGCTGGGATTGTACTGCAATCAATTAAAAAAAGAAAAAAATAAAGTATTTCTCTCCTCAAAGTATGAAAAAAAAATGATCTCAAAAAATCTTTTTTTTTTTTGGGTTTTTTTAATTTATTTTTTGAAGGAGGAATTAATTATTTTTTTATAAAAAATTTAAAAATTTCTTTCTGGGTGTAAAAAATAGGGGTGGATTTAAAAAGCTGTACATAATTTCTTTCTTTTGGCCTTTTTGTGGATTTTGTTTGAGAGAAAAAAGAAAGAAAGAAAGAAAGAAAGAAA
>Ga0116229_10002086_pt1 | contig 32093 bp, 26 predicted proteins | sample S1TSphgellanicum_3_FD_87313 | JGI IMG/M metagenome (GOLD analysis project Ga0116229, IMG submission 87313) | Host-associated microbial communities from peat moss isolated from Minnesota, USA - S1T2_Fc - Sphagnum magellanicum MG | ecosystem: Host-associated > Plants > Peat moss > Unclassified...
AAAGAAAGTGAAAAAAAAAAATTTTGTGGGGTGGGGGGGGGGGGGGGGGGGGGGATTTCTTGTTTGTTTGTTCCCAATGTGTTCCCAAGGTGATTGCATCGAGTTCTCAGAGCGTTCCCTGAGACATTCCCAATAGCACCTCATTTTTTTTATCCCATATTGTTTTGTCATGGTTCAACTTGCATGTAATTTGTAGATGGGGGGAGGGTACACAAAAAAGTTTCTTGCACCTGATGAGGTGAAGCATCACATTGTGTGACCTAGGCTTTTTTTTTCTTTTGGGGAGGGGTTATTGGAATTTTGTTGTTCCCAATGTGTTCCCATGACATTTTCACTGTGTTCTCATCAAGTTGTCAATTGGTTATACTTTCCGAACCTTTATAACCAGCCCCAAAGGAAGAGATATTACAACATATCTCTATTTTAGGACTATCCAAAGCTTGATAATTTTTTTGGTGACAGGCCAATCAAAGATGCCCATCACACAAAAGAAAAGAAAAGAAAAGAAAAGAAAAAATTGAACTTTGGGGGTCTCAAGAACTAATTAATATGAGTATGCTTTTAGTTGAAAATCATTTTTGCAACGAGCCTCTTTGATTGGCCCATCACCAAAAAAGTTCTAAAACTTAGTTTCTACGGTTAGTCCAAAGCTTAGTCCAAACATCAGCAACATATAAGTTCCAATATTGAGCCAACCATGTAGGCAAAGACATGGGACCAAAGAGTGAGGTGCTATTGCGAACATGTAAGAACACATTGGGAATTTCTGGAACAGCTTGGGGGAACTCATTGGGAACTTGATGAGAACAGAGTGAGAACTTTGTGAGAATACATTGGAACCAACCAAAATAAGGTTCTATTCAATGCATCCTGCAATTCCTCATTGGGTGAGCAGAATTTCTATTCCCAAATAGATTCATCACTTTCTTGCTTTTATTATTATTTATTTATTTATTTATATAGTTTTCTATGACCTATTTTTGACCTTGGCTAATGGCATGAACTCTGAGGACATGGTCTTCCATGACTGATTTAAGCTCCTGCTCTTATGCACCAGGTAGTTTGTTGCTGGAGGTGACAAGCTGAGAGATGTGGGATCTCAACAAGAAAATGATGTAATTTTTAAAAAATTAATTAAATATAATTCATAATTTTTTAGAATATTTAAATCTTATGATGCCACTTGCAATAGCTCCTACTTTCCATTATTTTTATTTATGATTTATACATTTTAATTTTTTTTAATTAAAAAGATGAATTAAACATCTACAATTGAAGAGAATGTATTATAATTTGATTTGGATAACATGTGTATTTTCATGTCCATGTAAGTGAATAGGGGAAAGCAGCAATGTAGTTATTAGGAGAGGAGTGAGATAGTTTTGAAAAGGTGTTTCAATAATGTTTGCTTTGAATTAATAATAATTGTGGAATATAATAATAATAATTTTAAAATAACATAATAATATTGTTCCATAGATTGCTTTGAAGCCATAGATTTTGGATAAATCCAAAGGATAAAACTTTCACACAAAAATGTGAACTCTAAAACATATCATTAACAACAATAATGAAAGAAAAGTTTGAAATTCTTAAAATTAATCTAAAACAAGAATTCTTCAACTTTTCATGTCAGACTTCAAACACCGTCTTTCGATCAATGTTCTTTTTTCCAATTTTGCAATGTAGTTGAGGTGGTGATTATCCATCCGTAAACAAATTTGACAATTAATAAAATATGAATGGAGAGAAAATAAAACATTTTAATATGTTTTTGGCTACCTATTTAAACCATGTATTGAAGTTTGTTGATTTGAAAATACTTTTTGAATCAAAAAAAATTTGACAATTCTTTTTTGAAAAAGTCATTGAAGTTGCAATAGAATACTTTCAAAATTTTGCAATGGTGAAAATTTTCACCCAAAAAAGGAGGGGTCCATATTGTCCAATTTTATGCAACATAATGGCACTTGTATCAAAACATCTAAACTTTCCAACTTCAATGAAGCTTGGAAGTGACTCTTGATAGCATTTTGTTTTGAAAATGTTTTTTTCACAAAGTTTAATGATACTCAAAATAATTCTTTCTCACCTCATTTAAGCCTTGGGCGAATCACACTTACATCGGTCTTATAACATCAACAAGGGTTAGTAAGAGTAAAAATCAGGAGTAATAAAATTATGGTCTATGGGTAAAAGGATTGCTAAGTATGAGAAATAGATAATACAAGTTATGTGTTTTACATTTAACATCTTTTGATTACAAATTTAGGCTTGGATTCATGAATTATTTAGTTAATCATTTTGAATTAGGCATAATTGAAATTTAACTTAGGAACTTGATTATATCTTAAGAAATAAGTTTTAAATAATTTAATGATTCACTCATAGAAGGATGATAGTTTTAGAAGATATGTAACATAAATTATTGGCTTGAAGTTAATGAAGGATCATGTGTAGTGAATGCAAACAAGTCGGATTGACAATTCATTCATTTCATTCTTCAAGTATTTAAAAATTTGTGTGTGGAGTTTTTGACTCATTCTCCTTTTCATAATTTCATGTTATTAATTTGATATTAAGCTTTGAAAATTATTATTTTTGTGTAATGAACATATGTCACAATCAATTTATGTGTCATTTTGACTATGGAAATGTTTTTAAAAATAAACAAATGTACATGTTTTTGGTGAGTGATTCTCATTTTTATTTTTTTTAAAGTGCATTTGATAAGCTCCCAATTGGATGTAAGCTCACATAAAAATCAAACTTTAAATGCATGAATGATTCTAACTCAAAAACATGTAAGTTTCATTTCTTGTATTATTCAAATGTTTTGTATGGTGTATGAATGTTTTGTGAGAATTATGTAACTTACTTATGTGCTCTAAAGATTTAATTGAAAACTAACCCTTTAAGTCCATATCTTTATTAGACTATAATACCATGATAAAAACTTAAAGCTTTAACTTTCCTTAGGTAGCTTCTAACATTATAAATAATCAATTGTTAGATTAGATCAGGTCTCTACAAGGAAACATCATTAAAGAAGGCAAACTTGTCAACCTAAGTGCTAGTTCATCTTCACCTTCATTTAGTAACATTAGTCATTTTTCTTCTTTTTTTATGAGTTTTTTTTTCCTTCATATTTCTTTTAACAAGCAAAACCAAATCTATTTGGTTTTTTTTTTGGGGGGGCGTTTTTAAAATTGATTGTGTGAGGTGGAAAAAGAAACCTTGCACGACCTTAGCTCTCTCCTTCTCAGGTGGGTCCAATGCAAAAGCAAAAGTGAAGAATCCAATTGTTGAGACTTTTCTATCAACTTCCCCCCCTCCATGGCAAGTACAAACTTCAAACTGAACACTTTCCTTAGTGAATCTTGACCTTCTTAGATGCATGCACTTCTACCTTATGAAACATGCTCATTCATTCATGATATGCACACACAATATTCTACATGTCACTCATGCATTGGGTCGAGTTTGAGACAAAAATCTTATGCCCAAATGCTACAACAATGCGTAATCTCTTCCCTACGGACAAAGCCAACAAAAGTAGCATCAAAACAACAACAATAGGGAGTACCCACATGTTGTAAGAATTTATCTTATAATTCACTTGAGTTTTACTCCACATTTTTACTCTTGCATAGTGCTTTACTTTAGGGTTCATTTCATCATGAAATATTATTTAAAATAATAAAATGAAAATTTGTGAAAATATGGAAATGAGGTGTTGAAACCATCATAATTTTATCATAGGCTACAATCTGAATACTTTCACTCTTCATATGACAATATATCATAGTAGTCAAGAAAATTTAATAACTTCAATTTTATAAAAACAAATTAATCTTTTTTTTAAAAATAATTATTGGTTTTGTCCATATGAAGAACTGAACCTAGGCTATGGTACCTATCTAGGGTGACAACAAATTTTTCATTTTTCAGCTGCTTCCATGGACACTTACTTAGTGGAAACTAAATGGAAAATGTTTCAGATGAGCTTGGTAGTTTAGTAGCAAAAAAACATCTGAAACTCTTGTACAACATGAGATCACTGAGGTTTTTTGTTGCATTATTTTATTTTAAAAAAGTTTCTCGATGGATTTTTACACTCACATTAACCAGCTTTTTCTCATATTACTTAGTTGCAAAGGTTTCCAAAGTTCAATTTTTCTTTTTCTTTCTCTGTTGCAATGGGCATTTTTTTATTCGGTTCATCATCAAAAATTTAGTCAAACCTTGGACAATCCCAAAATAGATTTGTTGTAATCTTCTCTTTAGGCCAGTTATATAGGTTACAGGACTAGAACTTAGGGCAAAGGATATGGGATAAAGTGAGGTTTTATCAGGTTGGGGAACCAATTGGGAGCATGTGGGAACACATTGGGAACAACACAAATCCAAACACAAAAATTCAGAATGAGAATTGAAAAATAAGTGTGCTTGTGCTGCTTCTCTCTTCTCTCTCCTAATGGGGAAAAAAAAACCAAAACTGCTCTTCTCTCTCAATCTCAACAAAATGGTTCCATTCTCTCAATTTGAAAACAAAACACACACACACACACACAAAGGTACACCAATTCATGATCGTGGTATTAGGTAGGTTAGGTTAAAAATGGCGACAAGTTGTTTTAGGAGTAAGATTTTCATGTAGCCAATGAGAGGGTTGGACATGCACTTAGGGAATTTTTTTTCCTTTTGAGAGTGGGTGTAGGGTTGTGTGTGTGTGTTTTCTTTCTTCTGTAATCATCCACTACTTCCACATGCAATAGTGAAATGCGTGTCATTTGTTTGGGTTGAGGCTAATTTCTACAACTACTTATCTTGAGATCAATTTGTTGTGAGACTTGTTTTGTGCAAAACTTTGTGCAAGTTTGACAAGTTGTGTAAAATTTGTTTAATTTTGGCAAGTTGCTTTGGGTGAATGGTATATAAGAATTATAGTTCTACTCTCATAGTTGTGAAGTGTTACTTTCATAGAGGCACTCATAGAGATAGAGAGACAAGGAAGGGGAGAAAGTGTATGTTAGTTCATTTTTTATGTCTTGTAAATGTTAGTGCAAATAGCAATAAAGGTGATTTTGTTTGAAAAAGTCTATATAAAAACTTGTGAAAATAAAAAAACTTAATTTGAAGGGTCTCCTAAATTTTCACTATTTATTTTATGATAGACCAATCAAAATGGCTCATTCCAATAATAATAATAATAATAATAGAACTTGGGAAGCACTACAATTAACAATAGGTAGAATCTTCGTTCATTGTCCTTTCTCCAAATTGAAAGAAATTTTGTGGAATGATTTGCTTTATGCACACAATTGTCTACTCTTGATTGATCGACTCCTCTCTCCCTCACTCAAGCACACGCAAGCACACACAAAAATTCAAAATGCAAAGAAATTCAAAAATGCTTGACAAACTTTGCTAATTACTTGCTTTGAAATTTGAAGTACCTACCTACTTACCAATTTACCTACCTACTTAAAAATCTATCAAAGACCCTCAACCCCCTATTCCAAATACTTTAGGAATAACTCTAGTATCTAAACCACAATTGTAACATGAATCCAACAAGAAACAAGGGAAAGGGGGAAGGGGGGGGGGTCTCCCACAAAAGAGGGGTCAAAAGTTGTAACCCATCTTGACTTATAACCCCCATCTCCATTTGTGTATCCCCTCCTAGAGACATGGACAGAAAAATGTGGGGGTCAAAGTTCACTATGTATATGAGCCCCTGATATATAGGCCTAAAAACCTATTAGACACATAACCCCATCCCCCTTTGTTCATCCACTCCTGGAAACATGGACAGAAAATGTTGAGTCAAAGTTCAAAACCGTGAACCCCATCCCCCTTTGTTCATCCACTCCTGGAAACATGGACAGAAAATGTTGAGTCAAAGTTCAAAACCGTGAACCCATAGGTGTAAGTAAAAACTAAAAACCTCTTACTTTTTTTTTTGGAAATATTGCCAGATTTCTCTATTGGGTTTGGGCATGTAGCCATAAATGTGAAGGAATCTTAAACTTTTTTAGTTTCATATCCTATTTATAGCCAAATTTGGCTAAACTGTATTATGGATGATTGCCAGTTCAGCTACATCACATATATGAATAAATAAATAAATAAATAAATAAACCCCAGTCAATGCCATGGGGTTTTACCCTATACCATTTACCCCACGGTCATATAGAAGTGTTTTTTTGTCCTTTTCTTTTTTTCTTTTTTGTGGCACAAATGAAAAAAAAAACTCCATACAAAAGGAAGTTTGGGCAAGGGATGGCCCTTCTCTCTCCACCACCACATCATTGCCCACATGTTGGATATTTAGGTCAAAGTGTTTTAGGGTTAGTATAAAGTGCACAACCCTAGAAAACTCACATAAGCATGACACGTGTGAATATGTTTCCTGTCTTCAAAAGGGGTGGCCACAAGGCTGGGATAATGTACGGTGGAACAGGCCCAGCATGGCCCATTCCACCCTGGAACATGTTGAGCTCCATAGGGTGAATAGGCCTGGCTGGGCCCATTTCCACGTCGGAATGTGTGTCATCCTCTAGGGTTACATGCTAATCCATGAGGTGGTAGTTATCTGGTGTAATGATCAAGGTACAATGGGCCCTCCTCCTTGAATGGCAGAAAATTATAATTTTCTGCCATTATGAGCAACAGAGCTTGCCACAATGGCTTTTTTGCAAGACGCAAGGCTTGTTGGCTACGCCATTAACATTATAGTAAAGGCTCTCTTCTCATAGGAGTGGGTTCTTATGAGGCAAAGGCACCCAAGGGTGTTCCCAAGAACCTCAAGAGAACCCACTCGCACGGGAACCTCCACCTACATAAACAACTTCTCAAGGCTTACTAGCTACAACACCATTACCTTATCGTAGAGGCTCTCATATGAGTGGGTTCTCTCATGAGGCAAGGGCACCCAAGGGTGTTCCCGAGAACCTAAAGGGAACCCACTCGCATGGGAACCTCTACCTACATAAACAACTTCTCTTTTTCTTTCCTCCATGGGATTGTGGGAATCTATAAAAGTAGGAGGATCTACCCATGGCATTAGTCCTAGGGTTTTCTCCTGGGAGCGATCTCTCAAATACACATGGAAATAAAAAGAGAGTGGTTTATGGGTAGGGTAGCTCCTGAGGAGCCGGGAGCCATTGAAATAACTGCCCACCTATGCCCGATTGGGTCAGGAGTTGCCCGACATAGAACCCTGGTATTGAGGGTCCGGGTCACCTACTCTAACTATGCCCAAGAACCAAAATTACTAAACCATGGTCAAAGTGCCTGTAACTGGCTAGTAGGCAGACATAGGTGGGTGGTACAAGGGGTTGGCATGGGCCACAGTGAACCAGCAGCACCCACCAGCGTACCATCCACTGGACGCCCCTTATTACTCAGTTGTGGATGAACCTCAACTGAGTTAATATTTGGTTTCACCTTGGTAACCAATTCTGTAGGAAAATAGGTAACTTCTAGGTAAGTAGATGGTTTATACATAGATACAGGCTATTTTTACTACCTACCTACTAACAATCTGCTTGTGGGTTGTTGGTAGGTACGTTAAAAAAAAACGAAAAGCAACTGAGCTAACCACTGTGGTTAGCTAGGGAACTGGAACCCAACAGAGAACTGTTTCCTGAACACTTACCATTCATCCTTGATGGTGCGCTGGTGGGTGCTTGTTCGCTGTTGCCGTTGGCATGGATCCCAACGAGGGACCTGTTGACACCCACTTGGTACCCAAATTCAGCCATTAGGCTGGGGGTTCATCCTTGTTCATGGATGTTATGTTGGATGGAGGGTGCAACTAAATTGTGGAATGTTTCACGATTTCCCCCAAACTACCTCTCTCTTCTCATGAGGGAAATCCCTTTTCTTTAAAAAGACCCAAAACTCCCTTCCCCAAGCTTCCTCCTGAGAACCTGCCCCTTCTCCGGAGTGAAATCCATTTCTTTTAAGACCCGAAACTCCCTTTCTCTCCAGAGAAGGGGGAGGGAAATCCCTTTTTCTTAAGACCTCGTCCCCATATTGTTAAAATTTGGGCAAAGGGCTATAGAGGAACACTAGGTCAGAAGAGGGTTCTAGTGTTTGAGAACAAGTGAGTTCCCATCAGTGTACGAGAACCGTGTTGGGCCAAAGACTTGACAACTTTTAATTCAAGTTTTCCTCTAAATCCAAAGAATATCAAAATCACCCACCCTTTGGACAGAATCACCTCCAGTCAGAGGGACCCAATCCAATTGAGCCTTAGTCAAATGATCCTAGTGGTGTGTTTGACTAGAATAGTAATTTGACCCCAAATAAAACACACATGCACCACACACAACTGGGATCTAGAAGCAAATATTCTTCATTTAGAATATCCGGCCAAAAACCCTTTCCAGACCCGTCTTCCCAATTGGGCCACGTGGCCACTGTGTGTCTAATCGGTATTATACAAAAAGGGGAATAAGTGTGCAGACCAACACATTGAAAGCATTTTGAAGAAGCAACGCATTTGATGATCTAAGCTACAAACTTTCATAAGCTACTTTGTGTACGGGGATGATGTAGGAGTTGAAAGGAAAATGAAAATTTGTTGAGTACAAGATGTCATGCTAATGCAACCGATTCAAGCCGCCACCGTAGCACAAAGGATAGGAAGTTATCACTTTTGTTCACGTTCTATTGTTTTATTGGCCCTTTTAGTCCACACTTGGAGGGTGGAATTTGGTTTTCGAATCAAAAGGTGTGTATACGTCACAAATTCATCATATGATTGTCAAACTAAGTTAGTTTGATGCTTCCTTGGTTGGTTGGAACTCTTGAAGGGCAGGGTAAAGGTACCTTTGGGATGCGGCAACTAGACGCTGGTTAATAGCTTAATTAACTGCTAGAGCTCCTTCCAGGAATTTGTGTTGTTGTTGGAGGAGCTCTAGCAGCTAACTAGGCTATTAATCAGTGTCTAGTTAGTTACTGCATACCAAATGGACTGTTACCCTTGCTCTTCAAGAGTTTCAACCAACCAATGAAGTATCAAATTAACTGCTAACTTAGTTTGCCAACAACAAAGGGCTAGAATTCTTGAACCGGCCACACTCTCTCGGTCAACAAGTACTCGGTAATGGGTGATTTAACATCCTCCCACTTTATAAATTCTTAGGTGGGACACGTGGTTCCATCTGACTGTTCCACTTGTGGTTCCACCAGTTCCACTTGAGATGTGAGTTTTGGTTTTTTATCAACGTGCTTGATTAGGTTTTTCCTAGGTGGGACACGTGGTTCTATCTGACTGTTCCACTTGGGGTTCTACCAGTTCCACATGAGATGTGAGCTTTGGTTTTTTTATTAACATGCTTGATTGGGTTTTTCCTAGGTGGGACACGTGGTTCTATCTGACTGTTCCACTTGTGGTTCTACCACTTGAGATGTGAGTCAATGGTGTGGAACACTGTAGTGATGTGGAATCAATGGTGGGGACCACTGGTTGAGGGGAAGGCCTTGAGCGCCTTCCAGAATTACTGGACGCTCCTGAGGTCACATCGCCCTGTCCTGAATTTGAGACCTCAAATGAGTTTTTAAGACCTGAATTGGCGAGGGTTGTAGGGAAACAAAAAAATTGCTTCTATAAATAGTAATTACACATTTGACGTGCTAATACATTGAAGATTTTTTTTAAAAAAAACTCAAAGTATCAAATTCGGTAACCCCCTTGGTCTGAAAATGTTGCCCTATCCAATAAAGTGCACAAGTATTTTACTAGAACCCTATCTGTAAATAACAACTACACAGTTTGACTATTACTTTATTCAAGACATATATATATATATATATATATAAAGAACCATCAAATTCAATAATTCATTGGTCTGGAAAAAAAGAATTCAGGCCTACATGTAACCTTATTCTACTGAAAATTCACAAAAAAAAAAAAAGTCTCTTTCTAGCAATTACATTGGTCTTCCAAAAATTCTCACGAACCTATCAAACCATATTAGATAGGGTTAATGAAGATATTTATAAACCTCTGAAGTATGCTGGAGTTTTCATCATTAATAAGTTTTCAGGGGTAAGTGTGTTTTAGGGTTCGGGAAGGGGGATTTGAAAGTAACAATAGTAATGAGATGGTGGTAAGAGGAGTTGTTGCTACAACAAATATAACACATATAGTTAGAGCCATTGATGCAAGAAAAATGGTGAAGTCGCAATATGAAACAACCATTAACCTATCTTTGCTTGCAACATTTGTGGCTTTTGCTACATTCTCATCCCATTCAACCATAGGCAAGGAGTATAATCAATAAAAATAAGCATGCATTGTCCTAATGGATTTCTTAAACATGGTGTATATTGTTCCCTATTAGAGGAGTAACATCAATGAACTGCTACAATGGCCAATGGCTAATTAGGGATTTTGGAAAGCCATGGCCAAGCATAAGGTTTGAATATGTGGTTTGCATTTCTCTATTAGTAGGGTCTACTTTAACTTTGGGTATTGATCATGGTTATGTTATGTGTGGGTGTTCAAGATGTCTATGAAGTACAAAAGGAAAAGATGTTATTGGGAAAAAGATTAGTGCTCACCACATTGGACTTTGATATTAACATTCAACATTCCTACAAGCCGCTAGTGGTAGCCATTAGGAAGTTTCAAGTGGCTACAAATACACTTGCACAAGTTGCATGGAATTTTGTGAATGATGGGTAAACAAGCTTCTGCAAGAGCTTGGCCTTTGGTCACCTAAAATCACATGCTTGCAATTAAACTACAACTCCAAAAAATCAAAAAGGATTTGCATTTTGTGAAAGGTTGTTTTCACAATGTTCATATCATGTTGGGATCTTAACTTCTTGCATATGTGTTATTAGCCTTTAGTGGCAATGCCAACTAAAAAATAGGTAAGGTGTGAGTTTTTAGGATTTCTTAGCCCTTCTAATTGTTGACTGCCCATTGTGGGATCAACATTTTCAAATTGATACAAGTTCAATGTAGGACAATTTTTCCCTTTGTTATTTAGACTATGATCCATGTGGGGTGTTTCTAAGTATTACACACAAGGTTAAATTGGAATGGCAATTGATCATTGTGTTATATTATGAACACATTTAAGATGAGCTTAAACCCTCTTTGAATTTAATGACTTATTCAAATTATTGTAGCCTCTCAAGAATCATTGTTGTTGGTCATTAAGAGGACATTAGACAAAAATCAATTTTTAGAATGTTTGAAAATGTTTAAAATTTTTGCCATATTCTCAAAATGGGTTCCCCATTACCATTTGGGTGGTACCACTAAAAACCACCCACCCTAAATCGCAAGAATGTCGGTTTCATTTTAATTAATGAAAGGGTAAATTTCAAAAAGTAATTCTTAATTTTTTTACAATTGGCTCTCATGAACCATCACCTTTGATTTTCCAAGCCCTGGACATTTACAGTCAAAATCAATGTAAAATGTTTTTGTTTTTATTTTAGTCCATGGATCTTGTTTTTCAACTTCAAACTTACATTGGAATTGTTGCAAATTTTGTAAATGGTGTTTTCTTTCTCTCATGCATATAACTTGTAACAAATTTAATGTACATGGGGTTACACACATGAAGCATATTCCATCTATGTCACTTCACCAAAAAAATAACCATTGTCAAATAGGCCTTCTCCTCCCACCAATGAAGGGTCCATGGACCCTTTGTGTCTTGTTACATTCTTCTATGACAAAAAAAGAAATGATAGATATAATCTCAATAAGTTGGGGCTAAATAAATGTGAATGTTTTGGACTCTAGATTTCTTGTGCATGCTCTAGATGCCTATGCCTAGCTATGAATGGACTTCTAACACTGTGTTCACAAATTAACAACTCCCTTTAGAATCAAACAATGAAAAGAAAGGCATAGAAAGGAGATTAAAGACTAGTGATAATGGCAAGGAGGGTTTTGCTACAATTTGGGTGGCAATGGCAGTGGTGGAAGTAGCTTTGCTACCACATTTGTAATTGCTTCCTTACACTCACTAATTAGTGTCGTGCAAAAAGAGGAAAGAGAGAATGACAAACAAAAAGGGCCAAACAAAGACAAAGAGAAAAAAATTACAGTTGCGGGCCTTTAAGAAATAGGAAAGAAGGTATCTAATTCCATTTCAATATAAAGAGGCCTTGTTGATAGTCTAGTTACACTTCCATTAGGGGGATTAGTTGTAAATCTATTTTCTAAATTTTCTTAGCACGATGGGACATATGAGAATAACCACTTTTTAGAGCAAAGGAGGAAGATAATAACAACAAGAACACCAACATCAACAAACAACAAAACAACAAACTTCATTGTCTTTTTCCATTTGATCTATCCAGTCTTATGTGGTTGGCTTTATATGTTTAAAATTACCATGTTGAAATAGGCAATCTTTAAAATATGGGATGTATCTACAATTGTGCAAATAGGTCCCAATCTAATATTTTGGTATTAAAGTGTTTAGGTCTTGTTGAATTAAGTAGCTTAATGATTATGACACTTAGGCCTATAATGAATTAGGGTTTGGCCTTAGCATAATGCCTTAGCGAAAGACTCCTTGGAAAGTTTCTTACCTTTTTCCTTCCATTTTGTTTAGTATTGTGTGATTAGCTTTGTAGATTTATGATTGCCTTGTAATGGTAGGCAGTCTTTAAAAAGTGGGGCTCATGTTCATAATAGACCTCTTACCTCATGGGCACCAAATGTCCCATGTTTCCCAACTCATTATGTATCGTTGAACCTTGTAGTTCTCATCACCCATTCGCCTCATCATGTGCCACCACTGACCTATTTTCGACTTCATCCCCCATGCAAACCACAAATCACAAACCACCCATTAGTTACCCTTTTGATTCTAACAAATCATACACCACCTACTAGTTCCCCCTACCAACCCCCAACCTTTCATGTGAATGTGGGGTCCCAACCTTACACTTTCCCAAACCCCCTCAATCATGCACAATTATGACATATTCCCCTTCCCACTTTATTGATCCCTACAATTGGCCATGATAAACGTTTTTGTTAAACATATAATTCATCCAATCCAAACTTTTATGATCATTTTGGCCCAATACTTTCATTTATTCCCACTCTGCTTGCATCAACTTAAACTTGGGTTTCAACATTGGATGTCCTTGGGTCCTTTCATTTAAACCTTTGTCGTCCTCATTTGTATAACCGCGGCCCCATCATTTTATAGCGTGATATACAAGTGACATTTCATTTTCCATTGGATAAGTTAACGTAAAACCCATACAATGTGGTAGCTTGGCATTTGCTCCTCTTGTTACCCTAATGGTGTCTGGTTTTGCCCCCTTGTGGCAAGGTGGCAAGGCAAGGAAATGTGGATTCGACTAAAAAAATTTCTAACAAGTGACTAAAAAAATTTGAAGGAGGAATTTTTTTGTGAGCCCAAGTTTTATCGACCAGTTTGAGCTCAATCCTTTTTCCCCAACATGATCCTCTAATTGACAAATGCCTGCTCCACAATTTAGCATTTGGGCACGTAGGGGAATAGTTTCGGGCAACTCACGATTTGGCACCATTTTCTCCCGCACCCACGTCCTTTGAGACCACCCCAGTTTTCACCACATTACACCTCGAATCAAATGGCTACTTCTTGTTTTTTCCGAAAATTACGAGCCAAACTAAAACCTTGAACTTTCTTCTGACTCTAAGTTGGCATTCCAACGCATGCCACATTTATTAGCAAGTGGTGCTTGTAGGCTGGTTTTTGAACACTTTTAGGATTATTTTCACCTGAAGATTCAACAAGTGGATTCCTTCAGTGGTTCTAACTTTGTTTTCATATTACACAGGGTCACATTCCACCCCAAATTGCACGCATCTTTGGAACGACTTGCCTATTAACCATGACTAAGCCTTTAAGTGGAATTTGTCCCATTGTAATGGCAAAAACATTATATCAACTCACAAGCTGGATTTTATGATGCACTCCCAAGTTTTTTGATAAACTCAAATGTGAATCTAAAGTTAAAACAACGGAAGAACAGGGAGTTGGATGCACGCTCCTTAGCTCGTAACATTTTGGGGGTAAAGGGGCGTGTTGGAACTCCGAGATGAAATTTAGAAGAATGACAAGCATTCAATCACTCACATGGACCTACACAAACCAAACAACAAGTCGGTTAGTGCATAGCTAGAACATTTTTGGTGTTAGGACAAACCACGGGCAAACTTGGATTCACAAGATTCATCACGACCCGGACTTGGGGGAAGCCACCACCTTCCCCTTTATAATATACTCTATGGTTGGCCACGAGACCAGCATCCAAATGGCATTTTGTCCCGAAACCTCCAAATGGGAGTCCTGAAATTCCCAAAGTTGGAACTCCTGCAACTTTGAGGGCCCATAACTTTGTGTGCAGACCTCCGATTGATATGAGTTTTCAAGCAAAGTTGTAACCCTTGTTAAGAACTTTCCAACGGTATGTCGCACGCCACCTACACGCAAGGAAATCAAAGCAATTCTTGACTTTTAGTGGTCGAGAGTCAAATTGTCAATTTGACTCTCGGCCCTTCTTTTGACCATAACTTTTGTTTCATGTATCCAAATGGATCATCTGAACCCATTTCAAACATCTACATTCCGAGATCTTTCCCAGAATATAAGGAACTTTTCAATCTAATTAGTTTTGACCCCTGAAATCGGCCTTTGAAGATTCGGGAGTCCATTGGGACTCCAATTCCCAAAGTGAAAACTCACTTAGGAGTGTGAGGGTTCATTCCTTCAACTTTCTTGCACTCTTGGGAGCATGAAACATGATTCTTAGGTTCATTTTTGGCCCACACCTTCGCAAGCCCTTGTTTTGGTCGCGAGCCTAGGGCTAAAATTGCGACATTTTATGCCTTCAATTCCGTGATAACTTTTGCAGCACATTTTTCCCCACACCAATTTGGAGTTGTAATTAAGGGTGGTTGTGAAGCAATAATCCACAACATGAAATGCACCCTAGACCTTCACCCCGATTAGGTTGTTCTTTAATCAAATGTGGCAAACACCTTCAATTCAATGTTAAGAAGGGTCATATTTAAAACAAATTATGCAACAAGTGCGGATGTCATATAATTCATCCCCTTTGTTCATGCATTTTATGCATTGGAGTCTCTTCTATTTTACAGTCATCGCAATTGTGAAAATGATGTCACAATCATCCCATCTACCATGGGGACTCATCAAGGTGATCCTTTAGGGGGGGCATTATTTGCTTTAACCCATTTTAAGGCTTTATATTATATAACTAATCATTTTCAGTCTTGTCTATTACCATCCATTACAAATGACACTCACATCATAGGTCCCCCTTTAATTGTATCATTTGCATATGAACATTTCTAGATCGAATTTCGTGCGATAGGTCTTTCTATTCAACCTTAGAAATGCATTGCATGGTCATCCTTTGGCCTGCCACCATATTTTAACACCCCATCCCAGTTTACCACCCCATCTTAATTTACCATCCCATCCGAAGGAATTAAAATCTTGGGGTTTATTGGGCATCTTAATTTTCAGATCATCCTTCATCAAAGATGCCATGCTAAAGGATGTTCGACATGTGGACCTTTTCCCTAAAATGGGTGATGTTTAATTGGCTTTTATAATTTTAACTCATTGTTTCATGCAACACCCATCTTATTTTTTACAATGCACACCTTCATCTTCCACCTTCACATAGTCATTTATTTCATTTGATTCCTCCGTCCTTCAAGTGTTTGGATGCCTTTTGGGTTTAAGATCCTTTGATAGTCCATAAAAACCTTTAGCTTGTAAACAAGCCTCCCTCCCAATAACTTTTGGTGGCATTGGGTTCATATCAACATCCATCATCACCCCAACAACCTATTTAGGGAATTGGGCCCTTGTTGTTTCAGTCATAGGTGTTAGGTTTATGGTTGATCAACATCTTTTGCTTCTTGAAGCCTTAGCACGAGTCGAAAACAACACATTTCCTTTCCCACAACACCTCAAGGCATCATGTGATTTTCTACCACCCCCAGCATGTGCATGTTTTTTTCTTCCATTTGAACAACTCATCAAGCAAAAAATGGTTCAACTTCAAAAATCCATTTCAAAACGTCTACACCATCATACCCTTTCTAACATGTTTTTTGATGAAACATATGAAGCCCATTGTGCTCGAAATTTATCATGTTTTGGCCTAAGGGCAAGCGCTTAGCTTACACCTTGACCAATCTTCCCAACCTTTCAATTATCTTCCCCAATATTTTCCACAACATTACGTATGCGACTTGGAGTACCCCATCCTTTAATTGCAAACATCCTTTGATGTGTGTGCACACATCCCATCGACTATATGGGTATCCACCTTTTACGTTGTGCTCATAACAACAAACGCATTGGAACCCATGATGCAATTCACAACACCTTTGCTACCATTATGTGAAATGTTGGCTTCAAAAACAATTACATGCGCTTCCTTCAACCACATTCAATTCCTTTTGTCGACAAGTTGACATTGTGTTTACCAAAATGACATTCGCACCTTAGCTGATGTTGTCATTGCCGACCCAACACGAACGAATTTACTTCCGTGATCTTGCACAACTCAAGGATTTGTTGCCTCTAATGCAACCCAAGCCAAGGAAAGGAGCTATCACAATTGACACCCCACTTATCAATTCCTTCCTTTAGCAATTGAGATATTTGGTTACTTACACAAACATGCCGATGTTTTTACACGATTGTGCCAATGCCATTTGGAGCTTGAAGGGGCTAGAGGGCCCTCATCTTTTTACCTTGGTCACTTTTCTTCGTTAAAAAGTTTCAATCACATTACAAAGGATGCGAGCGTCTTCCATCTTAAATTGGGTGATAGCCATAGGCTTAGCTACCTCCCGACTTCCACCCCTTCAAGACACACCTCCCGTCACCACATCTGATCTATTGCAAGCCATTGGTTTTTGACATATAAATATGGCCGACCTACCACAAGTGGTCAATTATGGACATGGAGAGATTTTCATAGCTACTTTGAGCCAACTTGACATCATGTCACTTCACCCTTTTCCTTAATTTTACTCCTTTGTACATTTCCTTAATCTACAGTGTGATTTTTAATAAAGCTTTACAAGACTTTTCAAAAATGATATCTATAATCTCACCCTACTGGATTGGACTGGTACCCAGGTTGAACTAACAAATTCTACCAGGACCATTCCATAGTATGTAACCAGTTGAGGTGTTCTATTGAGGCACTTCTATTGAGGACATGAAAGATCTTCGTGCTTGAATACCTACACTTTGGAAAAGGCCCACATAGAACCTGTTACCACCCAATGGAACAATGCATCACCCTCCAGGGCTGGCTGTGTTGCTAGATACTGGGTCCATTCTATAGGACATGAGAGATCCCTCAAAAACACCTGTTTGGTGGTTGTATCATCTCAAAATGTTGGAATTGAAATGCTGTTGAAAAAAGTTCATAACTTTTGTCTTTATATATCATCCTTTGTCCATACTTGGAGATGGAATTTGATTTTCGGGGGCAAAGAAGGTAAATGAACTCATGAACTCATGAACTCATCACATCATAGTCAATAAAGTGTGATCCAGTACTTGTCACAATTGTGAGAGAGGTTTTCTTTCCCCCTATGTGACTTAGGCCTGCTTAACACTAGGAGTCAAGGCCAATGTTCAACCCAAATCAAGCATTCCTATTGGTGAAAAAGTTGAAATCAGCCCCAAGGGCCTTACACTAGGAGACTGAACTAGAAAAAATCTTTTCAATCTGCCCCAAGTTACTAATAAATGCTGAACTTTATGGGCTTGCATTGGCCCCAAGTGTGGAAAAAGGATACCATCGAATTTGGGAGGCCAATTTGCAACCCTTGAGGCCATTCATTGTTCCAGCATTTATTATATCCTGACACCAATGTTCTAGCATTTATTAGTAACTTGGGGCCAAACAACAGGCCAAAAATGCTCAAAGTTGGCCCCAAGTTCTTTCGGCCCTGACTCCTAGTGCTAAAGGGGCCTTGTAGACATTGCATACTGGCTAGAGCTCATGTTAGGGCTCGTTCTTTTCGAACCCTTCAGGACTCAGGAGATACTTCTTTTCAAGTAGGCACAGGTTCGGTTACTAAGTTGTCCATCACGGAAGGCGAGGTCAAATAGGGGTTATGTTGCTTTCATACAGCCATGGGGACCCAGACACCAGCCTTTGGTTCCATGAGCTCAAAATAACATAACCGAAATGTGTGTTCCCACCATTGATTCTAATCCCTGGGCTGTTCCTCACCGTTGATTCACATCACAAGTGGAACTAGGTGCACCCTACAAGTGAAACTATCCGGGGACACTAGAATTGGTTATTTATGGCAAGAGTTATTGTCAAAGAATTCTGGATTTTTTTTTTTTTGCTTCCAAAAAATCCACATGGATGAAGTTTGAAAACAAATGCATGAGACCTGTTTGAGGAGGAACAAACAACAAACAAACAAGGACAAAAAAGAAGGTGAGATATAACTTGGGTCAACCACATGGGTGTGGATTCATGGCCCCTGGCTTCCCTGGAGCTCCAGGCACAAGATGCCGGAACTCCAACAAACTTTTGTGTGGTGTTCCTTCCTTTTTGTATGAATCAAGATAAACTAATATGTTGTATCATATGGTGTGCAAAGACTTACACACGTAGAATGGGGAACATGCAGTTAGACTTGAACACAACATTTTTCAACTCTTTGCTGTATCTTATACGCCGTTCAACTACCCAATTATGGGTCGTTGTTCTAACTGGGTAGTTGTCCTATTTGGTATGAATTCATGTCCAAATTTGGAGTGAACCGACAAGCTGGCACTTCCAGCATCTCCAGCGGTGCTCAGTATATGACTCAGTAAAATTAGATGAAGAAAAGTCAAAACATGCTGGTTTGGCTCAGCATAATTGTACAGTTTGCAGTGGCTGGTTTATGGGAGCTAAACTCATTTTTTCACACCCCTACAACGTTGACTTCCTCCACATGTTGACATAAATGTAATTTTGTTGTTCTTGCTAGAGATGCTCTTTGTGCATCATCCATTAAAAAACCATAGACACCACCAGGTTGTTGTTGATTCTTTCTATTTTTAAGGGTCTTTTGACAAAAGGTATCCTCAAGATATTTTGTGAATTTATAGAGTTAAACATTTTTTTCCACACCCCTACAACTGTTGACTTCATCCAAGATTTGACATAAATGCCATTTTTGTTATTCTTGGTAGAGATGCTCTTTATGCACCATCCATTGGAACTATAGACACCATTTTGCTGTTGTTGCTAGAGATGCTCATCTTGCACCATCCAATGGAAAACCTATGACTCAATTATGGATGAACTTTGGCTGAGTTGACTTTGGGTTTCACTTTCATTTCAAGATAGGGGTTCACTATGTAGGTAATTGGCTGGCTACTAGGTAAATAGATGCATATAGATGATTTATATCATATCTATGTACAAAAAATGCTTATGTGATTATCTCACTAAGTCTTGTTTGTAGGTAGATATTGTGGCCTATGGCATTGAGCACATAGTTGGAACATAGATATACAAAGTACGTATGTTTTTTGAACCATAAAATAAGGCCAAATCAATAGTTGAACATTGCCTAACAATTTTATTTTTTATTTTTATCAAATTTCCACTGACAAAAATTACTCAAATTTCAATTCCTTTGACACCATAAGTCTAGAGATTATGAAATTGCCTTGGTGCAATCATACCCATATGAAGGCTTTCCAAAAGTATTAAAGGCCCCCCCCCCCCCCCCAAACCCAAATTTACTTAAATTTTTAATTTTAGATTTTTATTGAATTTTCAATGATAAAAATACTCAAAATTCAATAACTCCTACATGTATTGCAAGTGTAAACATTATGAAATCAGCTTGATGCACCCATACTCCTTGGTATCTTTCTCATGGTACCAAGAACAAAGTCAAGGCCTTGTGGTTTGGGAGATCTCCCAAAAAAAAAAATCAAAACGAACAAATTATCTTCTATAATAGTAGGATGATACATAGCCACAAACTACCCAAACAAACACTACATAAGGTATTATAAAGTCAGCATGACCACAACACATGGTGCCACTTCTTGTGTCGCTTTTATTATAATTCTATTTTGTTCTGCTATATAAAGATATTCCACTTTTTAAGAATATGTACTTTTTTTTGCCTAAAAATCTTACCTTTTGCCAATGGTCTTTGAGCTCATTCATTGCTAGGGTTCCAAAAAGGATGTACCTAAAAAAGATTTGAAAAGGATGATTTAAAATTTTTATAGCCTTTAGAATATTGCAACTACGATATATTGTTGTGTTCTTACTATTAGAGTATTGAGAAACAAGCTTTAAAATTTTCAATAATTATTGGATGATGCATAAAACTAGTCCTTTTCAATCCTTGACTAATTTACGATCAATTGTCCATATTACAATTTTTTATGAAAAAATACAAAATAATGTATAACATGATGCAATTGATTTCAAAAATTTTGTACAAGAAAACCACATGACTCCCTTTATGCAACTATATGTTCATTAGATTAATTTGATGAAAAAATGAATCATATGAAAATTTCAAAGTCTTGAAATTTTGAGACAAAAGGTTGCAAGGGAAATGATTTTTTTATTAAATTATTCAGTTTTTTAAAAATATTTATTAGGTTCAAATTTTGTAACTTTAAATCTAGGTCACATGTGCAAGAAATAATCATCCAAAAACACATTTTTATTTGATTTTTGAAACCCATTTTGGCATTATCTATGTTTTGCTTGTAAATCAAAATATTTATGTACAATTATGTACACATGTGAAAATCACCACCACCACATGAATTATCTTATCTTGGACTATTCAAAAAAAATTTAATCAGATTTTTTCATTTAAATGGTATTTGTAGAAAAATAACCCAAAAAAAGTCCTAAAATCTTTTTTTCTTTTTTTTGATACCCCAACCATGAATGGACCCTTCTTCTTTTCTTTAATTATTTTCAATTTTTTCACTCCACAAAAGTAGCAAATTTTTTATTGAAAACACATTTAACACTTTAAAACATATTTCACACTCAAAAAAATCAATTTTCTCTCAAAAATTTGCAAAGTGATGAAAATTCATCACCAAAGAAATTCATTAAATTCAACCAATAAAAGGATATTTCAATGTGAAAATACAAACCAAAGTTAAATATACAATTATTGGACCCATTACACATGATGAGCAATTCTACACATGTTATGAACACAAACACATCTTTGAAATTTATTGCATTTTTTGAAAGATGTGGCATTGATGGAGATTATGGAAGGGGCAAACCTATATATGTAATATACACATATATGAATTATTTTCTAGATGTGATATATGCATATTTTTAAAAAGTGTTAATCATTAAGGTCCAAAAATATTTACTAATATATTTTACATACCCATTGTAAATGCAAATAAAGTTTGCCAAAGTATTGTACGGGGTATAACTAAAAAAGATAATCACACCATTAATAAACAAGTTAATTGTTTGTTGCATGTGTCACACATTCCTATTTTGATGTTTATATTATCATTGTTATCACACATATAAAACATAACATGAAAATACTTTGAATGGTACACCATGTCCAAACTAAATGATCATTCACCTACAATGAAAACAACAATCCAAGCCCCACACTTCAACACCACAAAAATGTGAAAACTAACATTGTGCACAAAACACATAACATTTGTATACAACGATAGAGTGTGTTGGATTTTCAAATCACCAAAAGTGATTTGAGATCATAGAAACTAGGATCATATCCTATCCTCAAAGCATTTTAAACATGTTCACACCTAACTTAATTCAAAATGAAAACTCAACAACTAAGCTAACCCGATTTATCCCTAATCAACTAGGACCTAACTAAATATTAAACTAACACACCTAACACATGGTTTTTTTTTGTGCAATTTTTAATTTTAAGGGACACGTTTTAACAATCATTCACAAATCTTATAACAATTCAACATGTAATAGCCATGGACATGTCCAATCTAAGTCAATATATTATAACACTTTTCAAGTTTGGTGGTAATTAAATGATTTTTGGAAATTTTGATTTTTAATTACTTTTTTTAAATGCCAAATTTTTTTAATAAATATTACCATTGATGCCAAAATGTTAAAAATTGGGCCAGTTTTCCATTTTGATTGAATTATTATTGCATAATTTGGTTTTTTCCCTAGATAATGATTAAGGTTTGGAGGTTCATAATGTGATGATGCACCCTTAAGTTTGTTAAATGGTATTGAGGTTTTAAAAACTTATCAATTATTAAGTTTGTAATAGAGTGAAAATCCAAGGCTCGTGATCCATAACTTTTAAAAGAAAATAGGGGTGGAGGGAGAATATCTTATGCATGAACCTAAGCTTGAGCTTAGAGTGTTGATTTGAACATAGATGATAATGTTGATGTGGATGAATGTCATTCATCCATTTGGATGAAATGAATGGATGCATGGTCCAATATATGGATGAAATTGATTCATTTCAAATGAATCCAATGGGGATTGGTATTGAATTATTTACATTGACCTCCATAAGGGGTTTCTAATAGGGTGCATTTATTAGAAGGAAGGTTATTTGAAATAATGAATATGGTGGATTTGAAAGAAGCAAGGTGTGCAACATATATACACATAAAACATGTCTACAACTCATTGAAGGAAATTTGCTTTAATGCATTAAATTTGCCATGTGTTCCTTTTTTATACATGTGCATGGACTTTAACAAAAAATTGTTATACAAACTTATTAATGAAAACCTACCAATAACATTGGCACAATTTGCACACATGCAAAGAAAACAAGACCAATTTGCCAAAACAAACAAAGCACTTCAATTTCCCCAATCCTTTAAAGTTAAAAAAACATTGCACACATGTACATACACCCAAAATCATCATGTGGGCTTGAAATCATCATGTGGGGAAATGAAATGTTATTCTTCTACATCATCCAAAGGCTCCCCAACATCAACATTAACATCTATATCCAAAAACATTTCAACCCCATGTAACCTTACCCATGCAAATTTCAAAAGCTCTATCTCTAGATGCCATGAAGTCATCATAATTATCATTGGCCTCTTGTTGAATAGAGTGTAAAGCTTCTTGCTCCACATGCATAGGCAAAAAGAAAGATGAAGGTGGACTAAGGGGTAGATTATCCATGATGGACCGCACAAGCCCATGGCTCTTGAATCATTCGCACAAAAAATCAATGTCAACAATAAAAGATTTACATTTGATGACATCAACATAACAACAATAAATACCAAATGGTTTTTATTGCAAATAAAGGACATACTCACGATGAAGGCTTGTTGAAGTTCAACCCAAACTTGCGAGCCACTTTGGGAGTAGGTGGTTTTTATGAATGTAAAGGAGGTTGGCTAATGGATGGAGTAACCAAAAAGTGCACCACATTGCTAACATTTTGTTGTAATGCAGACAAACACGCAACATACAATGTTTTGTCACCCTCTAAGCCAAACACATGATAGCCTAATGCATGTGAAATAATGAAAGTGGATCCTACATCACAAATGCCAAAAACAAGCATTGTTTTAATTTCCAAAGGAAGAAATTATGAATATATCCAAGTACTAAAACCAAGAATTCAAAGAAGATTAAAAAAAAAACTCGTCCCAACTATGACGTCCAATATTTAAAAGCAAGGAGGTGAACATGTCTCTAGTAGCACTTACATGAATGCAAGACTACGATCTTGTGCACCCCTCCAAGCTTCTTATGGAGTCTTCATGGGCAAAACACCATTTGGAAGGTGATTGTAAATTGTGTCCAACTCTATTGGATCTGAAAGTGGGTTAATCAATCGATCAAACTCTTGGAACTTGAATGATCCCCTAGGCTTGGTAAGGACATTTGCATGAAATAACAAAGTCTGCCAAAATAAACCACATCAATTCAATTTGAAATTCCAACAAATGCATTCATGTGATTGAAAAAATTAAAATTAATTTGGTGGAAGTCTTGGTATCACCTTTCATGACTTAGTGTGCATAGGGATGTTGTTGATGCATGTATATTTTTTGGCTAGGATAGAAACCTTACTACCCCATGCAAAAGAAAACAATTCCATCATGGATGCATCATCAAAACTCTACAAGAGAACCAAACACTTGTTGTTATCCAACAAATCGTTAGCCATCGAGAAAACATACTCCCAATAGTGTTTGTTAAATGTATTCCAAGGGGGCACTTGAATGCCATCCATGCAACCGTGGACATGCATTCCTACTGGACAATCAACAATGATCATGTCCATAGAAAATTGGACCAGAACACCACCCACAACATTAGACTGAACCATGATCTTGACAACTACATGCAAACAAATGAAACAAAAAGAGTTAAAATCCCTAACATTTGTAGGAGGAAAATTAATAAAATTGTGTTTTTCAAAAAATGTAAATTGGGCCTTACACTCTTGAAGAACTCCATCAATTCTTTGAGGGTTGGGTGTGGGGATTAAATTCCTCAACAACATCAAATAGATGAGTTGAGATTATCTTCATTTGATAATGCCCAATATTGTGAGAATCAAGGATATTACATTATATGGGTGAGCATATTACTTAAGATTATTTGTAGGAAAAACCAATGTTTGGATTATAGGCCCCATTTGCAAAAAACCACTATGGGCACCAATGGGAAAGTCACCCACATTTGGGTTGACCCCCTTTTTTTTCTTCCTTTTCCTTTATGTCCTTTAGGCTCAACCATTGATGCAATAATTGCTTGTGCCATAATAGTGGTTGCTTGTGAAGCTATTTGTTGTGCTTGTTCCAAATCATTTGGGGAGGAAGTTCAATTGAGGCACCCCTAGCATCACTTGCGGCTTGCTTAGCAACACACTCCTATGAAAAGATGCCTCTTCACATGGGATAATGCTTTTGGGCATATCCAAGTACCAACCTCCACCCCCATGATGTTGTGGACTCCATTTTGGTTTAATTTCAACTATGTACGTAATAATTGGGGGTGCACCAAACTTCCACATAATAAGAAACTTTGGTTCAAATTTGAAATGTCCATTTGGCCCAAGCACAAACCTCATGTACCTACAAGGGAAAAAAATGGCATAAATAGTCTATGGATGTTCATGCATTTCCAAGATGCATATATGCAACCAAGACATGTATAATTTGAAGAATTCTAAAAGCATCATGTAAAGGAGTCCAAGCAAGTTTGAAGAAAAGTTATGCAACATACATGTGCAGAAGGCATTTTATAATTAATACCTAAAAATGATTCTTCTCACCACCTTTTCACCCCCAATTGTTGTTCCCAATCATTACTTCAAAATGGTCCATTGGGCAAAGCAAATTCACGAAAGAAAAGCTCATTAAAATGAGTCATTTTCTAGGTGTCCATGTAGTCACCCAAAGTCTCACTAGTCTTTTTTCTAAGCTATATGGAAATGCCCACATTAAGTGGTGTAAAGAGTAAATTGAGCCAATGCAACCTTATGGAGCTTCCAAACATCCATGTGCTAGCAAATTTGGAGAACACATCCATTCATGCACTTTCACAATGTTGAAAGGAAAAAGATGCAAATATCCAAGACTACATACTTGCCACCAAAATATTTTCCTATTCAACCAAGGATCCAAGGTTGGCCCACTTATTGGACCATAAAAAAAATTATGGTTTTTGATTGCTCAGTCTCCATTCCAAATCTATAGCCATTCCACTTTCTCTTGTGGATCCACCCTAGTTGTGGCACATGACCAATGTAATTTAAGTTGGGTAAGGAACTCATCCCCTAAAGAGGGATTGACAATAGGGAGCAACTTCACCAATAGGCAAGGGAACAATATGTTGATTAGCATGTGGAAATGAAATATTGATGAACTTAGGGTATGTGAAAAGAGATGAAAGTTCAAAATATATATGAATGAGTACAATGAATACATTGTATTCATGAAATAAAACTTGAAATGAGTAATTTTAATTGGGACAAAAAATTTGTCATGGCATGGACGATCAAATTGTACCAAGTCTTTTTTGGCCTTCTTGATGCATTCATCATATTTCTCCTTGTTCAACACATTTTTCCATTCGGATATAGGTGTAAGACTCACTATATTGACTTTGCACACAAGGTGCACAAACTTGGATGTCACATGTGCCCTCTCCATTGCCTTACATGACCACAAAATAGAAGCATGTGAGAATGTTGAATTGTTGTTGTGTAAAGAAATTGTAATTTGTATGTAAGAGGGAAAAAAAATCACACATTGACTCCATCCATTATAGAGTGAAGAACACCATGGTTTTCCATGTTTGCATCAAGCACCCAACTTGTAACACGAACATGCTTTGATTTGTTCTTCATATGAACCTCATTGATGTATGGAAACCAAGCTTGAAGCATATGGTTTCCATCCCACACATGAAACATTTTTCCAATTATATGATGCAAGGAAGGTTTGGATTGTAAAAATTCTTCAAATTTGTCATTAACAACTGATCATCCCAATTATTTGTTTCTCCGGGGTGACATCAACAATGCACCCATCAATTCCCTCAAGAAAAACATTAAAAACTATAGCTCCATGGTGATAGCCAAAGTAGAAGTCCCCTTGAAGCTTGAAGATGTCATTCATAAGTGCAAGCCTCACAACTTGCATGGAAATTATGTGGCATAATGGAATTTCCATGATGCCATCTTCAATGAAGAGGGACATGAAAACACTACAACAAAATCATGTCCCTTAAAATCATCACATTTGACTATGACTGGTTTTTAAGACTTATTTGCTCAAGCTGGCAAAAAGAGGTAGTTATTTTGACTAATTTCATGTTTTTTTGACTTCATGTTTTTTTTACTATGTCTCAAACATGCGTATCACACTAATAATAGTCAATGAACAACTTGCATATGAAAATGAAGTCAGCAAATTTATGAATAAAAAATTCAAATTGTAATAGAAGATAGGTACATTTTTGTCTTTACAAATACTATTGTATTATTCTACTTTTCATCTGATGAGTTTCCAAGGAAATCATCATCATCTTTTAAAAATGTTATTTCCAATGTTTTTTCATCAATGTCATCTTCATCGGACGAAAACTCCATTGTATCATTCTAAATTTCATTCCCTTGTGGTAAAGGGGCATGTAATCCAAGAAATCTTGATCAATTCCAATTGTCAGCAAATTAAGTTTTGGCCCATTACCCTTTGCATTCTCAACTTGTTTTCCTCGAGGTTCATTCTTCAAAACTACCTTGCACCTTAATTTAGAAGGGTCATCAGAGAAGAATATGTGTTCCACATGTATAGGAAATGCAAATGTATTTTTTAAAAATGGGAGCATTTCATTAAAGTTCACCAATGTAAATCCATATTCATCTCATTTCATTGTCGCTCTTGTCCCCTTGTAATTGGCCTTTACCTAATTACAAAACAACACAATGACACATGTTGTTCCATAATCTAGCTCCAAGATTTCTTCAACCCATCCAACATATTCCAAATCTACTTTGATGGGACTATTATCTTGTCCACTTGATTTACACATTATTGTGAAAGTAATAGCTACTCCAAAATCCATTGTGACCAAATTTGACTCGACACTTTTCACACAAACATGGTTTCCATATGCATACATAATTCGATATGATATTGCTTTCAATGCAAGAGGTAAAGATAGTTGAACACCTTCAAGACTAATACTTTTACCATTTTCCTTTGTTGAAGATAAAGCGTGTGGAAGCCAATTTTCATAAGAAGGCAACAAGTCCAATTCAAGTGGATATACCACCCTCCCTGTCCTAGCACCCATCTAATGAAATATTTTCTATGCCTTTCATTTATTTTTTAAAAATTCCATTTGCAATTCATGCTTCCTAAACAAAATCTACAAAAAAATTATCAAATGACACATCCTCATAATATAAAAAAATTCTGCAATTATAAATTAATCAATATTTACAACAAGATGCAATAGTTAATTATATCCAAAAATTAGTTAGCAAATTTGACCTTGTAGTTTAATCACATTTGAGCAAAATACAAGAAAACATCTACCAATTTAAAATGACCAATATATTTAACCACATGAAAGAGAAAATTTGTTCAATTTTGTAAGCTTAAAATGTTTAATATATGCCAATTCATGTTCTCCAAGGCTCCAATGTTGCTACATTCTTTATGACAAAAGAGTGGGCCCAACTTCTTAATTCAACAATCATGGTTCTAATTCGCTGAGAACCTTGAAGAATTTCATCATACATGTTTTGGTCCTAAAAAAATCCCAAATTTGGCATTTTTTAGTTTTAAAATTTTGCATGTACTCTATTCAAAATCCAATTGCTTCTTCCGTTTTGTAGCCCTCAACCATGCTACCCTCGGCCCTTGCCATGTTCTGAACATAAGTTTTCAATGATTTCATATATCTTTCCATGGGGTACATCCATCAAGTATGTAAATGGCCACACAACTCTACCTTTGCCACTAGATGCATCATAAGATGTGTCATAATGTTGAAAAGAGATGGAGGAAATTCTTTTTCCAAAAGACAAAGTGTGATGGTTGCTTCTTGCTTCAAATGATTCATCATACTGGGATCAATGGTTTTTGCACAAAGTCTTCAAAACACTTGGCTCATACAAATGATAGCAAGTCCCCTAGGCATGAGGGTATGTACACAAAGAGGTAAAATTTGTTGCATAAGGACATGGTAGTCACGTGCTTTCAATCCTTTTAACTTGCTCGTGTCCATATGAACCTGTTTTTTGAAGGTACTTGAATAACTAGTTGGTGTTTTTAATCCTTCAATGATATGTATGAAAGTTTGTTTTTCTTCCAACTGCAAAACATAAGGTGCAAGTGGCAAAATAAATTCACCTTCTTTTTTCTTTGTAATTGGCCACAATCCATTCCAAAATATTCATATCCTTCATATCTTTTTGCAATAATATAATATCACCCTTTCCAAACATGATATTCATCACATGTTCAATGAGATTTTTTTCACAGTGCATGACATCTAATGTACGTTGTATAAGGAGGTCCTGATTTGCACAAGGAAAACAATTCATATAAAATAAACAACAATAACAGTCATCAACATAATACTTGTACCCAAAAAATGCATCCAACTTTTTTAAGTTTCAAAACTTTGTTGAATTTACAATTACATATTTATGTGTTTTTAATATATCTCAAAAATATGTTTTATTGATTATTACATGTTTATTGGAATAAATTGAATTCTCTTATTGACTATGTATATTTTTTGTGCCAAACATACTCACTAGTCAATACTCGAGAGTTTTAATGAGGATTTGTGCTTCATTCCATGTTTGTTTATTGAGTCACCTACTGACCTAGGTACACCTCTTTCCTTGATTTAATTTACACACGATCCTGCATTTTGGAATGTTTGTTCTAGAAAAATAGGTCGAAGAGCTCCTTCGGTTTCCAACTTGCCATCAAACCAACATTTGTTTCAATGATAAGGGTGTGTACGATCTAGTCAATTCCTATGGCCTATGTAGACCATCTTCTTCATGTGCTTGGAATATTGAGTTACTATAGCAGGTCCACAAATGGGACATCCCTTGTAGCCTTTAGTAACACATCCCGCTATAAGTCCATAAGCCGGAAAATCATGAATAGTCCACATGAGTATTCCTTGAAGTTTAAAGGATTGTTTACCAACTTCAATTGAAACATCAAATGCAATAACTCCTCTCCATAGTTCTTGTAACTCCTCAATCAAGGGTGCCATGTATGTGTCCATATTTGTGTCCTTGATTGATTTTTTTCCAAGGATGATAAGAGACAACATAACAAAAAAAATATTTGTCACCAACCATGGAGTTAGATTGTATAAGAGCAATAAAATTGCCCATGTTGAATGTTTGAAATTAAAATCACCAAATGGATTCATCCCATCTGTAATTAAAGCAAAACGAAGGTTTTTAGGGTCTTTGGTAAAATCTAACCACATTGCATCAATGTGTTTCCGTGCCTTTGAGTCAACCACAAACCAAACATGCCATCTTTTGATGCATTTTTTACATGCCATTGCATAAGATGAGCTATGCTCTTGCACCAATACATCCTCTTCAAGCAAGGGATAACAAAGAAATGTCGAAAAACCTTGCAAGGGATTGTTTCTAAACCCTCCACATATCCATTAGCCTTGCATATTGGACACACAAGCAAGTCCTTGTTCTCTTTATGGTACAAGATGCATATTTGTTCACATGCATGGATTGATGTATAATTAAGACCAAGATTGCTTACCAACTTCCTTACTTCATATCTTGATTTTGGCATCACATTATTCTTTAGGAGAATTTCACATCCAAGTAATCTAAACAATTCATCTTGAAAAGTATTAGTCACTTGGTGAACGGTGCAAACATTAAGGAGTATCTACACACTTGATAGGCAACTATTTTTGCTATGGCCGCATGCTTCAAATAATGGTGCCTCTACCTCTTTTAATAACATTTTCATCCTCTCATCAATGGTTTTTTCACCTTCAAAAAAATTGTCATCATCATGTGGATTAGTTTATGAAACATGTGCACATTTTTCATGTATTTCATCATATCGACCAAATGCTTCTTGTATCGTACGAATGCAATCCAAAGATTGATTTAAATTTGTTGCCCTTTCTAGATTGTTGGCATAAATGTGACCATGCTTTCCTATGGTGTATGAATTGATTCCCAAAGGCTCCAAAGTTGGGTCTTTTCCCTAATGATACATGGGAATGATATTAACCCATTTTAGCAAACAATATAAGCTATGACACATGGATTTGAACATATAGGGCGGTGTTCATTTGGTTGCCTTTGAGCTCAAAAGAAAAAATGGAAAAATTCAAATCAAGCTTATAGCTTATTGAACTCCATAATCCTACAACCTATTCACAATCCAGCAACTATTTACATCAAAATTATATATCAAAATTGGGAAATTACATGACATAATAACAAATATTTAGATTTTTAAAAAAATCTTCGAACTAAAAAAATCTAGTTGCAACATGTTGCCATCTAATTTGTGATTGATGAACTAGAATCCAAAAGTTTGAACTACATACATAGCCTAAATTGTTTGTTGAAATTGTCCATAATTTCCCACTAGAAAGGACACACGGACTAAAAAATATAAGGCAATGTTCATTTGGTTGCGTTTGAGCTAAAAAGAAAGAATGGCAAAGTCCAATTTAAATTATAGTTCATTAAAGTCCAAAATCCTACAACCTATTAACAATCCAGCAACTATTTACATCAAAATTATATATATGTTGTATATATATTGGGATTACATGACATAATAACATGTATCCAAAATTTTAAAATAATCCAAAATCCTATAACCTAAAATCAATTTGAAGTACATACATAGCCTATATTGATTGCTGAAAATTTCCATAATTTTACATTATTCCTCAAATTTGTATCAAAAAATGAATTTTTTGTTATGTATGAAAAGTCAAAATTCAAAAATTGACATGATAATGACAAAAAAACTATTTTCCTGCATGGATCAACTTAGTTGAGATTATCATAACCCAACCCCATTCCTTTTCATCCCATGCTCTAGGTTCTATTTCATTATATTCCCATATACAAATTTCAATTTCCAAGCGTTGATTGGAAGAGCTATTGATATACCCAGCCACATTGCCTTTCTCAACATCACTGTCAATAAATTTTTTATCATGCCCATTAAACACATAACACTGTAAACTTGGGTAATAGGGAGATAATTTTTTGTACACTTAGTTTGTAGTATGGACCTATGAAGGGGAGTAATGAATCTTTAGCTTGTACATCTTCAAGTGTAAACAAGCCCCATCCCATATATTGGAATGTAGACACACATATCTCCCATTGTTGATTCCACCATGTGAATGTTAACAAATAGGAGATCTACTCAAGTGCAAACATAAATCTTTATTGAAAGGAAACTACAACATAATGCTCACAACACAAAACACAACATCAAGAACTCTCCAAGGTTCTTGTCACAAGA